>Ga0180430_10000022_pt1 | contig 192168 bp, 147 predicted proteins | sample SS_ome_9_FD_132999 | JGI IMG/M metagenome (GOLD analysis project Ga0180430, IMG submission 132999) | Hypersaline lake sediment archaeal communities from the Salton Sea, California, USA - SS_1_S_2 metaG | ecosystem: Environmental > Aquatic > Non-marine Saline and Alkaline > Hypersaline >...
CTTTCTTCGAAAGATGAACGATATACTTCTTCTGCATCAAATTCCTCCTCCTTGAGATTCGTGCAGAATCGGAAATCCGCTACGTTTAGGGAACCCCAATTCCTAAAACTGACGCGGCACTAGACGCATGTTTCTTTCTGTCACAAAACATGCTTTAACCGGGACATGGTCGAAACCCACAATCCATACGCTGCACCGGCAGTTGATGTCCCAGGCGTCGATTTGTCTGAGCGCGGTGTCTCTGCCCGCGGTTACCGTTGGTCTCAGACATTGGCAGTTATTTGTGTTGCAGGTAGCCCTGTTGCCTCAGCTCTGGCCATGTGGGACATTGAAACAATTGTTGGCTCGGGAGCCATTCTGGCCCTGTTGTCCATCATATTGACTTGCCTGAGCTGGGCCCCAGTGTTGCGCCCATTGCTCCTGATCAGTGCAGCCGGTCTTTCAGTCGTGATCGGATGCTTTTTGGTGATCAATCTCAACGGTTGGGGTCCGAACCAGGCTCAGGCGCCCATTGGAAGAGCAACAATCGTTCTGGCGACGCTCATGCAGGCCGGCTGGATTCCTGTCCGACGTGTTTCAGGAGCCCGGGTCGAACCAAAGCAGAACCCCGATTGGTCGACGTAACAATCGACACAGCGTCAGGAGAGTCTTCTTAACAGTCACCGTGCATCGCCGCTGACAACCTCAAAACGACTTCAGCAAATCGATATGCGGTGCGTGAGGGTAGTCGACTGCTTTGTAGTTAATCGCCAGCTCAGGTGTCATCAGCTTCTTCCCATCCTGAGAACGTGATGTAAGCAATCGGTCGAGCATTCCGGCCGTCAGAATTGTTCGCTCCACCGGATACGCCGGAACGCCTGTGTGGATCATCTGCTCGATTCCCTTCAGCAGGTTGGCAAAATGAGGATACCGAGGCTCCGGACGTTCTTCCGCGATTCCGCCAATCGGTTGTTGTCCTCTGACCTTGACCACCGCCGAGATTGCCTGTGAATAACCAGGCAACATCAGCACGGGCACCAGCAGACCGTCTCGATACTGAACCAGCATCACATCGAACTGTTTGGGATTCGCTGACAGAAGATCCGTGTCGTTCGTCGGAGTCACCTCCAGAATCTTTGTCAGCAGATCCCTGCGAATGACTCCTGCCTCGATCAGTTCCCTGATCTTCAACCCCGGCAGACACTGCACCCACTCCACACCCTGATCTTCGCACTGACGCCGTTCGATGATACTTTGCAGATAGTCGAGCGTATGGAATCCATACACGTCGAGGCCCGAATAGCCAATTGCCATGCTGGCTTCGAGATCACTGTGCATCGGCAATTCGAAATCCGGTTTCCGATACGAGACCGGTAATGACGATCCGGCCATGAACGGAATGTTCAGTTCCTGAGCGCGGTCGTACATCCACTTCGCATCGTCCCAGACCGGACCCGGATGTTTGTCATTGAATACTGGAACAATCTGATCGTGCTTCTCCAGCGTGTTCGTGATCTCTTCAAAAAATCGACGACGAGGATAAAGATGCTGCCCCATGTCGTTCCACGGGTAGTCTCCGTGTTCTCCAACACTGATCACCCCATCAACGGCAACCCGGTCCTGCCCCAATGTGATCGCCTGTTCGATGGAATCACAGATTGGGAAACCGAATTTTGCCGCCATCCCCCGCGACAGGTCTTTCTCCGGAAACTGATCGACATACATTGATGCGAGTTCGAGATCCGGGCCTGGACCTCCGTCATGTTCCCAGCCCTCCAGAATCTTGCCAATCAGCACATCTGTGTGCGAGTTCCTTTGATAGATCGTGACGATCGCTGCGACGGACTTCTTTCGACTTGCTCGGCTACTCGCCGAAGCAAACGGCATCATGCCTGCACCGAGTACTGCTCCGGCTGTCTGCAGGAATGATCGACGGCTGCTCAATTCGGTTGATACGAACGACTGACTCATAGCAATCTCTTCTTCGAGGGATACATCTATTACCACACTCGTTGCGATCCTGCTTAAAGCACGCCGTACTTTTCGTAGGCGGCAGTTGCTTTCATCCCTTCCAGAATCTCATCACGGATCCTGTTCTCAGTATGCACCTTGTCCCATGCTCTTTGTATGGCTTCTTTCTCGATTTCCTGTGGTACGACGACAACTCCGTCAATATCTGCAACCAACAGATCACCGGAGCAGAATCGAACTCCGGCGATTTCAACCGGCACGTCCACATCGATCACTCGCTGACGATTCAGGCTGTCGTAAACACTCGTCCCCCGAGCGAAAACGGGGAACTTCATGTTGCGAATCTTCGTCACATCCCGAACGGCTCCGTCCACGATCGCTCCAACACACCCGGAATTCCGCGACGCGGTTGAAAGCAACTCACCCCATAGAGCCGCATGCATTGACCCTCCTGCCGCACAAATCATCACGCTGTCTGTTTCACAGGAATCAACCGCCTGCAGTTCCAGTTCGTACGTGTTCGGATCATCGTGATACATATCTGCCCAGAGTGTCGTCTTGCAGCGACCAATCAGAACAGTTGAATCTGTGTACGGCGACAACGACACGCGAGGCGACTGATTTGTGTATCCCAGCGAATCCAGAGCATCAGCAACAACGGCCGCGTACAACGACTCTCGCATCATGGGTAAAGTGATTTCGATCATGTTCATTCGGTTTCCTGTGACGTACGATGCGTGACCATCAATGATTCCGCTGTCCTTCGGATGAGTCTCGCATGCGCGTCGGTATTATCGGACTGCTCCACGAATCAAACACTTTCATCGCGGAGAAAACAACTCTTGAGCACTTTCGTCAGGATGTTCTGCTGACCGGCGAAGCAGTCACAGACCGATTCACCGACACACGTCACGAACTGGGTGGATTTCTGGCAGGCCTCAGCGATGAATCCCTTGAAGCCGTTCCCTTGTTCGCGGCGCGAGCGGTCCCCTATGGTCCCATCACAACCGACGCATTTCAGCAACTTCTTGAGGTGATGCATACCGAGTTGCAATCAGCCGGGCCGCTTGACGGAATCCTCGTGGCGCCTCACGGAGCCACCGTATGCGAAACCATTCCCGATGCTGACGGGCATTGGCTGAGCGAACTCCGGACGGCAGTGGGAGATTCCATCTCCATCATCGGAACACTCGACCCCCACGCGAATCTTTCACAACGAATGGTGGACAACACCACCGCACTCATCGCCTACCGCACCAATCCTCATCTCGATCAGTTCGCCCGAGGCGTGGAAGCAGCACGACTGATGGCAAAAACTCTGCACGGAGAAGTTCAGCCTGTTCAATACGCAGAGTTTCCTCCGCTCGCCATTAACATCGAACGGCAGATGACATCTGAACCACACCTCGTGCCGTTGTATGACGCGGCGAACGAGTCACTTGCTCACTCAACTGTTCTGTCGAACAGTATCCTGCTCGGCTTCCCGTATGCAGACGTCGCTGAAATGGGTTCGTCTGTGTTGGTTGTCACCGACGGTGACGCAGAATTCGCACAGAACGAAGCGCACCGGCTGGCAGAGCAGATGTGGGACAGTCGCGAGCAGCTGGACGGGGTGTTCGTAAGCATGGCGGATGCCGTGCAGCAGGCCAGCAACCTGCCGGGACCGGTCTGTCTGCTGGATATGGGTGATAACGTTGGCGGAGGGTCACCGGGAGACAGCACGCATCTCGCTCACACGATCAGCACCGCAGATGCTGGCCGTTCATTGATCTGCCTTTGCGATCCCGAATCCGTGGAACAATCTGTTCAGGCCGGAATCGCTGCCACACTGAAGCTGGAAGTTGGAGGAAAAACGGACGATCTGCACGGCTCCCCTGTTGTCGGCACATTCATCGTCCGCAGTGTTCATGACGGGAAGTTCAGCGACCCACAGACTCGCCACGGTGGTTTCACGAAATACGACCAGGGACAGTCCGCCGTGGTGGAACAAACAGATGGCCCACTGACGATCCTGTTGACCTCTCGACGAATCCCGCCATTTAGTCTGGTGCAGCTGACAAGCTGCAATCTCGAACCCACCGATTTTCAAATCATCGTCGCAAAGGGAGTCAATGCACCCGTCGCTGCTTACGCTCCCGTGTGTCCTCATCTGATTCGAGTCAACAGTCCAGGTTGTACAACGGCCGATATGAAACAACTTTCGTTTGAGCGTCGCCGCCAGCCCATGTTCCCGTTTGAGTCCAGCGTCAAATTCAACGACTGACAATCCGTTTCGAGAAATATTATGAGTGACTCAGATTCGAATGACCTCTCCACCAGGTCAAAGCGACGCTGGCTTCGGAGGCTGTTGCTGCTTCTCATGGGCACCGCTGTCGTGGCGGGTATAGCCGCAGCCATCATCATCCCACGTCTCAACCGCTTTCAGGTTGACGGCGATATTCAGATGTCAGGAATTCACGATGAGATCACAGTCGTGCGCGACGAGAAGGGCATGCCATACGTCTATGCTCGAAGTCTTCAGGATCTGATTTTCGGCCAGGGATTTGTGACGGCTCAGGACCGGTTGTTTCAGATTCACCTCATGCGCCTCAAGGCCTCCGGACGGCTGACTGAACTGGCCGGCGACGTTGCGAAGAAGCTGGACATTCAGATACGCACCATCGGCGTCCGCCGAATCGCCGCGCGTCATGCAGAGATCCTGCACGATGGGAATCGCGAAGTCTTTCAGGCGTTTGCGGATGGAGTCAACGCATTCATCGAACAGTGCGTGGACGACATCCCGCTGGAGTTCTCACTGGCTGGGGTTTCAGTGGAACCATGGTCCGTTGAGGACTCACTCAGCCTGATGTACCTGATGTCGTGGGACACGAGCGCCAATCTCAAGCACGAAGTCATCGCACAGTCTCTCATCGATAAACTTGGTCACGAACGAGCAGCACAGCTCTTTCCGATCAACATCAACGCAGATGCGATCGAACCAATGGAACCGGAGGTAACTCCTGTTGGCCATCTGCCGGCGCGCCATTTCCAGGAAGGTGCTCTCCTGGCAGATCAGCAACTCACGAGTCTCGCAACCAGCGGAGATTTGCAGGTTGGTAGTAACAACTGGGCAACGGGACCTGCCGTGTCCGCCGGAGACCACGCCATGCTCGCAGGCGATCCCCACCTGGATCCTCGCATGCTGCCGGGCATCATGTACGCCGTTGGGTACATCACTCCGGAGATACGAGCAGTCGGAGCCGGTGTCCCCGGGATTCCCGGGTTTATCGTCGGTCGCAACGAGCATGTGGCGACCGCCGTCACAAACAGCTACGGCGACGTACAGGATCTGTACGTAGAAACCATCGACCCTGAACAGGAAGACCATTACCTGGAGGGCGGTGAGTCACTGCCGTTTCACGTTGAAACAGAGACACTCAGGATCAAAGACGACACGGCAGCCGACGGATTTCGATCGGAAGAGATTCAAATCCGATCTACCGTCCGAGGCCCCGTGGTTTCCGATGTCCTTCCCGGCATTTCGAAAGATCAGGTGCTGACTCTGCGATGGGCGGCTGCCGAATCGATGGAACCCAACGTCGGACTGACGGATCTGCTGACAGCACAGTCAACGGACGACATCAACAGAGCCATTCGTTCTGTCACCTATATTGTTCTGAACTTCATCTTTGCTGACATCCAGGGAAATATCGGCTGGAGAGCCAGCGGTCGCATTCCTTTGCGGACGCCCGACAGTGGAACTCTGCCTTTTCCCGTCGCCCCTGATGCTCCCTGGACCGACAACTGGAATGGCTGGATTCCGTTTGAAGAGATGCCTCACAAACGCAACCCCGAACGAGGCTGGCTGGGCACCGCCAATCATTACACCGTGGCTCCCGACTATCCGCACTATTTCAGCAACTACGCAGCTCCTTCGTATCGCTATCGCCGAATGAAAGAAAGAATCAATGGACAGGAAGATGGCGTCACCGTGGACGAACACTGGGCCATTCAGCGGGACACAAAAAACCTGATGGCCGAAGCGGTCGTCCCAACGCTCATCTCTGCCCTTCAAGCGGATGAAGTAACTCAACCCCTGGGGGACGTACTCGAACAATGGAATCTTCACGACGCGATCGATAAAGCAGGCCCGACTGTCTTTCAATCGGTGTACGGCGAGTTCGCCAAAGCGGTCTACACCGACGAACTGGGAGAAGACCTGGCTAACTCCATGCTGAACCACTGGTATTTCTGGCAGGAACGGTTTCAGTGGATGGTTCTCAACAACTCGGTATCATGGTTTGACGATCAATCGACGCCAGATGTTACGGAAACACGAGATGACATGATCCGCCGCGGCGGCAGAGCGGCACTCCCAAGACTCGCACCACAACTCGGCGCGGACCCCACACAATGGAACTGGGGTCAGGTCCATACGATGCAGTTTGACAATCCAATTCGTCGTTCGGGCGTCGGCCGGGAATGGCTGGGTTCGGGACCTCATCCCGTCGACGGATCCGGCGAGACTCTATACCGAGGCTGGTACAGTTTCGGCAATCCCTATGAAGTCACATTCGCTGCTGCACTGCGCATGGTGGTGGACTTTGGTGATTCAGAAAAAGTTCGCGCTGTCCTCGCAGGAGGAACCACCGCTCGAACGTTTCATCCGCACCAAAAGGATCAGATCGACGCGTATGTGTCAGGAGAACCAATGCACTGGTGGTTTAGTGACAAGGCGATCGAAGCCCATGCCGTAAGCCGGCTTCGATTAGTACCGGAATAGAATCTGTAGCTCTGTTGGTCAATCGCACTTCAGAAACGAGCCTTTTCCCTACGCCCTGGACAGGCGTTTACAATCGGACTACGAAGCCTTCACTGATTTGATGAGTATTCTGATGAAACAGCTACTGTTCGCATCTGCCGTTGTGACACTTTGTCTCTTTGCTGCCGGCAAGTCGACTTCGGCGAGCGAAGCAGACTGGCAGTACCAGATCGGCTGCGGAAGCAGTGACATCACCGGGCCGGTCACCGGAGTGCAGTTTTGGGGATTTGTGCGCGAAGGCCAAAACGGCGAAGGACTCCACCTGCGCCAGCGCGCGAGAGCTTTCGTCATTGCAGATCCAGAGGCACAACAACGATTGGCGATTGTCGTCTGTGACCTGGGCTCGATCACTCAGGAACTGACACGCGAGGTCATTGATCGGCTGCAGCAACAGTATGGTGACACGTATTCCCACGCCAACGTCATACTGACGGCGACTCACACTCATGCGGCCCCAGGTGGGTTCTGGCACGCCGGTGTTGGCACACCATTCGGAAGTCCGTTACATGCAGAGTACTTTGAAGTCATTGCCAAAGAAATTGTGGAATCTATCCGGCAGGCTCACACGACGCTGCAGCCGGGAAATGTTCTGATCGGTCAGGGTGAGGTCCCCGACGCCGGCGCCAACCGTTCGCTGGTGGCTTACATGAAGAATCCGGCCGAAGAACGAGCGAAGTACGACAGCAACACCGACACCACAATGACGTTACTCCGATTCGAAACCGCAGCGGGCCCCATCGGCTGCATCAACTGGTTCGCCGTCCATCCGACAACAATGACATATGACAATAAGCTCGTCTCCAGTGATAACAAAGGGTATGCCGAAGTCCAGTTCGAACGATCACGCGGAGTCACCTACGAAAAACCCGCGGAGTTCGTCGCTGCATTCGCGCAATCCAACTGTGGCGATGTCACGGGGAATCTCAACCTGAATAACTCCGGCCCGGGTGAGGACGAATTCGAAACAACTCGCATCATTGGCGAACGCCAACTCGTGATTGCTCAGGAATTGTTCCAGCAGGCGACCGAACCACTTTCGGGGCCTGTTGGAACGCGTCAATCATTTGTGGATCTCGGAGAAATCAGTATCGACGCGGAATACACGCAATCAGGCCCTCAGACGACTGCGCCCGCTGCCTATGGATACTCGTTCGCCGCAGGCTCTACGGAAGACGGGGGAGGGCACCCATTGTTTCGCGAGGGCATGAAGGAAACGGCCGTGTTCCTCGAACTGACACTGGACCAGCAGTTTCCGGACGCTCGACCGAGCGATGAGCTGCGTGAACAACATCAACCCAAAGCGATCCTCATCGCACCGGGCGAGATGAAATCGAAGCCCGGAATCGGTCGGCCGTTGTCACTGACAATTGCCCGTATCGGACAGCTCGCCATCGTCGCCGGACCTGCTGAGTTCACCACCATGTCCGGACGTCGGATTCGCAATACTGTCAAACAGGCAATGGCAGGCGAAGTGGACACGGTCGTGATCGCCGGATACAGCAATGACTACGCTGGCTACGTGACGACAAACGAAGAGTATCAAACTCAGCAATACGAAGGTGGCCACACACTCTTCGGTCCCTGGACACTTGCCGCCTATCAGCAGGAGTACGCGCGCATTGCTCGTGGCCTTCACACTCATCAGACGGTCGCATCCATAACGACCGATGGTTTGGACCTGCGAAACAAAGTTCCTTCCACACCCTTAGGCACAAATGGTGACATCGCTCCGCCAAACGGAAAAGCGGGCGATCAGATCATGCCACCGCCCCCGTCAGTACGCAAAGGCGAGACGATCACTGCCAGCTTCTCGACAGGTAACCCTCAGAATCACTACCCGCATACGGACCCGTTTGCCATCATCGAACGTCAGACAAGCGTTGGCTGGATTCGAATCGCCACAGATGCCGATTGGTCCACAAAATGCGTTTTTGAGCCAGGAGGGAACGTTACAAAACCGTATCGTGTGACGATCAGCTGGGATGTCCCGGCTGACCAGAAGGCAGGAACCTACCGGATCCAACATCATGGTCAATTCCGGGGTGCAGAAGATGACGGTGATTCAGCGTTCGCTGGCGTCAGTGATTCGTTTCAGGTGGTAGATTAAGCGACACCTGACGAGTCAGCAGGCATCTTCACCTGAATAAGCCTGATCCTCGAAGTAACGCTTCACATCCTGAATAATAGTATCCAGGTTGTGCTTCATTTCGTGGCCGGTCAGATTCTTCAGGCGTTCGATGGACGGCACACGTCGTTGCATGTCTTCGAATCCGTCGCCGTAGACTTCGTCGTATGGCACGTATGTAACTTCACTGCTGCTTCCGGTCTGCTCAATCACCCGATTAGCCAGGTCACTGATAGTGATCTCTTCGTCATTTCCAACGTTGATCACCTGACCGAAGCAGGCGGGGGTTTCCAGAATCGTCACCAGAGCGGTTGCAACGTCGGCAACATGTCCAAAGCAGCGAGACTGCTGGCCATCACCATGAATCGTAATGGGCTCATTCTTCATCGCAGCCTGGACGAATCGGGGGACCACCATTCCATATTTGCCGGTCTGCCGAGGCCCCACAGTATTGAACATTCGGACAATGGCGACCGGCAGGCGGGTTTCTCGCCAGTGAGCCAATGCCAGAAACTCATCAAGGGATTTGGAGCAGGCATAAGCCCAGCGATGCTTGCTGGTTGCTCCTGTGACAACATCATCCTCTTCACGAAACGGGATATTGGTACCTTTGCCGTAGACTTCGCTGGTGCTGGTGATGAGCACCCGCTTGCGGTACCTCGAACAATACCGCAGTACGATTTCGGTTCCTCCGACAATCGTCTGAATCGTCTTCACTGGCTGCTCAATGATGAGCTTAACACCAACGGCAGAGGCGAGATGAAAGATGTGATCGTGAGATCGAACCAGATCTTCCATCAGGTCTTCGTTGAAGACGGTATCAATCAGCAGGTCCACTCCATCGCGGCCCTCCAGGTGTGCAACATTCTCGTAGTTGCCGGTCGAAAGATCATCAAGGATGGTAATCCGATAGCCACGGTCAAGCAGTTGCTCGGACAGATGGCTGCCAACGAATCCGGCTCCACCGGTAATCAGGGCGCGTTTTGTCGTCATAGCTGGACGATCACTGAACAAAGAAAAGGATCGGTCTGCGTTCACCAGTGTGTCGAGCATCCTGACAGAACTTCAACACCTCGAATACCCTGGCATACGTTCTCTGCGACTGAAACGCTGGAAACAAAGAAAGCCCGACCAGTGGTCGGGCTTCATCAATACTGGCGTGTTCTGGCCAGTGGATCAGATCAGGACTTTAATAGCCAGCGACTTCCCGCTGACCTGGCGAATCACAAGTGATGTTGCAGGCATTGTCGCACTCGTCTTCAAAATCCAGGAAGGTACTTCCGACAGATTCGCCCTTCCTGCCGGCTGCCAGCGTGTAGTAATAGGTCTGGTTGATTCCGCCGATGGCGGATCCAACGTCTTCCAGCTCCTGATTGACGTTGAAGCTCAACTCGGTGAGCCCCACGATCATGCCGATCACGACAATCGTTCCGACAAGAACCAATTCCGCTGAAACAACAAAGCCGTTTTCGTCGTTCTTAAGTGCGTTGAGAATGTGCATCTGTGTGTCTCCTGTTTCGATATTCCGGATGAGTCGTTCGGTTTGGTCTCCAGCCGACGCGTCGTCGACTGGCATTGTGTAAAGCAGGTTGAATACCGAAGTTGACAAAGTGTTCAGACTTCCTGACATCCTGGAGATCACCGAGAGCGCAACCCTTTGGCCTAATATGGGTTACCAAATCAGCCTCGGCGCGCGAATTTTGTTTCGCGCCGGACTTCCAGGCCAACCACGTGTTGACAGAAATCAACACGCAATCACAGGACGGCAGCGCAAACGATGCAGAACACCAACAAATTCACTGTTGGCGGCATGGACAACGTTACAGTCACCAAACGTTGCCATAAGACAACACACTGCATCACAGAATATGAAAAATGTCCCTGCGGGACGCGACTGCCAGCAGCAACGGAACCCCTCAGCGAAACGCGCAAGGCCCTGCGCGGTCTTCCTTCTGAAGCGGCCACCCATCATCGTACGGTCATCCGCTGGAAAAATCTCAAGATCACGCAACCGAAAGCTGACCCATCGTCGGGCTCGAGTGAATTCAGGATCCGTCACCGACAGAACGCCGTTTGAGGAAGAGAATTATTGCAGCACCGGTCGCCAGTACGGCAGCCGAAACCGCAAGCCACGACCACGGCAGATGATCCTGTTCGACCTGGCCGATGTTCCATTCGGCGAGCAGGTCTCGTGACTGAACGACTATCAGCAGTGTGCTGTTATGGACAACGTGGAGAATGATGCAAGGGAAAGTACTCCCGCTTTGCCAGGCGACCCAGCCGAGCAGCATTCCCATCAACGTACTGGGAAGAACACGCTCCGGGGCAGCGCCTCCAGCCAGCACCACGTGAAACAGACCGAATGCGACTGCCGACACAATGATCGTTCCTGTGGCATTGAGATGCTGCTTCAGCCCGTTGAACAGAAAACCACGAAAGAAGCATTCCTCACAGATACCGGGCACGACACCCAGACACACCACCACCAGCCACGATGGCACCTGCTTCCAGCCAGCCAGCAGACTTTCAACGTTTTCAATCTGTGAAGGATCAAAACCACGGATTCCCAGACTCTGAGCAAGCACGACCAGCTCAAAGATCCAGGGCCATGTTGCCAGCCCCAGAATCGGCGCAGCGATCAGAAATTGCCAGGCAGCCTTTATTAGACCAAGACCATGTGAGCCTGACACTCGCTGCCAGCGCAGCAGGAGCATAGGAACAACAACGAATAACGTCATCGTCATCGCCGCTGACACGACCAGACGAGTTTCGGGGTGCGCTTCACCGCGAGCAAAGATTCCCGAGGCGATGAAGTACAACGGGAATAGCAGGGCCAGTGTAAACAGCGTCGACGAAAGCGACGGCAAACGCGAAGGAGTCCCGGGACGCCGAAGAAAGTCTTTCCAGCGGCCTCGGCTGCCCACCGCGACCGCGTCGTTGCCAAACACCCGAGCAGCCAGAGCGAGTGCGGAGATCCCATAGAACACCGTTGAGATGACGGCGACAATGGCCGGAAGACGCTGTACCGTTCCTTCCAGCAGCTCTTTCGAAAGGAGCAGGATGTTGACCAGTGGAAGTCCAGCAGATCCACCGGCCAGCTTCCAGCCTGGGATCAGGATCACCAGACCTGGTGCGATCGACAACAATAAGAGCGGAATCAGATAGGCTTGCGCTTCTTTGAAACTTCTCGCCGAACTGGTCAGCAACAACAGCACGGCAGAATAGAACAACGCAAAGGCAGTCAGCGCGAGAAAGAGCTTGACTGCAAGCCCAGCCGTAAAACCATCCTCACCCAACAAAGTCCTGTCCAGCTGAAGTGCGTATAGCGTTGCACTCATCGCCAGCAGGTTCATCAGCCCGGTGAGCATCGTGGTCGTGACCACTGCAACATACTTGGCCACCAGCAGACGAAACCGTGGCACTGGCAGTGCCATCAGTGTCTCCATGGTGTTGCGCTCGCGTTCACCGGCCGTGAGGTCAATTGCCGGATAGACACCTCCTGTCACTGTCATCAACAGCAGAATCAGCGGCAGAAGTCCGAGAATCGCTGATGTTGTTTCTGCGGGCTTGAGCAGAACTCGCGACTGCTCGACCGGGATCGACAACTCCTGACCTCGCTGTGCGGCCCGGTTCCTGATCCACACGACGTTGGCCGCTGCCAGACGTCGTTCCACATACAGTGATACTTCCCGACTGAATGAAGACGCTTCATTTTCAAACAGCTGAACACGTGCGTCCCGGTGGCCATTGGTGTCTGGCTGTCCCAGCTGCACCTGAATTCCGAGGTCTGCTGCGGATTCCGTGACGGAGGACTCTAGATCAAATTCCGACGGGTCGTCAGGCACTAGCAGTTGAACGTCGGGCCTCTGCCTGTCGACATCGGGCCCATCTGCCACCATGCGGTCTCCGATTCGCAGCGCCTCCGACAACCAGAACGCCTCCTCCTTCGTCTCAACGGCCAGTCGGTATTCAACCTTCGAGTCACCAGCCTGCTGAAAGGCGAGAAAGCGAAGCGCCAGGCCGAGCAGCGGATAGAGCAGCAGCGGCATCATCAGCAGCGTGACAATGGTACGGCGATCTCGGAGCGTCTCACGGAGTTCTTTTCGAGTGAACTCGACCTGCTGACCAATGGAGAATGGAACCCTGGCAGCGGCATCCGCATCAGGAATACCAGATGTCGGCTTGGAATTGTCAGTCGTATCAGTCATGACTTCTGGGCCATTGCGGGCTTTCCGGTGGCATCTGACTTCACTGGATCGTCCCGCATCAAATGCAGAAACATCTCCACCAGTGAAGGTTGCCCGGTTTCTGCTTTCAGTTCAGCCAGTGTCCCTTCGTACCTGAGCCGCCCTCGGTGTAGCAGGCCGAAGCGATCGCAGAATCTCTCCGCCTCTTCCAGCTGATGCGTGCAGACGATAATCGCTTTGCCGGATTGCCGAAGCAGATGAACAAAGTCAATCACAACCTTGGCTCCCACAACATCCAAACCCCGAGTGGGTTCGTCCAGCAGAACAACTGGCGGATCATGAACGAGCGCTCGGGCCAGATTGACACGCTGGGCCTGACCGGTACTCAATGTTGCACATCGGCGATCCAGAAAGCGTTCAAGTTCCATACGCTTTGACAACTCGTCGATCCGCTGCAGCGCACGTTCCTTGTCAAGACCGTAACCAAGTGCGAAATAGTGCAGCATCTCGCGCGGAGTCAGCCACTGATAGAGTCCCGCACTGGCAGACACCAGACCAATCGATTGTTTCATTCGTAGTGGGTCGGTTGAGACTCGACAGCCGAGAATCGAAGCATCACCACTAGTAGGCTTCAGCAGCCCCAGAATCATTCTCAGGGTCGTTGTCTTGCCCGCTCCATTCGGCCCCAACAGGCCATAGACGTCGCCTGCCTCAACGGACAGTGACAGTCGGTCGACTGCCCGAATGTCGTCGTAGACTTTGGTCAGTTGATTAAGTGTTATCATCCTGGCGGCTTATGTCGGTGTTGTTTTCGAAATCCGCCCCGGCCGTGGATTCCATTGGCAGTCGCTGGTCGTGGTTGCTCGACCATGCTGATAGGCATGTCTCCTTCAGAATCGCAAGATTCTCTTCGATATCAAGTGATACCTCGCTGTAAGACACACCTTCTTTTCCGTGCATTGTCGCGTCGACCGCACCAAACGCCTCAAACAGCTTCGCAACGGCGATCTGTACAGACATCCTCTGACGCCCATTCAGCTCTGCTGCGGCAGCCAGCCCATTCATGTCGGCGAGGACGTAACCAATCTCGTGCAACGGACCATGTGCGGCGTCACTGTCCTCTGCGGCGAATGCTCTCTTGATCGTTCGGTCACAAATCACGACCGCTTCGACCGCCTCATCGAATGTCCTGGGATGCCGGTTGTTCGTGAATGGCCGCTGAGGCAGACGCTGGTCCGGTTTGCTCGCCTGTCGGGCCTCGGTATACACCTCGCATTGGGCAGCTGGCTGCGACGTAACCTCCTGAGCTCCATCGTTGGTTGCATCGGCCCCTGCAATCTCAATTGCTTCAACATCGGAACCGGCAATGTTGACATCGTCGCTGGACGCCACAGACCGCTGTGCTTCACCGGCCTGTGCTTTCGGTGTCAGCTCCATGCGGACCGCAGAGGTACACCCGCTTGTCACGAACATGGCGAACGCGAGACAGGCCAGCCAGAGTGAACGGCTCGCGTCGATACTCGGAAAATGCCTGATCGTCATAGCAGTGCACTCGCAAATACGAGAAGGAAACGTCGCGGCCGCACGCTTGCTACGTACCAGCCTATCGACGCGTTTGGAATACACTTGCAATTCATATGCATTAACGTAAATGATGCCCGGGGATAACGACATTCGGCTGGACCGTCAGGTGCTGCAGACTATCAAGTTCCCTAAGCAGTCTCCGGATCGAATACACTCTCCCCCACAACCTCCGCTTCGCCAATCGTCGGATCGATCCTCCTGAACAGGCAACTGCGATAACCTTGATGGCAGGCATCACGAGCCGCATTAGTCCTTTCCATTGGACTGTTTTACAGGTGGCGGCTGGTCAGCTGACCATTTCGTTGCCACAACCGGGCCGAAGAGAGAATCCACCGACGGTTCCCGCGGGAAACTGCAGACATCAGTACGTTCGAGCGGGATCGACTGAGCTTTTCGATGAGTCTCGCTTGAAGCAGTCATACGATTGCAGTAGACAAAACAATGAGCGTGTGAAAAGGAATCCGGTGGGAGAGACTGTTGCCGCCTATGACAACAGCTTCCACCCAGCCGCTGACCGTTTGAACTGATGAAGCCGAAATCTCAAATCGACGACGTTAGAAACACGATTCGATCAGTCGGCCTGCGCGCCACGCCAGCTCGCGTTGCCACACTGATCCTGCTGCGGAATGCGACCGCTCCGATGACACATGCGGACGTTGCTTCTCAGCTCGACGAGAGCGGCATCGACAAGGCAACCGCATTCCGGAACCTGAATGACATGGCCGATGCCGGCCTGCTGCGACGTGCTGAGCTTGGTGACCACGTCTACCGGTTCGAAGAAGTGAGGAGTGATGAACAAGGTCACGATCCACATCCTCATTTCCTTTGTGTGGTATGCGGTACAGTCACTTGTCTGGACGAAGTCAGATTGACGGTGGGCAGCCAACGAGCCAGTGAGAATGTTGGCGAGGTGAACGAAATTCTTCTCCGCGGCCAATGCAACGACTGCAAAGAAGTCTAGAGCCGTTTCCTTTTTGTTGTGTTCGTTCTGGCTCGTGGCGTTGCCTGATTCAGGGGCTCTTTCACGTCCGACGCGGCCACAAGTCAGGGTCATACGCTGTAATGCACGCGGCGTACCAGTAGCTGGCCGCCCCATATGGGTTCGCTGCTTTCATGCCCGCTGCCTGAACCTTCTGCTGAGCGGTGATACGCGCGGTTCCTGATCGTTCAGGGTCTTCTCCGGATCGCGTTCTCGCCGACGGGTTGTTTCGGTCGAGAAACACGGGCAGACCCAATTCTTCCCCGTCTTTTTTGTAATTGACTCGAAGCTTTATTGCAATTCAATTGCACCAACACTTACGTTGCCGGAACAACAATTGGAGTGGACGACCGCCGATCGACGGCAACAAGACTGATGCCCTTATTCTTAGACGACCCTTTTTCGAATTGATCCGTCCATCGCGGAACGGGCTGCGGAGTGACCGATGCAGAACAAAGTCTTACCTCAGAGTCGATCCCGGCTGCCGGTCACAGTCCTTAGCGGTTTCCTGGGCGCCGGCAAGACAACACTCCTGAATCATATTCTGGCGAACCGTGAGCAAATGCGTGTCGCGGTCATCGTCAATGATATGAGTGAGGTGAACATCGACGCGGGGCTGGTTCGGGACGGTGGAGCAGACCTGTCACGAACGGATGAGCAGCTTGTCGAGATGACGAATGGCTGCATCTGCTGCACGCTGCGAGAGGATCTGCTTATCGAAGTTTCCCGGCTGGCTCGTGAAGGTCGGTTCGACTACCTGTTAATTGAGTCAACAGGAATCAGTGAACCGCTGCCCGTCGCCGAGACATTCACCTTCGAGGACGAGGAAGGCAACAGTCTGTCGCGGCTGGCTCAGCTGGACACAATGGTGACTGTCGTTGACGCGGGGAACTTCATGAAAGATTTTGGCTCATGGGATGATCTGACGGATCGCCAAATGGGCCTGAACGAGGAGGATGACCGCAACATCGTCGACCTTCTGGTTGACCAGGTGGAATTCGCCGATGTTATTGTGATTAACAAGACCGATCTGCTCACGCCCTTCGAGCTGGAACAGCTGGATCAGATCATTCGCCAACTCAATCCCAAAGCGGAGCGGCTGCACGCGACCGAAAGCCGAGTGCCGTTGTCATCGATTCTGGGAACCGGGCGTTTTCAGCTGGCTGAAGCAGAAGAATCACCAGACTGGCTGGCAGTCCCCCGAGGGCAGGAGGAAACCGAGACCGAAGAATACGGAATTTCCAGCTTTGTCTACCGTCGCAGCCACCCCTTCCATCCACAACGTCTTTGGGATGAGTTGAATGACGACCTTGATGACGGGTTGTTCGCGGGCGTCCTGCGGAGCAAGGGACTGGTCTGGATCGCCACACGTCATGACTACGCTCACGATTGGTCACAGGCCGGCTGCTCGATTCGCATGGATCCCGCTGGATCCTGGTGGGCGTCAACACCTGCTGACGAATGGCCCGAGGACGAAGAAGAAACAGCAGAAATCCGTGCCCGATTCGATGGTGAGTACGGGGACCGTCACCAGGAGCTGGTGTTCATCGGACAGGAACTGGACCAACAGCGCATTGAGAAGATTCTTGATCGCTGCCTGCTGACAGGTCCTGAGTTCGAGCAGGGGCCTGAGGCGTGGGCTGGGCTGCCGGATCCTCTTCCGCCAATGGAATTGGAACGCGAGGAGACCGTCGGATGACAACACCGACGAGTACCGATGTCTTCGACGTCATTGTGGTCGGCGGGGGCGCTGCTGGCGTCGGAGTTTCGATTGCCCTGAAACACGCGGGGATCGAGAACTTCGTCGTGCTGGAGCGGCACACCATCGGGGCGTCGTTCGCCCTGTGGCCGGACGAGACCCGATTCATCACACCATCGTTTCCATCGAACTCGATTGGGATGCTCGATTTGAACTCGATTGCGATCGGCGTTTCCCCCGCATTCATCATGCAGGTGGAGCATCCAACAGGCCGGGAGTACGCGACGCACCTGCGAGCAGTTGCGAAGTACTTCGAGCTGCCCACACAGGAGAACACGAACGTCATGCGGATCGCGAAGGTCGATGATGACTTTCACGTTGATACGGCGGAAGGGACCTTGCGAGCCCGCCATGTCATCTGGGCCGCTGGCGAGTTTCAGTATCCGCAGCTGCATGGAATTCCTGGCAGCGAACTCTGTCGACACACAGCGACCATTTCCAGCTACGAGAAACTTGACGGAGATGACTTCATCGTTATCGGCGGGTACGAGAGTGGTGTCGACGCGGCATACCACCTGGCATACAGCGACAAACAGGTCCGGCTGTTTGACAGTGGCTGTCCATGGGACGACAAGAGTTCTGATCCCAGTGTTGCACTGTCGACGTATTCACAGGAGCGAATGCGGGAAGAATGGTTTGAGGACAATGTCAGGTTGTTTCCGGAAACACTGGTGACGTCCATTGCTCGCGATGAAGGTGGGTATGTCGTCACAGTGGACGATGGACGTGAGTTCCGCACTCAGGTTCCGCCGCTTTGGGCCGGCGGATTCGCGGGCAGCCACAAGCTCGTCGCGGACCTGTTTGAACAGCGTGACGACGGCTATCCACTGTTGACCGAACAGGATGAGTCAACCATCGCCCCGGGAATGTTCCTCTGCGGACCGGCTGTCCGTCATGACAATCTCGTGTTCTGTTTCATCTTCAAGTATCGCCAGCGTTTCGCCGTCGTTGCGAAGGCGATTGCCACCTCACTGGGGCTGCCGGCAGAAGAACTCGAAGGGTACCGGCAATGGGGCATGTACCTGGATGATCTTTCATGCTGCGGAGAGGAGTGCGAAACATGTTAGCGCGAGTAGCCGAAGCTCCTTCCGGGAAAGGCAACGTGTCAATGATGTTTCCTCACGGCTGTATGAGCCAGGCCGGCGCTGTCGTTAGATGTCCATCTAATCGTCAATAGAGAGAGTCTGTAAAGGACCTGAACACGCATGCAATCTGCAACAACACAACCAATCACTGCATGGGAGGCAGAAGCGGTCGCCAGGTTTGCTGCCGGAGACACCGACATTCTGGTTCTGCCACGCCACGACTTTGCGTCACTGGGCGAAATCGGTCAGACAGGACGCGTCCAAGAATACTGGTCGATGGTTCGTCGCGATACCATCGACCGTGAGCTGCGTTTCGGGCTGAATGAACTTCAGGTTCGGTCGCCGGACCTGGCAGCGGATGTCGCTGGCCTTGTCACCTCGTTCCTCGACCAGTTCAACCTGCAACAGGCCAAACTACGAGTGGAAATAACGCGGTCGCAGTCGTGCCCAAAGTTCCACTGCGACAACGTCAATGTACGCCTGGTTACGACGTACTTCGGTCCAACCACCGAGTATCAGTATGCTGGAGACGAAGCCGCTCACAAAGCTCCGCTTTACGGACTCGTCTTTCTCAAGGGGCGCAGACATTCAACGCACGGTGAATCCGTCTATCACCGCTCGCCGAAAGTACCCTCTGGTGAGAAGCGACTCTGCGTGGCAATCGACTACTGAGTTTTCTCTGCTGAAGGGTTACAGCTCAACGGCTTCCAGATTCGCCCACTCACTCTCGCCTCAAACAGCCAATGACTTCTATCAGGTAAAGTGTTTGCGGGGACCTCATGAACCACGCTTTATTAACACCCTCGGATACACACAGTATCGTGGTCGTTGGCAGGGAAAGTGTCGGCAAATCACAACTGATTTCGTCCCTGATCGGTCGGTCGGCCGGTGAAACAAATTTCCGCGGCTCGACCGTGGTGGTCGAACGCTATCGCGCGGGAGAAACCGAATACATCGACACGCCGGGTATTCTCCACAGCTCCGACACGGAGACGACGCGACTGGCACTCAATGCGCTCACCACAAACGATGTCGTCCTGCTGGTTGTCCAGGCAACCACTTTGGACCAGGACCTGGCAGACATGCTGCCGCTGGTTGTCGGCAAGCGGGGTGTGGTCGTCGTCACGTACTGGGACAAGGTGCAGACCGGTGAAGGCCCAAAGAAAGCAATCGAACGCCTGGCTGGAAATGCGGGTGTTGATTTCATTCCTCTTGATGCTCGACATCTTTCCGAAGTCAACCGTCACGAAATCGCCAGGGCGACGAACAACCCTTCGATATTCCTGAGAGATTGTTTAGCGGCCCGAGCGGGATGGCGAATCGAACCCCGGCCGGGATGGCTGGAACACCAGATTGTCGGCCCGCTGCTGGCTGTTGTACTGCTTTTCCTGCCAGCACTGGCGACGATCTACGGCGCGAATGCTGCAGCGGATCTGCTTCACCCGATCGTGGCGGGCTGGTTCGAACCAATCATTGCTGCCGTCAATGCCACGTGGCCGAGCTGGATGCGAATCGTACTCACGGCTCAGCAGGGGGAGTTCGCTTACGGCCTGTTGAATATGGGACCATTCCTGCTGGTCTGGGCACTCCCGACCGTGCTGATGTTTGCTCTGATTCTCGGTGTGTATAAGTCGACTGGATTGATCGAGCGAATCAATATCGCACTCCACCCGCTCATGCGTCCGTTTGGCCTGAGCGGGCGAGACGTGGTACGAGTCGTGATGGGACTGGGATGTAACGTTCCGGCGGTCATCAACACGCGCTCCTGTTCAAGCTGTTCGAGGGGCCCCGCTATCTCAGCCATCGCTTTCGGTTCAGCATGCAGTTACCAGCTTCCAGCCACCCTTGCCGTTTTGTCGGCAGTGGCCACCACGACGGGAACTTCGGCCGGGTTGCTGACATGGTTGTTCCTAGGGTACTTGCTCGTCACAACGTTGATCTATCTGCGACTCACGTCTGGTGCGACAGCTCGGAGTTCGCTGAACGTACTGATGACGCCCAGCCGGCCGTTTATGCAATGGCCAACCTTTTCCGGTTTGTGGCGAGAGGCGTCCGGGACCGTTCGCCAGTTTCTCTGGCAGGCAATTCCGGTATTCGTATTGATCTGTATCGCCGCTTCACTGCTGGCTCATGTCGGCGCGCTCGATGCAGCCGCTCGGGTAGTTGGGCCTTTAATGCATGTGTTCGACATTCCATCACAGGCGGCGCTTGCTGTCGTACTGGCTTCGGTTCGCAAAGACGGAATCTTTCTGCTGGCAGCGGATGGTGGTTCATCCTTTTCAATGACTGCAGCCCAAGCGCTGACAGCCGTCTACCTGGCCGGGGTGCTTCTGCCATGTCTGGTAACCGCGATCACAATTGGTCGTGAGACCGGGTGGAAACCAACGACCCGACTTCTGGCCCAACAAGCAGCGTTCGCCATCCTCTTCGCCCTGGTTCTGGCGTGGGGAGGAAGGTGGCTGTTGTGATGTCTTCGGACATGAAACAAGAAAGTGAGAGTCTCGCAAATGAAGTTCCAGGCATTGTGCAGGACGCTCAGAAGATTGACGGACAAATAACGACGGATGGCCATTGCGTGGAAGGCGGGCGAGGACCGCTTGCGCAGGCCGTTGGCCTACTGAGCCAACAGGTCTGGTGCTGGGGACGCGACATCGTGCGCCCCGAAGGCAACTGGCTGCTGGAGGTCGGATTCAACCGCACTGAGCCCCCGGCTCATCGTGAGGAATGTTCCAGTGTTTATGTACTCGAACTGCCGGAGAAGCGATGCGTCTTACTTCGCGGATTTGGCGTGTTCTACGGAGATCCTCAGCACGGCGGAATCTTCCTGCCGCGTTACGAGTTTCTGCCTCGTTATACGGCAGACGCCACGCTGGAAAAACCACCGTGGTCCAGCGCGGACCTGCCGGATTTTGAGTTGCCAAACTGGTCTCAACGCGCCAGCTGCGCAGCCCTGACGCTGGACCTGCTCGATTGGATCCGAAGTTACGAAGTCGACATCGTAGATCGTCTGGGAATCGAGTACCGCCGGTCGACGCTGCTTGAGTGGGATGACTGGGAACGTCCTGTTGTTCCAGCCGACAGGATGATGTCTGCGTGGCAGGAACTGGCTTTGCGGATTGCCGACAACTTTGATGCGTATGCGAGGAACCAACCATGAACGACGACGCGGTCTTCCCAGCTTCTTACAGCGAGTGGCGACACGGCATCGAGGTCCTCGGTGGAATCTCGCTGACATCAGCGTTCATCAGAAAACGCCTGACAGAATTGCAGGATAGTAAGAACAGTGGAACCAGAGAGTTCGCAAGACTGTATGGAAACGAACATCTTCAGCGAACGATTGCCTGGTTCCGTCAGGCAGCGGACGAATCGTCCGGAGCGGAACAATGATACAGGAATGTCCGGCTTCTCTATTGTCCAACTGCGAAGCCGAAGCTCACGGCTGCGGCATGTCGGACGCCGTGCTGGTGAATCACCCGAGACTGCGAATCCCACAATCCTGTGAAGCCTCCTGGTCGCCGTCATGACTGATACTGCGCAATCGAAACATTTTCGTTCCACCTCTACCGGATCAACTCGGTCAGGCCAGGGGTGGTGCATGCCTCGTCCCGTTCGCAACTTCGGCCTGAAACTGATGGCTCAACAGCTCTGGTGCTGGGGAAGAGATATTGAACATCCCGACGGCAATCTGTTGATGCAGTTCGACTTTGAGCGCCATCGCTATCTGGGTATTGCAGATCAGTCGACCTGCTATCGCCTGGACGACCAGGACCTCCATGTCTGCCTTTGGGGCTTCGGCATGTTCTTTGGCCGTCGAGACCTCGGAGGTCTCTATCTCGGTCGGTTTAACTTCTGCCCAAGTTGGGCTCCTGTCGAATCACTCTCCCTGGGGATCCATCAGACAGCCGATCTTCCTGCCTTTGACAGGCCGCGTGGCATAACACAGTGGCAGCGTGCTCGCGAACTCTGGAAATCACTGTTGCAGTGGATTGCCGACTACGAAAGATGGGTGCGTTCTACCGCTGACCTCAGGTATCGACAGGAATGTGTGGAGACATGGCTGCGGCCATTCGTCCGCGCTGATCGTATGGCCTCCGCCTGGCAGTTTCTCAGTCGTCGCGGCTGGGAACCGGAGAACCAGCCAGTGTCGCAGTCACTCAGGAGATTTACCATCACAACGTAGCCGTGGTTGTCAACGACATGAGTGAGCTCAATATCGCCCCTTGATTCGATTCGGTCGTACTTGCAGCGCGAAGGGCATCGAGGGCGGCACTTCCTGCCTGGACGACGGGAATCCAGCCGATGTTTGTGAATAACACAGCCTTCATGTCCTCCGACGCAACGAACTCCCGACAATAGACTGATGAGCGCCAAGGTGACGACCACCAACCAAAGGACGGAGCACTATCCATGACAGAAGTCTCGTCGACCGTCGATCCAGTGACGAAGGTTCCAGTGTTCATCATCAATGGATTCCTCGGATCGGGCAAAACGACCCTGTTAACAGGCCTGCTAATCTCCGCTCGCAAGAGTCAGCTATCGGTTGGCGTCATAGTCAACGACATGAGTGAGTTGGATGTCGATGGTCTGCTAGTCGCTCAGAGGGAATTCTTCGAGAAAGACGACAACAATTTTGAGTCCATCTACTCCTGCGTTCTAAGCAGCAAACAGGGCATCGAAAAGCTTGAGCTGGCACTGGAGCGGATGATGCAGGACGGCCACCCGGAACTACTCATCATCGAGACGTCGGGAAGTTGTCACCCGATGCCGCTCATCGAATTCTTCGGCTCGAAGCCGCAGTTCAGGCTGACCGGCGTGCTGGCGCTGGTCGATAGCGCGATGGTTGACCAGGACTACAACGCCGGCCAGCAACTTGTTCCGATCATGCAACGCAATGTGAGAAACCAGCAGAGGGACACGACGAATCTACTGGTCGAGCAGATCATGTTCTGCAGCCACCTGATGCTGACCAAGGTCGACCGAATCCACGAGAGTAAGATTGAGACCATCGCCCGGTCTGTTCACGAACTGAACCCGTTTGTTCCGGTCGCATCCTTGCCGTGGGGGAACCTTCCGATTGATGAGGTGCTTGCCATGCCTGAGTACGACTATCATCGAGTGGCACAGCTTATTGAAGAACTCAAACCTGCCCTCGAAGCCGACTCTGATGGTGACCGGCCACATAACATGGCCACCCGAATCATCAAAGACGATCGTCCGTTTCACCCTCAGCGTTTGTGGGACGCCTGCCAGCAGCATCTCGGCCAGCACATCTACCGAAGCAAAGGCTTTTTCTATCTCGCGAGTCGCGATCACATATCACTGCTCTGGAACCAGGCGGCCGGAGGAATCGACCTGGAAATCGTCGGTTACTGGCGTGCAGCAGTCCTTGAAGACGAGCAGAATCGTTTTGATGAGGACGAGCTTGAGGGGCTCAGACAGAGGCTGGCAGAAGAGACAGGACGGTTTGGTGATCGTCGCTGTCATCTAACCGTTATTGGCGACAGAACGCAGGTTGATGTGTTTGCAGACTCTCTGACACGTTGTTTCCTGGATGACGATGAAATCAAATACTGGACATCAGGTGGGTCCTTTTCTGACCCGTGGCCTGAAACCTACGTCAAAAGGGAGTACTGAGTATGAGGTGTGGTTTCGGTGCCGATTGACCTGCCCGCACACCCCGTGGATTGAGCACTGCTGTCCGGAGTACCTCTCGGCAAACTTCAGAGGAGTGACCGGAATCACTGGGGTACGTCCATGGCTTTCTTGATGCGCGACACAAAGCCGGTGACCGCACAGTGCCGGACGGTAGGATCTACTCGGGCGGTTGGCATGACGCACAATGGCACAGCCGCAGGTTGCCGACATGTGTCATAATCAGGAACGCGCCACCGAGTGTCGTCAGAATGCTGGCAGTCGGGATGTGGACCTTCCAGTCGCCTTCGTCGGTTTCCTGCAACGATGGGCAGCAGGAGTCCGTGCAGCATGCCTCCTCGCAGGTGTCTGTTCCGCTGCTGCTTCGCGTCTCAGATTCGTGCAGGGTTGCCCCAGCCAAGTCCGCTGACTCTTCCACGTACGGTGCGGCAGCGCCCATCAGTACGAACAGAATCCCAAGTGCCCCGGCAGCAACGATCCACTTCCGGCGATGCTTCTGAAAGCCGCTTTTGATCATGAAGCCTGCCAGTGGCACGACCAGCAGAGCCATACCCCAGTGTGTTGCCGGGTGAGACCAGGCTTTGCCAAATGTTGGCAGAAGCAGCAGAAGGAATGGCGTTACTGCGCAGTGAATTGCACAAAGCACTGAAGCCCCAACACCAATCCGGTCGGCGATGCGATCACGTACTGAACTGGTTGCGTCGACTGCACCGGCAAGCTGCGACATGGTACTACCTGCTTGGTTCTTCCTGAAACATTTCACTCAATTGTAGGGTGCGGCACTCGTTATTGCAATTGCATTGCATAAAGACGCGGCAGGTGCGGTGGATCGATCCATCACCCAACACTCGCTGAAAGTTTGTTCTGACCGGACTGACTTGCCGCAGGCCTCTCACGGCAGGGCGTGGGATTCAGGCAGCTCGCTGTCATGCAATGGAATTACGTACGGTGATTGATACGCGTCCCGGCAGATCAGTTTTCTGCTTCCTCGTCGCTGAGTACATCCTTCCCATTGACCGTGTGACTTACGACAGTGCCGTCCGGGGTCACGTCGATTTCATGCATAACCGGTCTAACGTTGCCTTCGGCCGGCCTGGCCAGGATCTCCAGAGTCAATCCGGAATCAGCGCGCCGCTCGGCACTTATTACCTTACTTTCGATCTGATCAATGTCTGAGTACTGTTGTTTGACTTCATCCAAAGCCAGTTGCGTCGCGTCTTCTTCCTCTAACCTGCTCGAGCATCCGGAAGACGCTAAAATGATCAGAATAATGGGCACGAGCGATAGAGCACGGCCTCGCTTACGATGAAACATTCTGGTTCTACTCCCGGTCAATATCCTGCTTCTCGATGGATCCGAACGTCGACTTAGTTCGACACGTCTGCACCATGGTGCGTTGAAAACTAACACCCAGGATCCCCCTTGCATCGATCCAGTGTGCCCCGACTCCGCTGTTCGACTTCCTGCGGTGCACCTGAAGACCGCGATGATCATAAACCCGACCGGCACACATCCAACAGGACCGTTCCTCGTGCGTTCCCAGGTGGACCGAAGCCAGCACACGCAGCAAGAACCGGCGTTACAGCGGAGTGATTTGGGACGTGTTACACCATAGACCAAAACGGTTGGCGATCAGGTCGCGGTCAGCCCGACTGCATCGATTGCCATTGCGAGTTGAGAATCGGGGCTGCCGAATTCCTGTCTCCTGAGACATCCTGGCGGGACTGTAGCTGGCCAGTTCTTTTATTGCAATTGAATTGCATCAAATCGCGGATCGAATCCGGATCGGCACAGCCCGATTCCCATTGCGAACGCTATTCCTGCGAAAGCAACGTAGAGCAATATGGAAAACAACTCTCACCCGCGACGTTCGATTCACTCCTGCGGTAGCCCCGTAATCCCAGGCCCCGATTCCAGCTGGAGGCGAAAACCATCACACTGCTGTTCTTTGAGCCACTCGACCAGGCCGGATGCACCTTCGAGACGTTCTTTCTTTGGTTTCCAGTTGAAGTAGCATCGCGTGCCGACATTTTTCGCCGTGAAGTTGGTAATCGGCAACCGCTGTTCGGCTCCGGCCATCGTCAGGGTCACCAGGGTTTGAGCAGTCGTTTCATCAGGTGCTTCGCAAATCACCGTCACATGCACGGGCAGATCCGGCCGCTTTCCTTCGTACGGCAACAGGTCCGGGACAACCCTGACGCCCGTCGACAGCTTCAGAGGAATTCCAACGCCCGCATCAAACTTCAGTTCGATGTAGTACGCCGTCCAGCCTTCTGCCGGTTCTTCAACGTTTCCGACATAGACTCCGCCACCCTGATCTTCCAGCACGGTACTCGTGTACTTCGGCCCGAGCGTTTCGATTCGAAAGTCGCGTGCTTCCGGGTTTGTTGCCTGCCAGAGGAGAACTTCCACCGGAGTGTCCTTCGTTGTCACACGAATCGAACCATCGTCTTCGTTCGTCCAGCTGAATTCCGGTCGAGGCTTTCCTGCCAGGATCAATGCATAAAACGCGGTGATACTCTCAATTGCGTCTGATCCGCCCAGACCATGGTCTGCATTAGGCACATAGCGCAGGTACTTTTCGCCAATCAATCCATCAAAGTAGAACTGCGAAGAATCGGGCAGGAAGAACTGATCGCCTGACCCGTTGACAATGAACTTTGGCTTGGAAAGGCGATGACGATAGAACCACGGATCAACGAGCTCATACAGTTCTTTAATGCGTGGATGATTCAGGCGTTCCATGATCTTGTGCTGAACGTAGTTGCCGACAGCCGGAGCCCAAAAACCGTACGCCTGAAAGTGATGCTTCATCGAAACGTCTGCGTTAACGACATCAATCACAATCGGAACAATGGCGACGACTCGGTCATCCAACCCGGTCAGCCAGGTCGTCCATCCTCGCTTTGATCCACCGGCGACAACGAATTTATCGACCGTTCGTTTGCCGCCTGCTTCGGAGGCCATGAGCGCCGTGATTGTATCCATCGCCTTAACTGCGGATTTCACCATCGGGTTGCGTGCCGCCCAGGTTGGATCACCAGTCTTGATGAATTGGTCCCAGGTGTACCCGATGAGATCGTCCTCAGTTCGTTTCTGTCCGTCACCGTGAAAGATAAGTGGCTGATTGGGAACCATGCCAAGTTCGGCTACGACACTGCCGGTACTCTTTGCGATCTTCATGATCATTTCGTCCGGCCCGGAAGGTTTCTCCCCTTCTCGATTGGAGCCTCCGCCGATCATCAAAAAGCCTGTGTCGGTGCGGAGTTCATCCGGGATTGCCAGCTTGATCCAGTGCTGCCACTGAGTTCGATTGACTTCGTCCGGAGTGCGCCAGGTCTGAGAAATCATGTCAACGACAACGACCTTCAGGCCGTCCGTTGTCGATTCGGAAACGACTTCCCACCTGTAACTGCTGTCGGGTTTACTAATGTAGTCGTCCAGAGATGTCCGCGAAGGCAGCGTTGAACGTTCTTCAGCCACTGCGGCTGACATCGATACAGTCGCGACCAATACAACAACTGTGATCGGAAGTCGTAAATCAATTCGAAACCTCATCCGAGTCCCCTGTCTGGTTGGCTGTCTCAGGCGGTCAGCCGATAGAAAAAACTTACGCCAAACGACGAAAATAAGCGGTCCGAGTCTAAGGGCGGCGCCCACGGCTCGCAACGAATTTGAGAATAGGGAGAAAGCGAATGACCGCATAACCTCCTCCGCTCCGACCAATCCATGGGCCATGAGCCAGAAACTCGTCAGATCTCGACTCAGCGACAGCATTACACAAACGGATTCCCATAGGCAAAAATTACCAGTTCTGCCACAATTGCAGCTGCCAGACCGGCTGTTTGACACCTTCCGGCGCCTGGGTACCTGAAAGTCATCTGAGATCGAGACCAGTCAAAATCGAGGGAATCAAGGATGAAGCCCTTTGTCCAAAAACAGAATCAATCCGGATCACGATGGCTTGGTTTCGTCGCTGTGGTAGCAGCGGGATTCGGAGCCTGGTACTTTGACCTGACGCCGCAGTTGAGGCCGGTTCCGTCCGGTGAACTCGCGAGTGACGCTGCCCCGGAAGTTCCCTCACTGCCCGATTCCTGGGACCAGATCGTCGATCAGACCGGTGACGAACCATCCGAAGTCAGAGACGACAGTGATCCACTGTTGCGCGCGATTGCCGATGATTCCGGCCCGTTTGATGAGGTGTTTGAAGATCTGTCGGAACCCGATCTCGAACTGGCCGCAGCAGCAATTGAAGAACCGCTGGCTCGGACGGAAGTGACCAACGACAATCCAATCGCACCGGCGTCATTCGTGCCACCTCCAGCGACCCCTGGACCGCCACCGGCTGGTGATTCCGGCGTTGTCAACGCGGTCGCAACAAGCACACCACCCCCCGCACTATCAGCAGAAACGGCAGCCAGTCTGCGCAAGATTGATTCCCTGCTGAGACAGGACAATGTCGTCGAAGCTCACTTCAGGCTGTCGACACTGTACTGGAAGGAAACGGACCAGCGTCCTGTCTTTCAACGTCGTTTGGAATCAACTGCTGCGACGATCTTTGCTGATCCGCACCGCCACTTCAGTTCTCCCTATCTTGTCCAGCCGGGTGACACGCTGGAATCCATCGGTGCGCAGTTCAGTATCCCCTGGCAGTATCTGGCAAGGCTGAATCGAATTGAGCCGAAGGAACTTCAGGCCGGACAGGAATTGAAGGTCATGAAAGGACCATTCTCGGCCGTTGTCGATCTTTCTCGATTCGAACTGACAATTCATGCTCACGGCTACTATGTCCACAGGTATCCGGTCGGAATTGGCCACGCCGACAGCACTCCTGTTGGTGAATTTGAGGTGCAGGAACGCCTGGAGAATCCAACCTGGTTTGGACCGAACGGCGAAGAGATCGATGCCGATGATCCTCAAAACCCTTTGGGGGAATACTGGATTGGCCTTGGGGATCACATTGGCATTCACGGCACCATCGACCCGGACTCCATCGGCACGACTCGATCACGAGGATGCATCCATATGCGTGACAACGACATCGCTGAAGTCTTCGGGCTGCTTGGTCCCGGATCGAGCGTCCGCATTCGCCCGTAGTCTCTGCAGCAACCCCGTACCGAAAAGAACGAAACCAGCCAGAGACACCGGAATCACGACGCTGGTTCCCGCAACGCAATTGAAGACGATGCACCGCGCGACGTCGGCCACACTTCGCACCTGATTCTCTGACCACGCCTGCCCCACATGGTACGCAATCCATCCCAATACCCCGACAAACAGGATGCCGGCAATTCGCCCTGAGTAGCGACCAACCCAGGGGACGGACCTTGCAGCAATCCAGCCCGCCGGCACCATCGCCAGAATGATGGGCATTTGCCATGCCAATAGTCGGGGAAGTGACGCACTGCATCCCCAGGCCCCGCACCAGAGTCCCGTTACCTCATACCGATCACCGATCAGGCCGTAAACATACGGTTCACTTCGCAGTGCGACCAGCACAACCAAAGCCCAGACGATACATCCTGCAATGCGAATCCAGACTGAGCTACCGGACACGTTGAATTCTCCTGCAGGTTGAAGGCTGCTTCCTGTCTGAAACTGACTTGCCGCATTCTATCGCGAGTACCCCGAATCGTTGTGGACTCAATCACATTCCGGCCAAATCAGTTCGATTGATCCGACCACGAATCAGAATGTCGTCTTCGAATCGTTGCATATCGACTACCATCAGATCGGGCATTTTCGGTATCGCTTCACGGCCTTTGCCACCGATCGCCGGTCGTGCATCAACGCCTCCCACCAGCTTGGGAGCCACAAAGACATGGACCTCATCGATCAGCTGAGCATCGAAGAACGAACCCAGGACTCCACTTCCGGCTTCGACCAGCACATTCGTCATGTCGCGCCTGCCAAGCTCCTTCAGCAAAGCACTCACGCAAACTCGGCCATCTGCGATTGACGGCAACCGGACAACCTCCGCACCTGCCGCTTCCAGAGCTGTCACCGTTTTACTGTTCGCGGTGTCGGATACTGCGACCAACAACGGCGCGGCATTGAGCGTCTTCACAAGCTGTGACTTCGGGCTGATACCAGTGCCTCGGCTGTCAAGCACAACGCGCGTCGCCGTTCGAGGCCCAGGCGGACGTGCCGTCAGCTGAGGATCATCTGCTGCCACAGTTCCGGCACCGGTGATGATAGCGTCCATCCGTCCCCGCAACTGATGCACCACGGCCCGGGATTCTTCTCCACTGATCCATTGGGATTGTCCGGTCGAAGCGGCAATTCGCCCGTCGAGTGTCATTGCCCACTTGGCATGGACCCACGGACGCCCCCGTGTCTGCAACGTTGCAAAAGGACGAATCAGTTCATGCGATTCCTGCTGACATAATCCGACATGGACCGTCAATCCCGCGTCGCGCATCATGGCGATGCCACGTCCTGAAACGTGCGAAGCCGGATCTTCACAACCAACATTAACATCCTGGAACCCGGCACAGATCACGGCTTCTGAGCAGGGAGGCGTCTTACCATGATGACTGCATGGCTCCAGGGTCACGAACAGTCGGTGACCGACTGTCTCTGACGCTTCACTCATCGCCATCACTTCTGCATGAGCACCGCCAAACCGACGATGCCAGCCATCAGACACCAGTCGACGATGCTGGTCGGTAATGACGGCTCCCACCATCGGATTGGGTTCCACGAAGCCTAAACCACATGTCGCCAGCTTCAGCGCGTAGCGCATCACCGTTTCGTCATCTCGAAACTGATGGCCCGCAGGCAGGCGATCAACCTCCATGATTAGTCCTGTCCGGGAAGCCACAGTTTTCCGGAACCCGATGTGGCGGCTTCTTCTCCTGCAGTCACGATCACAGGAGCATCCAGTTCCGGAAGCAGCTGCTCGCAACCTGTGCGAGTCAGTTCCTCACGGATCGCGTCTGCCACCTCAGGTACTTTCTGAAAATACTGTTCTTTCATCGATCGGAGGAGATGCGGAATTCCTGGGTCTTCGGGATCGTCCAGACGGTACGACAGCTCTCTCAGGTCCAGTTCCAGTCGAGCCTGAAAACTGTCACCTTCATCCTGAGCCATCTTTCTGGCCGCCTCGAAGGATTCAACCATCGTTTCCACACGATTTCGGAGGCGAGCGACCGTCGCGCGCATCATGTGTGCTCGCCGCGGGGAGAATTCTTCCAGAACCTTCGGGCGTTTGAACAGTTCTTCGACAACAGCCTCCATCAGGTCAATGCTGCGAATCAAACCAACACGATGAGCGAACTGCAGGACCTGACCGTCTGTCATGTCGGATAGTGACAAACGCAGATACCGAAGAAGAGGGATTTCTTCTACTGCCTGTTCAGCACCCGCCACAACTCCACCAGGCTCCGGCAGGCCCAGTCGCTTTCGAATTTCCGCCGGAGCGATCTCATGATTCAGGCGTTGGGCAATCGAAAACAACACCAACACACTTGCCGCAAGTTTCATCTGCAGTTCCGACTTGTCTGCCGCCTGCAATGGAGTAAGTCCATCCAGATGAGGCTGGCTTCTGTTCAACCAGGCTTCAAGTGCCGCCTTGTTTCGATTCTCCAGAGCAACTCGCTTCTGTTTCGCTGACAACGAGTCGCCAAAACTGACACTCCAGTCGAAGTCGACAAACGCCTCCGGTACCGATGACGAAACAGTCGCCTCCGTGACCTCGGCGTCCTCCGCAATGGCATCACCGGCAGCTTCCAGAACGAGAGCCCAGGCTTCCTCCAGCGTGTCTTCGCGAGACGTCACCGTGACAACATGATGATCGGGCGCTCCGTCAATGTTGGCCGTGACGATAGCGGCCCCAAGTTCCTGCTGCCCACCATCTTCGTCTGGCGGCGAATCAGCCAGAATACGAACGTATTCCTGACACGATTCCGCGCTGTCCAGTTGCGATGCCTCTGTGTCCCGCTCAAACCGATCATGGGCAGACAGTCGATCGCTCACTTCACGTGGCCGCTCAATAATGCGTGAACTCTGCATCGTGCAGACTCTGTTGTCAGAAACTTCCAGGTCCAGCAGAATCGCCAGCGCTTCGACATCAACCGCCGTATCAATGTCATCCATCAGGCTGGCAGCCTGATGGAAACAGCTGGATGCCTTTTCAATCTGGTCATCCCACAGATGAAACAACCCGCAGTTGTGCCACAAAGCCGCATTCTCGGCATCTTCCCTGATGATCCGGGAGTAAAGAATTGAAGATGGTTCCCAGCAACCCATGTCACTCAGTCGCCTGGCTTTCTGTTCGAGCTCCTGGTGAGCAGCACCGACATCCGTTGGTATGAGTTCGAGGCTGCCCAACAACGGAAAGTACTCAGAAATCCGTGTTGTCCAGGTGGTCAGCAGCATTTCCAGTGAAGACTGAAGTTCGGCCGGTGCGAACTGAATTGCCAGTCGGAGATGCGCATAAGCCGATGCGGGATTCCCGGTCCGCAGCATTTCATCCGCAATCGACGCGAGCAGCATAGCAATGTGCTGATAGTGAGCTGGTTGCGCCAGTTGAATCGCGCGATGAACCAGACGCCTGGATTCGGCAAACCCTTGCTCCTGTCGAACAAGGTCCGCAACCAGCAGAGTCACCCGAGGGTCATCCGGATGTCGACGGAGAAACTCCACACACAACTCGCGTGCTTCGTCAAACTTTCCGACCTCCAGAGATAACTCTGAAAGCTCGATCACAAGAACATCTCGGTCCGGGTGAGCTGCATACAGTTCCTTCAGGTGCTGCAAAGCCACATCCGGCTGATTATCACGCAGCTGCTCAATGCGCTGCATGTCGGCCAGAATATCCTGGCAACAGAATTTGAGTTTTTTACCGCTCCCGCAAAAGCAGGCGGCATAGGGATCGTTCGCCATGTTCTGGTTCCTGACGCGTTCAGGGATTGTCGTCATTTACGTCAACGACGGAGTCATCTCGGACATCATTGACGCGTGTTGTGTGTTCATATTGCCCGGAGCATTGTTGGTCGGTTCCCCAACACCGCAACGGTGGACTCTGTATCATGGCAGGATTGCACCCATTTTTCACGGGAGAAGCCACGGGAAGCCAGATGAAACACGCGGGAGCAATGCTACGGGCGCAGCTGGATGAACGGCAGGGACTCGTGACAGGTGGTCAAGAGAAGCTGATTATTCGCGGCAGAAACACGGACAGCCCGACGAGAACTGCAGTGGCAGCCGCGAGCAGCACTGCGGCGGCTCCCAGATCCTTCGCACGCCCCGCCTGTTTGTTCCATTCCGGGGAACACAAATCCACCACAGACTCAATTGCCGTATTGATTGCTTCTGCCACCCACACCAGTCCGATTGCCAGAAGAAGCAGCCCGCACTCAATCGCGGATATCGACAGGAGGCCTCCCAGACAAATCACCAGCACTGTCGCCGACAGATGAATCCTGGCATGACTTTCAGACCAAATCAGTTCCCTGAGTCCCCGGATGGCGTGCCCGAAGGATGCCAGACGACTTATGATGTAGCTGAACATCCGGTCCGGTCCTCCTGAATCCAGCGGCGTTCCACTCCGCAAAGTCGCCCCGCCTATTGCTGCCTCAGGCAGTAGACACCTTCTTCTGTCCGAATCAGCAACGACCCATCCACGGCTGCTGCGGTTGCCAGCTGTTCCCCGCTGAGTTTGTTGACGGCCAGTTTCTCAAACGTGCGACCTGGCTTCACCACGGTCGCCGTGCCGTCACGATCAAAGAAATGGATGCGGCCATCTGCCATCACAGGTGACGCCCAGAAATTCTTACCGATGCGCGCTCGCCATATTGTTTCGCCCGTTTGCGCATCCAGACACGTCGCGATTCCCTTGTCACCAATCATGTACAGTTCGTCTCCGACTAACAAGGGACTGGAAACGGCAGGCACCTGCTTCGCCACGTCCCACGCCAGCTTCGCCGGCCGATCTGTGCCATTTCCTGGCCGAATCGCGAGCAGACGAGACTGCATGTAGCCAGTGCAGATGTAAACCAACCCATGTCCCGCAACCGGACGAGCCGAATTGGAGAAACCCAGTTCGCCGTAGGGCAGCTTCCACAACTCGCGGCCATCCGTCGGATCGTAGCCATAAACCCAGTCGGCCGATGCGGAGATGACCTGCGGCTGACCATCGACTTCGACAATGAGAGGAGTCGAATAAGACTTCCTCATTTGCACATTGTCTTTCAATTTTCCTGTTCGTTCCGTCTTCCACACTTCCTGACCGGTGTGCCGATCCAATGCCACGATGTATTGCAGATCAATACCATCGCAGTGAAGAAGGAGCAGGTCGTTCCACAACACCGGAGAACTTCCGGCTCCGTTTTCATGCTTCACCTGCAGATCCCGGTTGGTCCAGATGGTTTCCTTAGTTGATCGGTTGAGGCAGACGAGCCCACTTGGGCCAAAGTAGCAGTACAGATGCTCGCCTTCGATGATGGGCGTTGGCGTGGCATAGCTGTTGTCGACGTGGACAAACTGAGGATCAGCCTGCGTCAGCAACTCCGTTTCCGAGATAATCTGACCAGACTGCAGATCCAGACACACGGCAAACATGCTGGCCGACTTCGAAATCGTCAGCGGCTGAGAGTTCGTGGTGGTCTTCCGGCGCTGTGCCGCCTCTGTTTTTGATGCTGCCACATCAGTGGCCGTTGTGACCCAGACCTGTCCATCGGCCACCACGGGAGTCGACCAGCCGCGCCCTCGAATGGGTGTTTTCCAGGCAACGTTGCTGTCTTCGCCCCACGAAACCGGAAGATTTGCCGCATCAGAGATTCCCTGGCCACCGGGGCCTCGCCATTCCGGCCAGGCATCGCCTGCGGAAACCGAACACACTGATGAGCACAACAGGACAGCAAGCCCAACTCTTAACCAATCAAACACAGGATACTCCTGAAGCAACGGTACGCGATATCTGTCGGATTGAGAGATTGTGTCCCTTCACCCGGCGAATGTCGACAACCGACCTGCGACAACACCACCGAACTCAAAACTTGGTATATCCACCATCAATCACAAACTGTTCGCCTGTGGTGTACGACGACGCATCACTCATCAAGTAGACCGCAATCCCACCGAAATCCTCAATCGCCCCCCATCGTCGGGCCGGGATTCGCGGCATCACGTTCTTTACGAATCGCTCATCATTCATTGCCGGTGCAGTCATTTCCGTTTTAATCCAGCCCGGCAGGATTGAATTCACTCGAATCCGCTGTCGGGCCAGTTCAACGGCGAGTGCTCGAACGTACGATGTCACCGCACCTTTCGATGCCCCGTAGTGACTGTTGCGTGCAGCTCCTTCAATCGCCGCTGTACTGGCTGTAGCCACCAGAGATCCCCCTGACCGGTCCTGGATCATCTGCCGAGCTGCCGCGCGAAACGTGTAGAAGACACCATCCACGTTGATTCGTTGAATACGTCGAAACTCTTCGTGTGACATCTCAGTCAGTCGGACCGGACTTGCTGAAACCCCCGCGTTCGCGAAACAGGCATTGAGACCTCCGAGTGCCTCCATTGTCTGTTCAAATGTGTTTTCTACAGCCTGTTCATCACCTACATCACACGTGAAGCCCACGACCTTGCTGCTGTGCGCGCTGAGTTGTTCCACTGCCTTGTCCGTCTTGTCCCGCCTGGATCCCCAGATCGCGACATCCGCGCCGGCCTGCAGCAAGGCGGCCGCCATCCCGAATCCAATGCCGCCGTTGCCTCCTGTGATGAGTGCTTTGCGACCGGTTAAGTCAAACGGTTGATACATTCAGTGTTCTCCTGAACATCCTGTTCGCTCGCGAGCCAAAACCACCTCGGAGCTATTCAGCGGTTGCCGCAGTGGCTTTCAAATCGACGTTGAGATTCTGCAACTCTTCTTGCAACAGGTCATTCCAGATCTGATACCCCTTCGCATTCAGATGCAGTCCGTCTTTGATGAACAGATCTTTCATGGGCGTCCCAAAGTCTCCCAGCATCGGATCCCAGATGTTCAGATACACTCGCTGGGCATCTGCTTCGCATTGCTTCTCAATCGCAGCGTTGGCAGTTGCCATTTCGTCAGCCAGATTCCAACGAGCAATGCTGGGCTTGATGGCCACGTAAATCACCGATGTTTCCGGCAGGTGCTCATGCACCATCTTCGAAAAGGTCGCATAGTCCTGAGCGACCTGATCGGCCGACTTTCCTCTCGCAATGTCGTTGTCGCCTGCATAGAACACAATCACCTTCGGCCTGAACGGCCAGATGATGCGATCCGCGAAGTGAATTGAATCGTCAATCTGCGATCCACCAAATCCGTGATTGATGGATGGTAGTCCGGGAAATGATTTCTCCAGATCCCACATGCGGATACTCGAACTGCCAACAAACAGCACGGAGTCACGAGGACGCCGATCATCCTGATCCGCTTGTTCGAATCTTTGAATCGCACGTTCCCATCGAGCGTGACGATGCTTTTCGTCGCCCCTCAGACTATCAGCACCAACCGATAACAGGGCACCAGCCAGCATCAGCATGGCGATTGATCGCTGTCTACTCATGAATACCTCTCTACCAGCAACGTACAACGCGAAGTTGCGAATACAACGGGCGTAAATCAGTGTGTCCAGCAGGCTTCCTCACGAGTCAGAACAACTTCAGGATTCTGCTCATAGATAAATCCAATGTGTTGACCGCAGCAGTCTGTGGCCCTGTTTCACCAGCCGCTGGGTTCATTCACCCTGCAGATCATAGACAAGCAGTTTGTCCTGATCTCGCAGGTAGAGCCTTTTGCCGGCGATCACCGGATGAGCCCACGCTGGCCGGCCACTGCGCTCTGGCTGCTGAAATCGACCCAACTCGTTGTATGCTTTTGAACTGGCTTCGACCAGGACGACAGGACCGTCTTCATGACGAAACACGATCCGGCCATCCGCATAAACGACGGAACCCTTCATGCTCCGCTGTCTCCAGGTCGGTTTGCCGGACTTCAGATTGATACACGTCAGGATGTCGCTGCTGGAACCGTAGACATACCCATCCACATGCACCATTCCGCCGTGATGGTTCTTCATGTTCCTGTTGAAATAAACCACCTTCGAACTGATTGTGTTTCGTCGAGCAGAAATCTCAATCAGTTCGGCCCCTGTCCCGTAATCGGAAGAACTGAAGATGTGCTTCCCGATCACCAAAGGGGTGGCACAATTGGCCGTTCCGTTGGATGACTTGTTCTGTCCCCATAACGCTTTGCCATTGTCAGCCCGAATTCCCACGACTCCTTTGCTCGTAAAGATGACGTACTGCTTCGTGGCTCCTGTTTCAGCGATCACCGGCGAGGCATACGCAGCCTGAGGCGATTCCGGAACGCGTGATACCCATTCTTCCGCGCCGGACTGCGCATTAAATGCCACGACAGTTCCTTTGTTGCCTCCTGGAGTGCAGATCACGACGTCACCATCCACGAGCACAGATTCGCTGATGCCCCAGGTGATGTTGGAACCCTGGTAGTCGCTCAGAATGTTTCGATGCCAGATGACATCTCCTGTATCCGCGCTGCAGCAGGTGAGATCCCCGTTCCCACCAAGCGCGTATACTCGACCGTCGACAACCGTCGGAGTACCTCGCGGTCCGTTGCCGGTTCCATCGTGATACTCGCTGCCATTACGAGTTGTCCAGATGACGTCGCCGGAATTCCGATCCAGCGCAATAATGAACTCGCCTCCATCTCGATTGCCCATCGAGTAGATCAGGTCTCCCACGACCGAGACAGTCGAATATCCTTCACCCAGTCCCGAGCCGGTCCACAGCAAAATCGGCCCACCTGCCGACCACTCTTCCAGCAATCCGGTTTCCGTCGAGATGTTGTCCCGGTTGGGCCCTCGAAACTGGTGCCAGTCGGCGGCACCAGCAGTTTCGAAGATCAATGAAATCTGCACCAACACCAAGCCGGCAGTGCTTAATCTGGAGAGTGCCACACGAGACCCCTGTATTGCAAAGTGCAATCGGATTGAGGATGCGAGCCTGAGAAACTGCGGTACTGCAGCATCTCGCTGAACGACCTGGTCTGCAACAGAGTTGCAGGTATCTGACGATCACCAGAGCGGATTTTACCACGATGTTTCGGTATTGACCGCCCATAAACCACCCGATCGGCACAACAGAGTTGGCTTTCGCGGTCATTCAAAGATAACATCATGATCTCTCCAACCGGCCTGCCGCACAACCGAGTTCCACCCAGCGGACGCCCACCATGTTACGGTTCTGCATCATCGCATTCAGTCTCGCTGCCGCCGTCGTGCCAGCCGCAGCCGACCATTCTCAGCCGCACTTTGAAACGCATGTGCGCGCTGTTCTGAAAAAGCACTGCTTTCACTGCCATGGCGAAGAACCGGAATTGCAGGGCGGGCTTGATGTGCGGCTCGTTCGATTCATGCAGTCGGGTGGAGATTCCGGCACAGCCATCATTCCGGGTAATCCGGATGAAAGCCTGCTGCTGCAACGCCTGATCGACGGAGAAATGCCACCCGATGAAAGTAAGCTGCTGACTGACAAAGAGATCTCAGTCATCCGTGACTGGATTGCCGCTGGTGCCGCCACTGCCCGCCCGGAACCGGAAACGATTGACGCGGCCAGCTTCATCACCGAAGAAGAACGTTCGCACTGGTCGTTCCAGCCGACTGTTCGGCCATCAGTCCCGGAAGTCGCCGACAGTACAGCTGTGGTAAATCCCATTGATGCATTCCTGCTGGCAAAACTGGAACAGCAGGGTTTTTCATTCAGCCCCCGCGCGGCGCCTCATACGCTGCTGCGACGTCTCTATCTGGATCTGCACGGACTGCCGCCGACTCCGGATGCTGTTGCTTCGTTCGAAACAAACAACAGTGAAGAAACATGGCGGCAGTTGATCGATCAGCTTCTGAATGAAACCGCTTATGGCGAACGCTGGGCGCGGCACTGGCTGGATGTCGCGGGGTACGCCGACAGCGAAGGCTACAACGATGTCGATGCCGAACGGCAGCATGCATGGAGGTACCGCGACTATGTCATTCGAGCATTCAATTCCGATAAGCCATTCGATCAGTTCATCCACGAGCAGCTGGCCGGCGATGAGATGATTTCGTCGCCGCTCAACAATCTTTCCGACACGGACACCGAACTTCTGGCGGCAACAGGCTTTCTCCGTATGGCACCCGACGGAACCGGCGGGGCTGTCCCCGATGCCAACGTTGCCCGCAACGACACCATCGCCGATACAATTAAGATTGTGTCTTCGTCACTGATGGGCATGACGGTGGGGTGCGCTCAATGCCACGATCACCGCTACGATCCAATTCCGCAGGCTGACTACTATCGTTTCCGAGCAATCTTCGAACCGGCGTTCGATTGGGAACACTGGCGAAAACCCAATCAGCGACTGGTGTCGCTCTACACCGACGACGATCGAGCGAAAGCGGCAGAGGTCGAAGCAGAAGCTAAGAAGATCGATGCCGCGCGGAAAACGAAACAGACTGAGTTCATCAACGCAACGTTTGAAAAACAACTCGCTAAACTGCCAGCCAGTATCCATGAACTGGCGCGCACCACGCACAGGACCGCTGCCAACAAACGAACACCCGAACAAAAGGCACTCATCAAGAAGTATCCCAGCCTGAACGTGACTTCCGGTTCGCTGTATCTGTACGACAGAAAAGCGGCTGATGAACTAAAAAAGATGTCCGCAGAAGCGGCAAACGTACGAGCCAACAAGCCACCTCAGCATTTCGTGAGAGCGTTGACAGAAGTATCCGGACGTGTGCCGGTGACTCGGCTGTTCTTTCGAGGCGACCACGAACAACCGAAAGAGGAACTGACGCCAGCCGGTCTGACGGTTGTTTCCACCAACGTCGACGTGGGTGATATTCCCGTTGATTCGGAAGAACTGGCAACAACCGGACGACGCCTGGCATTCGCCAAACGGCTCACCAGCCCGCAACATCCGCTGACCGCTCGCGTCATCGTCAACCGTATCTGGATGCATCACTTTGGCCGAGGCCTCGTCGCCAGTCCCGGTGACTTTGGAGTTCTGGGCCAGCTTCCCACACACCCGGAACTGCTTGACTGGCTTGCATCAGAATTCATCGAAAGCGGCTGGAGTGTCAAACATCTGCATCGATTGATTCTGACATCCAATGCGTGGCAGCAACAGTTGCGAAACGACGAGAAACTGGCTGCCGTTGATCCGGACAACGAACTCTACGGGAGCGCTCGTTTGCTTCGGATGGATGCGGAAGTACTCAGAGACAGCATGTTGGCAATTTCGCAAAAGCTGAATACCAAGGCGTTCGGACCGCCGGTGCCCGTCATGGCAGATCGAGTCGGGCGATTCGTGATCGGCAAAGAAAATCTCAACGCCGGACGACCGGGCGATAAGGTCGACATGAAAGGCGAACAGTTTCGCCGGAGCATCTACATTCAGGTCCGCCGCAGTCGCCCGTTGTCGGTACTCGACACATTCGACCGGCCCGCCATGTCACCCAACTGCGACCTGCGCCGCCCGTCGACGGGTTCACCTCAGTCTCTGTTGATGCTGAACAGCGATCTGTTGCTGGAATACTCTCGGTACCTTGCCGAACGCCTGACAACCGACGTCGGTGAGGATTTGGCAGCGCAGATCCGACTGGCCTGGCAGCTGGTCTATTCCCGCCTGCCGGATGAAACCGAAATCGCTTTGAGCACGCAGTTTGTGAAAGACCAGGTGGCCGTGTTTGCCGAACAACCGGCTTACCAGCCAAACAAGGACAAACCGCCTGTTCGGACAGCTCAGCGGGAAGCGACTGCCCTGATGTGTCAGATGTTGCTGAGTTCCAATGAATTCCTGTACGCCGATTAACACGATGAACAAAGCACTCCATCAATCTGCCCGTCGGCACTTTCTTGCGTCCAGCGCGATGAGTGTCAGTTCGGTGGCCCTTAACTGGCTATTGGACCAGGAACGCGCATCCGCCGAAGTCAAAAAGCCTTCACTGGAACGTGAGATGTTTGATGTTGTTCCAAAGACGACTCAAACGAAGCCCAAAGCAACATCCATGATTTCATTGTGGATGCAGGGTGGCCCCAGCCATCACGACATGTTTGATCCCAAACCGGAAATGGCTCAGTATGACGGGCAGGAGTTCCCAGGTGAGATCAAGTACGACAACGCGGCGCAGGCGAGTTCCAAAGTATTCGCATCTCCCTGGAGATTCCGTCCACACGGCGAATGCGGAATGGAACTCTCGGAACTGATTCCTTACACGTCCACGATCGCCGACGATATCTGTCTCATTCGGTCCACTCAGACGGGGGTCAACAATCACGGTCAGTCGATTCGAGCACTGCAAACCGGTCGAACGGTCGAAGGTCGGCCAACACTGGGAAGCTGGCTGACCTACGGACTGGGCTGCGAAGCCGACAATCTGCCTGCTTTCATGGCGCTCATCGACCCCGGCCAGCTGCCGGTGCTGGGTGTCGAAAACTGGTCCAACGGGTGGCTGCCTTCCATCTTTCAGGGCACAGTCGTTCGTCCCACTGAACCGCGAATCCTGGACCTCACACCACCGGCACACCTGAAAGGAAAAGCGCAAGAACGCGCGCTTGAATTTCTGGAGCAGCTCAATGCGCGACACATTACTGATCGTCCGGGGCAGCTCGACCTGCAGGCCAGAATTGCCAGCTACCAGCTCGCCGCAAAAATGCAGACAGCAGCCACCGACGCGCTGGATCTCAGCCAGGAAACTCAGGCGACTCAGAAGATGTACGGGATCCATGAGAAGGCGACAGCTGAGTATGGAAGCCGGTGTCTGATCGCTCGGCGATTGATCGAACGTGGCGTGCGGTTCGTACAGGTGTATACATCCAACCAGCTCTGGGACAGTCACGGAAGTATCATCAGCCGGTTACCCGCCGCCTGCAAAAAAGTTGACCAGCCTTCGGCCGCACTCGTCAAAGACCTCAAACAACGCGGTCTGCTGGATTCCACCGTCGTTCATTGGGGTGGAGAAATGGGGCGCCTGCCGGTTGTCCAGAACGACGCCGGTCGCAGCAAGATCGGCCGTGACCACAACACTTACGGCTTCAGCATGTGGGTGGCTGGTGGAGGCTTTAAGGCCGGGCATGTACATGGTCGCACGGACGAATGGGGCCACAAAGCCGTCGAAGACGTGGTGAATCACTTCGACTACCACGCCACTCTGCTGCACCTGTTTGGTCTGGATCACGAACAGCTGACCTTCCGCCGCAGCAACCGGGACCAGACTTTGACCGACGGACAGCCCGGACGGGTCGTCCAACCGCTGCTGGCGTAACGGCGCTATCACATCGTCGCAGAATCGTCGACAGGTTTACTGAGCGACCACTTGAGCAACGGTGGCGTGATCATGGTGGTAATCATCACCATCACCACAATTGCCGAAAACGTGGCATCATCCACGACTGCATGACCATCCGGCGTTTTCAGTTCGCGACCCACTCCGGCGAAGATGAGACCGACTTCACCTCTGGGAATCATGCCCAGTCCGACTGCCTGCCGATTCACTCCGGGCTCCCGCACGCCCCATGCACAAATCAGCTTCCCAATAATCGCAACAAACGTCAGACCAATTGCCAGCTTCCACGTCGCCGCACCACTGAACATTGACAGATCGACGGCAATCCCGGTCTCAACGAAAAAGATCGGTACCAGCAGCGCAGTGAGCGGAGCGATTGCCTCTTCCAGACTGCGGTTCTTCCATTTTTCACCGACTTCCTGATAGTGAGCGCCTTCGAGAATCAGTCCCGCAGCAAAGGCTCCGATAATCGTTGCCAGTCCGGCCAGATGATTGGCAGCCCAGGAGAACAGGAAGCAGATCATCAGGGCTGTCGTGACCAGCAGACCGTGACCTCGCAGAAAACTGGCCGCCTTGAAGAGCATTCTCGGCAGCTGCAGAGCCCCGAGCACCAGCGCTGTTGCCAGAAACGCGAGTGACAGCCCGACGATTCGGAACAGGCTCATGACCTCGAAGTTGTCACCTTCCTGAATAACTCCGGAAACGACCGCCAGGACGACCAGGCCCAACACATCGTCAAGGACAGCTGCTCCCAGGATAATGCTCGATTCGCGAGTCTTGCTCTTGCCGATATCTTTCAGCACGCGCGCGGTGATTCCCACACTGGTTGCGCAAAGTGTGGCTCCAAGAAACGCCGGTACCTGCCATTGCGATGCGTCTTCGCTCACCAGCAGATAGCCAACACCAAAACCCAGTGCCATCGGAGCGATAACTCCTATCACTGCCACGAGCAACGAAGAGACGCCCACAGAAGCCATTTCTTTGACTCGTGACTCCAGGCCGACTTCGAACAGCAACAGGACAACTCCAATGCGAGACAGCATGTCCAGCACGTTTCCGGTCATCGCATGAGGGTCATCTAAATGCGGCTTGAAGAATTCAAATGCGTCGGAATTGGTTATCAGGGCCAGATTGCCCAGCAGAATTCCAACGGAAAGCTCACCCAGTACTGCCGGCAATCCGATACGCTCAAACACATCGCCAAAGATCTTGGCAAACAAGAGGATCAGAGAAATCGCCAGCAGTACCTGCGCCACAGGGTCCTTGTGGCCCGATGAGTGGCCCTCGCCATCATGCCCTGGCACATTCGTGGCCACTTCCATCTGGTCGTCGCCACCCGGTTCGACAGAATGATGTTCCTCGGCGGGTTGACTGGCGGTTGCTGCTGCCAGGATTCCCACAGATCGTGACAACTGCACAGGCTGCAGTATCCACGCCACAACCGCCAGGCAGGCAGTTCCCAAAACAACACGCCACGTCAGCGCTCTCGCACTGCTGGACGAACGCTGCAAATCGGGGACGATGGCAGATGCCACGCGGGAACTCCTGGAAAGACATTGGAAAGCTCCCGCGTGGTTTAACGGCAGCGACGATGTGTGGCAATGAGCAGTCCCGTGGAGACATCAAAAACGCAGGATCAACACACAATCTTCCCATCCGCCAGACTGTGAGCAGCCTGCCGCGCGTTCACATCAGGTCGTCACGCACTGCAGACTCGCAAATCAGCCGACATGCGCTTGCGCCGTCAGCCGGTGGAAGGCATCACAAAATGCGCTGAGTTGCAGAGGTTTTTCGATGATACAGCACGCTTCGTCTCGATCGACCAGATCCTGCAGAGGTTCGGTCCCATAGGCCGTCACAAAGCACACCGGGTTCTGAATGCCACGTGAACGAAGCAGTTCATACGTTTCGTCGCCTTTCAATCCTGGCATGTTCTGATCCAGCAGAATGACATCATCTGCGTGAATCTCCGAGGAAAACTCGAGCAGATCACCTCCGCAGGAAAACGCCTCTGTTTGAAACCCGGAAGCCTCCAGCATACCGACCAGCGACAGGCGCACCGCCCGATCATCATCTGTCAGCAGGATGCGGCGACCGCCACTGGGCAGGTTGAGAGGTTTGTCTTCCGGGGTCTGAAAATGCGGAGCCGCATCCGCAGGAAGATAGACCCTGAAGATGGTTGCACCAGGCTCGGACGTTACATGTGCTGTACCACCATGTCGACGGATCACACCCATCACCGTTGCCAGTCCCAGCCCCTTTCCGGAATCGCGAGTCGTAAAGAAAGGATCAAACATCCGTTCTCGAATTTCGTCACGGATTCCACTGCCATTGTCGGTCACTGTAATGCAGACAAGATTGTCCATGCCGGCAACATCACTATTGAGCAACAGCTCATCAGCAGGAACAGCGATGCCGCCAACCTCCACTGACACACCAATACGGCCATCAGGCTGCGAAGTCGCTTCTGCCGCATTGGATGCGAGATTCATGACGATTTGAGACAACATACCTCGATCACCATTGAGAATCGCCGGAACAGAACTGAATCGAGTCTGGAGTGTAATCCCGTCCGGAAGTCCCGGACGCAGCAAACTGCAGACCTCTCGGGCAACTTCATTCATGTCAACCGATTCCACCTGAACGCTGGCTCGACCGGCAAACGTCAGCATCTGACGACACAGCGATGTTGCCAGCTTCACCGCGTGCAGAATCTTCCCGGTCGCCTCAACAGCATCCGGATTGTCTGCCATCATCATCTGCAGGATTTCACCGTGACCTGAAATCACGGTCAGCAGGTTGTTGAAGTCATGAGCAATTCCGCCAGCCAGTTTCCCGAGACTCTGAAATTTGTCCTGAACCTGCAGCCGCAGTTCAAGCTGCTGCTGTTGCTCATCCTGTTGATACTGACTAATCAGAATCGCAAGTGTCTGAGCAAATTTGGTCAACAGCCTGATATCTTCAGATGCGGTTGTACCCGGGGCATCAGCAAAAACACAAAGCGTCGCAACAAGGCGATTGTCGGGCGTGAGCGCCGGAACGGACCAGCATCGCTGAACATCCCAGGCTTGAAAATTCTCGTGCATCGCCGCATAGCAGGCGGTCGCCAGAAGATCATCCACAACAACCGGATTTCGCGAGCCGATCGCATCACCGCAGACAGATCGCACCTCATTGACATCAAAATCGGCGAGTTTCAGCGAAAAATCGATCGGCAGTGATGGTGCGATTGCCGCACGAATGCGACGTTCGGCATGATCCAGAAGATTAATACTGCAACGAGTCTCCGGCCAGACTTCTTCAAGACGAAGACACAGGTGGGTCAGTGTTTCCCTGAGAGGATTCCTCGCGGCCTGCATGGCAAAGGCCTGCCTCTCAATTCGCAACAGTTCCTCTGTCTTCCTGGGAACATCAATCTGCCGAAGGGTGCCCACGATATGAGCCGCCTGTCCGTTCGCTTGTGACTCGATGACGCGCCCGTGCGTCAGGAACCAGCGCCAATTCCCTGCCTTGTCACGTATCCGATTCCTGACACGATACTCATCTGACAAACCGTCATGCAGCTGTTGAGCCAATTCGACAGACACAGCGCGGTCGTCCGGATACAGCATCGGAATTAACTTAGACGCGGTGGTTGGCAATTCTCCGGGGTCATACCCCAATAACTGGTGGCATGTCGCATCAATCGACATACGCCCTTCCGAAATTTCCACTTCCCAGCACCCCGTCTCGGTGGCTCCAACGGCGAGACTGTGGAGTTGCCGCATTTTCGATAATTCGACTTTGAGTTGCCTGACCGTCTTCTTTCTGCGAATCACGTGGCAGGCAAGCACGCGATCTTCAAAACGGATAAAACGCGATTCCATCGCGCCGCTCATGAGCTGACCGTTGATGTCATGGCGCAATACAGTCCACGTAAGCCCGGACTCGCCATTGAGCAAAGCGGCTGCGAACTTAGCGATGTCCGGACCTTCCACGTTGACCCGAGTGTTGTTCATATAGTCGAGCAACTGCTCGACAGACTCAGCACCAAACATTTCGACAGTCGCCTGGTTCACATCAAGTACCACAACGGTCCCGCGAAGCCGGGCTACCGCTTCCGGATCCTGTGCTAACCAGTTCTTCAGGTCTTGCTTTCTATCCGCATGGAACGTCCGGAGCTGTTTCTCGAATTCCGTCAGGTCATCGATTCGAACAGCTTCATCGACAGCGTTCATCAAGGTGGTGAACAACATCTGCAGGGCAGGGGATTCGTTCGTCAATTCTGATGACACGCCAGCCACATCGTTCTCCTGGTGTTGGTTGAACATCCCGGAAAACACAGAATTTGATGGGATGTGCTGCTGGCTGGAAAAGCCGGCTCCAGAGGCATCATCCAAAGCACAAGCGGAGCCGTCAACGACTGCTGCCCAACTCACTTCGGGAGGAGAAGAAACATGATTGCCGATGCCAATGACACTGCTTGCGTCACGTGAAGCAACACGCCGTCATTCGACATGGGCGAGCGCATCACCTAACGGGATTTCGTCGGCAGCTGGATCGTCAGGCTGTCAAGCTGCTTGCCGTCTATTCTCGCTCTGGTGACGTGGGATGGCTTTGACAATTGGGCGTGCGCTGATTCAGGTCGTTCATTTTCGTCGGCGCCTTTGAACCTGGAAAGCACGTCGCGACGGAGTGCCTGCTGATTTCGCCTTGTGTGGTGAACACCCTCCAGAGTAATCTCGGTGACTGGAGAAGAAATCGGCCGACCGTTCTTCGGAATGTACTCCACCTTAAGAGCACAATGGGCGGTGCCGGAATGATCGTTAACGTACGGAAGAAATACGTTGTAGGAATGGCCAACAGTTGTTTCTGCCTCGTGCACATTCCAAGCGCCATCGTCGAACACAAAAACATGAATGGGCTTAGGCGAACGCTCCTCCGGATCGAAGTTGTCGTACTGATAGATCCGAACTTCCCCATGGACCTTAATCGGAGAAGGCTCCCCGTAGCCGAAGAACAGGATCTGACCAGCAAACCCGCGGGTTGTTTGCCCTTCCAGCCCCTGCCCTTCGGCTGCCTCCCACAGGCACAGAATGCGGGCTGCCTGGGGGTCCTTGATCCTGTCTCGAAGCCCTGGGACAAATTTGCCGGCGGACGTGATAAACGAAGTCTCCGCACATCCGACAAACGCCGGTACAAGCACGATGTAAACCAACAGGCATCGAATTCCGGACATAATTCTGACTTCCCTGTCACCCAGATTGTCGACGAAAACCAAAAAACAACCGCCGGACGCTGTCACGACGGTTCGATCACACTAATTCCAATCGACATCACCGAAACCCAGCTCCGACAGATCCGGATCGGTGTTCTCCGCGGAATCATCTGCTGCAGAAGGTTCGATGCCCTTCGAATCTCTCTGTCGTCGCGCGGGTTTCCGTTTGAACACCCGATCAATCCAGGACGGTTCTCTTGCTGCGCGAGCGGTTTCATGCCGAGCTTGCCTGACGGTTCGATTGGTGTCTGCATCCTGAGTCGACACAGTTCTTACTGTTGACGACCGCGAACTGCGACGGACCTGCTCGGGAAGCGTCTCTGACGCAGAGTCATTCGGCCCGATCGCCCCATCCTGAAGTTCACTCTGGAAGTTCGGGTCGCTGAACGGCATTTCCGGCACAATGGATTCCGGTCCCGGCACAATTCCTTCCAGCATAGGTTCACGGCGCGCCGGAACACTGTACAGCGGACCGTGAATTTCTTCCGCTTCTGATTCCAGAAAATGCAGTCGCTCTGTTTCCACCTGCTTGATGAGCTCTGCATCGGCATCACTATAGACGATCCGAGGAGTCAAAAAGATCAGCAACTCCGTTCGGACCGTATTGGTAGAGTCATAACGGAATGCTTTGCCAACGACAGGCAAATCGCCCAACCAGGGAACTTTGCGTTCCAGCGTCTCGTCTGACTTTGTGATCATTCCTCCGATCACAATCGTCTGGCCGTTCGGCACGTCGACTGTTGTTTCCGCAAGTGCCACATCAATAATCGCTGACTCAATTACCTCGCCAGTGTTTACATCTGTGAAGAGCGGTACACCAGTAGGATTAACTCTGCTCTTTTCGGCGAAGACCGCCATGACAACGGTCCCGTCCGGCGTAATGCGCGGGGTCACCGTTAAGATAATACCCGTGTTTCGTTGTTCGACCGTAGGACTCACAATGCCGGTCTGAACGATTTGTACTCCATTCACGACCGACACTTCCTGCCCAACGCGAATCGTTGCCGTGTTATTGTGAGTCGCTCGAATTTGAGGACGACTTAGAACATGCAAAGATCTACGAGCTGCCAGGGCTCGAATCAATACATTGACCGCATCCGACTGTGCAGAGAATACAAACCCGCCATATCCCAGATCGCCATTCTGTCTGCCGAGTGAAAAATTGCTGATGCCCTGACTGGCGACTGGACTGCTGTTTGCAGCCAGATTGTTGCCAAGTGGAGCGGCTGTGTTATTGAAGTTGAGTCCCGGTGTGTTGCTCTGTGAGACGATGGTGGTGCTCGATACCAGACCAGACGGAGTACTGACCGTTGTCGGGATGGTGATCAGGTCGTCTATTGATTCAACAATGCTTCGCTGGAAAAGCAAAGGATCCTGGAAACCCAGTTCCACTCCAAATTCGTCGGTGTTGTCCAGTCCCACCTCAACAATCAAGGCCTGAATAACAACCTGCGGTTTGCTGGAATCGAGATTGCCAATGATTTCCGTAATTCGACTGAAGTACTCTGGAGAGGCACTGACGATCAGGGAGTTACTGCTGAAGTCCGGAGCAACGATCGCTTCCTCGCGTATCCGTTCAACATTGCTGACCAGATCGTCGGAACTGTCCCGCAGCGCCTGCTGTTGCTCCAGAAATATGTTGATCGATTCGGCAACATCTTCCGCTCTGGAATTACGAAGTTCGATGACCGTCGTTGTACGTTGCCGAGCGTCATCTGTATCCAGTCGCAGTAGAATCGCTTCCACAATGCTCAGCGCTTCTTCACTGCCGACTGCCAGGACCGTATTCGTGCGAATGTCGGCACTAAACTGCAATGGAATCAGACTGCTGGCGGCGTCTTCGGCTCCCGCAATCTGCACTCCCAGTTGTTCTTCCTGGTTCGTGTTCTCGAACATCGTCGTCAGGAGTTCGACAGACTGTTCGGCGTCCGCATTCTGCAAAGCAAACACCTTAATCGCCGCAATCGCTGACGGTGGCTGATCGAGCGTTTCAATCAGCGCATGAAGCAGCGTCATGCTGGCTTCCGGAGCCGACACGATCAGAGTGTTCGAACGCGGATCTGCATTGATGCGCACATCGACCAGAAAGCCGGAGCGAAGCAGCTCCTGAGCATCGCCATTCGTCGACAGGAACTCCAGAGCGATCGACTTTGTATCCCTCAGCTCCTGCGGCCCCTGATTACCACCAAAGCCTCCGATTCCACTGGAAGTGGTTTGAGGCGGACTGGTGACCGCCTGAATCGCGGAATTCAATACCTCTGCCAGTTCGTTAGCTGTCGCATGGCTGAGTTCAATGATCCTGACTTTGTGAACCGCTCCGGGCTTGTCGCGATCCAGTCCATCAATCAGCCGTTCGACTTCGACCAGATCACGTGGATGGCCCTGAACAATCACAGAGTTCGTGCGGACATCAGCCAGTGGACGAATTCGTGTCCCCAACCCCCCTCGGTCTTCGTAGAAACTCTCCAGCCCCGCAACCACCTGTGATGCGATGGCGTTCTTCAGTTCGAAAACCTGAAACTCTGAACCGGGATCGAGTCTGGTATCCAGCCTTTCGGCCAGTTCCAGAATCGCGGGCAACTCCAGTTGTGGAGCAAGAATCAACACGGAGTTCGGCTGAGCGACGGCATAGAAGGCTACCGTCTGGCGCTCTTCTTCGCCTCGTCGTCGCAACTCAGCGAGACGGTCATAGACAGATGTCAGCAGCTCAGCAAATGCCTCACTGTTCACATGTTGCAGTTCCAGCAGATGAATATCGGGGAGTGAGCCAACGCTCATTTGTTCCAGCCGATCGATAATCGGTCCCAGACGTTCCAGATCTTCTTCGTTGCCTTCTATCATCAGGACACCAAGTTCCTGCATGGCCTGAATGTTCACATCCCCGCGCAGGTTGAAGGCGCTTGAATCAGCAATTTCCGGTGCTGCATCAGTCGTTGCTGCCGGTACTGGTTGGTCTGCCGGTTCTTCCTGACGACGCATCGCGACAAGTCGCCGCAACTGATCGTTGAGCGCTCGCGCCGTTTCGTCGGTCACATCGGGAGCTTCCACCAGCTTTGACGCATCATCATCAGCGGAGACAGCGGCCGGTTTGTCGAGACGATGGAGCAGCTTGACAAGGTGTTCAGCTCGCTTCTCATCTGATTCAACAACTAACCGATTGCCCTGCTGATCGATCCCGATGCGAAACAGTGGCTCGCCGGATTTGTCCGTATCGTTTGTGTCGTACACGACAAACGTTGGTAAGTCCTGAATTCCCTTCTGGAGCAACTCGGACCGTCGCTCAAACACCAGGTACACCGCGCGCGCCACTTCTGCCGCAGTGGAGTGATCGATTTCGACTTTGCGGACGACCAGCGCAGCAGGTGCTTCATCAGCCGTATCGTCTGCTTCGACAAGTGAATTCGAGTCCTGAACTACGTCAGGCGAAATTGGAATCGTCGTTGTTTCGCGTGGTTCCTGTTCAAACGCTTCCGTCTCATCGTCATCCGAATCCGATTCAGATGCCCACCTCGCATTCAATTGATCAACTCGTGCACTTGCCGGCCGAAAGGGATCGCCAGCGGATTCGGCATCATCCGAACCAGGTGTTTCTTCAGATGTCAGCAATGGCCGAGCGTATCGCGTTCGCGCCTGATCGAGATTCAGCACGATGAGGTACTCGCCCTGTTTCACCAGTCGATAGCCGAGGCCTTCCAGTTCGCGATTCAGAATGCGGACACAGTCTGCCGTGGAGTAGCGTGTGCGATCACGGCGAGCGAACCGTCCCGGCGGGACCTTGTCCATCACCAGAGTCAGTTCCGTATGCTTTGCAACGTCTTCAAGAACGCGATTCCAGCGCGCATCGAAGTAGTTCAGGCGCATTCCTTTGGGATCGGGCGAGGGATGCACCGCATCACGGGATTCCGAATACACTTCCCGAAAGGAAGATGACTCTTCTTCGGATGCATCAACGATATCCGTCTGACTCAGAATCCAGCCTGCCGCAGCAGTCATTCCGGCCAGCGCAACCGCCAAATAACCATGATGTCTCACAGTGGAGATCCTCATGTTTGAGCAAGATTTCGCCTCCCCCCGTGCACCGACATCTGTTGTTCCACTGCGAACCGCCGGATTCCAATCGCTGGCGATTCTGCAACCCCTGAGGCAAAGGGGACGAGGACGGAGCGAGCCCGTCACTCGGTGTTAAGATCTACCGATTATTCCGTTCTATCGGTCTGTGCTGATTGCACGGATGAATCTTGTTATGTCGGATTGCGCGGTAATTCCGTGACTTTGCACCGGTTACTGCACAGAGGATCACGATAATTCCTGGTAGACTTTGCGCAAACTACCTGCCCTCTCACTCGTCTGCCTCAGTAACCATCTGGTGATCTCAGTGCTACAGTTCCTGCGTATTTTGCTGGCGGGCCGTCATTCGTCAGTCGCTGGTGTTTCCGCTTCGATTCTCCAGCTGCAACGATTCGAAGCGGACCTCCAGCAGGACTTCTTTGCGTTAGCATCAAGATCGGGAAAACCCCGAGGCCTGCGCTGGATCTCCTGCGAATGGCCTGGCGAACTTCAGATCGTGGCGGACGAAGACCATCAACTGATCTCAGCCTTCGCCGCTGTCAACATCGGCTTTGAGGCAATCGAAGGAGGCGATATGGAAGATGTCAAAGCCGTGAGTACGATTCGCGATGGCAGCGCCGTATTCCACTTTCAGAACGGAAGCTGGGGCAGCGCAGGGCGAGTGATCTTCAACATGGATCCGGTAAAAGCGGCCGAACATCTGATGCCGAACGCTCAACCAGTCTTTCATCGCAAAGCCGATCAATAGGCAGTTTACTATTTTTGTTGTGGTCGTTCTGACTCGTGGGATTGCCTGGTTCACAGGCTCGTTCACGTCCAGCCAGGCCACAAATCAGCGTACTACGCTGTAGGCAGGATGATCCATGCTTCGGACCCTCTATTTCACGACCGCCAATCGCGATGCGGCCCTGCAGATCGCCCGTACTCTGGTCGAAGAACGCCTGGTCGCCTGTGCCAACGTCGTAGACGGAATCACGTCGGTCTATCGATGGGAGGATCGACTGCACGAGGATCCCGAAACTGTCGTCTTCGCGAAGACGAGGGCATCTCTGGCCGAAGACGCTGTCGAGCGCATCCGACAACTTCACGACTACGATTGCCCCTGCGTGACAACATGGGAAACCACCGCAGCCAGCGATTACGGCAACTGGGTTCACGCCGAAACGCGCGAGACCTCCGATGACTGACGCATCCGAAACTTCATTCAGCGAAAACCAACCCGGCAAGACCAGTAACCCAGTGGCGCTCGTGACAGGAAGCGGGTCAGCACGCGTCGGGAACTATCTGGTCCGGGGCCTCGCATCCAAAGGCTTCACGGTTGCTGTCCACTATGCCACTTCGAAGGACTCCGCCGAAGAGACCGTGAAAGGAATCGAGGAGCAGGGCGGTACTGCTGCCGCACTTCAGGCTGATGTCACTCTGGAATCCGAAGTTGACGAACTGATCGAAACCGTACTCGGCCAGTTCGGACGAATCGACTTACTCGTCACGGCGGCATCCCGCTGGGAAAAACAGCCGCTGGAAGATGTACGGGCCGACAACATTCGTTCCGCATTTGATGTCGATTGCCTCGGAACCTTTCTGTGTGCTCAGAAAGCCGGCCTGGCAATGGCTCGCCAGGAAAGCGGAGGCAGCATCATCTTAATCGGTGATGCTTCGATAGCTCAGCCTCGTTCCGGCGAAGCAGCCTACTACCTGGCAAAAGCTACGATCCCCACGATGACTCGCATGCTGGCCGTGGAACTCGCCGCTCGTCACCCTTCTGTGCGCGTGAACGCCATTTTGCCTGGGTCCGTCATGGCACCGATAGAGCTAACGTCTGCTCAGTTGAAGGAAAGGCGTGAGGCAACACTCACCAAGACAGCCGACAACCCGGACGCAATCCTGCAGGCCGTTCTGTACCTGACCAAAGCTCCGTTTGTCACCGGAACCTGCCTGACAGTGGATGGTGGCCGAGGCATCATCAATAAGGTCTAACGCACGGCGATCAGGTTCAGAGACTCCATTTCAGTTTGAAGTGTCTCCAGTACCTTTCGATCCAGAACATGCAGTCTTGCTGGCTCCAGACCGAACTGCATTGCAAGCTGAAGTAATCCCTGAGCCGCCTCAGTGTCATCCGCGTGCCATTTCGTACAAGCGGCATGAACCAGATACCTGGGATCCTGATGTTTAGCGTAGGCAGTGACAGCCCAACGAACTGACTCGGCGTAGCGATTCTCAGCCCGCAATGCACAACAGAGTCCCAACATGGCTTCCGAGTCATTCGGGTGTTTTTCAACGAGCCAGAATCCATAGTCAGCCAGACCCTTTGGTGGTTTCTCGGCGTTGCTGCCATGTCGCAACAGACTGGCAATCACCGTTTCGTTGGAACGGTCTTCCTTAAGCTGTTTTGTGAGTCGAGCGATCGCTGCCTCAATGTCACCTCTGATCGCGTCGACTTCAGCGAGCAGAACTTCGCGACCTGAAGCCACACACTTCAGCTCGCCGGACTCGAGTGCCTTCTTCACCTGTGGATACCAGAATGCTGAATCTGCCGCTGCCGTTCCCATGAACTCACAGAATGTCTCAATCACCTGCCGATCGTCTGTCTGCCGTACTGCGCCGCTCAGCAGCTGATATGCGGAAGCTTCCCAACCAATGTCAGCGTATACGCGGGCGGTGAGAGGGATTGCGGCATCGCCATGACGGTTGAACAAAACGGCCATCCGGTCATGGAGCCCCTCGACAAGCTTCTGCAGGGCCTCTCGATCCTGACCGGATCGCTGAACGAGTGAGGCAAGCAGCCGCAGTGGTTCGATGGAATCCGCCTGCAGATCAAAGAACTGCTTCATCAGCATCTCAGCCGCAAGTCGGTCTTCAGACAACATCCGATCAATGTATGTTGCTCGGTCGAGTTCATCAGCAATCAGGGTCAGATCTGACACTTCGTCGAGTAGCCGAAGCCTGAGTGCAGCTCTTTCGCTGACGGCTTCCACAGCAATCTGGTATTCAATGACGTCCGGGTTCTCGGCGGCTGCTTTCGACAGGATGGAAACAGCTTCTGACGTCTTTCCTTCGTCTGACAACTCATAGCCGTCGAAAATCACGGGGAGTGGTGACGTTCGGTAGTATGTTCTGTACTGATCCACGTGCGTCTTTAAGCTCTTCAGATGTCCTCGCGAAGTTGCCTCGTCGATCACCATGGAAACGGACCCGTTGAGATGCTCTGCCGGATCCCGAAACAGCGGAATCTGCTTGACGATTTCCTGATAGTCTCCTCTGCGAACCAGGGACGCCAGATGCAGTCTACGGGCTGCATCGTTGTCTGGAGACTGCTCCAGCAGTTCCCGACTGATGATGATCGCCCGATCGACCTCATCCAGTTCCCAGAGACATTCGACCAGCAGGAACCTGGCTCCTTCGGAAAGACGCGCGTCACCGGAATTGTTAACGGCCTCCTCCAGCAGATCACATGCCTCAGTATATCGCCCTTCTTTGGCGAACAATCCCGCTCTAAGTGTGTTCCTCAGCAGTACGAGTGAGTTGTAATCGGCCATCGAATCCAGCATCGCGTGCGCTTCGCTCAACCGACCAGACGACGCCAGCACTTCTGTGATGCGACCAACGGCAAATGCATCCCCTGGCTTTGACTCAAGACACTGCTGATAGTGAACCAGCGCCTGGTCAGTTTGATCGAGACGATGAGCAAGATCACCCAGCCGTGCCGCCGTCATGTAGTCCGTGGTTTCCGTGGCGGCAGTGAGCGCATCATAGGCGGCCTGTATCATTTCCAGATCCATGTCTGCCGTCGGAGGTACGGTGTACATGATGAAGTCTGCGAATTCCGTCGCCTTTTCGAGGTCATTGCCCGCCTCTCGCGATGCGTTCCAGAATGCCCGGCCCGCCAGAGTGGGGTTTTCTGAACGCGTCAACAGGTGCGCGTGAACCGAATGAGCTTCGGGGCCAGGAGCCTCCGATGTCATCCGCTCAGCCAGCTCAAGAGCAGCTGGCAGACCGTCTTCGGCTTCCGTGAGTTCAACGAGTCCTTCCCACGCCAGCGAACAGGTACCATCGAGTTTCAATGCCTCCCGGTACGCGTTCTTCGCTGCGATTGCATCACCCTTCCTGAAACAACACAGTCCCTGCATTGCGTGCAGTTCCGCGTTCTTCAGAGACTTGAGATCCAGGGCAGAAATCATCGCGGACGCAGCCTTGAATCGCTCCAGGCGAATCGCCGTTCGAATCAGCTCGATGCGCGTTTCGATGCGTGTCGATCCCTCCTGAACCGCCTCGTCCAGAAGTTGCAGAACTGTGAGGTCGTTTTCAACGGTTCTCGGTTCCGACAGAATCAGCTGCGCGTACTCTTCTCTCGCATTCGCATCTGTTGAGATGAGTCCAAGATAGGACGCATACTGCATTTTTGCTTCCGCAGCATTGCCGCTTTCGGCGTGGCTTCGAGCGGAGGTGAGGATGCGCTCGCTGATACGGGAAACGTGCCATTCATGAACGCTGTTGATGGTCAGAGCAGCCACGACAACCGCCAGCACACTTGCTGCTACCCATCGCCAGCGGATTTTGAAATAAGTGTCATGCAGCATTGCCTATCCCTCCCTCTGCGAAACCTGACGTTTCAAAGCCGATCGAACAACAGGCAGCATCTCATCCATGAACGATTCCGCCACACCCGTGTCATTCACGATGCCGCTGGGAACCCACTGTTCTGAGACATACAACTTGAACAGAACTGGTTCTCCTGCGAAATCAACTCGGGGATTCGCTGGTGTTTCCCATTCGCCATCGGTCGACCACGCCCAGTAGAGCCTGGTGAGTGTCGGGTCATCGATGGCCGAATTGCCAAAATCCGCTTCGTGAAAATCAAACGAACATCCTTCGCCATCTTTGACAGACAGATGTGATTCCTGACCGACGACGTGGTATCCCTGTCCGGAGAAGCAGACCGTCGGGGGGTGCAACGAGATCGGTCCGGATTCGCCACACATCAACAGCAGATGGACACGTGCGCCAGTGAGTCCATTGACGTACTCGCGTTTGACGTAACCTTCGATTCGCCCAACCTCGATTTCGTTCTCCGGCATCTCATGATCGACCGACGTCCAGTCGCCAATTTGTGCAGGCACATGCTCCAGCAGCGAAACTGCGTCCATCACTGCCGTGTTGGTCGTCCAGCGGTAGGTCATCCACCCCTGCGCCATCCCGCAGGAGACAATCAGAGCAAGAGCTGTGGCGATGAGTACAGTTCGTTGTTTCATTGGTGTTCCCGTGGCCGAAGACGGTCTTTAAAGAATCGAAGCAGCTAAGCCGAAATCACCATTAACTGGAAGCTCTCAGGACGCCGACCATTTTTCGTTCACCGGCTGACGACCTCGTTCCGAATTCAACAATGACGAGATTCAGGTATTTGATTTCGAGCCACATCAGCGATAGAGCGGCAGGCATCATGAGCCAGCCTGCAAAGTCGTGAAACACGCGTTCTGCCAGTTCCGGCCCCGCGTACACATACAATGCACCTGTCACCACGATGCGACCAACGTTGCAGACCAGAGCAATGGGAATGGCGCTCAGGACGATGATGAATCGGTGCAGCCACGAACGATGCGAAAGAATGGCGACTGCTGTCGCAAGAGCGAAAAAGACAACCAGCATCCGCAGACCGCTACAGGCTTCCGCCACGCCCAGCACATAGCCTTCCATGTCGATCAGGTTGCCACGTTGTATCGCCGTGAAACCCAGTGTCCGCAACAGATACGTTGAGACTGTGCCCGCTAACGTCTGCAATGGGCGCGCCATGGCGACTTCAGCGACATAGGGGAGTGGTATCATAAACAACAGGAACAGAATTCCTGGCCACGCAACTCGGCTCAACCAGGTACCGCCGATTAACAGAGTAGCGCCGTAGAGTACCGGCAGAATCGAAGCCAGCTGCAGCCAGTCGAAGTAGATTCGCGTCCCGACGAGATAGCCGACGATTCCAGCAACGATGAAGGCGAAACCCCATACAGAAGGACGGCGATCGCCAGCCGTGATGTCTTCACGCCGGAACCAGACAATCATCCCGGCAATCACAGGTACCAGGAATCCGTGTGAGTACTGTGGATCGCTGTTCCACCGGTACACCATGCTCAGAATGATGGGAAACCATGCCCAGAGAATGGCTGCACCAATCAGAATCGACGGCACGATAATATCAGATTGCCGGATCGACGATGCGTCCGCTTCGTTCGGTTTCAGAAAAGGCTTAAGCATGACATTCTCGTGAGTTACCCGGATCGGACCCGACCCTGTCGCGAAATGTCTGAGCCCGAAGCGAGTGGATGACCCGGGAACAGAAAATGGCTGACGACCAGGACCGATCGTCAGCCAGACACATAGCAATGACGACTCTATTCGCTCTCAGCGGCTGCCTTCCGACGTCGTCGAGCGACAGCTCCTGCAGCCAGCCCGGCACCCATGAGCAGCATCGTTGATGGTTCAGGGACAGCAGACGTTCCGCCGCCGCCACCACCGCTGGATCCTCCACCGTACCCACCGCCGCCACCAGACGAGGGAGGTGAAGGAGGTGGTGTGTACCAACCGCCGCCCCAGCCACCCCAGCCGCCCCACCAGGTGGCTTCAGCGGTGCCGCAGGAGAAAACACTCAGCGCCAATGCGAGTGCCAACGTTGAAATCCATGAAGATTTCATGTGTAGTTCCTCTTCATTCAGGACTGTCAGAAAACGCCGAAGCAGATCGAATCACGAATGCCGAGGCTTCGACCCCCAAACAACGGGAAGCGCCGAACGACAATGGATGGAATGACAATGCCGAAGTGCTGGGCCTCGGCCTCTAAGACATACACTCTGTGACGGCGCACTGAATCAAAAACCTGCCAATCCAGGTTCTGCTTCCAAAGTCTGGACGACTGAAGACAGGAGGCGTCAGCATGTTGCGTTTGCGAATCACAGTATGTTGCTTTTTCGCAACACTCAGGCTCAGTTGCCTCTGACGCATTCCATCAATCTGAGCAGCATCACAACGGCCTGGCACGAACGTCGGTGAAGGTCAGCGAACTCAAATCACTCTACTCACTGACAACGCGTAGGGCTACGTTGACGAATCCATCGCCGGGCACAGCAGCACTTTCATCGCGTTCGGTTCGCCATCGTACAAGCGTTGAAACCAGGCCGCTCCTTCTTCCAGGCTGGCTCGCGCCGTGATGAGGGGTTCAACCTGTATGGCTCCGCTTTCCAGCAAATCGATGCAGGCTGGATATTCGCCGCTGCAGCCACAGGTCCCGTGGAGACTCAACTCGCGCGTGACGACTTCCTGAAGCGGCAGGTCGATCTGAGGAGTCACGTTGCCAACCAAAGTCACCGCACCTCCCTTGCGCGTACAGGCGATCGCCGACTGAATCGTTGGAGTCGCCCCGACCACTTCCAGGGCCACGTCGGCTCCTCGGCCGTCCGTGAGTTCTCTCACGCGCGCGGGAACATCCTCTTCTGCCGCGCTGATCGTGATGTCCGCCCCCAGCGAGCGTGCGACCTCAAGACGATGTTCGTTCACGTCTGTGGCGATCACTCGATTGCAGCCTGCCAGTCGAATGGCCTGAATCACCAGCAGACCAATCATTCCACTGCCAACGACAACCGCAGTGTCCCCCAAAGTCACTGGTGTTCGATTCGCCGCGTGAACAGCAACCGACACGGCTTCAATCATGGCCGCATGTTCAAATGAAAGGGAATCAGGAATGTGATAGGTGATGCGTTCGGGCGCCGACACATATTCCGCAAACGCTCCATACCGACGATAGTCGCCGCACGATACACCCAGCACCATTCGGTGATCACACAGATTGGGATCACCCTTCCGACAGTACCAACAGTCTCCACAGGACAGCATCGAATCAAACGTGACTCGATCTCCTTCGGAAAACTTTGAAACATTTCTGCCGACGGCTGCAACGATGCCCGACGCTTCGTGACCCATTACCAATGGCGGTATTCTGCGGCCGCTGCTTCCGTCCCACCCGTGAATGTCGCTGCCGCAAATGCCACACGCCTGAACCTGAATCAGCAAATCGTCGGCACCGATTTCCGGCACCGGGACATCCGAGATTTCCAGATGCTTGTATTCCGTGAGCAACAACGCTTTCACAATAATCTGCCTCAACAGGAACGATCTGCCACGCCACCGATGTGTCGCTTAAACCGCCATCGTAGTCCTCCGTCCGGCGGACTCAACACTATGCGCGACAGGTTCCTGAATTGGACAATGGAATGAGTGCACTCGGTTCAGCAGTCCCTGCGTGACGCTGCCAGCGGTGGCCTGCTGCTTCGGCAGTTTCCGCCGGAGGAGCTCCTGCTCGTATGATGCGGCTGCCTATCTGTCTTGATCGGACGCAGTGAATCGCTGAAAGTCCACCATCAAATCCAACCCCGGGATCGTCGCCACGTTCTGCAGACACCATGAATCTGCTGTTCCGAATCCTCTATGCGCAAAAATGCACCAGCACGCACCACCGGCTGGCAATGGATGCGCTGCGCTACATCAAATCGCCGCAATCAGACCAGTGGTGCCGACTGTTTCTCACAGAAATCGAACAGTACATCGACGGAGCCAAAGCACCGGACAAAAAGTTCAAAGACTTCCGCAATCATGTGCTGCATGTTCGTGAAAACTACTGGGGTGGAGCGGTCCCTACTGCAGAACTTTGGTACAGCCGGCTCGTCAAATGCCTGAAACAGGAAGAATGGCGACGAGCCGTTTACTGCGCAGGCGTGCTGTCTCACTACATCACCGATCCATTCATGCCGCTGCACACTGGCCAGACCGAAGACGAAGGAGCGGTTCACAAACTGGTCGAATGGGGAACATCCGGTGCCTATCGCGACCTGGTTGCCACATTGCCGGCGGCGCGCGGAATTCACAACTGGAAACCGCCAACCGCTGACAATCCGGCCGACTGGCTGGCCGTGCTGATTATTGACGGCGCTACACGTGCGCATGAATTCTACGACGTGATGATCGATCACTACGATCCCGTTCGAGGCCGTTCGAATCCGGCCGCCGGCATGGATACACAATGCCGGGAAACCATCGCTCATTTGCTTGGGCGCAGTATCCGAGCCATCGCCTGGGTGATCGATCGCGCCATCACCGATTCGGCTGTCACCCCACCATCGCGATCGATCTCTGCAGCCACTGTTCTGTCCGGACTGTCGACTCCTGTGTTCTTCTTAACGCGACGGCTGGCCAACAAAGAAGATCGCATCGCCGTCAAAGCCATCCTGAGCGAACTCAGAGAGACCGGTCGAGTCATCGAATCCCTGCCGGAAGACGATCGCATCATCCGGAAGGCTCACGCGGCTGAGGTCCGTCAGGTCAGTGAAAAGGAACTGGCTCGTGACCGTGTTCGTCGCGCGGGAACTCAGTTCCGTATTGCAACGCCGGAAGAACAACGAGAGAAACGCCTGAAGCGACATCGCGCCCGACGACGGCAGGCCATTCAGCTACCGACCGTTCGACTGGCTCCTCATGATGACGTGGTTGACGCACCATCGATTGGGCCAAAGACCGCCGCTCGCCTGCGTGCCATCGGCATCCACTCCGTTGCGGATCTGCTGAACGCCAACGCCGGCAAAGCGGAAGAAGCACTCGCCCAGCGCTGGATCACAGACGAGCTGTTCGTCTCCTGGCAGCAGCAGGCAAGACTGATGTGCGAAATCCCCGGTCTGAGAGGCATTGACGCACAACTTCTGGTTGGTGTCGGCATTGAAACCACACAGGATCTTCGCTCAGCCGACACAGCGTCACTGCATCAGCTGATTCGAGAATACGCGGCCTCATCGGAAGGTCAGCGAATCGTCCGCAGCAGCCGACTGCCCACGCGCGAACGGGTCAGTGGCTGGACGAAACCTTCGACGCCACAACAGAGACGGGCTGCGTGATCTGTCCCAAAGCCCTCCGGCAAACGGCCGAACGTCCGGCGACGCAGGAACATGCAGCGATTGAATCCCCTGCGACAATTGAACATGCACCTGCTTTCTCCGGCTGGTATGCTGAAGGAATTACGAAGCTGGAAGAAATACATGCACGGCCATCGTTCCGCATTTGTTGCAGGGATTCTCGCTACCTGTTGTCTGTGGACCTTGTTTGCAGATGCCAGTCGAGCAGACGAACTGGAACTACATACCAGACAACGCGTAAAGACCTCCGAATGGACACCTCCTCCGCTGCAGCATTCCAAATCGCCTGCTCCTGTGAGCAAACGGGAATACACCATCGTTTATGAAACGGAGAAGTGGGATCCGGCCAGAACGGCAATCATCATCTGCGACATGTGGGACACGCTGAAGTGCAGAATTCCGGCTGACCGCGTGGCGGAGATGGCTCCGCATATGAACGAAGTGATTACCGAAGCGCGCCGCAGGGGTGTGCTCATCATTCACTCACCCAGCGGAAACGTGGACTATTACAAGGGAACTCCCCAGCGAGCTCTTTGTCTGAACGCGCCCGCGGTGGAGTCGAAAGTACCGCTGCAGTGGAACTATCTGAACGAAGAACTGGAAGCCCCGCTTCCCATTGACGATTCAGACAACGGCTGGGAAGGCCCCGTTGGTAAAGGACGCCCCCAGACACGCCAGCACGACTCCATCACAATTGGTGAAGGTGATGCCATTGGCGCCAGCAAAGACGTTTACTATCTGCTGCGACAACGCAACATCGAGAATGTAATCGTCATGGGGGTGCACACCAATATGTGTGTGCTGGGACGTCCGTTTGGCATCCGTCAGCTCACCTACCTGGGGTTCAACGTCGCCCTGATGCGCGACATGACCGACAGTCTCTACAACCCCGCCATGCCCCCGTACGTAAACCATTTTCGCGGCACGGAGATGGTCATCGAGCATATCGAGAAATACTGGTGCCCCACGATTCTCAGTTGCGATTTTCTGAACAAACCGGCCTTCCGCTTTGCGGCAGATCCCCGACCACACGTAGTGTTTCTCGTCAGCGACGATCATTACCATGCCGACAAAACTCTCCCCGACTACGCGCAGTGGCTGCGCGAAGAGCATCAGCTTGACTGCAGCATTCTGCATGGCGAAGGAGAACATGACTTACCGGGCATTGGGCGAATTGAATCAGCCGACGCCGTGGTCGTCTATTTTCGCCGTCTCGGTCTGCCTGAAGAGCAGGTAGCGGCGCTGAAACGTTATGTCGCCTCCGGCAGACCAATGATCGGACTGCGTACCGCTAATCACGCCTTTGCCTTGCATTTCCGTCCGCCGGCTGATTTCAAGGTCCCCACGGGGCGCGCGGAATGGAGACAATTCGATGCGAGCATTCTGGGCGGGAACTATAATGGACATGGCCCGAACGAACTGGGGGCCGACGTGAGTATTGTCCGCGAAGCGGCCTCCCATCAGTTGCTTCAGAACATCCCTCAGTCGAACTGGCACAGTACCGGTTCCCTCTACTACGTGGCCCCGATTGCCAAGGATGCAGTCCCTCTGATGCAGGGGAGCATTCCGGACCGCACGGAGCCAGTCACCTGGATACGTCCTGCCGCTGATGGTCGGGGAAAAGTGTTCTACAGTTCGTTGGGACATCCGGACGATTTTAACCAGCCCGCCTTTCGACAGCTGCTGGTGAATGCAATCAAATGGGCACTGGATAAAACGGAATAACGACTCCCCACGATCAGAAATATTACAATGCCTGTCCTGTGTTCATATATCTGTTCTACGCAGTGATGTTGCACGTGGGACATACGCTGTACGTGCCGTTTTGAACTGATTCAGACGTGAGCGAAGTGAACATTGCCGTTCGAGCAGAATCTACTGGTCTGTCGGATGTGCAGAGTTTTACACCGGCATCGATGCCCTTCACTCGAGTCTTAAGATCTTCTTGAACCCTGATATAATCGACTCGGCAGGTGGTCAACGAATACCAGGCATGTGGAGTTCCGCCGTCGATGAGTCACTCTTTTCCACCACCAGAGCCACTGAACCCCGTTGTCGTGACGCTGCACGTGGTTCTGTTTGGGGTTATTGCGGTCTCAATGGCGAGGACTTGGCGGCAGCTGCAGAATCCCGATGGCTCTATGCCCTTCAAGCCATTTGTGCTTTCAGGGCTTCTCGTACTCACTTTTGGCCTTTCCGCTGCAGCCCGCACGGACATACAGGCATTCCTGATTTGTTGTCACACTCTCACAGGCCTGATTGCTGTGATTGGGTGGGGCCACAGCCGAATGAATTCTGTCAATTGGCCACAACGCTGGCTGACGACGGTGGCCGTGCTTCTTTCGGCTTCAACTGCTGTTGCTATTCTTGCACCAATGACTGGACAGGCAAGTGAAGCTGCGAACCGGACTCGGTGTAGAAACAACCTGAAGGAAATTGCCTTACTCATGCACGCCGGATATGACGAGTCTGGCCGATTTCCGGACGCATTTAAATCAGACAGTGATGAGCCACCTGTATCGTGGCGGGTGAGCCTGCTCGACTATTCAGACGGCGGCAATCTAAAGCACCCTTATAATCAGGTTCATACCTGGGACAGCGACGCCAACCTGCCATCAGCTCAGGAACAAGTGAATCTGTACGCCTGTCCATCCAACTACTATCCAGCAGACGATCTTGGAAGGCACTACACAGCGTACGCCCTGATGACTGGGGATGATGCGGGATTCCCGGAAGGACGTGGGCTGTCAGTCAAGGACATTCCATCCACCACCTGTACCATTGCGGTTGTGGAGAGTTGCGGGCACGGCATCGTCTGGACCGAACCACGTGACGTGCTTCAGGCCAACTGTCAGTTGGAATTAACCTCCCGGGCGGTAAGCCTCGAACCTCCGATGGCTGGATTTCGTCCTACCACGGTGGCGGGGCCCATGTTGGGATGTTCGACGGTTCAGTACAGTTTCTTTCAGAAGATATCGAACCTGCCATATTGCGGTCACTCGTGACGAGAGATACTGCCGACGATACGAGCGGTGGCTGGTGAACCTGCGGCTCCGTATACATTCGCTGAAAAGCATTACAACAGTCAGCCTTCATTGAACGGACGCCCCGGGAGTTCGAAACGGGGTCCGGAACCGTTGACGAACACGTTGGGAAAGACATCTGCAGAAAGCACTGACATGTTCCTCATCCTTGGTGCTGTTGTGAATCTCGGTTGTACTGTGTGGTTCTATCTGCGCGCAAGGAAGCGACTGGCAACATGGTCGAGCGCGAAGGGCACAATTGCTGCTATGGAGCAACACAACGGAGACACGGGTGAATCTCCTGTCGTGACTTTCGTCGATAACAATGGCCGCCGACACGAGTTCACAAATTACATGGGCGGCTCAAACTGGTATCGTCGCGACAGCCGGGTCCATGTGTTGTATGACCCAGAACAGCCAGGACGGGCTCAGATCAATGACTGGACCAGCCTTTGGGGAATCACCGCGATAGGAGTCTTCACCGGGACCCTGTTCAGCTTGTTTTCAGTCTTCGGGGCGGCATTCTTGGAGTAGGCAGAATACACTATGAACCTTCTGACTGGCACGCCAACGATTAGCGGATAGCCAACGTGTTTATCGCCGCAAGAGCAATGTACTCCGCGACACCTCAGCCACGATTCCGTTCCCGCAGGTAGTCATCCAATTGGGTTGTTCGCATCGCGTCGTCCCAGTCATGTTGAGTCGCCATCAGCCAACTCACCTTTTCGGCAACATCCGCACCGCCGTGTGGGCTTAGCGCTAACCGAGTTCGACGCCGCATTACATCCGACAACGTCACTGCTTTCTCCACCTGGCACGCATGGATGATGTCGCTTTCAAAGACCTCCGGCGCTGTCGCTAGTTGGTCTCCGGAGCGTGAAGGCCGATTGTCAGGAAGTGGCGTCGCCTCGGTGAGACAAGGCGACGGTTTCTGTCGTTTCATGCGATAGACTTCTCGAAGAGCTTTGTCGGCGACGGCGCGAAACGTTGTGTACTTGCCGCCGGCGACATTCAGCAGGTTGTCGCCCTGACGAGCAATCTTTTCCTCGCGTGATCGGCTGGACGGACGCTTGCTGTCTGATCGCACAAGCGCCCGCACGCCCGCGAAACTCGCCATGATGTCGTCTCGACCCACTCCAGCGTCGGGCATGATCGTATTCAACTGATTGAGCAGATACGTGACATCATCCGTTTCCGGACGTGCTTCAGCGGGATCCTGCAGGAAGTCGGTGTCCGATGTGCCAATCAGGGAGACATCATCCCACGGCACCAGGAAAATCATGCGACCATCGTTTCTTGACGGAAAGTAGAGTCCGTGGTTCTTCTGAACACGAGGAATCAGCAAGTGGACTCCTTTCGTGGGACTCAATCGAATGCCGGGGGCCGCTGTGTTCATTGCACAGATCTGTTCCGCCCACGGCCCGGCCGCGTTGATGACGGTTTGAGCCCGCAGCTCCAGTGAGTTTCCGGTGATGGTGTCGACGGCATTGATCGCCTCGACTCGACTGCCCTGCATTCTTAAACCGGAGGCCTTGCAGTAGTTGACGCATACCGCACCTCGACGTTCGGCATCGAGGATCGTTTCGATACACAAACGGGCATCATCCATCTGACAGTCGTAAACGACGACCGCGCCCTGCAGAGCTCCTCCGTGTTGTCCGGTGGTCGGCAACGTGGGCTCCCGTTCAACGGCTTCCGCTGGTGTAAGCGTTGTGTGCCGAGGCATCAGCGGATGACGCCGCAGAGTCATCCAGTCGTAGAGTGTCGTGCCCAGTCGCAGTTTGAAGAGTGAATTCAGGTCACCTTCATAGACCGGCATCAGCAGAGGCAGTGGCTTCACCAGATGAGAAGCCATATCCAGCAGAACGCTGCGTTCGCGACAGGATTCGGCGACCAGCCGAAAAGCAAACTGCTGGAGATAGCGCAATCCCCCATGAATCAGCTTAGTAGACGCACTGGATGTCCCACTCGCAAAATCGTTCTGTTCAATCAACGCAACAGACATGCCGCGCATGGCAGCATCACGGGCAATGCCCGCGCCAAGGATTCCACCTCCGATGATTGCCAGGTCAAAGGTCTGTTCGCCCAGCGCTTCAATGTTTCGGTTCATAGAACGACTGTTCACATCGGATAAGGGTCAGCAAACGCTGCGAATGCTCCCAGGCCACCGTCAACTTCCAAATCGGTTCCGGTCACGAACGACGCATCATCGCTGGCCAGCCACACGACCGCCTGAGCCACCTCATTCGGCTGGCCAATTCGGCCCACAGGATGACGATTGGCGAGTTCGGCCGCGCCGCCCTGAGCTTCCAGGCTTGCTCGAACCAGCGGCGTGTCGATAGTGCCGGGTGATACCGAAACCACTCGAATTCCCTCCCGAGCATACTCCACCGCCCACTGACGCGCCTGAAGCAGGTTGCCAGCTTTGATCGGGCCGTAAGCGGACACTCCACGAGCTGTCCGGTGAGCCTGGCCGCTGGCCATGTTCACGATGACACCCGACCGCTGCTGTTTCATCACGCGCAACGCGTGCTTCGCCATCAACGTGTAACCCGTGAAGTTGATGCTGACCATGCGGTCCCACAACTCCGTCGGCATTTCGTCCACCGGGACGTAGGACTCGACTGGCTGAATGACGGCATTGTTGACCAGCACGTCGAGCCCGCCGTACTTTTGAACCGCATGACCGACCGCGTTCTCGCAATCAGCTTCCGAACGTACATCTCCTGCGAAGTATTCGACGCTGTCTGGCAGTGGATCTTCAGCGGAAGGAGCGACAATATCCAGACAGATCACTTTGGCTTCTGACTGTGCAAATGTCTCACAGATGGCGCGGCCAATTCCGGAAACTCCACCACTGACCAAAACGACTCTTCCCTGATTCTGATAGCTCACGCTACCTCTTGGTCTCGTCATCGCGAGCAACCTTTCGCTGAATAATCAGTCCTCATCCTTTGCCAGGTACGCGGCGATGATTTCGTCCGGTGAGTCCTCAAACGCCTGCCGACAACCGTCACAACAAACGTACCAGGTCTTGCCCTTGTGTGTGACCGCAATCGTTCCCTGGCCTCCCGTCACGACACATTCCCGTTGATTGCCGCCGGCTTTGGCCAGCTGGTGACCGGATCGAGTGTAACCGATTCCTGCGACGCGACGATAGCTGCCGGAAATCGTCATGCGACGTTCAAACAGAATCACCAGCCGAATCTCGCTCAGTTGTTCGATCGTACATCGGTGGCACGAACCATCTTCATCAACGACCGTTTCCAGCTGCAGTTTCGACGGCCACTTCTTCGGCAATTCACCTGCGTACACTCGACGCTCATTCTCGTCGATCTGTTGAATCAGCTGCAGCTGCTTCTCTGATGAATTCATCTCAAATCGAAGCTGTTGAAACTGTGCTCCCTGTTTCGCCTGCAGCAGTACAGCCGGCGTGTCACCGGTAAAATCCCAACGACAAACAGTCGTCTCCTGCCAGGCTCCTCGGCGTGAGCCACGCTTCGGCTGCCCGACTCCTCGCCATTGACCGATCATCGTATTCAGAGGCTGCAGACCTCCCGTGCGTGCAGACGCTGGCAATGGCCACGATGTCGTTTGCTGCTTTGAATCGGCCGCCTCAGCCAATGCCAGAACACTCAGGACGACGAACCAGCCACCGATGAAGAACGGCAGGAACTGCCGAACGCCCAGCTCTATGGAACGATCATTCATGATTGTCTCCTCACTGTCGCTGCCGGAACTCAATGTGCTTTTTGCACCGCTGCACGACTCACATTCCGGAGATCCGTCATAACCGGACCACTTCAACCGTCACAATGACCATGTCCCTGAAATCACCACCCCCTGCCAACATACCAGTCCGATGATGATCCTGGAATGGCGCGCGGTCACCAGCCTGCCGCCGTTTCGTTGAGTGACAACATCTGAGAATGGGTTGCTCATCTATTCTGGATCATCGATCTGCGTCCCACGGAGGGGAACATGCGTTCGGTACACATGACGTGTCTCACACGTCAATCAGGTTCCATTTGCGCTAAGAATGCCGCATCTTCGGACACTGGGTCTAACCCTCTACTCGTTTCCGTGTGTCGGTCAAAGTGCGTGCTGTTGCTGGCAGGTCTGCTTTCGGTCTCACTCAGTGGCTGCGTGGTAACAAACTCCTGTAGCACAAATGAATGCACGTCCTGTCCCCCACCATCGGATGGTTGCCAGTCCGGCAGTTGTTCATCCGGAAGATCCGGCGGCAAGCTCTGCGGCAACGACAAGCCATCGGCCTGTCAAATTGCCGCCGCCTGCAACGTGCCACGCGAATTGTGCAAGACCGCGCTTCCGTCATACCAGATTGAGATTCCCGATATTCTACTGATCGAAGCGGTCCACAACCTGCGACCACCTCACGCCCCGGTCCACGCGGGTGAGCCGCTGATGGTTCAGGTCAACCGGACAATTCCGGTTGGTCAGCAGGAACCGACTGTCGCTCAACAGTTCAAACAGATCAACAACATCTACGTCATTGGCACGGATGGTTACCTCAACCTTGGACCGGAGTACGGCAAGGTTCTTGTCGCCGAACAGACGCTTGAGGAAATCCAGCGTCGGGTTGAAGCACATCTCCAGCGGATCCTCACGAACCCCCAGGTTTTGGTCACGCTTCCGAATCCCCAAAACGAACAGATCATTGCCGGACAGCACCTGGTTCGATCAGACGGTACCGTAGGGCTTGGCATCTATGGCAGCGTTTATGTCAACGGCATGACACGCGATCAGGCACGTTGTGCTGTGGAACGTCACCTGTCGCAGCACATTCACAACCCGCGCGTGTCACTCGACGTCCTCGCTTACAACAGCAAAAAGTACTACGTCGTTGTGGATGGCGGCGGAGCCGGGGAGCAGGTTGTTCCACTTCCGTCCACCGGCAATGAAACTGTGCTTGACGCCATTGCCAGCATTCAGGGTTTGCCAAGTGTGGCCTCCAAGGCCGATATCTGGGTGGCTCGGCCAGCTCCGGGCTGCTCGACAGATCAGGTTCTTCCTGTCAAGTGGAATGCAATCGTCCAGGGCGCTCAGACAGAAACCAACTATCAGATCTTTCCGGGCGATCGAATCTATGTAAAAGCTGACAAACTGATCGCGATGGACACGGCAGTCGCCAAATTCACGGCTCCTCTGGAAAGAGTCCTGGGCTTTACTCTTCTGGGGAATGGTACTGTCCAGACACTTCGACTGGGTACGGACGCTTTCAACCAAGGCAACTAGGTTGAAGTTGTGTGCCACTGGCTCTGCCAGTGAATCAATGTCTCTTGAACGATCATGACCATTGGCGTGGAACGGTTACCCGTATGTGCAGTACACAGATGAAATGTCAAACGATGATTCACGGGATCACTGTGTTGCTGACACCACGCACACTACGCGTTCTCCTGCTCATCGCGGTCTGCAGCATCGGCTCCTCCAGCGTTCAGGCTCAATCTGGCTTCGGACGTCCCAACGATCGCCCCACCTTTAGTCCGTACCTGAATCTGTTCCGGAATCAGAATGGAGGCAGCAGCGGTGGTAACACGCTGTTGAACTACTACGGACTCGTTCGCCCGCAGAACCAGGCCTTTGAACAGCGGCAACAGATCAACGAAGGCCTTTCCAATCTCCGTCGTACGACACAACAACGCGGCGTGAATCAGCGTCGAGGAGTTCCTCAGTACTCTCAATTGGGAATCACCGGACATCCGACAGCCTTCATGACCATTCGTCCGGGTGTCGGCGGCGGTGGTGGCGATTTCGGAGGCTTCGGCGGAAGTATCGGAGGCGGATCGATCGGTGCAGGCTCATTCGGTGTCGGGACAACCGGCTTCGGCGACTTTGGTGGTGCCGGTGGCTTCAATGGATCGTTCAGCGGTGTCGGAACGGTGGGTGGAGTCGGAGGCTTTGGACTGGGTTCCGTGACAGGACATCCGGCAGCCTTCAGCGCGGGGACGCGCATCAACGGAGCAGGCTTCAGCAACTAGCACCGGGGACGTGAATCATTCGGCACATGCCAACAGGAATCATAACTATGTTGAAACAAATGCTTCGTCTCGCAGCAGCCGGGTCTGTTGGAATGATGATCGGCAGCCAGACTGCGACGGCCGGGCTGTTCAAGAAGTGCAACGATGACGAACGCACTCAGGTATCGCCCGCCTGCCATCCAACGTTTGGATATCACCAGACCTGTTGGCGCCGCTTTCCGCCACTTCCGCCGTGTGACAGCAACTGCGAAAGCTGCCACGACGGTACATGCATGGATGGCAGTTGCCAGACTCCGATCTATGAACCTCAGCCCATGACCCCGATGGCTCAGCCGAGTCCGGTGTTCGAGCCCGACATTCATTCCGGGCGATATCAGGGCGGATACTCACCCGTACCCGGCCCCATGCCGGGAGGTCACGAAATCATCAGCAGTCCGGGTGCATTTCCGTCGGAAACATCTCAACCTGTGACGGGCGGACATTCGGCCGGCAGTCGATACAGTCAGAGCCCCACACCTACACCTCCGATGCTTCCGCCACCACCAGCAGCTCCGCCGACCAATACTATACCACCTGCACTGCCGCCGGTCCCCGGCCCGGCTAATCAGCAGTCGAGCCGGTTGTTTCTGCCTTCGCCTCCACAAGCGCTGTCAGGAACCGGTCGCTACGGTATGACCACTCGACGACAGGCCGCATTGGCAGTGAGTCGATCCGTGCAGGCACCTGCTCCACGTCGTCCCGCCGGATCACAAACGGCACCACTCAGCAATCGGTATCTTTCGGTCAGTCAACCAAAGCACCAACTGCCAAACACTCAGGCAGCACCGTCTGGCATTCGAGCCACAACGACTCAGCTCACACAGCCTGTCGCCACGCCGCTGTTAGAGATGCCAGCCAACTGAACCAGCAGCGACTATGAAACCGCCAACTTGAGATCATTGGCTTTGTCGGTGGCTTCCCAGCTGAATTCGGGTTCACTGCGACCAAAGTGACCGCCGTGAGCCGTATTGCGGAAGATCGGACGACGCAGCTGCAGGTGTTCGATGATTCCCTTTGGATTCAGAGGGAAGATGTCCTGCACGGCGGCCTGAATCTTTTCTTCGCTGACGGTCGACGTCCCGCTGGTGTCGACTCGAACACTCACCGGATCGGCCACGCCGATCGCATAAGCCAGCTGCACTTCGCATTCCGTCGCCAGGCCGGCTGCCACGATGTTCTTGGCAACGTATCGAGCCATGTAAGCTGCCGATCGGTCGACCTTCGTCGAATCCTTTCCGGAAAATGCACCGCCACCGTGTCGGCCCCAGCCTCCGTAGGTGTCGACAATGATCTTGCGGCCGGTGAGGCCCGTGTCACCGTGCGGTCCACCAATGACGAACAAACCGGTGGGGTTGACGTGGTATTTCGTGTTCGCGTCCAGAAGCCCCTTCGGCACTGATTCGGGCACGACCGTATTCACGATGTAATCATGAATCGTCTCCTGCGAAACATCAGGAGCGTGCTGAGTCGACACAACAATCGCATCGATTCGCTTCGGCACGCTACCGTCGTATTCCACGGTGACCTGGCTCTTGCTGTCCGGACGCAGCCAGTCAACATCGCCGTCCTGACGTTTCTTTGCCAGCAGGTTGATAATGCGATGAGACAGTGAAATCGGCAACGGCATCAGTTCTTCAGTCTGATTGCACGCGTAACCGAACATGAGCCCCTGGTCGCCCGCTCCGTCACGGTCTACTCCCTGAGCGATGTCCGCACTCTGGCTGTGCAGGGCTGAAAAGACGCGGCACGAATCGGCATCAAACCCAATGTCGTCGCTGGTATAGCCGATTTCTCGGACGATTCGGCGAGTGACATCGACATAGTCAATCTTCGCCGCCGTTGTAATTTCACCAGACAGCACCACCAGGTCAGTGGTGCAAAGTGTCTCGCAGGCCACGCGAGACATAGGATCCTGTTCCAGCAAAGCATCCAGAATTCCGTCGGACACCTGATCGGACACTTTATCCGGATGTCCCATGCTTACAGATTCACTGGTAAAGAAATAATTGGCCATGTGCAGTCGGTTCTTTCTGACAGGATCAGTCGCGCGATTGATTTTTTGGCGACAGCGTTCTTGGCTCGAATTTGAGGGTTGGCAGTTTATGCCCGCTGTTACACAGACTCAACGCAGTCGGTCCGTCCCGAATTCGAGATTCCACGAAGTGGCTTGTCCTGTCCCGTTCGCTGAAAATAATGGCCTGCGGGCCGCACATGACAATTGCGTATAACGGGGAGCATCAGCATGCGCTGGCGTGGAAGAAGACAAAGTAACAATGCGGAAGATCGCCGAGGCATGTCGCCTCAAGCCGCGCTGGGTGGAGGTGGTGGCGCAATCCTGCTCATCGCGATCGTCATCGGCGGGAAGTTCATGGGATGTGACGCCGGCCAGATCCAACAGGCCGTCAACGTCGCGAAACAGGCTCAACAACGACAGGCACCCGCTCAATTGCCGGAAGGTGCCGAAGCAGGCATCGACGACGAAGCCAGCCAGTTCATCAAGGTAGTCCTGGCTGATACCGAAGAGGTCTGGTCGAAACTGTTTCAGCAGGAAGTCAATGGTAACTACAAAGAACCAACCCTGGTCATCTTTGAACAGTCGGTTCGAACTGGTGGGTGTGGAATGGGCAACTCAGCGATGGGTCCGTTCTATTGCCCCGGCGATCAAAAGATCTATGTTCCACCATCGTTCTTTGATGCACTGGCAAGTCGTCACAAGTCGCCCGGTGACTTTGCTCAGGCCTATGTCATTGCCCACGAAGTGGCACATCACGTTCAGAACATCCTTGGACTAAACCGCAAGCTTCAACAAACGCGCCAATCAGGGAACGAACGGGAAGTCAATCGTCAATCCGTTCGGCTGGAACTGCAAGCCGACTTCCTGGCAGGCGTCTGGGCTCATCACGCTCATCGTGAGTTCAATATTCTGGAGGCCGGAGACATCGAGGAAGCGATTCAGGCGGCCAATCAAATCGGTGACGACACACTTCAGATCGAGGCACAGGGTTACAAAGTACCCGAACGTTACACTCACGGAACATCAGCTCAACGAGTAAGGTGGTTCAAACGGGGGATGCAATCAGGCAACCTCAACGAATGTCAGCTGCTCGCACAAGTACCCTACGAGGAACTCTAGGTAAACGAATCTGGATTCGTTTGCCTTTCCGCCTTCACGTGCTCTTAGGCTGCCCCGTCGTCACCGCATTCGCCGCCACCCTCCTCTGTGAACTCCTTCATGCAAATCGCAGTTGCGATTCTCATCGCCCTCATCCTGCTGGTCATCTGGCGAGTCCGACGTTCGGGTAAAGGGCTTCAGGCCTGGTTTCTGTATCAGGTGGCACGCAGCTATACGCATGTGATGTTCAAACTGAAGGCAGAAGGAAAACGAAACATTCCTCGTGACAGCCCGGCCATTGTGATTTCCAATCACACCAGCCCGGTTGATCCCATGCTGCTCTGGGCCGATCACCGGCGCAGCTATCCAGGGTCGTGGATTCGCCTGCCAGGTTTCATGATGGCCAGAGAATACTACGACATGGGAGGAATCCCGGGCTGGATCTTTCGGGTCATGCAAAGCATCCCGGTCGAACGCGACGGGCGCGACATGAATCCCGCACGAGCCGCCCTGGCACGACTGAAGTCGGGCGAAATCGTGAGCATCTTTCCGGAAGGAAAGATCAATGCCGATACACCCGATGGCTGTCTGCTGCCAGGCGACACAGGAGCAGCCTGGCTGGCTCTCAAGTCAAAGGTTCCCGTGATTCCCGTCTACATCCGGAACGCCCCGCGCGGAACGACAATGGCCAATTCGTTTCTCGTTCGCACACAATCGACTCTGGTCTACGGCGAACCGATCGATATCAGCCAGTGGTATGGGCAGCGACTCACACAATCCCTGCTGATCGATGTGACACGCGAACTCATGAAACGACTGGCCGACCTGGGCGGTGTCGAACCGGCTCCCCGAGGCGCCGTTCTGTCCGGCAAACAGATCTCCGTGATCCCTGAGTCTGATTCCGAAGCAACGCCGACAGATCCCTCCAAATCCTGATAACGATTCAACTCTGGATATCGATTTATTATGTCCTCACACGACTACCGCAGCACGGTTCGCCCTGACTTCGATTCCGTCATCGCCGACATCGCCGACTACGTCCTGGATTCCGATGTCACTCAATCGTCGGAAGCCATGCAGACCGCCCGCTACTGCTGGATGGACACGATTGGTTGTGGCCTGTACGCACTTCAGTACCCTGCGTGCACAAAGCTGCTTGGCCCGATCGTACCCGGAGCCACCATGTCGGGCGGAGCCCGCGTCCCCGGTACCGCTCATGAACTCGACCCCGTTCGAGCCGCATGGAACATCGGCGCGATGGTGCGATGGCTGGACTATAATGATACGTGGCTGGCCGCAGAATGGGGACACCCGTCTGACAATCTCGGCGCACTGATGGCACTGGCTGACTACCAGGCACGAACCGATCGCCCGGAACGCACGATGAAAGACGTGCTGGAAGCCATGATTCGTGCGCACGAAGTGCAGGGCGTGCTGGCACTGGAAAACTCATTCAACCGAGTCGGTCTGGACCACGTGTTGCTCGTACGAGTCGCCTCCACCGCCGTCACTGCGCAGATGCTCGGCTGCAACCGCGATCAGATTCGTAACGCGGTCTCGCATGCATGGCTCGATGGTTCCTCACTCCGAACCTACCGCCATGCACCCAATACCGGATCACGAAAGTCCTGGGCCGGAGGCGACGCATCGGCACGAGGACTCTTTCTGGCACTCACAGCTCAGCGCGGGGAAATGGGCTACCCGTCTGCACTCAGTGCACCGGGCTGGGGATTTCAGGACGTAAGTTTCGGTGAGAAGCCGGTCACGCTGGCTCGGCCACTGGACACGTATGTGATGGAAAACATCCTGTTCAAGATCTCTTTTCCCGCCGAATTCCACGCTCAGACCGCCGTCGAATGCGCTCTTGCATTGCACCCACAGGTGAAAGATCGTCTCGACGACATCGAACAGATTGTGCTGGAAACTCAGGAATCCGGTGACCGAATCATCAACAAGACCGGTCCGCTCGATAACCCGGCAGACCGCGATCACTGCCTGCAGTACATGGTTGCAATTCCGTTGATCTTCGGCAGGCTAACCGCAGAAGATTATGAAAACGAAGTCGCATCCGATCCACGTATCAGTGCGTTGCGCGACAGGATGAAGTGCTCAGAGAACACAGACTTCACGCGTGAGTACCTGGAAAGCGATAAGCGCGCCATCGGCAATGCGGTGCAGGTGTTCTTCAAAGACGGGAGTTCCACGGACCGTGTGGCAATCGATTATCCCGTTGGACATCGTCGGCGCCGCGACGAAGGCATCCCGCTGCTGGTGGAAAAGTTTGAACGTTATCTGCAGGGAGCCATTCCGGACGCGAATGCGGCACAAATCCTGTCGCTGTGCGAAGATCAGTCGGCATTCGAATCCTGCTCCGTCAACGACATGATGACATTGCTGGCTTGTGACTGAACAGACGCTTCGCGCACTGGTCGCGTCTCGTCCTGCACGCGTTCAACGCGTCCCGCTGGACGCAACATGCCGTAACAGCGAGCTGCAAAATAGACAGACTGCAGCACGACCGCCTGAGGGATCATCCACACCGATGGCCGCTGCCGTAATACGATCAGAAGCAACGGCAGCATACCGGCCACCATTGCAACCGGAGACCACCACCACGACACGGCCGCTCCTCCGACCAGCGACAGGCAAACAACAAACGGAATGCAGCAGCTGATGACTTCCCGAAGGCTGCTCCTGTGATGGAACAATAACTGCCACCCGCCACGAGCTCGCCACGATTCCCGCCGAAAGAAGACAGCCAGCGTCTTACTTTCGCCATGATGAACGACACCGTCCTGGCGAATGAACCGCAGACGCCCGCGTTCACTCAATCGATATCCCAGATCGACATCTTCGCACGTAATCAATGTCTCATCAAAGCCACCCGCTTCGCGAAATTGATCTGCGTCCACAGCAAGGTTGAAGGTCGCCAGCCACGGAGCGTCCTCTGTTTCCAGCGATGATGTGCTCCGATGAGCCAGCTCATACCACGTTCGTTCGACCCACGACGCATCCAACGAGGGAGCTGCCATCTGCATCGACGATGCGACAACTCCTGACGTTTGAAGTTCGCGTCCGCATCGAATCAACCAGTTCTCCGGCAGCTCACAATCCGCATCAACGAACGCCAGCACGTTTCCTTCGGCGGCAGCGGCACCCAGATTGCGAGACGCCGACACGTTCCGTGGCTTCGCTGAGACCACACGGCATCCGGCGGCTCGCGCGATGTCCGCGGTAGCGTCAACCGAACCGGAATCGACCACAATCACTTCGGCCACACTGATGTCGCCTGACTGTTTCAGCTGCCGGATGGAATCCAACGCACCGACAATCATGGTGGCCTCGTTCATCGCCGGAATGACGAACGAGAATCTCAGTTGTGTCGGGCTGGATTTCGTCTTCATCAGAATGCACTCCTGGCCACCGAAGCCCTTTGCTGACTCAGTTCCCGCTCCGATCCTGACATCGCAGAACGCGGCCTCATCGGGATCGCACGAAACTCGGCCCGTGCTCCCCACGTACTCAGACAATCACCCAGTGCATAGCTGGTCACGCAGCGATCGTCGTGCATCAGCACAATGTCTCCGTCAGACAGCGTTTCATATTCGATTCGACGACTGAGTTCCGACAGGGGCGGCAACAGAAAATCGCGTGTGTCGTGTGTCCAGTGGATGATGCGAAATCCGTCCAGCATCAGCCCCAACAAAGCCATCGGTGTCAGCTCTCCATAAGGCGGACGAAACAGATCTATCGGCTGACCGGTCAACTGCTGAATCTCATCGCGACTGCGTCGTACGTCATCCAGATAAACCTGACTCGGCAGTCGACGCGCGCTCCAGTGTCGCCAGGTGTGACAACCAATTGCATGACCTTCCCGCAGAATCCGTCGCAGTGTCTCGGGATCCCGACGTGCTCTGCGACCGATCACAAAGAATGTGGCGTGGCCACCCGATTCCCCGAATTGATCGAGAATCCGGTTGGTGCGATCCGGATGAGGCCCATCATCGAATGTCAGATACACCACCGGGCATTCACCTGAGTCAACTCCGGGCAGGGCGGTCACGTAGTGCTGTGGGTTGAGCAGCATCTTCGCCGTCTGGTGTGTGAGTCGAGTGATGAGCGACATTGGAAAATCAATGGCCTCGTTTGAGCTTCTTCAACCGACGCAGGACACCCGACTTCTGCAGCGCAGCCTTCGCAGCCGACTTCAGATTCTCCTGAGTCGAAATCATCCCGGCTGCAACGGCATTTACGGGACTGTTTCTCAGCAGCCAGATGTCCGAACTTTCCGTCTGCTCATTGGAGAATAGCTGCTTGTAGTCCGCGTGACCCAGCCCAAAGTCGATCGTGTGGTATTCGCCGGATGCGATGACTTCATCAATCAGCTCCGACACGAGGACTGTGCCCGGACTGAGATGCGACAGTTCCGGCAGGAAGCCCGTTTCTTCATAGTGCAGATATCCGTCGTGGCTCGTATTGATGACAAACGCAACCGGCCGCTCCTCAAGCCACATGATGTGTCCGCGAAACTCACGCCGCTCTGCCAGTGATCGAAATCGACGCCGTTCCTGGTCGCTGTTCTTTACTCGCAACCCCAACTCTCGACTTTGCCAGGTGTGTTCCGAAACCGACGTCGCGGCCTGCAGGAACGAATCGATGTCTTCAGGTGCTGAATACACATCGACGCGGTAGTCTCCCAGCTTCTTTCGCTTGCGCCGCAGTGTATTGCGTGTCTTCCCTTTGAACTGATTCGCCCAGAATTCGTCGACCGTCTTCGGCAGCCGAATGCGCCATCGCGGCTGGAGTCGTTGCGGACGAACCAGCTCTAGTCGACTGGAACCATCTGCAAGAGCCGATTCCAACGCAGACCACAGCGGCGTATCAATCGCCACAGCTTCAATCATCAGGCCTGCCCACCTGTGATTGCGAAGGCAAGGGCCGATCCCGTTCAGCCAGTCACGGATCGATTCGTCGGTCCCGTCCCACAACAGCCCCTTGGCAAACACACGGCGACCACGAAGCCTCCAGTTCAGCTGAGTACCAGGAAGACGACCGATATCGAGGGACCACTTGTCCAGAATTCCTGCACAACGAATCTGCCCGTCATGTTCCAGTGCTGCCAGATAGACCTCAGTGTCTGATTCCTGAAAGTGAGCCTGCAGACAGTCCGGGTGCAGATAAGGATGAGGATTTGGGGTCTTGTCAAAAAGTCGCCGCAGAGATTCGCCAAACACGTCCAGCATCTGCGGCAGCGGACGAATGACCAGCTGGCCTGCTCTGTGTTGAGAGGAAGACGGTGATTTCGGCGTGCTTTGGAGGGTCGAACCCGTCATGATTCCGGATCTCTGAACAAACAACAAATGAAGATGGACCGACCTGAGTTTGAACCACGAGTGTGCCACAGGCTCTGCCGGTCCCGTGTTATTCACAAACACACTGGCAGAGCCTGGGGGACATGAAAGCCCGATTCATCACTGGCGATAGGCTGTCTGTCAGAAACCTAGATCGCAGACAATTCCCCGGCGGAACCAAAGTCACCTTTGTGATCTGTTTTGACGGGAAACTACGCCTCACTCACCACGACGTGTGCGGAATATACCGGTTGTGACCAATACCACGATGACAACCAACTCAACCACGTCTGCCCTGCGGATCGGAGACATCCAACTCGATCTGCCTGTCGTGCAGGCGGCGCTCAGCGGATACAGCGACTGGCCGATGAGAAACATCGCTCGTCAACTGGGTGCTCCGTACACCGTTTGCGAAGTCATGCTGGATCACTTTGTCACATCACTGCGTAATCGCGAGAAGACACGCCGATTCCTGATGGTCACCGATGAAGACCATCCGGCGGGAGCACAACTCATGGGCGCCGTCCCCGAAGAGTTCCCCGTGGCCGCTCGTCGGCTTGTCGCTGCGGGCTTCGATGTGATTGACATCAACTTTGGCTGTCCGGTGAAGAAAGTCCTGGGCCGCTGTCGTGGTGGGTTTCATCTGGGGCAACCTGAGGTTGCTCTCGAGATCGTGCGACGTGTTCGAGACGCCGTGCCGACAGAAATCCCTGTGACACTCAAAATGCGTCGAGGTATCGATGACAGTAACGTCAGCCAGAACAACTTCTTTGAGATCCTTGAAGGAGCCTTCACTGCCGGCATTGCTGCAGTCACAGTCCACGGCCGAACTGTCGAACAACGTTACAGCGGTCCCAGCGACTGGTCGTTTCTCAAACAACTCTGCGACACGTGGCCTGACCGCACAATTCTTGGCAGCGGAGATCTCTTCTGCGCGAAAGACTGCGTTCGCATGATTCGCGAAACGGGAGTCAGCGGAGTGACGGCCGCTCGAGGCGCCATTGGCAACCCCTGGATCTTTCAACAATGCCGCGAACTCCTGGAAGGCCGTCCCTTGCCGCCTCCACCAACAGTGCACGAACAACGAAACGTCATGCTCCGGCACTTTGAGTGTGCCGATCAGGTTTACCCGGCCGGTCGAGCGTATCGTCAGATGAGGAAATTTGGTCTGCGCTACGCTGACTGGCATCCGGACGACGGTCTGGTGCGAGCCGACTTCATCAAAGTCCGAGACAACGACTCCTGGCGAGCGGTCATTGATAAGTGGTATGAGAACGACCAACCCGGTCAGTACCCTGAAAACCCCAGCCGCCCAAAACCACCCGCACGTCAATAGAAGCAATGAACCTATCTCCGCGTGGATTCCTATAACTGAAGGGATGATGCGAGCTGGGGATATGTAAGATCGCCGTGGCCCAGAAGACATAGGATTTCCTTTCCGACTTCTGACAGCATTACATCGACACCAGCAAGAGCGGATGCACCAGAAAGCGAAGGAAGAATGCATATACCGAGCAATAAGTGTTCGGTGCCAATATAGAGATGGCCAAGTCGGTGAGCTGAATGCATCGCCGCAACATTCAATCTGTGCATTTCGTTTTCAGCCTGGGGCTTATCCAAACATTGAATCGCCACTTCTCCCAGTATTGCCTGATACTCGAGTTCACGATCACGAAGTAGAACTGCCGCGACTCCTGCCCCTTCCAGAAAAAGACCAAGAAGGACGTGGCCACTATGAACGTCATGCGCCAGTTCAGCCGCTTGATCGGCAGCAAGCGTTAGCACCTTCTTTGACCGATCTGTGAGCTTCTTAAACATTGATTCCATTTGGTTTTGGGGTGCCTTTGAAAACCTGACCCGTCGGTTATGAAGTTTTCGGGCCAATTCGGCAGACCTGCACCTCTCACTTCGCGATTGTTCCCCGACCAATCACATCGTGAATTGTGTTTCCCTGGATCTGCCCAGCGTCGACATGTTGGACGTGAGCCTCGTTGAGGACGTCAGCGATCCATGCCTGAGACAAGCTGTGGCATTCCGGATATAGCTCATGCCAGTCATCTTCTGACAGCCAGTTAAGACTGTCGATCTCCGTAGAAGGCTCCCACCGACTGATGTCAGTAGCGCTGTTGTCGCTCATCGAGAGCACAACATCGACTACCGGTGTATCGCCGGCTGCCGGGTAGTGTGCGCGACACCACTCAGCCGCCGCCTTCACGCTCAATCGATCATCTTTCCATTTTCTGAGCTGCCAGAACACGCAGTACGGAAAAGCAATCAACACGAGACCAAACGAGTGTGACATGGCCGTGAAGAAGCCACCAAACAGCAATGCCACCACCGCCCAAAGCAACCCTGTTGCGTCAGTTGGGCGCCGATGGGTGAATTTCCCAGCAGTGCTCACCTCGGAAGAGGTCATTGCTGTAGCCATAACGAATCGCCGACATTTGGTGGCGGGGATCAATTCATCGCACGTGCGTTGAGTTTCTTCACTTCATGAATTCAGCAGTGGTTCGTAGACTCTAAACTGGATTCAAACCGTCACGCGAACTGCCGCCAGTCTACCGCTGAAAGGCCGAAGTTTCACTTCATAAACAGCCCTCTGCTCGCAACCAGGTACATCGATACCAAAAGTCTTCTCCTGACCACGAAAACTACTTCGTTGCCGAGCAAAGACCTGTTAGGCTGAAGCTACTGACTCGGTTATTTCTGCATCCAGGAAGTGTCGTGCTATCTGTTCTCGGACAACGCAGCTCTCGACGGCACGCACTGATGCAGATCGGTGCTTTGGGCGGTACAGGACTGACGCTGGCAGATCGGCTCAAGGCAGAAACTGCGCGGTCCACAAATCCAGCGGTGTCTGATCGAGCAGTCATTCTCCTGTTTCTGCACGGTGGCCCCAGTCAGATCGAGACATTCGATCCCAAAATGTCAGCACCGTCCGGTATCCGAAGTGTCACCGGGGAACTGCAGACAAGTGTGCCGGGTATCACGTTTGGCGGATCGTTTCCACGACTCGCTCAGAGAGCCAACAAATTCTCGATCGTTCGATCCTTCACGACAGGCAACGGCAATCATGACATCAAACCAGTCGTGTCGTCGCACTCCGATGGGGCATCACTGGGAGCAATGTATTCGCGAGTTGCCGGATTGAATCACCCCACAAACGGCCTGCCAACCAATGTCACTCTTTTCCCAAGAGCGATTGATTCAGATCGGCAGCCAGCTAACCAAACATTTGGCCGATTTGATTCAACGGGTGACCTTGGCAAAGTCTTCGGGCCGTTTGTCCCGGGCAGTGACGGACCTGTTCAGGAGAACATGAAGCTCGCCCTGCCCGAAGATCGTCTGGGAGACCGCCGCAGCCTCCTGTCAGCTTTGGATGTTCTGCACAGACACATGGACGCCTCCGGCCAGATGGACGGAACCGATCGTTTTCGGCAACAGGCTTACGACACCATTCTGGGCGGCGCTGCAGAAGCGTTTGACCTGTCGCAGGAATCCGCCTCCATCGTCCGATCCTACGATACCGCTCCGATGCTGCCACCTGACCGCATCGACAGGAAGTGGAACAACTACAAGAACTATGTCGACAATGCAAAGACTCTGGGCCGACTGCTGCTGATGGCACGGCGCCTGGTCGAACGAGGTTGTGGATTTGTCACAGTGACCACCAATTTCGTCTGGGACATGCACGCCGATGTCAACAACGCCACGATGGAAGAAGGAATGCGGTACATGGGTGAACCCCTCGACTACGCATTATCTGCTTTCATTGACGACGTCGACGATCGTGGCCTTCGTGATCAGGTGATGCTTGTGTGCTGTGGCGAAATGGGCCGATCACCTCGCATCAATGCCAACGGCGGTCGCGACCACTGGGGCGGTCTTGCTCCCCTGCTGATGTATGGTGGTGGCATCCGACCGGGAGCCGTCATTGGGCAGTCCACACGCGATGCCGCCGGGCCACTTACAGAGGCATGGGGCATCTCAAATCTGATGGGAACCATTTTTCACAACGTGATGGACCTCGGCCAGATCCGCCTGCAAAGCCACCTGCCGACAGATTTGATTCGAACTCTGACGTCCTGCCGGCCGATTGATGGCGTGCTGACAACGTGAAACGCTGCCTGCAGGATTCGTAACTGTGAGCTACCGGATGCAGTACAGATGAGCAAATGTGCGCAGGTAAATGGTGCCATCAGCGACGGCAGGAGTTGAGTTACCGGGATCGTTGAGTCTGTTGACGGCGAGCGGTTCAATCTTCTTCGGATCCGGTCGAAAGACTGTCGTGGTACCGTCCTGATCGGTCGCGTACAACCTGCCATCTGCATAGATCATCGATCCCCAGTGGTCGCCTCCGGTGGATCGTTGTTTCCACATCGATTCTCCCGTCGCCGGATCGATACATTCGATCGTGTTGGGCCCCGCATTGGCCATGTAGATGTAGCCGTCCACCGCAACGCCCGATCCAATCCGCTGAGGGTTCCCCTTGTCAACGCGCCATAAACGTGCGTCTGTGATGTTTCCCTGACCCTGCAGTCGGAACCCAATCGCCGGCCCCTTGAAGCCTCCCATCGCCACGCAGAGATCATCGACAATGACAGGGGAGGTATACGCCAGGTCGCCACGTTCACCACGCAACCCGTCACACGTGCAGGCGATTTTACCGTCTGTCAGGTCGTACACGTTGACGCGAGTGGCCAGGCTGCAAACCGCGACATCCGTGCTCCCTATTGACGTGATGACTGGTTTGCTCCATGACCCCATATACTTGCCGGCATCATTGTACTCACCGTCGTTTTCGACGGGCTCTTCGACTCTCCAGATGGTCTCGCCGGTTGCGAGATCAAATGCAGCGACGAACACTGTCGTTCCCGGGCCAGTGTGCAGGATCACTTTTTCGCCATGCAGGACAGGGGAGGTACCGTAACCCCACTGATGGCGAAACTCCCCCAGTTGCCGGTGCCACACCTGATTGCCATCAAAGTCGTAACAGTACAATCCCGCAGACCCATGCCAGACGACGACTCTCTCACCGTTTGCTGCTGGAGTTGTTCCTCCGAACAGATTCGTTTTGTGAGTTGGCATCTCCTCGTCGAACTCAACTGCCTGCACCCATTTGGCAGCTCCGTCATCAGATTCGATGCAGTGCAGACGTCTCTGATGGCCCGTACGGTCTGAACTGACCAGAAAGATGTGCTCAGCCGAGACAACAGGACTCCCATTGTTTCTGCCAGGCAGATCGATCTTCCAGACGACTCCCTCATTCGTCCCCCATTCTGTGGGAACATCCTTTGCGTCTGACACTCCGTTTCCGGAGCCCCCACTAAAAGCAGACCAGTCCTCCGCTGGCAGATCCACACACAGCGTCAGAGTGCCGACGAACACAAGTTGATGAACGGTCTTCATTTTATTGAACTCCGAACGCCTTGACATCGAAGGTGCTGTGTCACGCGGGCATGTTTTCCGGTCGCTTGAGAAATCTCTTTACTCACTTCAGAGCAGGATGTCCCGTCATCGACCGGTAAGTGCGAACCTGAATCGCCTGTTTCTATTCATCATCCAGATAGTAATTCCAGTCTTCAAACTGATGATCCAGGTGAATCAGTTCATCGGCGTGGCCAGGTGAATCGATGTGGTAAAGCTGTTGCTGGATGGAACGATCGTGGCCGATGGATGACGCCAGTGCCTGCAGTACTTCCAGATGTCGTTCCGGCATCGTGGTCGGTGTGAGAATGAGAACCATGCAGTGAACCGGTTTCTGGTCGAGGGCATCCAGGTGCAGGCCTTCGCGACTGATCCCCATCGCACCGACCACCTTGTCTCCAACGTCCAGGCGAGTGTGAGGCAGTGCCAGACCTTCGCCGACACACGTGGAACATTCCCGTTCGCCATGCATAACAGCTTCGAACAACGTATCTGCATCGACAGGCAGACTGTGAACCTGGACAGTCAGGTCGACGAGCTGCCGAATCGCCGACTCCTTGTCCGGACCGGCAAGTTCTGTGGTGATGTTGTGTTCGGAAAGAAAATCAAGCACCCGCGCGCGGTCTCGTCCGAAGTCACCGGATCGAGCCAAACCCATTCGCGTGAGGATCGGGCCAACAGATTCGTTCATCAGCACAGTTGCCAGGACGACAGCCAGAAAGACTTCGCGAATGGATTCAAACGCCGGATCTTCGGTGACCAGCAGCATGAGACCCACGGCAAGGCCCGCCTGAGGAACCAGAGACATACCGATCAACTGTCGATAGCGCGGTGTCGCGCCTGCCAGCCTCATCCCCAGGTAGCCGGCTGTCACCTTGCCCAATAAGCGCCCAACAAAAGTAATCACTGCCAGCAGCCCGCCAACTGCCAGCGATTCAAACTGCAGTTCCATTCCCGCGACGGTAAAGAACACGGTAAAGATGGCGGCTTCGAAACTGTCAAACACCTTGTGCCCGATTTCCTCTTTGTCAGGCGTCAGGTTGGACAACGTCATGCCCAGACACAGACAGGCCAGCAGAACCGACAATTCCAGGTGAGCCGTCAGGCCGGTAGTCAGCAGGATGGCAATCAGCGACATGGCGGACAGTCGATCGGTTCGCACGACGCGATGCGTGGCAACAATCAGGAGCACGCCAACGATGAACCCCAGCAGAAGGCTCAGAAGTGTGTCTCCCAGCGGTACCATCAAACTGGCCATCAGGCTGGAAGGTGATGATGGTTCCATTGAAGCGCGAGCAATCGTTCGCGACAGATCAACCAGAATAATACAAGCCAGATTGTTGAGCGCGACGGCAGCAATCAGCGTCGTGACAAACGCTCCTCTTGATCCCGTCTCCTTGACGATCGCCAGGACGGTGGCCGGAGCGGTGGAAATGGCAATCGTCGCCAGCAGCAGCGCTGTCATCCAAGAAACATCGGTCAGCGTTGTCAGACCACCGAATACGAGCAACGGTGTCAGAGTGGCCTCAAGCAGCAACAACGTCAGGAGTCGGCGACGAGCGACTCGCAACCGGCGAAAGTTGAGATGACTGCCGACGGCGACAGCCATCAGCCCCAGAGCAAAATCCATCATCGGCTGAAGCAGATGGATACTTTCCTCGGTAATCAGCCCGAGGACCGATCCGCCGATCAGGACACCTGCCAGGATCTTGCCGGTCACCGATGGCACATGCGCCAACTGCGCGAGTGATCCAAAAGCTGTCCCCACGACAAGAATGATCGCCAGAATCAGCAGAACATTGGCGTCAGCAAACATGAGAACCTCAGCAGGTCGACCAGCAGGGACAGGATTCTCTATGAATCCCTCGTCAACAACAAGCAGCCCGCAACAACGGCATGTTGCAGCACCAACGACGTCTGATCTGTCAGATACCCCCGTGTTCCACGTTGTTCCCGACTCTCGGAGAAATCGATCGATTCACTTGCCCGGACGGATTCGATATATGATGGATTCAACATCTGACCCATTTCGGATTCCCACTTGAGCGACTCCACTGACAGCTCCACCTCACGCACGAATGACGCGGAACTTGTTCTTACCGGAACGGGAACCAGCGTGGGGGTGCCTGTTGTGGGTTGTGACTGCTCCGTCTGTACGTCTGATGATCCTCGCAATTGTCGCCTGAGATCCGGCGTGCTGGTTCGGGCTCCGGAAGGTGAGTTCGTCATCGACACGGGCCCGGAACTGCGGTTGCAGCTTGTGCAGAACGGTGCGTCACTCATTCGGGCAGCGATCTTCACTCATGCTCATGCAGACCACGTGACCGGTCTGGACGATCTGAGAATCTTCGGGTTTCGGCTGAACACCGATATTCCTCTGCATTGCGAAGAAGTGGTTGAAGATTCGATTCGGCGGATGTTCAGCTACGCTTTCATCGATCGCGACGAACTGGCACACCGGTTTGCCGCTCCGCGATTTGAGTTTCGACGGCTGACTCCGGGAAGACCGTTTGAACTTCTGGGCCTGGAAATTCTGCCGATCCGACTGCATCACGGCAAATTGCCGATTCTGGGATTCCGCATCGGCGATGTCGCCTTTTGTACAGATGTTTCTTCCATCCCGTCGGAGTCGCGAAAGTTACTGCAGAACCTGGACACTCTGGTGCTGGGAGCGTTGCGGTACAAACCACATCCAACTCATCTGCATGTCGACGCCGCCATTAAGCTGGCTCAACAGATTGGCGCTCGTCGCACAATGCTCACTCACATGGCACACGACCTCGACTACGAAACGCTGGCCAGCGAACTTCCGGACGGAATTGCGCCAGCTTATGACGGACTGGTACTGAAATGTGCGAATTCAGTCGTCAGCAGTGCATCGTAGCGTCATACATGCTCCAGCCGTGGCTGACTATTACGGAGTATCACTCTGTGGTACCTGCTCAAGCGGAAGCTTGAGACAAACCACCTGCTGGTCATTTCGCAGGATCATGCGATCAACGATCTGAACGGGGTGGCTCCAGGTCTTTCGGTCGAGTGCCTGAACGCTGTCACCAATCGGGTTATGCCCCTTCGGTCCCGGTTTCAGAAGACGCACGTCGCCTTTTTCTTCCACGAGCAGCAGGTGTTCTCCCGCCTTCAGCATCTGACCATGCTCATAGCGACCCTTCTTCCACAGACGTTTGCCGGACTCCACATTCACGCCGCACAGAATTCCGTTGTCCAGCCCGACGACGACATTCCCGAACTGGGCGAGGTTGCAGAACTTTGTCTTCATTGTCCTGCGGGTACTCCAGACCTCCGTTGCCTGAAGCCTGCCATCATCGTTCTTGTCAATCGAAATTCGGGCGATTCCTCCCTTGTAACCGGTCGCGACAAATAAATCGTTGGGATGCCCTTCGACCTGCAGGGGCTGAGTCGCATTGTTGTCCCATTCGTTCGTCCATTCGAACTGCCACAACACGGTTCCGTCTGTCGGGTCGACTCCCATGACCCCGGGCCCCGCGTGAAACACGATCTGAGGTTGTTCGCAGATCGTCATCAGCGCAGGTGATGCGTAACTGGCGCGCCAATTCGAAGAACATTTCCAGGCCAGCTCTCCGGAATGCACATCAAAGGCAACAAGCCCTGGCCCGGTATCGGTGGGAGGAGCAACGACAACGATGTCGTCAGTAACAAGAGGCGACCCACAAACTCCATGAATCAGTTGTTTGCCGGGAAACAGCTTCATCAGGTCGGCATTCCAGATGACTTCACCGTCGCTGGCATTCAGACAACTCAGCTGCCCAGTCGGTCCAACGGCAAACAGGATCAGGCGTGACGAACCGTCGTCCTCGACCGCACACAAAGTCGGTGTTGCCCGAGGTCCGTCACCTCCGAGGCCACTCCGGAAGCCTTCTGATTCTTCAGCGGTCGACCAGAGGATCTCGCCGGTTGCAAGGTCACGAGCCGTTACACAGTCTCCAGTGGACAGTTGCTCCTGGCCAAACAGCGTTGATTCAGTGACTGCAAACGAACTCCATCCGGCTCCGCAGCTTTGCAGCCACAATACTTCCGGCGCACGGCTGGCCCAGTCTTCGCTCAGAGAAACACCATTCAGAATCCCGTCACGATTGCTTCCAAGATACCCCGGCCACAGAACTGTTCCAGTGGAACCAATGGACTTCGACTCTGTACCCGCCAGGGCCGGATCCAGAGATTTACGCCAGGCAAACTCCACCCGCGTATCGCCTCTCAAACCGGTTGCTTCAACCAGCACCCAAAAAGGTGCTCCGACCAGTCCGACAAGCAGCGAACCGATCAGTACACCTCGAGCACGAAAGAAGCAGTAAGCCCAAACGGTCCACGCAATCCACAGCGAACCGCCAGCCCACAACGTCCCCAGCACCAGCGAAGAAATGTCAGAATGAACAGCGACAGACAGCAACACAAATGAAACAACAACCCACAGACACAGGATGATCGCCCCATAGAACCGTCTGGAACGGTCAGGCAGATCAACCAGCTGGCCAAACGCGAGGATTGCCCCCAGCGTCATCGCAATGCCTGCCGTGATCGCATACGTCCATTCGAAGTCACCCTGCAACTGGTAGCGAATCGTGAGTCGCGCAGCAGCGTAAGGCGCAGCCAAATGACTGCATACCAGCGCGAGCATACATCGAAATCCGGCCAGCATTGTCAGGGAACTCGATGTTGCATCTTCAGCGGCAACAGTCATTGAATCTGCGGCAGACATAGCAACAAACCAAACAGGACATGAAAAACGGCTTCCACGAATCATTCGCGGAAGCCGTCAGCCTATCACATCGATATTTGGAGAAAACGCTGAGCGTAACAGTGATGTGTGGCACAACACAGACAGTGACCCGCCACAGGCATCACTTCACTACCCCTCTGCCTGTTCCGGTTCTGAGTGAACAGTCAGCGACTCCACAAATTCTTCTGCCGCTTTTTCGATACGGAAAGCGTTGCGTGCGACAATCGCCAAACCAGCGGCAGCAACGGAGAACACAGCTCCCATGCGAGCCGCTCCCTGCAGTCCGGGATCGGTAAATGCCTGGCCGCTGACAAACAGGGCAACGGTCAGTCCCAGTCCTGCAACAACGCTGGTAACCACGACGTGGCCCGCCGTCATACCTGGTGGCAGCCGGAATCCGATCGCGTGAGCTCCCAGAGAAAATGCAGAGATACCAATCGTCTTTCCGGCGATGAGCGAGGCCAGAATGATCCAACTGAGCCCGTTGACTTCTGAAAACGCCACTCCGGCATTCGCCAGGGCAAAGAAGAACAGTCCAAAGTCCACGAGGCGCTTCAGATCGTGCTCGAATGCTTCCAGCGGTGAATGATGGTGAGCATGTGCGATATGTTCATACAGGCCTTCATCTCGTTTCGGACCTGGAAGGAATGGCACGATGAAGACGAGGGCCAGAGCAGGATGAAGATGAGCACTGTACAATGCCCACCAGGAGAACCCGCCACCGATCAGGACGTAAGGAACCCAGTTTCTGACGTTCCACAATCGCAGGCCCAAAGCTGTGCCCATCCCTGGCAGAAGCCAAACGAGCTGACTCCACTCAGTTGGATGATGGGGGTCCGGATACCCAATTGCAATGATCCCCAGACCAATCGCGTCGTCAGCGACAGCGAGCAGCAACAGGAAGCTCACAGCCGGATGAGACTGACCGAACAGACAGCGAACCACCAGCCAGGCCAGTGCGATGTCGGTCGCTGTTGGAACGCCCCAACCGTTGCTCCACTCGGCCTTGCCGAACATGTAGTTCAACCCCAGGAACATGCCAATCGGCCCAATCACTCCACCTGCCGTTGCGAAGAGTGGATTGATTGCTTTCGAAACAGGATTCAGAGCACCATTCGGAAGACATGCTTCCGTGATTTCCTTCGCCGCAATTCCAAAGAAGATCACCATAAGGACATCGTTGACGAGAAAATGCATGGTGAAGTAATGCGTCCAGCTGTCGTGGTCGACTTCCATCTGCGACCCGGCATGCAACCAATCACCAAACTGATGAAACGGAGCATGGACGGCTGCATGATAACTGTGAGGAGCAACGTTTGCCCAGAATACAGCCACCAGCACGCCAAGGATGAGCGGAATCGAGTACTCCTGCAGTCGCTCTACTGTTTTTGCCATCGACTCAGTCCTTACTATCTGTACCTGGCATCCCTGCTGCGGGACGGGCTCGAACAAGAATGACACGTGTGACGAAGCTCATTCTCCGCGGTATGAACACACGATCTGCCCAAATACGCCTCGTCCTGTCATCGAGAACTGCCTCCCGGATTTGCGTCCGTTGCCATTCATTTGACGACCGAGACGCATGAGTTTTGCGTCTGTAACGATTAGATGGGTATTCGGACTCACTGGTGCTGTCACTCCCCTGGTATGTCCCTGCTGGTTTCCACCACATCCCCGTCTGTTCAGATTCCGAACGCCTCACTACCATGGAACCCGGAAGGAGCCGGGCGACCGGTTTCAAGACTGTCATGCTGCGGCGATCCGCCGCGGCCGGAAACTCCCCGACATTCGTCACCAGAGCCGTTCTCGGCCTGTCCAGCCACTCATCGCAGCTGTCCGACTGAAGCAAGCCTTCGGCTTTCGGACTGCAGCGATTCACAGCTGGGTCCAGCGAACGACTCTGGTCCACCGATCGAAGTTGATTCAGTTGCCCGCTCCTTCCCGTTTTGATTCCTCACAATTCGATTTCGCTCCATCCCGGCCGGACCCCAGACACAATGCTCAGGAAACTGCTGAGGCTTCTGTTTGGCAACTCCGCAGAACATCAAGAACCCAGGGCACCTGCTGCCGCGCAAAGCCATGCACTGGCGGCTCGCACTTCACGACCTGCGTCGCTGGAAGGCTACGATCTCAACGGAACTGCCGGCTGGTCGCCCGTTCCTTCAACGACACCACCACGCAACAGCGCCGAGCATGAGCAAACGACGAAACGCTCACGAGCGGAAATCCAGGACGAAGCGAACAAACGGCGTGAAGAACGGAAGCAAGCTGTCACTCGGCGGCATGCTGAAGACATCATCTATCTTGGTCGAGGCGTCTCTCATGGATTGGCCGATCGGCGATCTGACGAAGACTGTCTTGCCGATTTGAAGCTGCCTGCCCTGTCAACGCCGGCCGATGTCGCTGAGGCAATGAAGCTGACGATTTCCAGACTTCGCTGGCTGGCCTTTCACAGGAATGTAACATCCCGCAGCCATTACTATTCGTTTCAGATCCCTCGGCGAAATGGCAAACTTCGCACTCTGCAGGCACCTCACCGAACACTGGCTTATGCGCAAGGATGGATTCTCGATGAAATCCTGTGTCGGATGCCAACTCATGAAGCGGCTCACGGTTTTGTCCCCGAACGTTCAGTTGTGACCAACGCTCGACCACATCTGGGTGCTCACACGGTTCTCAACATGGATCTGACCGATTTCTTTCCGTCGATCACGTTTCCTCGTGTTCGCGGACTGTTCCGAAGCCTGGGCTATTCGCCAGCCGTTGCGACAATCTTCGCTCTGCTATGTACGGAATCACCGCGGCAGGAATTCACATTTGAAGGCACGAGGTACTTCGGATCGACTGGACCGCGAGCGTTGCCACAGGGTGCCTGTACCAGCCCTGCAATTTCGAATCTGATTTGTCACACGCTCGATTGCCGACTACAGGGTCTGGCAGACAAACTCGGCTGGGTCTACACGCGATACGCTGACGACATCTCGTGGTCCACGACGGACAAGCCCTGTCCATCGGTGGGATACCTGATCGCGCGCATTCGACACATCGCAGAAGACGAAGGGTTCTCCATCAACGACGACAAAACACGCGTGCTGCGGCGAAATCAGCGTCAATCGGTAACAGGAGTCGCAGTGAATGATCGGTTAAGTGTCCCTCGATCAACCGTACGACGAATCCGAGCCATTCTGCACAACGCTCAATACACTGGCCTGGACGCTCAAAACCGCGACAATCATCCACACTTCGAACACTGGCTGATGGGAATGATTGGCTGGATCGGAATGGTTCAGCCGGAAACGGGAGACAAATTGCGAGCCAGCTTCGATCAACTGCGTGATCGCTGAGTATCCAGTTGCCCTTCGCCTGCCAGTCAAAAAACAAAATGATCCAATGAGTGTATCCCGTTCATCCTGGTCGCTGCTTCTCGTCGTCCTCGTGGCCCTGGGTGCAGCAGTCCTGTTGCCTTTAGCACTCGCATCCGAAAGTCGATTGGTTCTGTATTGCGCCCACGATCAGACTCTGGCAGAAGGCGTCATTCGTCGGTTCGAACAGGAAACCGGCATTCAGGTCGACGTTCGCTACGACGAAGAAGCCAACAAGTCACTCGGGCTGACAAAGCTGCTTCTTGCTGAAAAGGACGCCCCGCGAGCCGACGTATTCTGGAACAACCAGCTGATGGGAACAATTCGACTTCATGCCGAGGGTGTTCTGCAGCCCTATCGCGGTTCCGGCTGGGAACGCATTCCTGATTCGTTTCGCGATCCCGACGGCTACTGGACCGGCTTCGCAGCGCGGCAGCGAGTCTACATCGTCAACACGGATCGAATGGAAGCAACTGCGGAAGCAATCAACGACAAACTGCAGCAACCATCGCTGCAGGGTATTGCGATTGCCGAACCGTTGTTTGGAACGACTCTGTCGCATTACTGCGTACTTGCCGAACAGATGGGGTTCGACAAACTGCAGGACTGGCATCATAACGTCCGCCAGCGCGGCATACGGGTGGTTCGCGGAAACTCAATGGTGAAAGATCTTGTCGCCGAAGGAATCTGTGACATGGGCTTCACGGATACGGATGATACCTTCGCCGCGGTCGATGCCGGATCACCGGTCACAATGCTGCCCGTCAGGCTGGAAACCGGACAAGCCATCTCGCTCCCGAACAGCGTGGCAATGATCGCTGACTGCCGTCACCCGGATGCCGCCAGGAGATTCATCGACTTTCTATTGTCCGCAGAAACAGAACTACAACTGGCTGCGGGATCAGGACGACAGATTCCTCTGGGTCCCGTTGATCGCTCTCGACTACCCGAAGAACTTCAGCCACTGGTTGAGTGGGCAGCCGATGCTGTTCCGCTTGCACGTGCGGCCAGATTTCACGCGCCCGTCGCCGATTGGCTCAATGCAGAATCGACAGGCCAATGACTCTGTGGTTCGTGCTGTCATGGTCGGTGGTCCGTACGATCATGGTGTCCACAGTGGCAGTGACGCTGGGACAATGCGTACTGCGAGACATCCATTCTGTTGCGTCGACACGATGGCGTCGAACATGGTTGATCGCCGCGCTGATTCCGTTGCTTGTCCCGGAACTCATCGTGGGCTTCAACTATCGTCTGACGGCTCAAAAGCTGACCGAATCTGTCTGGGGAACCGAGCTGCTGTACGCAACTGTGCTGCTGATTCGCTCCTGTTCGGTCAGCATTCTGGTGCTGTCGCTGCTGCCACGCAGCTCGGTGACACCCGAATCGATTCATTCGTGGCGGCTGCTCAATCAACGAACAATCCATCATCGGTGGCTGCACCTGAAGCTCCTGGTGACCGGTCCCTGGCGCGCGCCGGTTGTTGCCTGGTGCCTGACGGCACTTGTCACGTTTCAGGACTTTGAAACCGCTGCGCTGATTCAGGTGGTCGGGCACCCGGTCGTGTGGACCGTCTGGCTGTTTGACGCCAATGCGGGAAACCAGTCGCTCGACCAGACGCTGACGTTCATGATGGCACCGCTGCTGATCGAATTCGCTCTTCTGATTCCCGGACTGTGGCTGATTCGGGCAAACTCACCGGCCCAACACAGTGCTGACACAATATCCAGCCGGAACACAACTCGTTCATTTCCGTGGTGGAGCATCATCGCGACAACGGTTGCGTTGTTTATCGTCGCAGGGTGGCCCGTTTTGCTGTCTCTGCCGGAACTGTGGGAAGGAACGAGGACACTGCTGCGCGATCCGGCAGCCATCATTCGCCAGCAGGCGATCACGTTCGGGCTTTCTGCCACGGCAGCTGCTGTGAGTCTCAGCGCAGCCGTCCTGTTACATCGCTGGGACAGAACACCCGCAACTGTCCTGTGTCTGCTGCCTGGACTGGCGGGCAGCCTGTCGTTGAGTCTCATTCTGATGTGGTTGTTTCAGCAACCTGGAATGCAATTGTTATGGGATACCTGGTTGCCGATGCTTGTGGGGCAGTCGCTGCTGATGTTGCCCAGAGCCTGGGTATTGGTGCTCGTTCTGAAATCGACGGTATCACCGGAAGCACTGCATTCGGCCGCTCTCTTGAAATCCGGACAGCCCCGGCACCGTCAGTCGGCATTGCAGCTGCTTTGGAGTCTGTCACATGCCCGCTGGATGCTGGCTGCTGTCGTCTTGTGTCACTGGTGTACCTGGGACGTCACCACGGCTTCCATCCTGCGACCTGTCTCAGTCGAACCTGTAGTCACGCGCCTGTACCAGGAAATGCACTTCAGCCGCACTGAGTCGCTGACCACACTCAGCCTGATAACAATTTCTATTCCGTGGATCGCACTGACAATCGTTGCGGTGATTCGACGCATAATCCTGCGAATCACCTGAGACACTTTGTTGCCGCAGCAACGATCGGCAGATTTGCGCCCGGCCCGAAAACGAGCACGGTGGTGTTCGCAATCACATTTCGTTCCCATATCCTCGTGAAAGGGAAATGATATGTCAGCGAAGAATGAAACAACCAACCTTACCAATGCCCGAGTTGACCGGACTGCATTCTCGGTGTCGACGGACGTCAGCGACAGAGAAGCAACGCTTTGGTGGCACCGTCAGACTCCGGAGGCGCGCCTGAGACATCTGATGGAACTGCGGAAGCTGAATTATGGTGATCGAGCTACCGGACGAATTCAAAGAGTTCTTGAGATTATTGAACGAACATCAAGTTGAGTATCTCCTGGTCGGCGAATTCGCCGTGGCGTTTCACGGAGACGTCCGGTCAACGAAAGATATTGATATCTGGGTTTCCGTTTCGTCACAGAATGCTAAATGCGTGGTTGATGCAATCAAAGAGTTTGGATTCGAGGCACCAGACCTTCGGCCCGCAATCTTTGAAACACCAGGCAAAGTGATCCGTATGGGAAATCCTCCACTGAGGATCGAGGTCCTGACCGAAATCGATGGGGTCAACTTCAATGACTGCGCCGCAAACGCAACCACCGAAAGTCTGGATGGCGTTCCGGTTCCAGTGATTAGCTGTGCCGATTTGAAGAAGAACAAGCGGGCCAGCAGGCGTTTCCGGGACCTGGACGATCTGGAACACCTGCCGTGACAGAGTCCGTTGCCTACTTTTGGATCAGACCGCTTGCCTTGTCGAACATTGCGAGGATGGGATGGCTGTCTAATCGGGCAGCCAATTCGATGTCGCTTTCGTAGGACAATGCCATCAGGTTCTTTCCCCCCCGTGTGGATTTCAGCGTATCCGGCAGATTTTGCTGCGACTGCTCATACCGCCACCAGCCGAGCGTCATTTGCGCACTGTCGCTGAGAACTTCCAACAACGATGCGGATCGTTTCAGAAGGTGCTCAATCAGGCAACCGGCAAACAGGACATCTTCACCCGTTACCTCTCCGTTCGTTCCTGCGCAAACGATGTGAACTGGTCGGTCTGTTTCTGCCAGGTGCTCTGCCAGTCGACTCACGTTGGCAAATGCGCCAATCAGGATTTCGGCTGCCTGCACACTGTGGTGCAACGCGCGCGTACCGTTTGTTGTTGTGAATGCAATCAGGTGGTCGCCGACCGTTTCAGCTCGGTAGTCCATGGGTGAGTTGCTCAAATCAAACCCTTCGATCCTGATACCACCTCGTTCTCCTCCCAGCAGTACCTCAGCATTCTCACTTCGGCAAGCCACGGCCTCTTCGACCGTTAGGCACGGATGAACCGCCTCAGCTCCATTGTCCAACGCTGTGAGAATTGTGGTTGACGCACGAAGGATGTCGACAACAACTGCCACACCTCCCTGGAGCGCCTCAGGCTGAACGTGACCTGGCAACAAATGAACATCAATCAGTGGAGGCATCCAACTCTCTTCCCAACAGGCCCCATGAAAGGGCAGGGCACTCAGCCACCGAGTTTCACCAGCAAGCGTTCCAGCTGGCGCTGAGGATCCAGACGGCTGCCACCTTTGAGATCTGCATCCGTGTTCGCCAGCAACTGGAGGATTCTGGTGGCGCGATCAAAACCAATCCGACGTAGATAAGCTTCGCCAGGGCCGACGGCCGACGGAAACACACCCGCCGAAGTGAGAGCAGCTCGGACGTCTCGCGTCTGCCGAGCCAGTTCCGTGGCTTCGGCGAACTTACGAAATACAAAGCTGATGCCTCCCATGATCTTCTGAGCGGGTTCACCGGCAGACATCAGATTGTCGAGATTCTCAATTGCTGATCCTACATCGCCATCGCGCACCGCATCCAGCATCACCCATGTCGTCTGAGTTCTCCAGTCGCCAACTGCCTGCTGAACATCTTCGGAAGTAATCGCTTCGGCATCTCCGACAAGCGAAGCCAGTTTTGAGAGTTCCTGCTGCAAAATCCCGAGGCCGTCTCCCGCCAGGTTCACCATCAGTGACGCGGCATCCTTGTCGATCGTCTTGCCAAATCGCTCGGCGGCGTGGCTCTGCAACCATTTCAGCAGTGCGACACCCGACAGCGGATTACACTCAATCGCCAGCCCAATGCTGTTGACGGCCTTCGCAAGTCGCGTGTTCTTCGGCCATGATTTCACGTCGAGTATCAGCAACGATGCCTTTGCCGGTGACGCAACATACTTTTCCAGGCCGGATCGGTTGTCCTTCACGAAGTCATCCGCATCTTCAATCATTACGACGCGCCGATCGCCAAACATTGAAATGGTAAGCAGTTCGTCCGTCACATCGGTTAGCAGAGCATCATCCCCGGCAAGGCGCGAGAATGAAATGTCTTCTTCGGCATGATCGTCGTCGGACGCTGTACAACCGGGGATGCGATGCAGCGTATCGACTTTCAGCGTCCGTTCGGATCCGAACAGCACCATGACCGGAACGGCTGGCGGTTCGGAATCGTTGTTGAGGAACTCGGTGGCGTGCATGGCAGCAAGTTGACTACAGATACAACGTTGAAGGCTACATGGCGCGCTGAATTGCCTTCCAGCGCAGCCAGTGATCGGCGAGTACCATCGCCACCATCGCCTCACCCATTGGTACAAATCGAGGCAACAGGCAGGGATCATGGCGGCCTTTGGTGGCGATTATTGTTGGTTGCCCATCACGAGTAACGGTTGGCTGCTCCCGAGCCAGACTGCTGGTTGGCTTGATGGCTGCTCGCAGCACGATCGGCTGACCCGAACTAATCCCACCCAACATCCCGCCGTGTCGATTGGATGACGTTGAGACACCTTTCTCCTCATCCGGCACAAAGATGTCATTGTTTTCACTTCCACGCAGTTCAGCGCACGCAAATCCGTTGCCGTATTCGACCCCCAGGACCGCTGGCAAACTGAATAGCGCCTTCCCCAGATCTGCTTTCAGTTTGTCAAAGACCGGATCTCCCAGGCCGGCTGGAACTCCGGTCGCAACGATTTCTGATATCCCGCCAATCGAATCGACATCCTTGCGCACCGATTCGATGAGCGTCACCATTTCCTTTGCGGCATCCGGATCAGGACAACGCACCAGATTCGGCGAACCATCGGGCAACGATTCAACCTGCTCCATCGTCACTGATTCCGGGGAATCGATGTTCGCTCGAACCGAACCCACCTGCGTCACATAACCAACGACTGATCCTCCAAACGCCTCCGCGATCAGCTTCTTCGCAATGGCCCCGGCTGCCACACGAGCCGACGTCTCTCGGGCGCTGCTGCGGCCTCCACCTCGATAGTCGCGTTTGCCGTACCGAGCATCAAAAGTGTAGTCAGCGTGTCCAGGTCGGTACTTATCCTTGATGTCGGAGTAGTCCCGACTGCGCTGGTCCGTGTTGCGGATGAGGATCGCGATGCTGGTCCCCGTTGTCTCACCCTCAAAAACACCGGACAGAATTTCGGGCGCATCCGGTTCGTTTCGTTGAGTTACCAGGTGGCTCTGTCCTGGTCGACGGCGATTGAGATCGGGAATCAGATCCTCTTCGCTCAGCGAGAGCCCGGGCGGGACACCGTCGACAATGACGACATTGCCTGGTCCATGGCTTTCGCCGGCAGTGGTGACGCGAAATAGTTGTCCAAACGAGTTGCCCGGCATTTCCGGTTGAGCCTTTCAAGAGAGCAGTTGGCTCAATCTTACCGACGAGCCACGGGACTCGCGAGTCCGTCGTCTTGACTCCAACCCCTTTCCCGAAGGGTGGAGATGACTCGACAACAGATCGGCTATTCTGCCAGCAATGATCGCAGGACTGGCTCAAATGCACTGGCCTGTCGAAAGAACCCCAGATCGGTCGGATGAGAACTATCGACAGTGTCCTCCCCATCTTCACCCAACAGGTTGGCCCCTTCGAGATAATAGACGTTAGCGACACCATCCGTCTGCATCTGTTCGTATGCGGCACGCAACGCCGCCCGGCTGCCCTTGTGCCGATCCTGCTTTGCCTTCTGCAGAAATGCATTGGCATAGGTGCGATCTTCAACGAGCAGAATCGGCGTTTCCGGATGCTTCGTCCGAATGATATCCACCAGCGGCCGCACTCGCTCAGTAACCACATTACCTGTAATGTTCGGCAGACAATCGACCACGTACACCGCAGCTTCGATTTCCGAAATCAATTCCGCGACTTCAGGTTCCATGCGACCGTTGCCGGAAAAGCCAAGGTTCACAACTGGTCGATCGAGCCGGCGGCCCAGAATGGCCGTATGCACCATCCCCGGTCGAGAAGCACAGGCTCCATGAGTGATCGATGTCCCCCAGAACACAATCGGCAGGCGATCTTTATCAACAGGTGTCTTCCAGATGGACGCTCCTTCGGGAACGCCGACTTCAACGGACGTCACTCCGTTGTACAGCGGCAGGTAGAGCAGATAATCCCGCTTACCTTTCGGCAGATCTGCAATGAGTCGGACCGTGTTGTTTTGTTCCTTTGGCTGTCCGGTCGACAACCAGCGCCATCGACCTTCAAATCTGACATACAGATCCAGACCACTCACCCCTGTCGCCGGCATATGAGCCCTCGCCAGGCGAGATGATTTGAGTTTCCAGCGAGCATGAATGGCCTGAGCGTTACTCGTAAATTTCACACACATGCCAGCGGAATGCTGACTGAGCGACCAGACTGGCGGGCGAACTTTCTCCTTCGCGCGCGCGGGCAGACGATCGTAGAAAGTCTCGGTGTCGTCCCATGCTCTACCTTCTACACCGATGTCTTTGGCGTCGTACCATGCGACTCCTCCGCCTTCTTCGGCCGCAATCGCAGGAACCACCTTTCCGATGCGATTGAGTCGCGCTGCCAGCCGAACCGGCATTTCTTTCTCTCGCCAGGCGAGGAACTCTGCTTCCACGGCATTGCGTGCTTTCGGATCAGAGACTCCCACAGCAGGAATTGTGATTTCTCCGAACGTGATTCCTTCTCGTTCGCGATCAACCGCTGCGACCCTGTTTTCGCTGACGACCAGCGTAACACCCACATTGGCTTCGATAATGGGCAGATTGTTTTCTGTGGCGCGTGCAAGCACCGCTTCATCCTGTGACTTCGACGTCGATCCGAACGAAGGGATGACCAGAAACTGAGCACCATCCAGCGCTTGTATTCGCGCCAGTCGAGGGTTCCAGCGGTCGTTGCAGATCAGAAATCCGCATCGTCCGTACGGCGTATCAAAGGCTCGACTTTGCTTTCCCAGTCGATTGAACCACCAGCTGTCGTCGTAACCTTCTGCCAGCTGCATTTTATGGTACTTGCCACAAATGTGACCGGAATTGTCGATGAAGACGGCACAATTGAAGACGTCGGCTCCAATCTTTTCAGCAAACCCAAAAGCCAGGCACATCTTCAGTTCGCGAGCCAGATCCTGAAACCTCTTGATCGTTGGCGAATCGATTGACACCGCGACGTCGTACATACGCGACGCTTCGACATCTTCCGCGATGATGCCATCAACCACATACCCTTCCAGTACGCCTTCCGGGGCTACCGCGATTTTCGCTCCACCAGCGGCCGCTTTGCGAAACCACGATTCCAGCGTCTGAATATTGGCGTCCAGATCAAACTTCACGGGTTCGAATGAGATCGCAGCCACTCGAACTTTTGCCGTCTGAGAATCACCGTGCGCCGTGTCACCGATCAGACACAACAGGGCGCAGACGAAACCTGCAGTTACACTGCGAGTGACAAACTTAGAATGTCTCTGAACAATCGTCATTGATGAGATGCCTTTATGATCGTTGTGCCGCAACGAAGCGATTTATCATGGTCCATTCGTCCTGCGAGTGCAACCAGCGATTTCGTCGCCGGCACGATGTTGCACGCTGGAAATCCGCAGAAGGGAATGCAGGACTATTGAATGGCGTACTGGTTTTCGCTGTCACCCGTCTGCCTTCAGTTGTTACAGTTTCATTGACCTCGATACGATGAAGATTCACGTCATGCAAACAACACACTTCTTCCTGCCTGTTTTGATTGCTGTTTCAAGCGCCATGTGCTTCGCCGATCAGGTTCAACCAGAGGCTCCGTTCGTGGTGGGGTACGCCAGTCACCTCAGCCGCATCCCGGGCGAAGAGATTTCCTTTCATCTGTCATCCAGCAGCGAAGCCGTTGATCTTGTCGTGGAACGAATTGCTGCGGAACGAGTGCGGGTGCTGGACAAGCAGGGCATTCCCTGCAAACAACATCCGATACCAGATCGCGCATCATCAGACGGATGCGGCTGGCCTGCGGCCTGGACACTAACGATTCCGAACGACTGGAAGAGCGGCTACTACGAAGTCACGTTGAGCGTTCCGAGCGCGGACAAACCGGTTCGTAGTACCGTGTTCTTTGTTGTGCGCTCGGCGGCTCCCGGCGAACAGTCAAAAATCCTGTTGCAGTTGTCAACGAACACGTACAACGCCTACACCAACTGGGGCGGACATAGTCTGTATTCGTATCACGACCGCGATGGACTGCAGGGGCATCGAGTTTCCTTCGACAGGCCACTGCATTCGCAATACGGCAGCTGGGAATTGCCCTTCGTGAAGTGGGCAGAATCCGCTGGCTACGAACTCGACTATGCAGTCAACAGTGACCTGGAATTTCATCCGGAAATTTTGAAGCACTACAAGCTGGTGCTGAGTGTTGGGCATGACGAATACTGGTCTTCTCCGATGCGCGACCATCTGGAACAGTACATCGCCGATGGCGGCAATGTGGCATTCTTCAGTGGAAACACGTGTTGCTGGCAGGTGCGCAGTGAAGACGACGGCCGAGCACTCACCTGCTGGAAACAGGCATACATATTTGACCCGCTGTTCCGCACGACGGACCACAAACTCCTCAGCACACTTTGGGGACACCACCTCGTAGGCCGTCCGGAGAATCAACTCACCGGAGTTGGCTTCTTGTGGGGTGGCTATCAGCGCAGCCACGGACAGTTCATGGACGGTCCCGGTGCATACACAGTGCATCGTCCGGATCACTGGCTGCTGGAAGGCACCGGTCTGGAACGTGGTGTCGAATTCGGCGGCAAAGACACAATCGTTGGCTATGAATGCGATGGCTGTGAGATGGTTTGGAAAGACGGGCTGCCATTCCCAACACATCGAGACGGCACACCCGAATCATTTGTCATCGTCGGCACCTGCCCGGCTCGCTGGGCTCCGGGCGACAGCGTCTGGTATGACCGGTTCCCGAAGGATCGAATCGGAGCGTCTGTGCTGGGCACATACACACAAGGTGGAACAGTCGTGACCTGCGGCAGCACCGACTGGTCACACGGGCTGCAAGGCAACGATCCAGCCGTCATCCACATTACCAGAAACGTGCTGGATCGACTTTCGAAGTAGCAAATGGCCTGTGAAAACAGGCCTCGAACAACCTCCCATTGCCCTGTTCGGCCGATTCTGCCAGAATCAGACTGTGCCACATTTGCGGGAAGATGGGCACGTTGCGGGATTCAAATAGATTCAGGCAAGGGAGTGCCGGGATGTACAAGCTGCTGCTTTGCGTTCGCTATCTGCGAACACGCTATATCGCTCTGGCCAGTATCACCAGCGTCATGCTTGGCGTGGCCACAATGATCGTCGTGAACAGCGTTCTGGCTGGTTTCACAAACGAAATGCGGGATCGAATCCACGGCTTCCTCGCTGATGTGTTGCTCGAATCGCGTCACACCGAAGGCATCGTGGAAGGCTCGGAAGAGACTCTGCGCAGGGTCGAAGCAGCCATTGGCAAACACGTTGCCGCAATGACGCCAACGGTGGAAATCCCAGGTATGGCGCAGATCACCTATGGGTCTGAAACATATCCAATGCCCATTTCACTCGTTGGTATCCGTCCGGAAACCAAGGCAAAAGTTGGGCCGCTGCGGAACTACCTCGCGAACCATCAACCAAGAGAAGTCGATGGACAAACGCTTCCTCCGTTGAAGTCAGCCGATGCTCCAGTCGACTGGGAACTGACGGACGAAGCGCTCGAACGGCGCCGCGACCTGAAACAGATGCAGCGGGATTTGCTGGAACAGCAGCAGATGCTTCAACCGGAGGTAAGGTTCTCGGACACGACCGGAGAAGTTGGTGCGTCCGACATTTCAGATATCCCACAGTTTGATGATGAACAGGGCGACGTCATCGCAGATGCCGAGACCGAGGCGGACACCAACAGCGGTATTCAGGGTCTACTGAATCAGCCGCCCGTCTTCCTCCCGGATGCTCCGGAGGAGACAGAAAGAGACTTTGGAGCACCACTCGATGCCCGCGTCTACATTGGCGAAGGCCTGGTCAGCTACATGGCAACTGATCCGGACACGGGCGAGCAACACCGCGTCATGATGGCTGAGCCAGGCGATGACATCACGATCACGACCGTCCGTCTGGGCAAGACCGGCAAACCGGAAACAGTCAGCTTCAATGCGACTATAGTGGACATCTTTCGCAGTGGGATGAGTGAATACGATGGTCAGCTCGTGCTGATGAACCTGGAAGAGCTGCAACGCAAGCGAGGGATGCTGCATTTCGATCCCGAAGGCAACATCATCAACGACTCGATCACATCTGTCCAAATCAAGCTGCACGACTACGCGAATGCGGAAGAGGTAGTTAAGGCTCTGCAGGCCAGTTTTCCTCCGAGTGCCGTTCATGCGGGAACGTGGGAAGACAAACAGAACGTGTTGCTGTCTGCCGTGGAAATGGAAACTGCGATTCTGAACGTTCTGCTGTTTCTGATTATCACCGTCGCAGGTTTCGGAATCCTCGCGATCTTCTTCATGATTGTCGTGGAAAAGACACGCGACATTGGAATTCTGAAATCACTGGGCGCCAGTTCAAAAGGCGTGATGTCCATCTTCCTGTCGTACGGGCTCGCTCTGGGACTTGTCGGCAGCATCGCCGGCGTTGTCATTGGCCTGCTGTTCGTGAGATACATCAACGAGATCGAAGATGGGCTCAGCTGGCTTACTGGTCGCGAAGTCTTCGATCGGGATATCTACTACTTCGATACCATCCCAACTCATGTGAGTCCGATGATGGTCTTCTGGGTCGCAGTTGGGGCGATGGCGATTGCTGTTCTCGCCAGTGTCCTTCCTGCACGAAGAGCCTCTCGACTCCACCCGGTGAGGGCTCTGAGGTTCGACTAACGGCGTGCGGGCCACGCCGTTACTGCCTGAGGTGGGTTCGCTCACCTCGGGCTCTTCTCTCTCGACTGGAACTTCTCACTCATGACTCAGACGCTCAAAATGACCACACCGCTCATTAGTGCCAAAGCCATTCAGAAGACCTACACGACCGGATCTCATCACGTTCGTGTTCTTCGAGGAGCCGGCATCACAGCCACCGAAGGTGAATTCATTTCGGTAATCGGCCAAAGTGGTTCCGGCAAGAGCACGATGCTGCATGTCCTGGGCCTGCTGGACGCCCCGGATGTCGGTGAAGTTCTGTATGAAGGAAAACGAATCGACAATCTCAGCGAAAGCGCAAGGGATCAGCTGCGTAATCGAGTGTTTGGATTCATCTTCCAGTTCTATCACCTGCTGCCGGAACTCTCCCTGCTGGAGAACGTCATGGCACCGCTGATGATTCGTTACTCACTACTTGATTACTGGAAACAGCGGCGCGCGATCAAGCAACAGGCGCGCGACATCCTCGAAGAAGTCGGACTGAGTCACCGCATCAAACACCGTCCGTCGGAACTGTCCGGCGGAGAACTTCAGCGCGGAGCCATCGCCCGGGCGCTGATTACGAGGCCTCGAATTCTGCTGGCCGACGAACCGACCGGCAACCTGGACGCCGAAACGGGCCAGGAAATCATGGAGCTGCTGAAGAAGCTCAACGATGACAGTAAGCTCACGATTGTGATGGTCACGCATGACGAATCCGTGGCCGCTCAGGCTCATCGCATCGTGAGACTCAAAGAGGGCCAGATCGAGAAAGCCGTGATTGCCAACGCGATCTAGAATCGCTGTTTCTCAATCCGCACGCACGCAGCGATTCACCGCCCACGCGCGCAGGCTTTCGATCTTCTCCGCCATCAATGACGATAACGGATTGGTAGTGGCCAGAGCGTGAAGTATGTCGTCCGTTGTGAGTTCCCGGTTAGCTGCGAACGCCAGAAACAAACCAGACACGATCGCCTGCTCAATCTCTGACCCTGTCAAATCCTTTGAGGCGTCCGCGAGGACATCAAGTTCAAAATTCTCCGGATCGCGGTTGCGCCTCTTCAGATGGATCGCAAAGATCTGTCGACGTGACTCGACCGAAGGCAGGTCGACAAAAAAGACTTCATCAAATCGACCTTTTCGCATGAGTTCCGGTGGCAGTGCGGAAATATCATTGGCGGTTGCCACGATAAAGATCGGTTCCCGATGATCCTGCATCCACGAAAGCAGCGTTCCGAACATGCGTTGGGAAAGCCCACCGTCGGACGAACTGGATGTCGCTGAAGCGAACGCCTTTTCGATCTCATCAATCCACAACACGACAGGTGCCATCGCCTCCGCCTGCTGAATCGCCTGTCGCAGCTGGTTTTCACTTTCACCGATGTACTTCTGATAGAGCATCCCCGGATCAAGCCTCAACAACGGCATCTGCCAGTCCGCCGCAACGGCCTTGGCGCACAGGCTCTTCCCGCAACCGGGCACGCCCAGCATAAGTACCCCTCTTGGCGGCTCGATCCCGAAAGTGCGTGCCTTTTCGGAAAAGCCACCGCGACGCTGTTCCAGCCAGTTCTTTAATCCGGCCAGACCACCAACTTCGCTGATCTCAAAATCGATCGTCATTGATTCCAGCGAACCAGTGCCTTCCAGCAGTCGGCGTTTTGCATCAATCACGCGCTGCAGATCACACGATGTCAGTCGCAGGTCTTCCAGCAACAGCGACTCAACAATTCGAACCGCCTGAGACCTCGTCAGACCTCGCAGGTTGAGCACCAGCTGTTCGAACTCGGCGCGTTTGATGTCGGTACTGAGTTCCCGACTAATGTCGCGTTTGAGGCGCTGATAAGTTTTGCGAACCAGCTCTCTCAGTTCATCGGCATCCGGCAGACCAGGCCGCCACGGCACAGCGATCCGACGGACTCGAGGATGCAGTGGCTCTTCATCCATCAGGATCGCGTTGGTTGAGCTGCCGTCCGCCTGGATCGAATAATCCTGAAGGAGTCGCTGAACATTCGGTTGGCTGGTGTACGGCGCGAGCCCGCGAAAACAGGCGAGCAGCGGACGTTTTTGCCGCAGCAGATGTTCGAGCGCTCGCTCCGGTTTCTCCGTCCCGCTCACAGCGGCCGGTTCCGGCGTCAGCGGAGAGTAAACACGAATTCCCTGAGTAACAGACCAGTCCAGCCGGTTTCTGTCCAGCTGTCTTGCCAGCGACTGAATCACGTCCTGCTCGTATACTTCATCTGTACTCAGCAGGCTTATCAGTGGGTTGTGAGTTTGAATGAGTGATTCGAGTTCATCAGGTGTTTCAGACATCGGGATTCCTGGTGTGGGAGCCAGTCAATGATGGATTCGCAGGCAGGACACGCAACCAACAGGATTCGTGAACCGCGTTTAGAACTCCTTTTCGCGCCTTCCGAGGCCACTCAGATCCTCGGCAGGGAATCGGCGACGAGTGGTGTTGCTCAATGTGGCGGAAGCGTGACGGGCTCGCGAGGGTGCCTGAACAAGCTCAGCCAACATTACCGATTCGCAAAGGCACATTATGGAGTTGGCAATCGCTTTTGTGTTGTGGTTTTTGCCATGACAGTCGCACTCAAACGTCCCTTGCTGAGAAAGAACCTGTTGTTTCGCTGCATGACAGTCATATTGTGTGCGGTCGTGGCAGGCATACTGGCTGTTGGACGGGATATCGTATTTGGGCGTTCACCAGGTAATGTCACCGCCGGTCAATACCGCGTGTGGACCGCGTGTGGACCGCGAGAATCTTCTTCATCGGTGTGGTTATGGCAACAGCCTCGATGGTTGCCATTGAGCTGTACCAGAGTTTACCAACTATTCGGATGTAGCGCCATGAATGAAACGGGTTTCTAATCAAAGTGAAACGCCCGGGGTAGCAGTGCGTCTAATGTGACGGACGGAGGCGGGTCTGTGGATTCACAATCATCCAGCAGAAACAACAACTTTGGATTGAATTCGTGAAGGAACTGTCGGCAACTACCACATGGCGTTGGTTGGCCGGACAGTGATACGCAGATCACAGTCGGCTCGGTTGCTCCGGCTGCCACTGCCGTACTCATGGCGACTCGTTCAGCGCAGATTGTGAGACCGTACGATGCGTTTTCGACATTGCAACCGGTGAACAGGCGGCCGTCAGCATTTCTAATGACCGCTCCCACCTGAAACCTGGAATAGGGTGCCCACGCTCTCGCTCGTGCGGCGCGGGAGTGTTCGACGAGCGTCTTCCAGTCGTCCGGTAGAAGTGAATCGTCCGTCATTGGATGTCTCCGGCGACTCGTTCCGCAATCAACGGAATTGCTTGTGCCTGATTAGTCAGCGTAACGCTCGTTCGAAGTTGGGACTCAAAACGTTTCGGTTCCGGAGTGAACTGTCGCAACAACGGTTGTCCGGCTTCAACGGTTTCTCCGATTTCCACCAGCATTTCAATTCCTACAGAATGATCGATGCCATCAGACAACTGCTGCCGTCCGCCACCCATTTCGATGATCGTGTAGCCGATAGCTTCCACATCAATGGACGACACCACACCTGAATCTAATGCAACAACATCTGCTGACAGTGCGATGCGCCTGTCTGCCGACAGGTCTCCTTTCTGAGCGGTGACCATTCGTTCGAAACACTCCATCGCTGATCCGTCGTCCAGATTCCCTGTGGCGATCTGCATCGCCTGTTCATAATCCATTGCGATACCCGTCGTGACGAGCAGTTCACCGGCCAGCTGGAGAGTGAGTTCTCGCACATCTATCGGGCCGTTTCCGCGCAACACGTCGAGCGATTCTTCTACCTCGACGGCATTCCCGCACATCCTTCCAAGTGGTTGATTCATGTCTGTCAGCAGGGCCGTTGTGGGCACTCCCATCATTTGACTGGTGCTGACGAGTGATCCTGCCAGCTGGCGAGCCTGGTCGATCGACTTCATGAAGGCACCGGACCCGTACTTCACATCCAGCACCAGGGCGTCCGGTGATTCTGCCAGTTTCTTGCTCATGATGCTGGCCGTAATGAGTGGTATTGATTGCACAGTCGCCGTCACATCTCGCAGCGCGTAAAGTCTTCGATCTGCAGGAGCGAGATCAGGGGACGCACCTGTGATCACACACCCGGTGGAAAGCACCTGCTGCCTGATTTCGACAAGCGACAGGTCCGTTCGAAAACCAGCGATCGATTCGAGCTTGTCGAGAGTTCCGCCGGTTGGCCCCAGTCCGCGACCCGACAACATGGGCACCTGAACTCCGCACGCTGCCAGTAACGGAGCCAGTGGCAACGACACTTTGTCGCCGATGCCGCCGGTGGAATGTTTGTCGACTTTCGGGATTCCATCGTCAGGCCAGTGCAGCTGTTCCCCGGATTCCAGCATCGCGCGTGTCAGCGCTACGGTTTCAGCTGCCGTCATCCCGTTGAGATAGACTGCCATTGCAAAAGCGGCCATCTGGTAGTCGGGGATGCGGTCCGAAGCGTAGTCTCTTACGAAGTCAGCTATCAACTCATCGCTGAGTTCATTGCCGTCTCGTTTACTGGCAATTACCTTAACAGGCAGCACGACGGTTTCCGTAACGTTTCGATTGAAGTACACAGGCTACCATATTGACGGACATGCTTCCGCAATCAGCGTAATGCGCTGGCATGTGGCAGCATCGGATGTGGAAGAGCCTGACAGACTGACATTCCCACTAGCCAGCACGATCACAGCTATACGCAAACTGCTCATGAGCCTTTTTCAACATCGATTCACAGTCCAGGCATCACTCGAAGAAGTCGCCGCCTTTCACGAATCGCCGGAAGCCTTCCGTCGGCTCGTCCCACCGGGAATGTTCCTGCAGGTCCATCGACAGGATGACCTGGCAAACCAATCCGTCAATGAATTCACTATGTGGATGGGGCCGATCCCGGTGTACTGGAAAGCTGTTCATAGCGATGTCACAGAAACTGGTTTTGTGGATACTCAGGCGGATGGTCCCATGCGAAGCTGGGTTCATCGACACCGCTACGAACGAACTGACGACGATCAAACGCTCGTGATCGACCACATTGAATACGAACATCATTCCGGCTGGCGAGGAATCCGCTCCCGGCTGTTGTTCACACCCTTCGGTCTGAAGCTGCTGTTTACGTGGCGAAAATGGGCGACTCGTCGAACTGTTGCAGCAATGTCTGCGAATCGAAACTGATACCTGCCCGGTCAGTCATCACGAGTCGGCGGCCGACGTGACTGTTTGCGAGCAGAATTGGCCTTCTTGTTTTGCAGCCGTCGTTCGACGGAACCTCGAGACCGGCGCGTCGGTCGTCGTTTCGTGGGCGGCTGAGCGATCTGCAGCAGCATGTCCCGAAGGCGCTGAAGGCAGTCTTCTGCGTTGCTGCTCTGATCACGAAAACGCTGACTTTGCAGAATCAGCTCGCCTTCTTTGGTCAGACGAGAACCAAACTTCTCGACAAACCGCGAGCGTACGGCAGTGGAAAGCGACGGACTTTGGGACACATTCCACCGCAGGACGGCCTTGGAACTCACCTTGTTCACATTCTGACCACCGGGACCGCCACTGCGTGCATAGGTAAATGTGAGTTCACTGAACGGAATCTGAATGGACGGAGTCACGTCGAGCATCTGCAATCAGTCCTGTTTCGTCCGTCTATTGCGGATACCCTGTCGGGCTGATTTCCACGGTGTCATTGTCAGTCCCACCCGACAGTTGCAGTGTAAAACAGAATGTGCAGCCAGGGCCATCTGAATTGTTGGATGCTGTGAGTTCACCGTGCTGCGCCTTGCAGATGTCTCGACTAATCGTCAGGCCGATTCCCATGCCCCCGATCTTGTCACTTTGGAATTCCCGAAACAGTTCCTTTTGTCGATCCTCCGGAAGCCCGGGTCCATTGTCACGAACAACGACAGACAGAAGGCTGTCACCGCGCGGTTCAGTGCGAACCTCGATTCGAGGATCCGGCGTTCCCGCATCTCGACAGGCTTCAACGGCGTTCACGATCAGGTTCAGCATCACATGCGTGGTCTGGACCATATCCGCCAGAACTTTGAGCCCACTGCCTTCCAGTGGAAACACAAGCAGTGCCCCGTGGTCGCGAGCCAGAGGTGACGCCAGCATAAACGCCTGAGCAAGCAGATCATCGATCGGGACAAGATCAATCTGAAGCCGACGTTCCTGAACAAACAAACGAATGCTGGTGGTGATATCCTTATTGTGCTGAATCGTCTTGTCCACTTCGTCAAGAACTCTCAGGGTGGTCTCGCGGGTGTCGCGCTTCTGAGTTACCTGACGATGCAACATGTTGCATTGGGTTCGAATGGACTGCATCGGTTGAGTGAGCTGATGAGCGAACTCCGTATTCATCTTTCCGATGAGCCGCTGTCGTTCGGTTTCCCGAACCCGAGTCTGCAATCGTCTGATCTCTTCCTGGCGCGACTGATCTTCGTGGTTGTCCGTGAGGTACAGTATCACTCCACCGGCATTCGTCTGATCCGGATCAATCCGAGCAGTATACCATCGTGATTCGGCGGTCCCGGTGCTGAGCCGAAAACTAATGACGTGTACCACGTTGTCGCGTTGTGAACGATCAATGGCCCGCGCAAGTTCCGTGTGAAACGGATAGTCGACAAGTTCCGTGACAGGGTGCCCAGTCAAATGTCGCATCGATGTTGTCCGACCGGGCGCTTCCGCGTGAACGATCATTCGTGACTCATTCAGTGTGAGCGTCAGGTCGCAGGCTTTGGCCGCTATCGATTTCCATTCCCGAAATCGGCGGCGCTGTTTCGATTCGCGCCGAATCATCTGCAAACCCCAGTACAGGATCACTCCACCCTGGCGCAACAGCCGACAGATCCCGCTGTCAAAGACGTCACGGTCTTCAGCAGCAACACCAAGCATGCCTTTCAGGCGACCACCAAACTGCAAAGGGCAAAGATAGTAGACTCCACATCCGGTCTTGCTGAAGATCTTCTCGATCAGCGGACCTCCCACCTGAGAACTCGGCAACGTGATGATGACCGCCTGGTTTGCCTGCAGTCGTTCCTGCACTTCCGTAGTCAAGAACTGCAATGGAAACCGCCTCAGGTCACTGTACTTTCCCCCGGACGACGAATAGCGAAGAGAGCCTGTGCTGTATCCGTCGGATTGCGTCCGGACAGTAAACAGATGTGCTTCTACGGCATTAGCTCGCTCGGACAGACCGCTCAATGCTGCCGGCACAACGGACCGCAGCGTTCGAGTTCTCGCTTTTTGTAACCGCCCCATCATCCGTTGAACGTAGCGCCCCAGCCGTTCGATCGCATCGGATGCATCTGTGGATTCACCTGACAAGAACGGATGCCTCAATCACTGGGAGCCTGGTAATGCCTGCATTCTACGACGCCGGCCGGCTGAGAATTAATTCGCTGTTCATCGCAGGAGCCGGCACCCGGGAAGCGGCAGGGAATGTCGGAACTTTTCTGTAAGCAGCGTCACAGATCCCGCGTCAATTGTGGCCGGTGTCTGGCGGACGTCTATGAGCTGAGAAAATCCCGGCAAAACCAAGGGGCATAGAGTCGAAACCATGAACGAAAAGTACTGGTATCTGAAGAAATGCGCTTTGTTCAACCAGCTGACGCCGGATCAGCTCAGGGAAGTCGAAGCGTCCTGCTTTTCTCGTGAATTCTCCCGTGGGGATGCCATCTACCTGCCGTCTGATATGAGCGATTCCGTCCTGTTGCTGGCGCGAGGTCGTGTCCGAATCTATCATGTAACGTCAGAAGGCAAGCAGGCCATTCTGAGTTTTATTGAACCCGGTGAAATGTTCGGCGAACTGGCCGTGTTCGAACCCAGTCGACGAGACGAACACGCGGAAGCCATGGAGAGATCCCAGGTTGTCCTGATGCCTGGAGCTGTGCTACACAGTTTGATGAATCGCCATCCTCAGATGTCCATCGCACTAACTCGACTGTATGGTCTTCGGTTGCGCCGGACAGAGCGGCGTTTGAAGTCATTGTTGTTTCGATCCAGTCGTGATCGCCTGGTACATCTGCTTCTGGAACTGGCCGAGAAGTACGGGCAACAGCATCCAAACGGCCTGTTGCTCAACACGAAAATATCACACCAGGACATGGCAAGTGCCATCGGTGCCACGCGCGAAACTGTTACGATCACTTTGGGTGAACTTCAAACGAAGGGACTGATTCGCACAGAACGGCGGCAGATCTTTCTACAACAGCTGGATCGACTTTCCGGAAGTGTCGATTACGGGCCTCTGCGGATGGCGGCTGTTACCTGATTCACAACAGCAAAAAGGAAATCAACTAATCCGCTTTCTGCCAGTTCAGGTTTGCATCGACACAAAGATCCCGCACGGGTTACTCTGCAGGATGAACTTCCACGCATGTTGAACGATCGACGACAGACCGCAGCCGCCCAGGAGAAAACCAGATGACAAGCGATCCGAAATGGTCGCCCTGCGCTCCGGGCACGCTCTCGAGAATCTGCGAGCCGGATGGCTGCAGTGCTGATAGCTGGACTCGAAGAAGTGCCGCTGCAGCAATGATCGCAGCCCTTGGCGGTGGAAGCTGGTGGGTTGTGCAGAATAGAAATCCAGCCGAACTCTCCTGTGCAGAGGTATCAGAACTGGCTCCGCAGTACATCACGGGAACCCTGCTGCCGAAACTTGCTCAGGAAATCGACATCCATCGCAACAACTGCGACGCGTGCAACAAAAAACTGGAAGATCTGGGTGCCCCCACGCTGAGGTCGTGACGGGCATTCAAAACTCCGCATGCCCTGGTGTCCGAGGAAAGGGAATCACTTCCCGGATGTTGCTCATTCCTGTCACCAGTTGGACCGCTCGTTCCAGGCCAAGGCCGAAACCGCTGTGAGGGACCGTTCCATAACGGCGCAGATCTGTGTACCACCAGTAGTCAGCCGGATCCATGCCGCACTCTTCGATCCTGGCCACCAGTACATCAAGTCGTTCTTCGCGCTGACTTCCACCGATGATTTCCCCGACGCGCGGCACCAGCACGTCCATTGCCCGGACCGTCTTCTGATCGTCGTTGCACCTCATGTAGAAGGGTTTGATGGACCGAGGATAATCAAACAGGATCACCGGCTGGCGAAAGTGTTCTTCCGTGAGGAACCGCTCATGTTCACTCTGCAGATCCACACCCCACTCGACTGCATAGTCGAATGACTTGCCGGATTGTCGCAACAACTCAACCGCTTCTGTGTATGGCAAGCGAATGAAGTCGTTGCTGCGAATGTTCTCCAGTGTGTCGAGAACCGTTTCGTCGATGCGCTGATTGAAAAACTCCATGTCATCCGGACATTTTTGCAAAGCATCATCAACGATCGTCTTTATGAAAGACTCAGCCAGGTCCATGTTGTCAGAAAGTTCGTAGAATGGCATCTCCGGTTCGACCATCCAGAACTCGGCAAGATGGCGTGTTGTGTTGCTGTTTTCGGCTCGGAACGTCGGGCCAAACGTGTAGCAGTCACCCAGCGACGTTGCGAAGATCTCCGCTTCCAGTTGTCCGCTGACGGTCAGCGACGCAGGCTTCCCGAAGAAGTCCTGTTTCCAGTCGATCTGTGCCTGGACCTCGGCCAACCGAGGCAGATTCAGTGTCGTCACCTGAAACATCTCCCCGGCTCCCTCGCAGTCGCTGGTCGTGATGATCGGCGTGTTGATGTACAGGAAGCCGCGTTCCTGAAAGAACCTGTGGATCGACGCACTGATGCAGTTGCGAACACGACTGACGGCCCCAATGGAATTCGTTCGAGGACGCAGGTGAGCGATCTCGCGCAGGAATTCGAAACTGTGCCCTTTCTTCTGGAGCGGGTAACTTGCTGGATCGGCATCTCCAATCACACTCAGACTGGTCGCATGGACTTCCACACGCTGGCCCTTTCCCGGCGATTCACGCACAACACCCTCGATCCCCACACTGGCTCCCGTCGTCACACGCTTGATGGATTCCTCGTATCCGGGGACTTCCGCATCAACAACAACCTGCAGATTCTTCAAAGAGCTGCCATCGTTCAATTCAATGAACGAGAACCCCTTCTTCGAATCACGCCGAGTGCGTACCCAGCCTTTGATCGTGACCGACTCGTCTGGCGGAGTCTGTTTAAGGATCGTTGCTACTCGGGTGATTGCCATCTCATGTTCCGTTCTGACAGATGTCCGCTGAGCCTGCTCTGAGGCAACTTGAGTTCGTGTGGGACGGACTTATACCTGACAATCTCAGCGGGTTTAAGACGTTCCCGTCCGAACCAGCCCACCGGAGTTGCCAGGAAAACACGTCGTGCTGACAAAGGCGCCTTCCGGATTCTTAGACAAAGTTCCGTGAGAGTGTAGGTGAACTTGAATCAGTTCGTGGGTTGGCTCAGAATGCCGTCGAGCGTGGATTTTCCCGGTTTTCTAACTGATTTCCTTCGGATCACAGACTGATGTCCATCGAACGCGCAGAGCAGCTTAAGAAAGAGCTGACCGACAAGTGGGTCGTCGTGACGTCCGGTATTCCGGAACTTCGACGATTTCAGGAACTCACGGGACGCGTCAAGACGGTCAACATGAACTGCCGCGCTCTGGTCGAGTTTGACGGACCGGAAGACATTGGTTGGTACGACATCGATCCAGGCTGCCTGACGGTGGTCGATGGGCCGAAACCCAAGGAAAAGCCAGCACCAGCAAAGCAGAAAGAAACAAAGGCTCCGGCTGCCAAACCGGCCGCTTCTGCAACGGGTGGATCGCCGCTGGACAAGATTCGAAGTCAAGCTGGTGGCGCAGTTGCGGCTTCAAAACCAGCTGATGGCGGATCACCATTAGACAAGATCCGTGCTCAAAGCGCTGGTGCAGCAAAGCCATCTGCGCCCGCAACCGGTGGATCCCCTCTGGATCAAATTCGGGCACAGACTGGTTCCGCACCCGCTCCTGAGGCACCTGCTGCTCCCGCAAAGGAGCCCACTGCTGCAGTGGATGAACCGGCGGCAGAAACACCACCTCCTGCTCCACCAGCCTCCGGATCTGTTGATACATCCGGCATGTCACCACTGGATGCCATCCGAGCTCAGGGTGGTTTTAAAGGCGATAAATAGCTCGCCAGCAACAAGCTGTAAATACAGTTCTCAATGGCGGATTTCTGTTGAATCGACATTTCCCCGACCAGATGGCCTCCCCGTTACGGATTCTGTGTGTGGCTTCACGATTCCGCTTGCTTCATTCCCTGGGCTTCTGACAAACTGTGTGGAATCACACTCGCGTCACTTCATTCCCGGGTATCTCAGGTTTCCGCAATGAATCGCCGACCCTGCTTCGCGTTCCTGCTACTTGCTGCGGCAATCTGTCTGCTTACGCCATCTGCCTCTGCCCAGGGCCTGATATTCACTTTGCCCGAAGACGGGATTGGCATTGAGTACGAAGGCAAATTGATTCAGGAAACGGTCCGCCCGGAACTCGAAGATGGTCGGGAAGTCCTGGAATGGACCAGATCGCTGTCAATCAAATCGGTTGGACGTGAAGACGCCGAATACAATGGCGAAGTTCAGCCGTGTCGGTGGATCGAAATCAAAGTTATCACGGGGAAGGCGGGAGCTGCGGGTATCGACGCGGGACTCGTCGGCGCGCGAATCTACAAGATTCTTGTGCCGGAAAGCACAGTGATTGACTCAGCCGTTGATGCACAGACGATTCCGAACTCCTATCTTCCAATTGTCCGTGGGTTTCGCCGACTGGGCGAAGAGCGAGTCGAAACGATTGGCAGCCGCGGTGTGACGATGTATCCCACGCTGTGTCTGCTGGCCAACTACGAAGACCCCGAAGTGATTGCAGAATCAGCTTCCATCGAAAACGTCAGCGGTCGGGATTCGTTTGAAAGCCGCCACATGCGAGGCGTCTTTGTTCGAGAACGGCAGGATGCGCGTTCAACCAACACCGCCGAGTTCTGGGTGTCTCAGGATGTTCCGTTTGGACTGGCCGGCTGGAAGGTTAAAGTGGATGGCGACGTCAAAGGTGCGACGGATGACCGCAGCACGTTCACCCGCCTGACCACCATCACGTGCGAGATGAAAGTTCGGGAAGTCATGGACTTCGTTGAATCCGAACTGATTACAGACAACCTTTGATTGCCCCGCTACATCAGTAGCATCACACCTTCAAAGCGGCCATCTGTGCGTTGCCTACATCGGATTCCCCGGATGCCGCTGTGCTGGTGCAACCACGTCCCATACGCATTGACAACGAGAGTTGCTCATCATGGGTTTGCTCGGCTGTCTGTTCATTGTCACCTGAGGGAGTGAACACATCGTTCGACGATGCTGGCATTCCCTGCGCACATGAGTCTGATCGCAAGGGTTATGACGGCACTGCTTGCTTCAGCTTGCTCGTTGATGTTGCGTGTTTCACTCACTTAACCATTTTGTGACCTAAAGTGAACAGTGTTCGGGCCTGTGAGCGCAAACCGGCCTCTGGATCACCCCCAAGTCCGGTCTGGTGCAGGCAGCTCTGATTCTGACCTCTAACTTGCAGGAGCGATTTCTGCTGCATCCGGCAGCAAGAGATCTATGGATGTCCTCCGAAAGAAGATTCGTGAATTCGGCGATTGACACATCTGAGACAACGACGACGTTCTGCCCACTGGTGCCGGCCGTTCCGACCGATACGTCGACTGTGATGACTCATCTGCTGACTCTGTCTGAGCAGGCTCGACAGGAACAGGCAGCCTGCGCCGAATCCACCGTGATCCCACGCAATGCTTTGATGATGTTGCTGCGTACCATGAAGCTGAGGGATCCGTCCATCGTGCTTCACGGTCAGCGAATCGCCACCATTTCGTCCGGTCTGGCACAACTGCTCGGCTGGGATGATGCTCAACGTCGAACACTGGAAGTCGCCGCGCTTCTGCATGACCTCGGAAAGATCGGTGTTCCGGAACATATCATTCGTAAGCCGGGGAAACTGAGTTCTGAGGAATACGATTACGTCAATCACCATCATCAGGCGGCCGTCTGCCTGTTGCAGGCTCTGCGAGCAGATCCTGGTCTGATCTCAACACTGACGCTGCTTCATCGAAATTTTGACGCTGCCGGAGTAGAGAAAGACGAACCCAACATAGATGCCGAACTGCCACTGGGCTCCCGCATTCTGGCTGTTGCCGATGCCTACGGTTCACTCAGCTCACCCAAGGCCTATCGGCGTGGCATGACACACGAAGAAGTCATTCGTGTTCTTCACGACCACACCGGCACCCGCTACGATGGCAATGTGGTTCGTACACTGGAACGCTGGTACGCAAATGATGGTCACGAACTATTCAGCAGGACAGATCCGTTCACTGAAGAACCACCTCCCGTCGTCTCATCAGAACAACGAAATGAAGTCGTTGTACTGACACAGATCCTGCAGGTTCTGTATCAGTTTCAGATGTTGTACGATGGCTACTTCATCACGAATGCCGCTGGAGACTACTGTGTCTGGTCGGATGGGATGCCGGGGCTGTCCGGGCTACAGGTAGACTCCGTGCTAAAACGTCGGTGGAATGCTTCCGACGTTCGCCTGTCATCAATCACACAGACAGACCGTACAGACGATCAGCCGACGGAAGAAATCGTTCCCCAGGTTCTTCGTAACGGTCGCTCGCAGTTCGGCAGCCGTGTCTGCACTGTGAGTAACTCGCAACAGCTGAGCGTGGATGTTCACACAATGCCACTACAGGGTCCTCAGAAACCGGCAGTAGGTGTTGTCCAGCTCTTCCGTTGCAAAGGCGGCGTCCGAAAACGTTCGCGCGTATATGTCGAACTCAAGCTGGCGGCGACACGTGACGCTCTGACCGGAGTAGCCAATCGAGGCCAGCTGGAAACTCAGTTGCGACACATGATCGACGATTTCCATAACCATGAAGGAGCTCGACAACTCAGTGTCGTCTTCCTGGATGTCGATCGCTTCAAAAGCATCAACGATACATTCGGTCACAAAGCGGGCGACCAGGTACTCGTTGACCTGACGCGGCTGCTCCAGAACGAAACTTATTCTGGAGAAATCATCGGTCGCTACGGAGGTGAGGAGTTCATCGTTCTTTGTCCGGATACCGACCTGAATGCTGCCGTCCGTCGAGCCGAACGATTGCGGCTCGCCATTCAGAAGAGTTCGGTTGGAGGCATTTCACGACTGAATGTGACATCGTCCTTTGGTGTCGCAACGGCGCGGCTGGGCGACTCTGTGCAGACTTTCCTCGAACGAGCAGACGTCTGCCTGTTTCAGGCCAAAGAAGGCGGTCGGAACCGAACGTGCTGGGAAGGCGAAGAGGTCGATGAAACAGTCACAAAAGAGATCATTCCGACCGATGATGGTGCGTCTAAAATGACCCTGGTGGACGGCGTCCTGCTGTACACCGATTCCATAGACGTTTCAACTTCTCTCGAACTTACCGCGATCAAGCTCAACGCATTTCTGACCGCTGCGGGCATCGATGTTAAATCGCAACAGCAGGGATATCTCCGCCTTCAGTCTGGCCGATGTGGCCTGACGCGAAAATGGGGCACAACTCCTGATCGACAGCCGGTCACGATCGAGGTTCATTTTGAAACTCAGCGCCGCACGGACCCCAAGACGGGGACCCAGAAAACGATCCATTACGTATCCGTGACCATGCAGCCAATCGGACGAATACCGAGTCCGGAGATGTTTGATGCCCGCTGCACACGGTTGATTCATGAGATGCGAGCGTACCTGCTGAGCTCCTGATCAGCATTCTACTTAACGGGTTCAGATATATCGGCTGCTTCGTCGGTCACTCGCCTAATCTGATAACCCAATGCTGTCAGCTCGTCCTGTACGCTTCCATCACCCAGCAGATGAGCCGTCCCGACGGCAATAAAATGGATTGCGGCTGGATCATTCTGAACCGCTTCGTGAACGCTCAATGCCATCTTCTTATTGCGAGCGATCAGCAGGGTATCAACAAACAGCGTTCGCACATCATCCGAGACCTTTGGTCGCTGCAGTTCTTTCTGCAGATACTTCTGCAGTGGTTCACTCTGTCCATCAGCATAAAGCCGAACCAATACGTCCAGAGAACTCACACCGTTCTGTTGATCCTCGTCCATCACATCCAGTGAAGCCTCAAGGAATTCAACCTGCTTCTCGATGGGCAAATCGATCAGTGGCTGTAACTGGGTTCTGGCGTCTTCCAGTCCCCCCGACTTCTTACCGGCGTCTCGTGCCGCGATCTGCATCTGCATGTCCATTGGCAACGTCCCCAGATGCTTCACCTGTGCCTCGAGGTTGGCCAGGATCATCGGCCACATGACCACCTGAAACTCGGGTAGCGAGCCTCGCGACAGAAGTGGGCTGAGGTTCTTCAGGCGCGTATCAATCCGCGCAAGTGTTTCGGTGGAGACCAGATCCTGCAGGCGTTTTCCGGATTCCATCGCAATGGCCTGAGTCTGCTTCGCTGCGTCCCGCAGAAAATCTATTTCAAACCACACCGATGCGGCTTCGTCGAATGCTGTTCGAACCAGCGGATGTAGCGCGGTGATATCAGGGTCGTTCACATGAATCGTACCAAACAGATACGAAACGACTTCGGAATCCGGTGGAGTGACCTTCCACAAGAACGGTTGTTTGATGGTGATCGGTTCTTCATCCTGACCGAACAAAGACGGGCCTGGCGCCAACATCAAACACCATACAATGAGGCCCGTTGAGATACGGATTGTCGTCATGAACTTTGATTCCGGAAACCTGTGGAAGCCACGTTCGTCATTCGAGACAAGCGCCCAGCAAAGTCTCGACTCTACCACCAATCGGACTGAGTGCAACTTTCACCATTCGACATGCCGATGTCCCTCGGAATCAGCTACTGGTTCTCCGAAATGACGGCGACGTTCAAGCGTAGCCATTGGACGAAACATGCTGTCTACTCGTCGTAACGATATCCGACTCCGTGGACTGTCTTGATGATCCGAGGGTGTTTCGGATCCACCTCGATGCGTTTTCGGAGCTGCGAAATGTGTTGATCGAGCGTACGACTGTTCGGCAGATAATCCTCGCCCCAGGCTCTTCGAAATAACGTGCTGCGGTCCAGCACTTTGCCGGCGTTTTCGTAGAGTAGCCGCAACAACATCACATCGCGGGGGCTAAGCCCGATGAGGGTGTCAGCTCGTCGTGCTCGGAGTTCCGCCGGGATCACCAGCAGGTCATCCACTGTAAAATCTTCCGGCGGCGATTCCTGCTGAGCGTAACAGCGGCGGGAGACGGCTCGCACGCGCGCCACGACCTCTCGAATACTGAACGGCTTGATGATGAAGTCGTCGGCTCCCAGTTCAAACCCCACCAGTCGATCGATTTCTTCGGCTTTGGCACTGATGAAGATGATCGGCAGATCAGGTGACTCCTCGCGAATCGACTTGCAGACTTCGTATCCACTTGCTGCTGGCATCATGATATCCAGACATGCAAAGTCAGGAGACGTCTCACGAAACAGCTTCATTGCCGTCTGGCCGTCTCCCGCAGACACCACGTCATAGCCTTCCGACTGAAGAACTTCGACCAGGCCTTCTCGAGTGTGACGATCGTCTTCGGCAATAAGGACTTTCATGGGGTTGTCCTGGAGAGGGCGGATGAAACCCGGTGACAAACTACCACCATCCTGGGCGGATTTCATCCGCTCTCCATTCTGTTCTCTTCCGCATAACTACGTCGCAGGTAGACAGGTTCGAGTCTATCAGGATCTGCCCACTGTTCGTTTCGAACCAGTTCCAGCGCTGCCGGTATCAAAGCCGAAGCCAGAGGCAGCAACCAATCTGCTGGCGCTGTGGGAATGGTCGCCGGAATCTGATCTGCGAAACGGGTGACACCCGGCCCTGCTAACAAGCCGCTGGATGTTCCCGGCATATTCTCCACGACGGATTCCACAGACTCAATCCGAACTGGACCTGTTGGTTCCATGAGTTCCTGGCCGCAATACGTATTCACAAAGACATCGCCACGCTGAGCATCGCTGATGACAGTCACCTCGCGATCGGTCGGGACGACGCGCTGAGCCAATGCCTGCAGAGTATCGACGGCGACCAGTCGGGCGTCATTGATCCACGCAAACGTTTTGGCAAAAACTACCCCCACGCGCAGGCCAGTGAAACTTCCCGGTCCGATACTCACAGCCACGACATCGATTTCGGTCGGTTTCCAGGACACGTGATGCAACAGATCTGCGACGGCAGGCACCAGCAGGCGGGCATTGCGTCGACCGGCTGTATCGAGCGTCTGCTCTGCCACACACTCGTCACTAACAGCCAGCGCAATGGAGGCCTCCAGGCCGGACGTTTCGACAGCGAGAATCTTCACGCGAAGCTCCGATACCGAATCCCCATAATCCTACAGCGCGGCCACCGCGGCATTGAGCGTTTCACTGGGACGCATGGCTTGTTCGGCCAGTTCTTGATTCGGTGAGTAGTAGCCACCGATGTCCTGTGGAGATCCCTGAGCAGCGTTCAGTTCGTCAACGATTTTCTGTTCGTTGTCGGTCAGCGTCGCAGCCAGATCTTTGAATTCCGCCGCCAGATCTGCGTCGTCTGTCTGAGCGGCCAGAGATTGAGCCCAGTACATGGCCAGGTAGAAATGGCTGCCTCGTGTGTCGAGTTCATTCACTTTGCGGGACGGTGATCGATTATTCTTCAGGAAAGTATCTGTCGCGGTGTCCAGTGCTTTGGCGATCGTTGCCAGTCTTGAGTTACCGGTCTTTTCTGCGAGATCTTCAAGAGACACTGCCAATGCCAGAAACTCGCCCAGCGAATCCCAACGCAGATGACCTTCTTCATTGAACTGCTGCACATGTTTCGGAGCTGATCCGCCAGCGCCGGTTTCAAACAGGCCGCCACCCGCCAGCAACGGCACAATCGACAGCATTCGGGCGCTGGTTCCCAGTTCCAGAATCGGAAACAGATCGGTGAGATAATCTCGCAGGACATTACCGGTCACCGAGATTGTATCCTGTCCCGCTTTCGCTCGTTCACAGGAAATACGTGTCGCTTCAACAGGTGTCCTGATCTGAACGTCAAGACCACTTGTGTCATGATCCGGTAAGTATTGTTCGACCTTTGCAATCAACTCCCGATCGTGTGCGCGATCCGGATCCAGCCAGAAGATGGCAGCCGCTCCTGTCGCTCGCGCGCGGCTGACGGCGAGGCGGACCCAATCGCGAATCGGCGCGTCTTTCGTCTGGCACATCCGCCAGATATCGCCTGTCTCTACAGTGTGTTGCATCAGGACGGTTCCGGATTCATCCAGCACCTGAACAGTTCCATCAGCTGATTGTTCGAACGTTTTGTCGTGCGAGCCGTACTCTTCGGCCTTCTGAGCCATGAGGCCCACGTTCGATACATTGCCCATCGTCGCCACATCGAATGCTCCGTGTTCCTTGCAGAAGCGAATCGTTTCCTGGTAGATGCCCGCATAGCAGCGGTCTGGAATCGTGAATTTCGTATCGTGCGGTTTGCCATCCGGTCCCCACATGCAACCCGATGTGCGAATAGCGGCAGGCATCGAAGCATCAATGATGACATCGCTGGGAACGTGCAGGTTGGTGATCCCTTTGTCGGAATTCACCATCGCGAGACGAGGTCGTTTCGCGTACACCGCCTCGATGTCCGCAATGATGGCAGCCTTCTTTTCCTCCGGAAGTGTGTCCAGTTTGGCATACAGACTGCCCAGACCATTCGATGGACTATAGCCCAGTTCGTCCAGTGTATCTCCGTGCTTATCGAACACGTCTTTGAAGAACACACTGACCGCGTGTCCAAAGATGATGGGATCGGACACCTTCATCATGGTGGCTTTGAGGTGCAGCGAAAACAGAACATCCTGTTCTTTGGCATCATCTATCGCCTCCGCAAGGAACTCGCGCAAAGCCCTGCAGCTCATCACCGACGCGTCGATGACTTCACCTTCCTGCAGAGCGATTCCATCCTTCAGCACGGTCACAATTCCGTCAGCCGTTGCATGCTGGATAGAAACAGTCCCTGCTGACTCCATCACGTGCGACTGTTCGCTGCCTCGAAAATCTCCGCCGTCCATGTGAGCTACATGAGACTTTGAATCGCTCGTCCATTCGCCCATCGAATGAGGATGGCTTTGAGCGTACTTCTTCACTGGCATGGCGACGCGGCGGTCCGAATTGCCTTCTCGAAGAACCGGATTCACCGCACTGCCGAGTACTTTTGCATAGCGGGCGCGAACATCCTTCTCCTCGTCCGTTTGAGGTTCTGCCGGAAAATCGGGAATGTTGTAGCCGTCCTGCTGAAGCTCTTCGATGGCCGCGTTCAGCTGAGGAATCGACGCACTGATGTTGGGCAGCTTGATGACGTTAGCACCCGGCTTCTTAACCAGCTTTCCGAGTTCTGCCAATGCATCCTCCTGCTGCTGCTCATCGGTGAGGTTCTCCGGAAACGCAGCGATGATGCGGCCGGCCAGCGAGATATCTTTGAGTTCAACCTCAATCCCGGAAGATGCCGTGTAGGCTCGGATGATCGGGAGCAGCGATGCCGTCGCCAGTGCGGGAGCTTCGTCGGTGAGTGTGTAGACAATTTTTGCGGTCGGAGCAGACATAAGAATTACTGGGTTGAGATGTGATTGAAGAGGAGATCTGAACTTGTAGTTGTCGACCGCTGCGTGTTTTCCGGGTTGGGTGCCTTGCTCTCGCTCCCGTGAGCATGCGGTACCACAGAATATGGCGAAGCAAGCGAGGCCAGGGCACCCGAACATCAGGTTGCGACATGATCGTTGCGACAAACATTAACAGCGCAACACAAAGCGAACAAATGCGGGTTGGTTGCAGAGTCAGAATGACAGGCCATTCTGCTATTCCTGAGACAGCAGCCAGGCGAAGAGACCTCGTGCCAGGTGCATTCGGTTTTCCGCCTGCTGGTAAACAACACTTTGAGGTCCGTCCATGACGTCGTCAGTCACTTCAAGGCCTCGTTTTGCGGGCAGGTCGTGCATGAATTTCGCAGTCGATGGTGCCAGTTCCATCAGCTCACTATTGACCTGATAACCATCAAACGCCTTGATCCGTCGTTCTGCTTCTGCCTCCTGGCCCATACTGGCCCATACGTCGGTGTAGACAAAATCGGCTGTTGCAACAGCTTCATTGGCATATGACGTCTGCTGAATGTCGGATTCCGGATACCGCGCAGTCACGTCTGCAAGAAACTCATCCGAGAATTCGAATCCGTCCGGAACCGCCAGGGTAAACTTCATGCCTGTCAGCCCGGCAGCAACAGCCAGCGATTTCGCCACGTTGTTGCCGTCGCCGACAAACACCAGGTGCACGCCTTCCAGGTTGCCCACCTGTTCCTGAATTGTCAGCAGGTCTGTCAGAGCCTGACACGGATGGCGTTCATCGGACAGAGCATTGATCACCGGGCAACTGCTGTATCGTGTGAAGTCTTCAATCAACTGCTGCGAGAACGTTCGCATCGTGATGACGTCACTGTAGGAACTCAACACGGTCGCAACGTCGGCGAGTGATTCCCGACCGTCCAGCCCGGCTTCCTTCATTGTCAGAAAGATTCCACCGCCGCCGAGGTTAATCATCGCCGCTTCAAAACTGTTGCGTGTTCGCAGAGACGGCTTTTCAAAAAGCTGTGCAAGAACTCGGCCCGGATAAAGAGCAGGGCGGTTGTCTTCTTTGTAGTTCTGTTTGAGTTCTGCGGCGGTGCGCAGGATCTCATGAAGTTCGCCGGAAGTGAGTTCGTCGAGTGAAGTGAGGTGTCTCGGCATAGCGTTTGGGACTGAGCCGTGGTACTGGGTCGAAAATGGGAAATCGGGCATTATCAGGATTCATCGGGTTCAAGTTAAACTCGGAATCCTGGATTCGCCGCTTTTTTCGAGCGAAAGAGAAGTCGACACGGGGCTTGATCGGAAGGTTCGGTAGCTCTGGCGACTTCGGGCTGTTTCTGTGGAGCATTCTACCCCTTCTCCGGCACCATCGACATGGCTCGTTCGGCCAGAGCTGTGATGGTCAGAGACGGATTCACACCGGGATTTGCTGATACAGCAGAGCCGTCGATCACGTAGAGTCCGCCATATCCGAACACCTGATGCTGGTGATCGATGACGCCTTCTTCGGCAGTCTCTCCCATACAGGCTCCACCCAGGATGTGAGCGGTGGACGGTACTCCAAAGACCGTTTCCGTAATCAGGTTCGTGGTCACGCCATCGACCTTCTCCGCAAACTGATTCGCGATTTCTGTGGCTTCGCTGATGAAGGCCTGTGGAGCGTTTTCCGGATCGCTAAGTTCCGTGACGACGCCTCGGCGAAATCCCGTTCGCCATTGACGCCCCGGTCGCATGCTGAGCGTGCCGTCCAGAGTTCTCATGTACAACAGAACCTGTTGTTTGCTCGCCAGGTCTCTCATCGTGAACACTCGCAGCCAGCGAAGCGGGTGAGTGATGAATGACCAGGCGACTCCGAACAAACGTGTGATGACCGTTGCCCCGGGAACGTGAGGCGACATGAGCGTGCGAAAGAAACTCGATCCGGCTCCATAACGAACCGGTTCCACATGGCTGTGTTCGTCGGTATTGAGAATCGACGTGATAGCGACCCCTTTGGAAAAATCGTCCGACGAATCCGGAGCAAGAACACCAATCAACGACTCGCTGTTGGTGCGGACACCATCCCCCACGCGAGGTGACAACTGAGGCAAACCGCCGGGGTCTTCTTTCATCTTCAACAGCAACGGCACTGTTCCCATCACGCCACCGGCCAGAATGACACGATCCGCTGTCAGAGTTTGCTGACGTTTCTTTCCAAAACTCGAATCGGTTTCGACTTCGTATCCTCCTCCAGCCAGAGAACGAATGGCCGTGACTTCCGTTTCCGGCTGGATTTTGACGCCCCGTTTCTCAGCCAGATACAGGTAGTTCTGGTCGAGAGTGTTCTTTGCTCCGACCTGGCATCCCGTCATGCAGGCACCACAGAAGGTGCAGCCCACTCGGTCGGGGCCTTCGCCATCAAAGTACGGATCGGGGACTGTCTTGCCGGGCTCCCCGAAGAAGACAGCAACTTCGGTCGAATGGAAGCTGTCTTCCCGACCCATATCGCTGGCGATCTCTTTCAGCACATGGTCGCCGCAGGTCATCGACGGGTTCGTTGCTGCACCCAACATTCGACGAGCGGTCGCGTAATGAGGTTCCAGTTCTTCCTTCCAGTCAGCCAGCCCGGACCACGATGGCGACGTAAAGAAATGATCCTTTGGCAAAGGCAGCGTGTTGGCATACACCAGTGAACCACCTCCCACACCGACTCCATGCAACACCGTCACATGCTTCATGAAGCTCATCTGGAAGATTCCCTTCAGTCCCAGAACCGGATTCCACATCCAGCGTTTGAGATCCCAGTTCGTCTTCGGGAAATCATCCGGACCAAAACGGCGGCCTTTTTCGATCACCAGGACCCGGTAGCCTTTCTCGGCCAGTCTGAGTGCCGAAACGCTGCCGCCGAAACCTGATCCTATGATGATCCAGTCCCAGTGGTTCGATTGAGCGGCAATCTCGTTCTGACTCATGGGATGCTTCAGTCGCTTACAGATCGTCCACGCTGTCCGGCCAGTCATCCTTGAGCAATCTGGAGAGTGAACGATCTTTGAGGATTCGGCCTTTGGTCTGGCAACCTGGACAATAGTTGAATTCACGATCGGCGGAAACGATTCGTTGCACTGGCGCATCGCAGACTGGACATGGCTCGCCGTACTTTCCGTGAACAGCCATCTGTTTGTGGAACGCTGTCACTTTCTCAGGAAATCTTTCACCGTTTTCTGCTCGCAAACGGTCGATCCAGTCTGTCAGCACCCGATGGACACTCTCAAACAACCTGCCAACCTGCTCATCGTTCAACCGAGTTGTCCATTGGACGGGCGATAGCTTTGCGTCATGCAGGATTTCATCGGAGTACGCATTCCCGATTCCATCAAACAGTTGTGGATCGATGAGTGCCTTCTTGAGTGTCCGATTCCGGCGTTGAAGTCGTTCGTGGAAATCCTGAAGACTGCATTCGAAGAGATCCAGTCCGCCTCGATCGTGCTCCGCAAGCTGATCTCGTCCACGATGCACATGAATGGACGCTCGCTTCTTTGACCCGACTTCCGTCAGCATCAGCGTGCCGTCATCGAACACGAATCCCGCCAGATCCACTTTCCGAGTTGGTTTCGTTCCCACATTCTTCCAGTGAAAGCGCCCTGTGATCATCAGATGAAAGACGATCCATAAATCATCGTCCAGTTCCCACACAATGCGTTTCCCGATCCGTGAAACGGACTTCACCTTTCTGTTGTTGCAGGCAGTGATCTCCGGATCAAACGTTCGCAGCACGAAAGGACTTCGAACGGTTACGTTTTGCAGAGTTTGCCCAACAACAAACCGATCCAGCGCTTCCAGATAGATCGTGATGTCGGGAAGTTCCGGCATTGAAAATCCTGTAGGGCCGGCTGTGCCGGCCGAAAGAAGCGAATTCAGTCATCTCCGACGGACGATTCGATATCGGAGAAATCTATCTGGCGATCGTCCTTCCAGCATGCCCAGTTTCTTGGGTAGACACCTCGTTTCACCCACCGATCGAAACTCGACCATGGCCATTCGTGAGGACAACCAACATGGCCGTGTTTGACGGGATTGTAATGGATGTAGTCGAAATGGCGTTCAAAATCGTCCTCGTCCGTAATCATGTGTTCCCAATACTTCGGTTGCCAGACTCCGCGACGGCCGTCGCGAATGCGGCCGGCGGTTTGCTGCTGTTCCACACCGCCAGCTGCCAACCAGGACTTGGTGAACTCCTTCTTGAGCCACCCCCATCGTTTAGCGTATTCAGCATCACCTCGCGGCAGAGTCCATATTGCATGGACATGTTCAGGCAAAAGAACAATCGCATTGATCTCAAACGGCCAGCGTTCCTGACACCGACGAATGGTCCTTCCCAACAACGCCCGTGCGGGACTATCTGTTAGGATTTGAGCACGGCCGTCGGTGACTACTGTGAAGAAGAAGGAACCACCTGGCAAAAAAGCCCGTCTCCAGTCTGGCATGTTGACTTGTCCCCTGGGGCATGATTGAGCTTTTGATTTGTTAGCGCCGACTGTGCATGCCGCCTGCTACTTGGCCGGCATAGCCGGCCCTACACTATGAATCCCGCATCATCGCGTGGGCCGCGTTTCTGCCGCAGGCTCCCATGACGCCGCCGCCCGGGTGAGCCGCACTGCCGCAGAGATACAGTCCTTCGATCGGTGTGCGATAGTCGCTCCAGCCCGCGACAGGACGCATGCTGAAGAGCTGATGAAGTGACATACTTCCCTGAAAGATGTTGCCGCCCGTTAATCCGTAGACTCGTTCCAAATCTACCGGAGTCAGAATCTGTCGATATTCAATGGCAGATTCGATGTTGGGGGCAAAACGCGCGATTTCCGATATGCATCGATCGGCAAATGCTTCGCGCTGGTCCTCCCAGGAACCTTCTGCCAGTCCATAGGGTGCATACTGGACGAACAATGACGCAACGTGATGATCCTTCGGCGCGATCGTGGGATCGACTGAACTGGGGATGGTCATTTCCACGATCGGCTTCGACGACGGCCTTCCCTGCTGAGCGTCAAACCACGCCTGTTCCAGATCCTGCATCTGAGCGTTGATGTGGATCGTGCCACGATGCTGAGGCCCCGGATCCGAACAACCCGGCTCAGCCAAAAAGTCGGGCAACTCATTCAATGCCAGGTTGATCTTCATGCTGGCGCTGCTGTAGTCGATTCGATCGACTGAGTTCTGAAATGATTGCGGCAACACACCATCGGGCAACAAACGACGAAACGTCTGATGTGCATCAATTCCGGACGCGACACAGCGAGTTTCATGTTGAGCTCCATCTTCCAGTCGGACTCCCCGCACGCGACCATTATCTATCAGGATTTCTTCCACTGCCGCGTCACATTGAATCTCAACGCCAACCTCCTTTGCGGCTGAGGCAATTGCTTCCGACAAACGGCCCATGCCGCCTTTGACGTATCCCCAGACACCTCGCGCGCCACCGGCCGCACCCATCACGTGGTGCAGCAGAACATACGCTGTTCCCGGAGCTGACACAGACTGGAAGTTGCCAATGATCGCGTCCGTGGCCAGAGTTCCCTTGAGTTCATCGGATTCAAACCATCGGTCGAGAATCGGACGGGCGGCACCAGTGAGTAATTCCATTGCTTCGGGGACTTGTTCGCCAAGTAACTCAAACGCCCGGTATAAGTCCCACGCTTTCCGAACATCCCCAATCTTCTTCTTCCATGACCGATTTCGCCAGGTCTTCGGAAGCGGTAATAGGTCGGGCGGCATACTGCTGAGCACAGGTTCCAGCTTTTCTGCGACTGCCGTCAGTAGCGATTCGTATCGTGGCCACGCGTCAGCGTCCTTCTGCGAAAACTGAGCAATCTGAGCCTGATTGGCCGATTGATCGGCACCCAGCGTCAGCGATCTGCCATCTTCAAACGGTGTGAATGAAGACGGTTGCCTGGCAAGCACTTCGTAGCCGTGTCGCTTCAGCTGCAGGTCTCGTTCTATTTCCGGCAGCAGCAGGCTGACAACGTAAGCTGCCGTGGATACCTGATAGCCCGGCCAGAGTTCTTCTGTGACGCAGGCTCCGCCAATCATTGGGCGGCGCTCCAGAACCAGCACTTTCTTTCGGGCTCTGGCCAGATAGGCCGCACAGACGAGACCATTGTGTCCTCCTCCAATGATGATGGCGTCGTATTTCATCTGTGTAGACTTCTCGGCGAAAGCTGTTTGCTGTAGAGCCGTCACAAATACCGTATCATAAGGTGACTTACCATTTGCCCTGTTTGAATCGTTCTACGGTTACTCCCATGAAAAAGCTGTGTTTGCTGGTTGTCTGTCTAATGTTCGCAGGATGTACTTCTGAAAAGCAGGAGACTGGATCAGAACCTGCTGCCAAAGCGCCCGAAGTGGCGGTGACGCCTGATGACCCAGCTGTTGTCGAAGCACTGACCGCACTCGGAGCGAAAACGAAGACGGATGGCGACGGACTCATCATCGAAGTCAACCTGCGCGATACCGATGCGAACGATGAGACACTCAAGACCATAGCCAAACTGAAGAACGTCAAGTCTCTGCTGCTGAATGATCTGGAAATCGGCGACGCCGGACTGGAAGCAATCAAAAACGTGAGCTGGCCAATCAGCAATCTCGATTTGAGAGGTTGTCCGGTTTCCAATACCGGACTCAGTCATCTGACGGGACTGAGTTCACTCAAAGCCCTGCGACTTTCCGGCAGCAACAGCTCCGCATCCGTCGATGACGACGGAATGGCGTCGGTCGCCCAATTGCCCAATCTCAAGGTCCTGTCACTCGACAAACTGTGGGTCAGTGAAGTTGGAATCGAACAACTGCTCCCACTGAAGAATCTCAGCGAACTGTATCTGGCGGAAACCACAATCGGTGATGATGCTTTGGCGATGTTCTCGAAGCTCCCCGCGCTTCGTAAACTGAGACTGGCCAGGAACCAGATTTCAAACGACGGACTAAAGCATCTGGCCCGGCTGACCGACCTCGTTGAACTGGATCTGAGTGAAATCAGTCTGTTGTCAGACGACGGTTTACAACACCTCAGCAGTCTGACAAACCTGAGCAAGCTGAACCTGTGGCGCGTGCCTGTCGGCGATGCGGGCGTTCAGTATCTCAAGCCATTGACCAATCTGGAATGGCTCAATCTGGACAACACACGACTGTCAGATGACGGTCTGCCGGCACTCGTCGAGATGAAGAAACTGACGTTTCTCCATCTCGGATCGACGCTGGTTTCCGATGCTGGGTTAACTCATCTGACTGGCTTAACTGCTCTGAAGGATCTCAAGGTCACTCGAACGGCCGTCACGGAGGACGGCGTAACCGAATTGCAGAAGAGCCTGACAACGACGGAGATTCAACTGGAGTATCTGGCTAACTGAGTTGGTCGCATTGGTCCATTGAAGTTATCAACAAATCTGTTGATTGGTCGTTGAAACTGCACCGTTGCCATTTGGGAACAAATCAGCCTCGCTTCAACAGTGATTTGGACACGGCATTGAAATGTTGACAGTGCAGTACTTGCCAACATTTGAATTCCAACTGTTATTCAGAATGTAACAACAAGTTATCAACACTCATTGTTCACGTTGCATACTGTTGTTTTATTGACAGACTCGTTTTTGATACTCCTCTTATCAACAATCATTGACGGCCATACTACTACGGCTACTTCTTTTTCTTTCCGTTACTGAAACGCAAATCACATGACTCACAAAACGGTCTGTGATCCGTGCTATGCGACTTCCCAGCCAGCTCGATATTCCTTGGAAACGTACTTTGCAGCTGCTTCCGAATTGGTCGCAGTGAGATTCTTTCCATCCCATTGAAGCGTTTCGCCAGTTCGATACGCGACGTTTCCAAGTTGCACGGCTTCTGTAAGTGCTCCGGAATAGGTGAAGTTGCATGTGGTTGGTGTTCCTTCCATGCAAGCCTTGATCCATTCGGCGTGGTGGCCGATCGAATTCGGGATCGATTCGGCCGGCGGTTGGAAGTTCGCATATTTGTCCCGTGGGAACAGCTTGTAGTTTCCGTACGAGGCAAACATCTTTCCTTCTGTGCCAACAAACATGACTCCGCTGCCGGGCACTCGTTCTCCGGCCACTTCTCTGGGAGTCATATTGCCGTCGTACCAGGTGAGGTTCAGACCGGGCCGCTGATCGTTGGCAGGGAATTCATAGTAAACCTTGAGTCCCAGCGGGCATACATCTGGATGGAGTTCCGGTCCTTCGGCTCGACAACTGACCGGATGCACGAGATCCAGCGCCCAGAACGGAAGGTCCATGTAGTGGCAGGCCATATCGCCGAGTGTCCCGCTGCCAAAGTCCCACCAGCGACGCCACTGAGCCGGATGATACCAGCCAGCTTTGAATTCTCGTTCGGGTGCTGGACCGAGCCACAGGTCCCAGTTGAGGTGCTCCGGGACAGCATCAGCCTCATACGTGGCAACTTGTTGTTCTTCTAAGCCGCCCCAGGTCTTGCTGACCCACACGTGAACATCGGTGATATCTCCGATCGCGCCGCTCTTGATGATTTCGACGACTCGACGATAGTTGTTGCCCGCATGAATCTGAGTTCCCAGCTGAGTCGCCACACCAGCCTTCTCAGCGGCTTCGGCAATGATTCGAGCTTCCTGAACCGTGTGAGTCAGCGGCTTTTCACAGTAGACATGCTTTCCGGCGTTGATGGCTCGAATTGTGGCGGGAGCATGATGATGATCCGACGTAGCGACGACGACAGCGTCGAACTTATCGCCCATCTGATCGATCATTTCTCGATAGTCGTCGAAACCGGCTGGAGTGTGGCCTTGTTTGTCCTGAATCAGTTTCTGAGCTCGGGTCAGGTAGCGGCTGTCGATGTCGCAAAGTGCGACGATGTTCTCAGACATCACGCCGTCCACGTCAGCGGCCGCTCGGTTGGCGGTGCCGATACAGGCAACGTTCAGCTTTTCGAGAGCAGACGAGCTGGACCGCGAGAAAGCAGGAGAAGCGAACAGTCCGGAAGCAATCGCGGCGGAAGTGTGAGTAAATTGACGGCGAGTCAGCTGAGTCATGGAAGGATATCCAAAAAGGCAGGTAAAACAGGGTTCCAACACCATAGGGCGAGTGGATACCCGGCGGCAAGGGCCAGAAAGGTCGACAAACGACTTTGTCCGGCTGAAAGATCTGAATGATTCATCACACCAACAATCTGATCGTCGGTCAGGGGCTGGCAGGGACGACTCTGGCGTGGCGTCTTCAGCAGGCGAATCAGAGTCTTGTGATCGTGGATCGCAACGATGGGCCGACAGCGTCGCGGGTCTCAGCCGGACTTGTCACGCCGTGGACTGGTCGGCGAATGACCCAAAGTCTGGACTATCAGGAAGACTGGGACGAAGCGACGAGCTTCTATCGCAACATCGAAGCACAACTGGGACAAATGCTGTTTTCTGAACAGTCAATGGTTCGAGTCTTCGTGAATCGATCGGAGGAGGCGGTCTTTGAGCAACGTCAGGAGCAGGCCGCAGCAGGACAGCTCGAGTCCTGGAGCGGGCGAGTGCAACAGGGCGGTCCGGAAATCACCGGTTGTCGAATGCAGCCGGCTGGTCGATTGGATGTGAAGAAGTACCTGCAGGCTTCCATCGATTGGTTTTCAGAACACGGGCAGTGGCATCAGGTGGATCTTGATCTCCCGGGCGGTCTGGAAGTGTTTCCGGACCGTGTCGTTGTACCGCAGCTGGAACTGTCGGCAGACAGAGTCATCTTCTGTCAGGGAGCGGTCAACAATCCGTGGTTTGAGGGAGTACCGAACAACGCGTCTCGTGGTGATATCATCAACGTTCAGATCGATAACTATCAAATGAGTGATGTTGTTCATCATTCCGTCTGGCTGGCACCCGAAGCAGATGGCAGTTTAACTGCCGGTTCGACGTACGACTGGAAGTTCCTTGAAAACAAACCTGTGGCGTCCGGTCGCCGCGAGATACTCAAAGCGATGAATCGATTCATCGAAGGCCCTGTTCGTGTGAGACAGCATGTGGCTGCGATTCGCCCCACGATGAAGGACTACCGCCCGGTTGTCGGTCGCCATGCGAAACAGGATCGACTGTGGATCATGAATGGGTTGGGATCCCGAGGAACATTGACGGCTCCTCGATTGGCCCGGCTTCTGGTGGAAACGATCACAGAAGAACGAGACAGTATGCCACCGGATATCAGTCCGGCTCGACTTCGACCGACGCCACAGCGTCGCGCATTGACTCAAGTCGCTCAGCAGCGAATTGCAGACGTTACCTCGCCGGGTGATGTGGTCATCGATGCCACTGTCGGTAACGGATTCGATACCTGTTTCTTAGCCGAACAGGTGACGCCAACTGGTCGAGTCTACGGATTCGATCTCCAGGAACAGGCAATCCAGTCGACTCAAAGACGCGTGGAAGATGCAAACCTCAACAACGTGGTCTTGCTTCAGACAAGTCATGCAGAACTCCAGGATCACATCCAGCAACCAGTGAAAGCAGCAATGTTCAATCTTGGTTATCTGCCTCGAGGCGATCATTCGATCGTCACAAAGGCCGGCACCACGATTGCGGCACTGGAGCAGGTCCTGCAACGACTCGTCATCGGCGGCATGGTGACGATCCTGGCCTATCGAGGACACGACGGTGGACCGGAAGAAGCAGAAGCAGTCGAAAGCTGGCTTCAGGGTCAGAAGAACTGTACGGTGGAACGAATCGACAGCCAGCCAATGAAATCAACGTCACCGGTGTTGTTTGTGGTGACCAAAGATCAGGACAGCGAAAACAGATGAACCGACTCACACAGTTCAGGCTGCTGATTATGCTATCGATCAGTGGGTTACCGTCATGCACAGCCGAAGCGACTCGACCCAATGTGCTGATCGTGCTGACGGACGATCAGGGCTGGGGTGATTTATCCATTCATGGAAACGGCAATCTGGAAACGCCCAATATCGACCAGCTGGCTGAGGAGGGTACTCGGTTTGATCGATTCTTTGTCTGTCCGGTGTGTTCACCCACGCGAGCTGAGTTCCTTACGGGGCGGTACTATCCGCGCGGCGGAGTCAAAGGTGTCACGATCGGTCAGGAACGATTGGACCTGGACGAACAGACGATTGGTGATGTGTTCAGGGAAGCCGGATACAGAACAGGGGCTTTCGGCAAGTGGCACAATGGAACTCAGTATCCGTATCACCCGAATGCTCGCGGATTCGACGAATACTATGGTTTCTGTTCCGGTCATTGGGGCAACTACTGGGATCCGATGCTGGACCACAATGGTGAGATCGTCAAAGGCAAAGGGTTCATCATTGATGACCTGACCGACCATGCTATTGACTTCATAAAGCAGTCCGGTAGCGAACCCTTCTTTTGCTACGTGCCTTACAACACACCTCATGCGCCCATGCAGGTACCGGATCGATGGTGGGACCGACACAAGATGGGCGAAATCAAACAACGGCATCGGGATCCGCAGAAAGAGAAACTGAATCACACAAGAGCCGCCCTGGCGATGTGTGAGAACATCGACTGGAACGTGGGACGGTTGCTGAAGACGCTGGATGAACAGCAAATCGCGGACAACACGATCGTCATTTATTTCAGCGACAACGGGCCAAACGGCTTTCGCTGGAATGACGGAATGAAGGGGAGAAAGGGGACAACCGATGAAGGAGGCGTCCGTTCACCGTTCTTCATTCGCTGGCCCGGTGAGATCAAAGCTGGACGAGTCATCCCACAAATTGCCGGTGGAATCGATCTGCTTCCGACACTGACAGAACTGGCCGGGATTGAACGATCCGGCACGAAGCCACTGGATGGAAAGAGCCTGAAACCACTGCTGATGGAATCGAATCCGGAATGGCCCGATCGCATGATCGTGTCGCACTGGGGCCGACGAGGCATCAGTGTGCGGAATCAGAAGTACCGTCTGGACGGAACCGGACACTTGTTTGATATGACTACAGATCCCGGCCAGCGAACGGATGTGGCTGCGAATCATCCGGAAGTCACCAAAGCACTGAAAGCCGAAGTCACGCGGTACAAACAAACAGTACTCAGTGAATACGAAGAAGAGAATCGGCCTTTTATCGTCGGTCACAAGTCCGGGACGGTGACGCAGTTGCCGATTCGGGATGCCGTCGCCGTCGGGAATCTCAAACGAACCGCTCGTCCGGCAAACAGTTCCTGGTTTACGAATTGGATTTCCACCGACGATGCTGTCACCTGGGAAGTGGAAGTCAGTGAATCCGCTCAATACTCGGCGGAACTGTTCTATACGTGCAAACAGAAAAACGCTGGCGTCGTCATTCGACTGGAAGGACTTGGCAGTTCTGAAACCACAGCTATCGAACAAGAACTGCCGGTGCATGAATCCGAAATTATCGGTGCGGAACAGGACAGAGACTTAAGACCAGAAGCGTACGAACAAAACTGGGGCAGGGTTACGTTGGGAACCATCAAGCTGGACAAAAAGATGACTCAGCTAAAACTCACTGCTCCAAAGATTCCCGGTCAGGAAGCGATCGACGTGCGGCTCTTGTTGCTGCGACGACTATCGGAATAGAAACCAGTCATAGGACATGGCATCCAACGTTGCTCGCCGGTACTTTTTCAACCACGAATGAAACGAGACACACGAATACGTGCTGGGCGGTAGTCTCCTACGGAGGATCGTAGCCGCCGGGGTTCCACGGGTGACAGCGTGTGATGCGGCGGACGCTTTTCCAGCTGCCTCTCAGGAAGCCGTACTTGCGCAGAGCCAGAATCGCATACTGGCTGCAGGATGGATGAAATCGGCAGGTTCGACCCAGCAGCGGGCTGAGGAATATCTGGTAGGCTCGCACCAGCAGTACGGCGATCGTGGCGGGCAGGTTCAGGATGTGTCTGACAGCATTCATGCAGGCACCTGATCGGTGCGGTCGGAATCATCACGGAGGTGACACATCACCAAAGTCCGTCGCGGGGATCCTGAGGAGCGGCTTCATCGAACTGACGAAGCAAGTCTGCTGCTTCATCCGACACGTCTCTTGGAACGACGATCTTTATGACGACGTACTGATCGCCGCGGGTTTCTGTGGCACGATTCAGTACGCCTTTGCCTCGAAGTCGCAACCGCGAGCCGCTGGACGTTCCGGCCGGGACCGAAAGAATCACGGACCCATCCACCAGTGTTGGAACTTCGATCTTTGCACCCAAAGTGGCTTCTGTCACTGTGACCGGAACATCAACGACGAGGTTGAAACGTTCTCGACGGAAATACGGATGAGGAGCCACGTTGACGGTGACCAGGACATCTCCCGGAGGCCCGCCACTGGGGCTGGGATGTCCCTGACCGGCCAGGCGAATGGTCTTACCGCTTTCAATGCCGGGCGGAATGCGAAAACTAAGCCGATCTGGTTTTCCGCCAGTTTTGACCGTGAGTTCGTGTTCACCACCTTCCACGCCGACGACGAACGGAACTGTAATAGTTGTTCGAAGATCTTCGCCCTTTTGAGGACGAGGCGGAGCGCCACGAGGACCTCCTCGCGCACCAAACGGACTGCCGCCGCCGAACGCGCCTCCGAAGAGATCTTCCATGGAGAATCCACCCTGTCCGCCACCTCCAAATCCGTGCCCACCGAATCCTTCAAACGGATTTCCTGCTGTGGCACCGTCGGGCACTCGGTTCCAGTTCTCGCCGAACTGGTCGTACTTCTTGCGTTTTTCCGGGTCGCCGAGGACCTCATTTGCCTCGGTGATTTCGGCAAACTTCTGTTCGGCACCAACCGTGTCGGCGTTGGCATCCGGATGATATTTGCGAGCAAGCTTCTTGTAGGCTTTACGGATCTCATCCCCAGAAGCTGAACGAGGAACGCCCAAGACGTCGTAATAGTCGCGTTGAGGCAAGAGACCGACCCGGATCAGTATAGGAGTGGCGAAAAAGAATGGCGAATTGTATCGGAGATTTCGCTCCGGTCAGCACAGAAACGTGTGTCAGGCGGGCATCTGGTCAGGTTTTGCGTGGAACCATTCCAGCTGTGAGGGAAGGGCGAAGTCGGCGAAATCCAGATGAATCACGCGGCGACGGCTGCCGGAATTCATTGGTGATGAAGCATGAAGAAGCAGCGGGCACATAATGACCGCATCACCCGCGCGAACATCGCAAACGACCTCCTGGCCAGCGGACTGCTGCGTGCGAGTCTCACTGTCGGTCAGCCGGTTCAAGCGATGTGTTGATGGCAGCACACGCAGGGCTCCCTGGTCCTCACCGCAGTCGTCCAGGTGAATTCGAATCGTGCGAATGCGTTCCATGATCTCGACCGGAGGCTGCACGCAGTCGACGCCAGCTTTGCGAGTCCACGACCCGAAGCCTTCCGTTTCAATCTTCTGTTTCACGGCGATGGATAGGTCCTGATGCCAAAACACACCCCAATTGGCTCCTTCGGTCTTGTCGACCAAGGTCGCTCGAACAGGAAACGCGGGTGATTCAAACAACTCACTCAGCAATTACTTCATTGATGGAAGCTCGCACAGTTGCGAGACCTCCGGCACAACATCCAGGAGGTTCCGAAATCCATCAACACCACTGGCGTTGCAGACGGCATCGGGATTGTCGGGCGAGCGAGCTTGCTCAATCGTCGCGCAGAGATCCTGAACGAGGCCTGCCTCGATCACATTTCGGACGATCGCGTAGCCGTCATCGCGAAGTTGTTTGGAAAGAGAGCCCATGTGGTGAGACAACAAATCCAATGGCGTGCAAGGTGGACAAACCGAGATACTTCGCGACAGGCAGCTTTATCTGACAGCATGATGTTGTCGTGGGTACGAGAAGATATCCCAAATCACTCATACCTGAACTGTTTCAAAGTCGCTGCCAGAAAGCGCTGAATCAGTTTGCCTCAAGACTAAAGACAGATGTAGCTTTCAGAATGGTACACCATTCCACCCATTGAAAGGATACAGATGAAGCCCGTGACGATGGCAACTGTTCCCCCGATCAGGAGGAATCACGTTCTTCGCTGCACAAGTCGCCATCCTGTTTTCTCGAAGATACCCCATGTATGGTACTCTATCTGTTCCTTCGTCCGGATCCGGGCAGAAATCCAGGGAGTCCCGAATTCATCAATCTGGTACACACGTGAAGGCCACGTACGCAGCATCATCGTCTCCATGAATTCGACACACTCAGGCAACACGGTAAATTGCGGATGTTGCCATTCGTCAGGAAGATGGACAAACCTAACCAGATCGTCCACTTTGAGTGTTTTTGGATCAGGCATTGTAACAGGACAGGACAGAATGAAGCGGGGCACGGTTCGTGCGCCCAGCAGTAACAAGATCGAATGCATCCGCCGGATATGGATGCAGAGGTCGGCGTATCAAAACGAACTACATTCCCATACAGAAAAGAACGACAGTAATCCGATCTTTAAGCACATCTGTCGGGCACCATCATTGTGAATATAAGCCCGTCGGAGGGACACAGGGCTGACAAAAAACAGCGGTTACGTGGTAGAGGCAATGCGTCATGATGGATTTCAGACAGCTGTGATGTTTTCAATTATTAACGTCGTGCCAAACTCATCCTGCGATCCAGCCATGACCCCAGTGCATCCTGAATCGGATCTGATGTGACGAGAGGGACGTAGTCGATGAACAGGTTGCCGCAGATCGTTTCCAGTCGTTCGGTGAATTCGGCATACTGACGCAGGTATTCCTTGCGCAGTCGCGCTGGGTCGACCAGGACGTTGCTGGCGGTCGGTTCCAGACTTCGGAACTGTGTTGGACCGCTAAATGGGAAGTCGATTTCTTCCGGTGCTGTAATGCGGAAGACCACGACTTCGTGTTTCGCATGTCGACATCTCTGTAATGCCGATTCGAGTCGGTCGACAGAGTCGAGACAGTCGCTGATGAGGATCAACAGGCTGCGGCGACGAATGGCCGGCAGGATGGCTTCGACGACGTCCGCCAGAGAAGTGTCGTTCCCGGGAACAGTCTGTTCCAGAACATGGATAAGATGCGAAAAAGTATTGCGGCTGGATGATGGCGGAAGCTGTTCGGTTACTGCGGAATCGAACACGGTCAGGCCGATGGCATCGCGTTGGCCAATGAACATCCACGCAAGTGTTGCAGACACGATTCGAGCGTATTCAAACTTGGACAGGGAGTCTCCGGCGTACTTCATGCTTCCGCTGGCATCGACGAGCAGGTGAGCCGTCAGGTTGGTTTCGTCTTCAAATTCCTTGATGTAATACCGACCCGTTTTGCCGTAGGCTCGCCAGTCGATGTGACGGATTTCGTCGCCCGGAAAGTACTCTCGATGTTCGACAAACTCGACACTGGTGCCTTTGTATGGGCTTCGGTGTCGGCCCATCACGATTCCTTCCACCAATTGCCGCGCAACGTATTCCAGACTTCCCAGTTGAGCGACTTCGATCGGCCTGGATGGAAGTGGAACAGTCACTGGTTGGTTTTACCTCCTGATGAAGTATGCGTCTTTTCAGGGCAGGGTGTTTCACACACCACGGGCATCTCCAAACTGTTCGACGTGCAGTCTGGGAGAGAAAGAGAATCCGTTCAGTTCTGCCTTGGCACGAACCCATGACGTACGAGCCAGAAGTTCTTCCTGTGTCCGAGCCTGCGGCATGAGCCAAACCAGATCTGCCGGGACATCGGCAAACTCTCTTAGGTATTCACAAACATCATCCACGTCAGCTTCTGTATCGATCACAAACTTGAGGATGCAGTTGTACCGTGACAGCAGGGACTTCACCACGGCTGGCTGGTGCCGTGTTTGTTCGTGCCGGAGTCTCCAGTTGGCGTTGGGAGGTGCTGAGTTTGGACGTTTGGGGCTGATTGCCATCAAGTCGCATTCCACTGAGCGGTCAACTGTTCCCGCTGTTTCGATCGTAATTGTGCGTTCCGCGGCGCGACAGATCTCCGTGAGTTCGGTGAGTTGAGCGGCCAGCATGGGTTCGCCGCCTGTGATGACAACATGTTCCGCCGTGGACTGAGCAACAATCTCAGAGAGTTCATCAAGAGAAAGCTGGGAACCTTCCGGTTCCCAGGATGTAAAAGGAGTGTCGCAGAACCAGCATCGGAGGTTGCATCCGGAGGTGCGGATGAACAGCGATGTTGTTCCCGCCCACGGTCCTTCACCCTGAAAAGATTCGTATGACTCCGCAATCAACACGGTTGTGAGTATCCCGTTGAGATCAGGGCAATGATTTACTGATACGAAATCGGATCTGTCGTGGCCGCTTCGGCGAATCCTTTCAGACGCAACTGGCACGAGTCACAGTGTCCGCAACTCACTCCATCTGCATCGGGATCGTAGCAGCTGTGAGTCAAGCCGTAGTCGACACCCAGTTGCAGACCGCGTTGAATGATCTGAGCCTTCGTGAGCGAGACCAGAGGTGTGTGAATGGAGATGGCTTGTCCTTCGACGCCGGCCTTTGTTGCCAGATTCGCCATCGATTCAAATGCAGAAATGAATTCCGGTCGGCAGTCCGGATAGCCACTGTAGTCGACTGCGTTGACTCCGATGAAAAGATCGTCGGCGCCGATTGATTCAGCCAGGCCCAGTGCAATCGCCAGGAAGATCGTGTTGCGAGCAGGCACATAAGTCACCGGAATGCCGTCGCTGATTTCTTCGTCCGATCGCTGACGGGGTACGGGAATATCGTTGGTCAGAGCCGAGCCCTGAAAGATGCGGGTGTCGATGGGAAAGACAACATGACTGGAAACATTGTTGGCCGCACAAACGCGGCGGGCTGATTCCAGTTCGAAGCGATGCCGCTGGCCATAGTCGAACGAGATCGCGTGAAGTTCGTAGCCCGCATCAGCAGCAATCGCCAGGATAGTGGCGGAATCGAGTCCTCCACTCACCAGAATGACTGCTTTGGATTTTGTACTCATCTTTCGACCAGGTCTGGTGACACAGCGACAATCCGACAGGTCCGGTGAACATTTGTGTTTTCGGTGTGTCAGTCTGACGTTACGATGCGCCGGATGCCGACAGGGATCGGCGAAATCCCCGGATTCTCCTGCAATTGAAAGGCTTTTTACCGTTGGGCGACCCCAAACGCGAAGAACTGAAAGTCTCTGACCAGAAGGCGGTCCTGGTGGGTGTCTTCAATCCGGACGAATGTCCGGACAAGGATGATGCACTCAACGAACTCAAGGGACTCGTGAAAACCGCTGGTGTCAATGTTGTCGGTGAGATCGTGCAGTTTCGCGAGAATCCTCATCCGGCTCACTGCCTGGGGACCGGCAAGCTGGACGAGCTGAAGTTGCTGGTGGAAGCGACAGAAGCGGAGATGGTGGTGTTTGATAATAATCTGACACCATCGCAGGGTCGTGCGCTGGAGCAGGAAGTTCAGAAGCCGATTGTGGATCGCAGCGAAGTCATCCTCGACATCTTTGCGACTCATGCTCAAACACACGAAGCCATGTTGCAGGTGGAACTGGCTCAACTGATGTATTACCGCACGCGGCTGAAACGCATGTGGACTCACCTGGAACGCATCACGGGTGGAATTGGTGCCGGGCGCGGTCCGGGGGAAAAGCAGCTGGAGACCGACCGTCGGCTGATCGACAAACGCATTTCGGATCTCAAGCGTCGTCTGGCGACGGTGGAGCAGCGGCGGGAACGAACAGTTTCCGGCCGTCGGACTCAACCGACCGTTTCTCTGGTAGGCTATACGAATGCCGGCAAGAGTACCCTGATGCGGCGACTGACGGGTGCCGACGTGCTGGTCGAAGACAAACTGTTTGCGACTCTGGACACTCGAACACGCCGCTGGTCGGTGCCGGGTTATGGTGAAGCGTTGCTCAGTGACACCGTCGGATTTGTCCGCAATCTGCCTCACCACCTGGTCGCGTCATTCCGATCGACGCTGGAAGAGGCACGACACGCAGATCTGTTGTTACACGTTGTTGACGCCAGCAATCCGGAAGCTGAACAACAGATTCAGACGTGTTATCAAGTGCTGGAAGAAATCGGAGTGGATTGTTCCAACGTACTGCTGGTACTGAACAAAGTGGACCAGGTACCGGATCCGTCGTTCGTTGCGGTCCTTCGACGGCACTATCAGGACACAGTCACGATTAGCGCGGCAACAGGCGAAGGAATCGAACGGCTGAGTCAGATTGTGGCCGAACGACTGTCGGGCGGCTTCGTGACGGCGGAGATCGAAATGAGTTCCGGCAACGGACGTTTGCTGGCCTGGTTAACTCAGCATGCCGAAGAACTGGACCGAACGTACACGGATGAAACTGCTCGACGAGTCTGCATCACGTGCCGGTTGCCTCACCGATTTGTTTCCACGATTGACGCTCCGGATGCGACCGTGATGATTGTCGACGCCGACACTGCTGTCGCGCCGTAAGGTGGCGAGAGTGCCGGTGGATCAGTCGAACGTCACTTTGTCGTAGACTTCTGCCAGCGGCAATTGCAGGTTGAAGCTGATCAGTTTCAGGATGGAGTCCTGGCTGACGACATCATGCAGAATCCAGTGGCCTTCGTCGGCTCGTTGATGATGCTCGATCCGTGCTTCGGATTGCCAGATGACGAGGTACTCGCGCAGCGAAGGAATCTGTCGATAGTGAGCGAACTTGCCACCTCGATCATAGTCGGCCGTGGATGGTGACAGGACTTCTGCGAGCAGAACCGGGTTGCTGATGACGTCGTCCGCTTCGCCTTCGATGGGCGGACAGGCGACCGAAACATCGGGATAGGCATACATCCCGGTGGCTTCGACGTGAATTCGCATGTCACTGCCGTGGGCTTCGCAATCACCCGTTTTCAGGTGAGTGCTCAGATCCCTGAGCAGGTTTGCTCCGATTAGACTGTGCCGTCGCGTTCCTCCGGACTGCAGAAACACTTCACCATTCACAAACTCATGACGTTCAGTTTGCTGCCGTTCCCATTCGAGGTATTCAGCGGCCGTCATGCGATTATCAAGTTGATGAGCGGAACTCATAGGGATGCTCGTCGATGGGGATATGCTGAGATGTGGCACGTCAGACCAGGACAGTATACACACAGTTTTTGGAAGAAGCCGACACCAATTCCGGAATGCGTGGCGACGGCGTTCTCCGGCGTTACAGCGTACTACGCTGACTTGTGGCCGCGACGGACGCGAAAGAGCCTATAAAACAAGCATCCCCGCGAGCCAAAACGACTACAACAAAAAGTAAACTGCTCTAAAATCAGCGGTTCGAACATCGAATACGAGTGAGGCGAGTGATGGCGGACAAGGCATATCTGGCGGTGGATTTGGGAGCGGAAAGCGGTCGAGTGATGGCCGGTCGCTTCGATGGGCAAACGGTCTCACTGGAACAGTTCCATCGCTTTCCCAACGGCCCCGTCAATCTTGGTGGAACTCTTCGCTGGAACCTCATTGGCCTGTGGTCGGAGATCCAGAATGGCCTGCAGCAGGCAGCTTCGACGCTCAACGGATCAGCTGTATCTGTAGGAGTGGATACCTGGGGCGTCGATTTTGTGTTGATGAATGAGAACGACGAGCTTCTCGGACAACCGTGGCACTATCGAGATTCCAGAACAGACGGCATGATGCAGAAGGCGTTCAGCCGCGTGCCGCGCGAAGAGATTTTTGCGGCGACCGGCCTGCAGTTCATGCCCATCAATTCGTTGTATCAGTTACTGGTGATGTGCGAACGCGATCCGGAGCTCGTCGATCAGGCACGACGGTTTCTGATGGTGCCCGATTTTTTTCACTGGTGTCTCAGCGGCAGTCGAGTGGTGGAGTTTACGAATGCGACCACCAGCCAAATGCTGGACGCTCAGTCGAGAAACTGGGCCGTCAGCATGTTGCAGAAATTTGAGATTCCGACCGACATGTTTCCGGAAGTCGTTCTTCCGGGAACCTGTCTGGGAACGCTTCGCAATGAAGTCGCTCAATCCACCGGTCTGGGGAAGCTGAATGTCATCGCTCCGGCAACTCACGACACGGGTGCCGCAGTGGCCGCCATCCCGACCGCACAAACAGGACGCCCGGACTGGGCTTACATCAGCAGCGGCACATGGTCGTTAATGGGAGTGGAAACTCAGGACGCGGTGTTGACCCCGAAGGCGCTGCAATACAACGTCACCAACGAGGGTGGCGTGGACGGTACATGGCGCGTGCTGAAGAACATCATGGGATTGTGGCTGGTGCAGCGCTGTCGCCTGGCGTTTTCTCAGCGAGGTCACGACTTCGACTACGCACAACTGGCTGAACTGGCGAAAGACGCTCCCGCATTTCGATCACTGGTTGATCCGGACCGACCGGAGTTCATGGATCCACCGGACATGACAGAAGCGATCGCAGCAGAGTGCCGCCGTACTGAGCAACCCGTTCCGGAAACGGAAGGCCAGTTCATCCGTTGTGCACTGGAAAGTCTGGCTCTGAAGTATCGGATGGTCTTAGGCTGGCTGGAAGAACTGACCGGCATCCCTGTGACGGTGATCCATATCGTCGGCGGGGGAACTCAGAATCGTTTGCTGAATCAGTTCACGGCGGATGCGTGTGGCCGACCGGTAGTCAAGGGTCCTGTGGAAGCAACGGCGCTGGGAAACGTGTTGATTCAGGCTCGAGCTGCCGGAGATTTATCAACTTTGTCAGACATCCGGGACGTGGTTCGCAGGTCTGAATCCATAGAAGAATACACTCCCGAGAATGCGGCCGCGTGGGATGAGGCATGGGAGCGATTTCAGACAGCATGTCGCGGGTAGCCCATGTCACAGGTTCTGTGGAACATCAATTCAGTCAGCCTGCACGGGGCGGATCGCCATCGGTTGGATTCTGTGAACTGTTCCATTGGGACTGGAGTGACGGCTATTCTGGGAGGTTCGGGTGCCGGAAAAACGTCGCTCCTGAACCTTCTGGCTGGCCTGGAATCGCCGGACGCCGGAACGATCAACTCCCTGTTTGACGCGGCAGAAGGCGGGCTGCCGTTCTACTGGGCTCCTCAGGGAGGAGGTTTGTGGCCTCATTTGACGTTGCGTCAACATCTGACACAGGTGACGAAAGATCAGGATTTGGCAGACAAACTGCTGGATGATTTTGATCTGTCAGCTCGTCAGTCCGCGTTCCCCGACGAGTTGTCTCAGGGTGAACGCACTCGCCTTGCGGTTGCACGAGCCCTGGCAGTGCCGGCGAGTGTGCTGCTGTTTGACGAACCACTGGTGCATCTCGATGGCGACCGCAAGGCAACCGGCTGGCAATGCATCCGCAATACAATCAGGGAATCGGGAACTCATCTGGTGCTGACAACTCATGAACCTGAAACTGTCCTGCGAGAGGCCGATTCTGTCATTTGCCTCGAGGAAGGACGGTTGATCTGGGAAGGACCAGTACGGCAGCTGTACTACGAGCCGCCCAATGCAATGGTTGGTCGATTTTTGGGACCGCTCAACTGGTTTGATGTGGACGATCAGAATCGGTGGCTGTCATCTAACGACCGAACAGGCGAGGCGTCGTGTATCCGCCCGGAACAGTTGCAACTGGAGTCATCAGCGGAACCAGTGTGTGAAATTGTCGCGTCCGAATTCATGGGAAGCTACGCTCGAACAACAGTCCGCGAAGTCGCGGGAGATGTCACTAAGACGATCTATCACCGTCCGTCAGAAGCACCAGAGATTGGCGCGCAGGTCGAAGTGTGCCGCACCGTCGAACGCCGAACATCGGAATCGCTTCATGGTTAGATCCGGCCCTGCCTGCGTTCTGTTGCTCTTGTTCATCGGCTGTGCGCCAAGTACCGAGCCGACGTTGTCGTACTCATCAGTGGATCGATGGGTTATTCCGGCCGATGGTGCGAGGATTCCTGCTCCGCGTGGATTGTTTTCCGACGAAGATGACAACGTCTACGTGCTGGACGATGCCGGGCGAGTCCTCATCTATTCCTCCGACGGCAAGGTGCAGAAGACCTGGCACATGCCGGAATATTCCGCCGGGCGGCCGGAAGGGATTGTGCGACTCAGCGATGGCCGAATCGCGGTGGCGGATACTCACTATCATCGAGTTGTCCTCTTTGACGGCGATGGCAAGGTGGATTCGATGTTCGGTGAATACGGGTCAGAACACGGTCAGTTCGTTTATCCCGTGGCCGTTGCAGAAGATCCGGACGGCTATCTGTACGTGGGGGAATATGGCGAGCAACAGCGCATTCAGAAATTCAAGGCGGACGGCACGTTCATCCTGTCGTTTGGCGAGCATGGCACAGGTGATGGTCAGTTTCAGCGGCCGAGTGGGATCGCGTGGGCAGACGGAAAGATCTACGCGGTTGATGCGTTCAATGAACGAATTCAGTTGTTCTCCGACGAAGGTCAGTTTCTTCAAGTCATCAATTTGCCAGACAATGTTGCCGGCTTCGAATATCCCTATGATGTTCGGGTCAAGGGTGATGAGCTGTATGTCATTGAAAACAAGGCGGCTCGTCTGACAGCCCTGAAGGAAGACGGGACGTTGATCGGTCGGCACGGACAGCCGGGTCGCGACACGGGCGAGTTCTTTGGTCCGTGGAGCCTGACCTTGCTGACAGACGGCCGAGTACTCGTTGCGGACACGGGAAATCACAGAATCGTGGAGCTGACACCATGACAGGGCTTCAAAACATGATTCGACGAGTATTTCCGCCGCCCCGTCAGGCGGTCAGCTACTTCACCGCCATCCCGCTGGTGCTGTTCGCTGTGTTGTTCCTTCTGGTCTGCTTTTCGGTCATTCCAATTCCTCGCGTGTATCTCAAGGACGAACTCTGGTTCTGGAGACTGTCGACGCCTCAGGTGGAAATGATTGGCGATCTGGAGTTCGACTATCCGTGGATGTTCGTCCTGCTGATGTTTGTCCCGTGGATTTGGTGGATGCAGGCCGCTGGACATTCCGGACTGACTCCCAAACGATCGGCCATCGCCGGGTTCATCCGACTGTGCATTGCCGGCATTTTGATTCTGGTCCTTGCCGGACCGCGATCGGTGCGCACAAGTGATGTTGTTTCGGTTGTGTACAATGTGGATGTTTCCGATTCAGTCAACGAAGCACGGCAGGAGGCACTGGAAGCGGTTGCTGCCTCGGCAGCCGGGAAGCCTCAGGAAGACGAAGCCGGCCTGGTGATCTTCGGGCGCACCGCAGCCGTTGAGTTGCCGCCACGATCGTCGTTTCCTTTTGAGAAGTTTCTTAATGCCCAGGTCGGTCGGGATGCCACCAACCTGGAACAATCCCTGGCACTCAGCGCTGCCATGCTGCCGGAAGAACATCGCGGACGAATCGTGCTGTTTAGTGATGGCACGGAAACGATCGGTCAGCTGAAGGATGTTGTGGATGACCTGCAGTCGCGTGAGGTGCAGGTCGATGTCGTTCCGATTGATTACGAATACGACCATGAAGTTCTTCTGGAACGACTCGATCTTCCTCGCCACGTTCGACTGGGTGAAACCTACGAAGCATCCGTGGTCCTCACCTCGATGTCGAAGGGGTCCGGCACCCTGGTTCTGGAACAGAATGACGAAGAGCTGGCCAGTGTTCCTGTCGAGTTCAATCCGGGCCGCAATCGATTCGCGTTGCCAATCCAGGTGGAGTCGTCGGGCTACTATGAATACACGGCACGCATTGAAGTGCCGGCGGACAAAGACAATCGAGCCGAAAACAATATCGCTCGAAATTACCTGCTGATCGAAGGGCCCGGTCGAGTCCTGCTGGTGACGGACTCTCAGGATGATCCCGAAGAGTGGGCCTATCTGCAGTTGGCACTGGAGCAGGGGGATCGGCAGGTCGAAGTGATGAACGCGCTCGAGTTCCCGCTCGATCCGCTCTCGCTGATGCCGTACGACTGCATCGTATTTGCTGATGTTCCATCCGATGCGCTGCTGGGTTCACAGAAGCAGGCGGTGCATGATGCCGTTCGGGACCTGGGAATCGGCTTCATGATGGTGGGTGGTCCCAACAGTTTCGGACCCGGTGGCTATCAGAACTCGCCCATTGAAGACTGCCTGCCGGTTTCCATGGAGATCAGCAAGAAGAAGATTCTTCCCAAAGGCGCTTTGGTCATCATTCTGCACACCTGCGAGTTTCCTCAGGGGAACACATGGGCAAAACGTATCACCAAGCAGGCGATCAAGGTTCTGAATTCGGAAGATGATGTCGGAGCGATTGGATACAACGGGGGCGATGAGTGGATCTTTGAACTCACGCCGGCTGGCGAATACGACGCACTTGTCCCCAAGATCAATAACGCTCAAATCGGCGACATGCCCAGCTTTATTTCGTCGATGAAGATGGGGCTTAAGGCACTGACCGATCCGGAAGTCACGGATGCTTCCAGTCGGCACATGATCATCATTTCGGACGGTGATGCGAATCCTCCGTCACCGGCCGAACTTCAGGATTTCGTCGATGCGGAAATCACGGTTTCGACAGTCGCCGTGTTTCCTCACGGTCCTCAGGGCACCAAATTCCTTCAGGGAATTTCGTCTGTGACCGGCGGGCGGTTCTACTTTCCGTCGGATCCGCGACAACTGCCGTCAATCTTCATCAAAGAAGCCAAGACACTGCGTCGCAAGCAGGTACAGGAGCGGACGTTTGTTCCGCGACTTGTCACAGATGATTCCATCGTGCGCGGAATGGATTCACTGCCGGAACTCCACGGCTATGTGCTGACATCCGAAAAGGACGATCCTCGGGCTAAGATCGTGCTCGCGGCTCCTCCAAAGGAAGACGACCCGGTGGCTTCGGATTCTGACATTGATCCGATTCTGGCCGTCTGGCGATACGGGCTGGGAGCCACAGCGGCGTTCACATCCGACATGACGACGGATTGGGGGCGCGACTGGGTCCGTTGGGAACAGTTTCAGCAGATCGTGACGCAGATGATGACGCGTATCAGTCGAGTCAAACGCGAACAGTACCTGCGAGTCTATACCTACACGAACGGCAACGAAGGCGCGATCGTGGTGGAAGACTTCCACCCGGAAGAAAGCCTGCTGGATGTGAACGTGTCAGTGACCGGCCCAAACAACTACTCAAAGTCATCCGTTGTCCGGCAGATTGCGCCAAGGCGTTATCAGGTGAGTGTTCCGCTCCAGGGGCAGGGCCGCTATCAGGTGCAGGTGTCGGCGAAGGGGTCAGATCGAGAAGAGTTGGCTTATGCCGGATTCATCGTGTCGTATTCGCCGGAATACCTTCGGTTTCGCGCCAATCCGATTGTCCTTCGAGATGTCGCCGAACAAACGGGCGGTCGCGAGATCGATGTGAGTCTGGAACCCGAACAATTGACCGCGCAGATCTACGGAAACCGGGAACCCAAGACCAGTAAAGCGCGGATCTTCGATTGGTTTCTCATGGTGCTGGCCTGCATGATCCCAATGGATGTGGCCGTTCGTCGGGTTCAGGTTGACTTCTCGTGGTTGCGAACCCTGTTCAGAAGAGAAGAACAGAAGGAATCCGGAGCCACCATGGGAGCCTTACTCGAAAAATCGCAGGCGGTGCGCACTGCCATGGAAACAACGCAAAAAGAAACGGTCAGCCGACCGGCCGCCACTCAGCCGAAGCGTCGAGTCGTTTTGCCAACGAAGCCGGCCGAATCGAAAGCACAAGAGCCCGAACCAAGAACAACCGATGCCGAACCTCCATCGGAACCGGATGGGAGTACAACGTCTCGCTTGCTGCAAATGAAACGAAAACGCGAAGAAGAGAAAGAAGAATAGATCTATGTCAGTCACAACCAGTCCAGAAGAACTGCAGGCAGAAGCAGATCAGTTTCGCGCCGAATTCCAGTCCATTCGGGAGGCCGTTGGTCAGGTCATTGTTGGCCAGGAACGCGTCGTGGAGGCCACGCTGACCGCCATTCTTTGTGGGGGCAACGTGTTACTGGAAGGAGTTCCGGGGCTGGGCAAGACAGAACTTGTCAAAGCGCTGTCCGGGGTGCTCGAACTGGACTTCAGCCGAATTCAGTTCACGCCGGATCTGATGCCGGCAGACGTCATCGGAACCAATATCATGACGGCTGATGAAAAGGGCAGCTATCGATTCGAGTTCCGACAGGGACCGATCTTCACGCAGTTGCTGCTGGCAGATGAGATCAACCGAGCGACACCCAAGACGCAGTCTGCGCTCCTGGAAACAATGCAGGAAGGCACGGTGACAACCGGAGGAAAAACTTATCGGATGGAGCAGCCTTTCTTCGTCCTGGCGACGCAAAACCCGATCGAACAGGAAGGCACATTTCCATTGCCGGAAGCTCAGCTGGACCGGTTTATGTTCAAAGTTGTCGTGCCGTTTCTGTCGCGAGAAGAGCTGAACGAAGTTGTCAGCCGCACAATCCTGCGCAAAGCTGTTGATGTGCACAAAGTGGTGGATGGTCCGCGTATTCTTCACCTGCGAACGGTACTCGATCGAGTTGTCGTGAGCGATCCGATGCGAGACTACGCCTGTCGTCTCGTTCTGGCGACTCATCCGGACACCGAGTTCGCTCCGGAGCAGGTGAAGCAGTTCCTGCGCTGGGGAGCCAGTCCTCGTGCTGCCCAGGCGCTGATCCGAGCTGCGCGAGTGAGGGCACTCAGCCAGGGCCGGCCTCATGTGGCTTTTGAGGACATTGCCTGCTTTGCCGCAGAAGTTCTCCAGCACCGGGCGCTGCTCAACTACGACGGACAGGCAGAGAACATCGCGGTTGCCGACCTGATTGCAGAATGTGTTAAGACGGTGGCCACGGAAGCCTGATTGAAGTTCCGTACCGACCGCAATGATCCTTTTCTGGTTGATGTCCTTTGAGCACCGGCACGAAACAACTCACAACCCTGTTCGACAACTCGGTGCTGAATCGGGTTGAGCGGATGCGTCTGAGTCCGCGCCGTCGTTTGACGAATCGCAGCCGCGGCGAACACCTGGCCGGCAAGGGCGGCAGCAGCACCGACTTCGCCGACTACCGGGACTATGTTGCGGGAGACGACATCCGAAATGTCGACTGGAACATCTTTGCCCGACTGCAGCGTCCTTACGTCAAACAGTTTCTGCACGAGGAAGAACTGCATCTGACTTTGCTGGTGGATGCATCGACGTCGATGGTGTTTGACGACAAGCTGCATAAGGCAAAGCAGCTGGCCGCTGCGTTTGGCATCATGGGGCTCCTGAATGTCGAACGAGTGAGCGTGTTTGTCGGGCATCAGGTGCCGGACCAGTCATCGATGTTGCCGCCCGGGACAGGGCGTCCACGCGTTCGGCAGTTGCTGGACTTTCTGGAGAAAACAGAAGGCGGCGGTGCGGTTCCGATCGAAGATGCAATCGACACGATGCTGAGGTTTCATCGCGGGCGAGGCATTGTGGTGATCCTGTCGGACTTCCTCACATTTACCGATCTGTCGAAGTCACTCAACATGTTGTTTAGCAGCGGCCTGGAGATCTGGGGATTGCAGATTCTGGGGGCATCGGAAATCAACCCCGACGTGCATGGTGACCTTCGATTCGTGGACAGCGAAACAGGTGGAACTCTGGACATCACCAACGCGGACGAGCTTCTGAACATCTATCACGCTCAACGCAAAGCACTGCAGGAAGTTCTGGACAGTCAGTGTCGGCGTCGTAACGGCCGGTTTCTGTCAATTGATGCCAGCGAACCACCGGAATTGATTCTGTTTGATCGGCTGTGCCGGCACGGGTGGGTGCAGCGATGAGGTGGCCTTCGTTCATCTTCCCGTTCGGTGCGTGGTTCTTTCTGGCGCTGATCCCGCTGTTGATTCTGTATTTTCTGAAGCTGAAACGGCCCCGACACACGATTTCGTCGCTCGTATTGTGGCAGGCGGTCATCGACGACCAGCGGGTGAATTCACCCTTTCAGAAGTTTCGCCGCAACCTGCTCTTGCTGCTTCAGTTGATCCTGCTGTGTCTGGTGATTCTGGCATTAATGCAGCCGTTCATGAGCGCCGGGCCGGAATCAGGAGAGTACGTGCCGGTGCTGATCGACTGTTCGGCCAGCATGGCGTCAACAGTCGATGGTTCGGATCAGACGCGGCTGGATGTCGCGAAGGAGCGGGCGTCACAGCTTTTCGGATCACAACAAGTGGCCTTGTTTTCGTTTGCTGCAACAGGACGGCGTTTGACCGAATTCACACGCGACGACCATCAGCTGAAGAATGCTCTGGAGAAACTTCAGCCGACCGATTTACAGGGCCGTCTGGATGATGTTCTGAGAGTCGTGGCCGCGTATTCGCGATCGTACCCGATCGAGCAAGCGATCGTCTTCACCGACGGCAACGTGGCTGACACGATCGACTTCGAATTGCCGTTCGGGCTGGATGTTCGCAAAGTGGACCCGGGTGGTCCGAACGTGGGCATCACTGAAATGAATGCTCGAAGAACCGGAGCCGAAGAATGGGATGTCTTTCTGCGTGTCGCCGGATCGACAGACGATCTGCAGGAAGCGGAGGTGACGTTGTTTCAGGACGGGCAGCCAGTGGCAAAGGATATGGCGGAAGTGGCGCTGGATGAATCGGAACGCTTCGTCTTTCCCATCAGCACCGGTGATCCGACACTCCTGAAAGCAGAATTGACGGCTGTCGAATCCGATGCCCTGGCGGCTGATAATGTTGCCTGGCTGAGTCTGCCGAAGGCTCGCAATCTGCGAGTGCGAGTCACACCGGAACTGTTTTCCTGGCGCCACGGCATTCAGGTCCTGCCTCATATCGACCTTGACGACAGCCTCGATTCAGAACGATCCACTTACGATTTGATCGTGTCCGACAGTGAAGATCTTCAGGGATCAGAAGCACCGGTGAATGTCTTCATTGGCGTCATTCCGCCTGCTCTGCAGGGGCTGGTCGGCGTGGAAGAAGGGTTTGCCGATGTGGTCGACTGGAATCGTACAGCGCCCATTCTGCGACACGTTCAGCTGCGAGAAGTTCAGATCGGTCAGCAGATTGTCTTTGCCGAAGACATTGCCGATGGCGATCTGGAAGAGCGAGGCTATGAAGTCCTCGTGTCCGGGGCACGTGGACCGTTGCTGCTGCAGAAACGCGAAGGTTTGAAGGTTTCGTTCTATTTCCTGTTTCACACAGATCAATCGACGTTGCCGTATCGCGTCGCCTTCCCGGTTCTCGTGAGTAACGCTGTCGACAATGCACTTCGCAATGCGTCTCTTTCTGAAGTGAAGTCGGCTCCAACGGGCGTTCTTCCACCATTGAACGTGGAACCGGACCGGGAATACACCGTTCGGTCTCCGCAGGGTGACGAGGTGCAACTTACATCAACGGCAACCGGGCTGTTGACGGGGGCTCCGGCAGGGATGGTGGGGCGGTACGACATTCTGGAAGACGGTGAAGTTGTACAGTCAGTTGGTACCGGGTTGCTGAGTCCCCAGGAAACATCGCTCACCGTTGTCGACGAACTGAAGTTCACGGAACTCAATGTGGCAACGGGTGAAGCCGAAGCAACCATGCTGGATTCGGAACAACCTCTGTGGTGGTTGCTGGCACTGGGAGCGTTCGTATTTCTGTTGCTGGAGTGGTGGTATTTCGCCCGAGCACGAGGAGCCACTGCATGAGCCGTGAATCATGGGTTCGCGACAGCCTGGCCGGGCTGGTGCTGACAACGATTTGTTGGCTTCTGCCAGGCGGTTTGCTTTCAGCTCAGGAAATCCCTGTTCGACTGAAGATGGAACCATTGTCGCTCAGAACACGGTCGGCTGGCCCCATCGGGATGCAGGTCAAACTGGAGTACAACGAAACAAACATTCTTGAAGGCGCCCTGATTCTTAAGGTCTTCGATACACCGCGGTCCAACAACATCCTGCTGACAACGCTGCGGTTTGAAGGCATTGTGTTGCAGGGTTCAGATTCCATCTTCAACATCCTGCTGCCATCCCTGCCGCAGACCGGAAGCCGGGGCTACGACGTTGAGGCGTGGTTCGAGATCGGCAACCAAGTCGTTGCTCTTTCTGCCAGCGCGAAGCACAAAGACCCACCGGATACGTTCGCCATCATCGGCAACACGATGGGTACAAGAGGCCTCGTGTTGTGTTCAGCGTCCGGTGGTACAGATCCCAAACGCTACTCGAGGCGTCGATCGCGGCTGCATGATGTGTTGTCGACGAAATCACTGGTGCCGCAGGACAACGCTTCCCGCCTTCTGTATTTTCCGGCACCTCGTGGTGCAATGTCGATGCCGGAGAATCCGCTGGAGCTGTGTTGCTACGACGCTGTTCTGTTGACGGAAGGGGCATTTAAGCAACTGGACGCCGTTCAACTGGACGCGATTGCGACATGGACAGAAGCCGGGGGTAGTCTTTGCGTGGCACCCACTGAAGCAGGCCATTCCAAACAGCATCTGGAATTGCTGAGGCGATTGTTGCCGCGACATGTCAGCCGACTGCATTTGTCGGACGACGGGCGAATCACGTTTCCGACCGATCAGGCAATGTATTGCGCTGACTACTTCGGGTTAGGTCGCTGCGTGCTGATGTCCGACGACTTTGATATTGCAACGAGTTTCTCAGCCAATGAGCGGAGCGGTCTGAGTGGGTTCTTCTGGAAGGCCCGTGGCAGTTCGCTACCGGCGCCTGGGGAAGCCTTTCTCGCAATGATTCCGCATTGGAAGAACAGTAACACGGAACCGGTACAACAAGTCGGGAAACAGGGATCGATCTATGCGGATTTTCAAGCACCGTGGGAAGATTTAATAGGGCCCAGGGAAAGTGAGTTTGGTCGGACGTGGCAGTCGGTCTTGATGCCTGCCGACGTGAGAATGGTGCCGATGAGTGTGATTGCCGGGCTGTTGCTGGCATTCGTCGTTGCCGTTGGACCGGCTGACTACTGGCTGCTTGGATTGCTGCGAAAACGCAGGTACACATGGGTCGTGTTTCCGCTGGTCACACTGGCATTCACGTTCGCGATGGTGGGTGTTGCTCATCACTATGTGGGATCCAATGAAACGGGCGGACGAGTTGTCGTGACAGACGTTGGAGCGGGTGGCCGAGTGATCCGGGAAACCGGGCTGGAACAGTTGTTCCTGAGGACTCGCCGAGACATGTCAACAGACATCACGGCCGGTTTGGTATCATCGATTCAGCGGCAACCGTTGTTGCTCAACGGTCGATTTCCTCAGAAGTATTCGGCCAATCGACGAGTCGAACAGTGGACACCGGAAATGCTGCGCACGTTGTCGCTGTCGCCTGAGGCAAGTCAGGTGCCGTCGATTGACTGGGACGACACCGCACTTGTTACGACAGCAGCGGGGCGCGATCGGTTGAAAGAAATGTTGGTCGCCAAAGAACCGGCAGGAATCGTTTTCGCGGTCGTGCTTCATGAGTCAGAAGGAATGATGATTTATGACAAGCGGACATCGGCTGCCGTGGCCGGGCGTGCTGAGGAGATGGCGTCTCGAAGAGGGGTAATCCAATATTCGCTGGACGCAGGGACGCGAGCGGCCCCGCGTGGTTTCTTTCGGTATGTATCGCAGGTTTCACCATCGGGAAATGCGGAACTGGAAGATCTGCCAATCCATGATGTCCATAATCCGGATCAATGGGTGCTGGCGATTCTGCTCAAAACGGATGACGGATATCACATTATCCGGCGGTCGTATTACATCACGGAGGCAGGCCTGTAGGTCCGGCTGTGCCGGACGTCTGTTCACTCAGATTGTATTCCCTGTTGTCAGGTACAGCCTGACCTGGATTTGCAAACACTATGTCGACAAGCGAGACCACAGAATCAAAACCCGCACCGCCAGCGGCCTCCACCGAACTCCCGGCGGTGCTGATTCGTGATTTGCGCGTCAGCTATGGCAGATTTGAAGCGGTCAAAGGAATCTCCATTGAGATTCCGAAAGGGGAAGTGTTTGGTTTCATCGGGCCGAATGGAGCGGGCAAGTCAAGTACCATCAGAGTGCTGGCGACGCTGCAGCCAAAGTTTCGAGGGATGGCACTCGTGAATGGCCTCGATGTGCTGAGTCAGCCTCATCGCGTCCGTGAACAGATCGGCTACATGCCCGACTTCTTTGGAGTCTACGAAGATCTGACGGCACTGGAGTATCTGCAGTTCTTCGCGGCGGCTTACAAGCTGCCCAGCAATCGCCGGAAGAGTGTGATTGATGATGTTCTCGCGCTGACCGACCTGACACACAAGGCGTCGTCTCCTGTCGACGGATTGTCGCGAGGAATGAAACAGAGGCTGGCACTGGCTCGCGTGCTGTTGCACGATCCGCAACTGTTGCTGCTCGACGAACCGGCCAGCGGCCTGGATCCGCGGGCTCGCATCGAAGTTCGCGAACTGCTGGTGGCTCTCAAAGAAATGGGCAAGACGATCCTCATCAGCAGCCACATCCTGCATGAACTCAGCCAGCTGTGTACGCGTATCGGCATCATCGAAGCAGGAGAAATGGTGGCCGAAGGTTCACTGGAAGACATTTTTCGGCAGTTGCAGTTAATGCGCATGGTTCATGTCAGGTTTGAATCACCGAGTGAAGATCTGCAGCAGCGCATCGAACAGATTCCTGGTGTGGAATCTGTCGAGCAACAGGTGGATCGCTGGGCCATTCAGCTGCATGAAGATCAAATGTCCGTGGCCGATCTGCATCAGGCTTTGGTTGATGAAAAGGCGCGGATCTCGATGTATCAGCCGGAAGCGATGGACATGGAAACGGCCTTCATGAAGCTCACAGAGGGAAAGACGGCCTGATGGGAATGCGGACTCTCATTGAGTTGCCTCTGCTGCGGCGGGAGCTGACGGAACTGGCTCAGCGACGACGAACATACGTATTGAGATCTGTTACCGCGTTATTGCTGCTGGGCGGCGTGATGTACGCCCTGGTTTTTATCGTCCCGGGATTGAATTTGTGGATGATGGCACCAACACCGCTGAGCACCGCGATGAGTGGGCGGGACACCGGCATGCTGGGTTCCGGAGGAAGATTGTTCTCATTCCTCGTGCCCGTATTGTTTCTGGCCATCCCGGCACTCATGCCGGCGTTGTGTTCGACAGCTATTGCGGCAGAGAAGGAGCAGAACACGTTTGGGACGCTGCTGCTGACAAGACTGTCGCCGTGGGCGATTGTCATTGAGAAGCTGGCCAGCCGAATCATCCCGATGTTAACGCTGTTGCTCCTGGTGAGCCCGGTTTTGGCGTATCTGTATTCCCTGGGTGGTGTTGATCCGGGGTTGATGTTTGGTTCGGTCTGTCTGCTGTTCTGTGATTGCCTGTTGTACGCTTCTGTAAGCTTGTTTCTTTCGGCATGGTTTCCGTCGACTGTTGCAACGTTCGTCTGGTCGTACATCGTTTCCGGGCTGGTTCTGTTTTCCAGCATGTTTTACTCGGTGACAGGCTTTGGAGTCTGGGCCGATAAGGTGTGGTTGGGTGGTTTCGGGGTCGGTGTTGCGGGCATGGGACCGACGACTGTGGGAAGTTCCAGCGAAACGTTTTTTGAACTGCTGACGTGGTCAGTCGCTCCCGTAATGTTTGCCATGTTGATGCTGGTCGCCACGCGCGTCGTGCTGATACGACGCGCATTTGTGGGATACTCGTCTCTGTTGCTGTGGCTGTTTGGCTCGCTGGACCAATTCTTCAAATGGCTGAATGAACGGACAACAGGCGGCATCGAGTTGGTGGCTGAATCAAACGTGCTGCCCGGCGATGATCCGGTGACCTGGCGGGAAAGAAACAAGAAATCACTTGGCCAGTTTCGATGGCTGGTCAGAATTCTGCTGGTGCTGGAGGGACCAACACTCTTCATCTGTGCTACTGCCGTGATTCTTGACGGCGGCTTTCGTGGTGGTGTTGCAACAGCGTTATTGAGCCTGCTGTGGGTCTTTGCAGCGGTTTTGGCGGCAGTGAAAGGAACGTCTTTGTTTGCCCAGGAACGAGCACGCCAAACGCTGGAACCATTGCTGTCCACTACCCTGACGTCGCGCGAGTTGATGGAGCAGAAGGTCCAGGGAACCAATCGCCTGTTGCTGGTTCTGGGATGCCCGATCGCCACGGTGTATCTGACTCAGGCGTTCATGTCATGGCGCGGAAGCGTGTTGTGGACAGTGAGCTACCTTGTCATTGCAAACCTGCTCATGCTGGTCATCCTGCGAACGATCGTCTGGCTATCGGCGGCGATCGGGACACGTGTGCGATCACAAACAAAGGCGATCACCGCTTCTATCATCCTCACAACGATGCTGGCCGTTGTTCCGATGCTTCCCTTTCAGATTGTTGTGAGCTTTGCGAAGTCGACCAATACAAGCACACTTGGTCTCGACCATGTTCTCAGCGGGCTTGGCGCGATTGGTGCCGTCATCGATGTCGAACGAACGTTTCTCACGCTGTCGGGAGATCAGCCGTTTCCCTATGGTGTCGATCAGTACAGGTACGGCAATCGGACTGCCGTCCCGGTTGCCTTCGTCGTCGTCCCGGCAATCCTGGTTCAGTTGGGTTATCTCCTGATTGCACGCTGGATCGTTTTACGAACAGCTCCGTGGCTGCTGCATCGACTGGATAGCGAACCTGGCGATTCTTACGTGAACTGGCATCCTGCGAGCATCTGACAAGGCGGTCATTATGGAACCAGCGAACATTACCGCATTCGTCATTTCACCGTGCCTGGCGAGCGCCACTGCCTGCAAACGAATGCGAGCGGTTTGCTCTCTGCTGTTCCTCATGACCGTGTGGCCATTCTCCTCGCTCACTGCAGCAGATCCAGCCCTTGTGACCGTGGAAGATCAGATCTGGGGATTTGACGGTCGAGTTCAGACTGGACAGTTCAATCCCGTATCCGTGCTCTTTGACAATCGATCGGAAGATGCCGTCGACGCGGTTGCTGCATTGAGCCGCATCGAGGGACTCGCTGGGACAACCAGCGGCGAGTTGCAGGAACCCGTATTCATTGGGGCCGGGGCGCGGCGCTGGGTTCAGTTCTACGCCTATGTTCCGATCGATGATCAGGCTAAGTGGAGCGTCAGGCTGGGGAAACTCAGGTTCGCACCGCTGCGCCAGCCTCGGTCGACAACGGCAAAGGACAGTCCACAGCAGAAGACCAGCCCACGACCAGCGGCCGTGATTCTCGATCCGCCTGGATCGATGAGTCTGCAACCAACGTCTGTTAAGCATTTTCCGGAAGCTATTTTTCCGCCATGGGCCACGGCAACGGTTGGGCTGCACACCGTGTTCATGGATCACTTGCCTGACTGGGAAGTCCCGCGGCAGGAAGCGTTTATGTCGTGGTTGCGTCGAGGTGGACGTCTGCAACTGCTGAAGAACACTCGAGGCGCGTGGCCGGAGTTCGCAGGCGTGATGTCTGACCTCAACCAGCCGTTTTTTCGGTTTGATGTTGGCAGTGGTACCGTTCAACGCATGGATATCCAGCGATCGGAACTTTCGGATGCGCTTGTCAGGGGCCTGCTGACTGTTGATGAGAAACCAGACGAGGACGAACTGCCGGACGAAAATCTGTCAGTGAACACCAACAACTACCAGAATCCGTACATATTGAATCAGCTGGAATCATCTCAACTGGATGAGTCATGGTTTGAACAAATGAGGCAGTTGACTCAGCCAGAGCACGCGTGGTGGCTGATCTACCTGCTGGCATTTGCCTACATCGGCCTGATCTTTCCCGGCTGCTGGGTGCTTTCAAAGCAGAACCGCCATTTTCTCGTGGTCTACGGCTCGATCGCCGGGTTGTCGATTGTGTTTAGCCTGTTGTTTCTGGTGATCGGCCGACGCGGGCATGGCGAATCGACATCGCTCCACACGCTGGCGCTCTCACGATTTGAAGGAGAGCAGCAGAACATTCTGGAGTGGGATGCGCTGTTCGTCACGACGGGAGATCAGTACACCATCACTGCGGCCGATCAACAGTCATTATTTGCTGTGCCTGGACTGAGGCAGCGTACAAACGCGGTCATGACGGCAGGAAACGATGGACAGTTGTCCGTGGCCATACCTCCGTTCAGCAGTCAGACGTTTGTGTGTCGTCGCCGTTGTCCGGCTCCGGACTGGCAGTTGAAGTTACGAAGTGCTGACCGTTCTGCCAGCGGGCTGTCGTCCGTAGCAATCGAAACGGGGCCGGACTTTTCGTCCGAACAGAACGCTCAGTATCGAATGCTGTACGACAACCGAATGTATCGCCTGAAATTTGACGAAGAGAAAAGGTCGCTGCACCTCGCAGGGTCGATCGGAACGGTTCAAGAGTTCATCAAAAAGTCATTCGACAATGACTATGGTGGATATGGCTACTACTATCAGGAAGTGGATGCCGATGGCTTCTATAAAAAAGCTCTTGATGCGCTGATTGTTCGCAGTCTGTCAGAAGACGGTGTGTCAGACATCCGCCGTGCGAAGCTGCCGACAGATCGTGTTCGCCTGTTTGTCTATACGAACTTTCCGGAAAAACAGTTCGTGGATACTCATACAGAAGCAGGAGCCCGCGGAAGTATTCTGTACGTCTGCGACCTGCCATTGTTGGCCGGAGGTACCGGTGTCAGCACCGAAACAGAAGAACCAGACGATGTCGAAGTCCCTGCAACACCTGCTGAGAACACTCAGGATCCAGCGACGCCTCCTTCGGAATGAAATCAGATATGTCGACAGCTTCTCCGATCTCAAATATGCCGGCAATTTCCGTCAGCGGGTTGTCTCATGCATTCAAGAGCCACCAGGCACTCAGTGATTTATCGTTTGCTGTGATGCCTCAGACGATCCATGGTTTCGTGGGTCCGAACGGAGCAGGAAAGACAACCACGCTGAAGATCATCTGCACGCTGCTGAAGCAGTCGATGGGGGAAGTTCAGGTCTTTGGGCACAGCGTCCGCACAGAAGCCATCACTGTGCGCAAGATGATCGGATTCATGCCGGACCATTTCAGCATGTATCGTCAGATGACCGTGTTTGAGTATCTCGATTTCTTCGCGGCGGCGTACGGATTGCCGCTGATTCAGCGCGATCAGGTCATCGGCGATGTGCTGACACTCACCGACATGGATGGCCGACGTGATGATCTCATCAGTGGACTGTCACGCGGAATGCAGCAGCGCGTGAGCCTGGCGCGCGTTCTCGTGCATGATCCGGATCTGTTGCTGCTGGATGAACCCGCCAGCGGGCTGGACCCGCGTGCACGGATTGAGCTGATGGAAATCCTGCGGGAACTCAAGCGGATGGGGAAGACGATCTTCATCAGCTCACACATTCTGAGCGAACTCGCGGAACTTTGTGACAGTGTGACGATTATTGATCGCGGAATGGTTCGTTTCAGTGGTCCCATGAACGCGCTGCTGGAATCCGATGATGAGCATCCGGGATATACGATTCGACTGGCGACACCTGTGGATGATGCCGTCGCGCAGTTGAGTGAACTTGAAGGGGTTTCTTCCGTTGATGTTCCTGAACACGGGGAAGGCGACGAGCTGCACATTCAAACGAACGGCGAAACCGACACAAACACCCTGCTGGTTGCGATCGCAGGTTTGAATCTTCCACTGGTGTCATTCAGTCAGCGTCGCAAACAGCTGAACCAGGCGTTTATGGATCTGACGACGCGAGGGGTACGCACATGAAGCGGGCCACGTCGGCGCTCTTCAGCTGGTCACTCCGAGCAGATGCAAAAAGCACCGCTCCTCATGTGGTCCGTGGCGGGTTTGCTTTATTCGTGTTGCTGTCAGTCGCGATGGCGTGGGCTGATTCGCTGTCAGCCGTCGGACCCGGCCTGCGTTTCTTCACAACAATCTGCTATCTGAATGTGTTCCTGATCACTGTGGCTGGCATGAGTTATTTCGTGTCCGCTGTCTCTGAGGAAAAAGATGCGGGAACCCTGGCGCTGCTCAAGCTTGCCGGAGCGCCGCCGCTGGGAATCATGCTCAGCAAGTCAACGTCGCGTCTGATCAGTGCGATCATGCTGCTGATGATTCAGCTGCCTTTTACCTTTCTGGCTGTCACACTCGGCGGTGTCACCTGGGATCAGGTGATTGCGGCGTACCTGGCACTGATGGCGTGGATGTGTCTGGTGGCAAACGGAGCGTTGTTCTGTTCTGTCACATCACCAACGTCGGGCCGAGCAGCCGTTCGGGCGACCGGCCTGCTGATTCTTCTTTTTACTCTTGGACCACTGGCGAGTGCCATCGTTTCGATGAAGGTGCCAGCGTGGGTACCGGCTCAGATCCAGCAGGTGGCGGCCGGAGTCTTGTCGGCTTACCAGACTCTGATGATCGGTTCTCGTCTGGAAGAGATCCTTTCAGCCGCTGGTGTCAAGACGCTGACGGGTCCGCAGTTCTGGTGGAGCATGGCGACCGGCGGCGCGCTGTTTTCTCTTTCAACTCTGTTGTTCAATCGTCTGGCTCATAAGCCGGCAGCGTCGAGCACGGTGACGTCGCGTCGCGTGCGACGGTTTGCTGTCAGCCGCGTCTGGAAACTGTTCGTTGTATGGAAAGACTTTCTGTTCTACACCGGTGGTATTCCGGGTTTGGTCGGACGAGTGGTGCTGTATGGAGGCGTTGTCATTGGGTATCTGGTCTTTCATCAATTCAACTCGCCGAGATCAGGCGCGTGGCTTGCCGACCACCTGGCCTGGTACTGCTTCCTGACGTTGGTCGGGATTGTGACCGTTGAGGGAATGTTCTACGCATCCGGATTGCTGGTGCAGGAAGCCGAACAGAAGACACTGGGACCACTCCGACTGGTGCCGGCAGAAACCGTCTGGATTCTGTTGCAGAAGCTTGCAGCGTGCGGGATTGCGATGACACCTGGATTCTGCTGGGTTGGAATGCTGTTCGTCATCAACCATCGGGGAATCACTCTGGAATTAACCCCAACCATGGTGATCTGGTATGCGTTTGAAGTTTTGTTGTGCGCGCATCTCACGATGCTGCTCTCGCTTCATTCCCGTTGGGCGGCGCTGCCGATCGCTCTGTTTCTAACGGCCGCATCCAATATGTGTTTTCCACTGATTGTGCTCGGGTTGATTAAGGCCGTAACTTCAATGGCGTCTGTGAATGGCCTGCGGTTGGGTGAAATCACCATCATCATGATCAATTTCATCTGGGCATGGGTCTTCGTCCTGCTGCCACTGGAGCTTGAAATCGTCAAGTCCTGGAATCGGCTCGCAGAAAAACTGTAGCCAGCAGGGGAGGCGTATTGGCTGTTCCTGACATCACAGAATCGTTATCCGGGCACTTCTCTTCTCCGCTGTGTGGATTTCACCAATCTCAGCTGGGGGATTGAGATTCTGGTCGGCAAACTGTTGCAGGAACTCGGGCACCATTGCAGCCGGTACTGCGAGTAACAAACCTCCGCAGGTTTGCGGATCAATCAGCAGGTCGAGTGGTTCGGATCGTTCATTGCGGACGTTCTGGAGATAACATCGATTTGCTGGCAGCAGGGAACTGGCGATGCCCTGAGCCATCGCTTCACGAGCCCCCGGCATGACTGGAATTGAATCGAGCCTCAGCACAGCTCGCACATCACTGGTCAGCATTTCCTGCAGGTGTCCCAGCAGCCCAAAACCGGTGATGTCGGTCCCTGTGGTGATTTCGCAATCAACAGCAACTTGAGCGTCCACTTGATTGCTGTGCAGCATTGTATCAATCATGGACTGATAGTGAGCATGTGGGCATCGTCCTCGCATCAAGGCAGCCATGAGAATCCCGCTGCCGAGTGGTTTGGTCAGGAAGAGGTGGTCTCCCGGATTGAGCCCCTGTTTATGAATCAGTTTCGTTCCGATGGATCGTCCGAAGACACTGAACCCGACTTCCCAGCGAGGCCCTGTGATTGTGTGACCACCGGTGATGGTGGCTCCCATGTGCTCAAATTCCCGGGCCGCACCAGCCTGAAAATCTTTCAGCAGGTTCTGTTGCGTTGCCGGATCACCGTCCGGTAACACGACCACTGCTTCCGCTGCGAACGGGCTGGCTCCCATCGCGTAAAGGTCGCTGGCTGCATGAATCGCGGCGACTCGGCCGGTCAGCCATGCGTCTGAGAACGGAGCAGAAAAAAAATCGGTCGTGACCAGAATATCGTTGTGTGGAGAGTCATCTGAGCTGGTGCGGATGATGGTTGCGTCATCTCTCGTTGTCTTATTGTCCGTTCCGAGTGCGTCTTCGAGGACATCTCCACCCAGTTTGCAGCCGCAGCCTCGACATGGCATATCATCCGGCATTGCCATTAGGTGAGGAAGCTGCTGGTACATGTCCATGAACTTCTGATCGATACGCTGCTTGAGTTGCATCACCCAGCGGCCGGAAAAGCTGAATCCTTTCCATTCTCCAACAGCCGTGCCGTCGCCCATGTTCAACAGTTTCAGGAAAGAACGCTGAGGTTCGTAAGAGACGAGCGCACGACCATCAAGACACCGCTGAATGTTGTCCCATAGAATCGGTCCCTGGCGAACCGCGTACACTCCGGCTTTGGGAAGATCTTCATCCTGAATCGTTCCCGTGTCGCCGACAGCAAAAATGGGGTCGCCGCTGGTCGACCGCAGTGTGTTGTCGGTGAGCAGAAAACCGCGCTCATCTTTTGGTAAATCGAACTCGGACAGCAAGGGCGGCGCAGTGGCTCCTGTGGCCCAAACGACAACATCAGCAGGCAATGTGCTGCCATCGCTTAGCAGAATACGGTCTTCGTCGATGCGTTCCACGGCGCAGTCGTTCAGGATCGTTTGCCCGCGCGACTCGATCAGTTGGTGGACGCGCTTCATGGTGCCGGCGGCACATCCCGGCATGAGTTCTTTGTTGCGATTCACAAGGGTGATACGGACATCGGCAGATGTGAGCGACTTCAGACGGTTCGGCAGGCATTGAGTCACCTCCACGCCGGCAGCCCCACCGCCGACAACCACAACCTTCAGTGGGCCTTTCTGGCCGCTGCTGCGGTCGACTGCCGCCGTCAATCGATCAACGAACGAACGCATCGGCTTGATCGTGACGAGTGATGGTGTTCTCGCAATGTTATCAGAAATCTGAGGAACGGATCCGATGCCGATGGACAGGATGTCATAAGGAACAGACGGCCGTTTGGAAAACAGCAGTAGTTTGTTCTGGCGATCGATCCCGGTGACCGAATCAGTGATCAGTCGTGCTCCGGCTGCCGCACAAAGTTGTGCGAGATCGATTTCCATTGCTTCCGGCGGCAGTTGTCCGGCAAGCACGGCGGGCAGGAACCCCGAGTAGGTTGCTGTGCCACCGTCGGACACGCATGTGAGGTCGGTGTCCGGTAGAGGATTCATCGCCCACATGCGAACAACATGAGCATTCGTATGACCGATTCCCAGCAGGACAATGTGTCGGCGACAGGCGCGTTCTTCTTTCACGCGTCTGTACTCCACGGTTCGCGGACGATTCGCTGAATCTCTTCCACAATAATCGCGTCGTCTTCGGGACGCACCGAACGCAGGTCGAGCAGCACGGCATTGTCTTCGATTCGAGCCAGTATCGCGGCTTCACCGGAGCGAAGTGACTTCATGAAGTTATCCGGTGCAACACCACTGATTCGCAGAGCGAAGCTGGCAATCTTCTGATCCGCCAGGCTTCCGCCTCCTACTTCAGATTCGCAGCTGACAACCGACAGGTCGAGGCCCGCATCCGACAGCTCATCTGCCAGCCACGCACAACGATCTTTGATTTCGTCAGCTGGCATCGACAACATCGCCAGAACCGGAACCGTGTTGAATGCATCACCGCTGAGATGATCTTCCAGGGTTGCTTCCAACGCGGCATGAGTGAGTTTGCAGACTCGAATAGCGCGAGCCATCGGATGTTTGCGAAGCCGCTCGATCCAGTCGCTCTGACCGATCAGGATTCCCGCCTGGGGTCCTCCCAGCAGCTTGTCACCGCTGAACAGAACAAGATCGGCCTTCGAATGCAGGCTGGAAGCCACGTCCGGTTCATCCAGTCCCAACGGTGCCAGGCTGGTGAGACAACCACTGCCCAGATCATCGATCATCGGAAGATTGTGCTGATGAGCGAGGGTCACCAATTCAGCCGCTGATGGTTCGGCCACAAAGCCGGAAACTCGAAAGTTGCTGCGGTGGACTCGCAGGATAGCTCCCGTGTTGTCATTGATTGCGTTTTCGTAGTCGGCCACCGTTGTGCGATTTGACGTACCCACTTCGCGCAGAATAACGCCCGCCGCTTCGAACACTTCCGGCAGGCGGAATCCACCACCGATTTCCACGAGTTGTCCGCGGGAAATGATGACTTCTTTGCCAAGCGCCACGCCCTGCAGAGCCAGCATCGTGGCGGCCGCGCAGTTGTTAACGACAAGTGCTGCCGGGGCGCCGGTCAGCTCTGTCAGAAGTGCTTCCGCGTGTGCGCCACGTCGTGACCGTTTGCCGGAATTAAGATCCAGCTCGACGTTGGTGGCGCGAGCGGCCGTTAGCAGACGCATAACGGCCGACTCGGACAGGACGGCACGCCCGAGATTCGTATGAAGCACAATGCCGGTCGCATTGATGACACAGTTCAGTCGCTGTCGCGTGAGGGATCGAACTGCCTTGATTGTTCCTCGAACGACCGCATCAGATGATATGTTCGGTAGAGAATCAGGACTTCGCTGAATCTGGCCGCGCAGATCATCCAGCACCGAACGGACACACTTTGTCACCTGAGCGCGTGACACATCTTCGAACAGTTCTTCAACGTCCGGATGATTCAAAACAGCATCGACTGCCGGCAGATTACGAAGCGGATTGGGCATGTACACTTTCGGTCTCAATGGACCATGTTATTTCAGTTTCGGCCCCGCCGACCGGTGATTGTCGGACCGTTGAGTGAACCCCAGCTTGTCGAAGGATTCCAGAAACGGGATCACGTGTTTACGTGTGAGTCCCCAGTGGTCACGGATTTCGGCGATCGTTTGTTCGGGCTTCTCGGCAAACAAAGACTTCAATTCGGATTTGAGTTCTTCGAGAACGGATGGTGACAGAAACCATCCGTCACCCAGGTTGACCAGCATACCCTGAGACACCGCCAGTTTGATGAGAGAATCTGTTTCTTTGCGTGGCTTCTGTTCCAGTTCGGGTAATGCAGAAGCATTCGGAGGCTGGCGTTCACCGTCATAGCGGCTCAACAGACTGCTGAACACCGCCTGTTGCGACGGCGAAAGACTCATGGCTGAGGCCGCTGTGATTTGTCGATTCAGTCGAATGATTTCACCGGAATTGACCAGCTCTTCCAGCAGCCAGCGCACGACCGGTTCCGGAGCAATCGATTGGGCTTCTTCGACGAGCGATGCATCGTCCGTCCATGCTGCTTTTCCATCCTGAGACCGAGCATGCAGCCGCTGGATGATACCGTCACTCACGAATCGTCGTCCGGTCTCCGAAGTGACGATGGCAGAATTCGGCGCGCGGTGGACGGTTCCGTTTCGAATCCCTCCCTCGCAGTACTTTTCCAAAGCATCCCGTGAGATTCCAACATCCGTGAACACCGATGGATCGGAAAGGTCAATGAAGCGGCAAAGGTCCAGCCAGGCATTCAGTGCTTCCGCAGGTGATGCGTCGATGAGCCGTTTGCCGAATTCGATGAGTGTCCCTGTGCGGTGTCCGTTCAATCGAGCGCTGGCGAGCACCTGACCTCCGGCAAATGTTCCGCTTGCCCCAGGGCGACGCAGCAACAAGGGCTGTCCGGGAGTCAACAAAAAAGGCTGTTCACACTTGAAGACGACTGCGGTGTTCTGGCCCGGTGAGAGGGACGGTCCTCCAGTCAGGATTTTGACTTCGCCGCTTCCAGCAGCTGTGTGCAGTCGGACGGTGCGGCCGTTCGAGATTTCAGGAGCGTCGTCGTACATCCGAATCTCGGCGACGCAGCGCTGTGTCGTCTGAAACGAGTCCGGAGCCACCAGTTCGTGTCCACGAGAGATGTCAGTATGTGAAACTCCGACAAGATTCAGAGCCGTCCGAAAACCGGCCTGAGCTGCGTCAACAGTCTGACCATGGACTTCGACTTCTCGCACACGCACCTCTGCACCGATGGGAAGCACCAGGAGCTGATCGCCGTTCGTCACCTGTCCCTGCCAGATCGTTCCTGCCACGACGCAGCCTCGTCCCGGCACGCTGAAGCACCGGTCGATCGGCATCCGAAACGGGCCTGTTGATTCCGTTCGATCGATCTGTGACGTCAACAGCTGCAACGTGTCTCTCAGCACATCAATTCCGCTGCCAGTCTTGGACGACACACGCGCGATGGTCACATCGGAGTATCCTGCGTGATCGGTGAGTTCCCGGATGTCTTCTTCGATGATCTCCATTGTGATCTCATCGGACAGATCCATCTTGGTCATGGCAACGACGAGTCGCGGCACTTTGAGCGATGCCAGAATCGCCAGATGTTCGCGAGTCTGCAAAGCAACCCCTTCATCGGCCGCCACGACGAGTAGCCCGACGTCGATCGCGGCAACACCGGACAGCATATTGGCGATGTATTTTTCGTGTCCTGGCACATCGATCACAGCCATACGATGGTTGCCAACGTCGAACCACGTGAATCCCAGATCCAGAGTCATCCCGCGACGCTGTTCTTCGGCCAGTTGGTCGGTGTTCGTGCCGGTCAGGGCCTGGACCAGACTGGTCTTGCCGTGATCGATGTGTCCGGCGGTGCCGATGATTGCATAGGCCATGATTGAGAAAGCTAAATCTGAAAACAGCGAGGGACCAGGGGACGGATTGCCAATCGAGAGGATCAGGATATTATCCAGCTGTATCCAATAATCGCACTCCAACTCAGGCTGAGTGAAACAGACATGTCAGAATTTCGCGTCGAACATGATTCCATGGGCGAAGTCCAGGTGCCGGCAGAGGCCTATTACGGCGCTCAGACTCAGCGGGCAGTGGAGAACTTTCCGATCTCCGGCTGGGAGCTTCCGCCAGAGCTGATTCATGCCATGGGGAAGGTCAAGTTTGCCTGTGCTCAGGCAAACAAGGATCTGGGAAAGCTGACTGGCACCGGAAAGAATCCACTCAAGAAGGATCAGGTCGAAGTGCTTCTGCAGGCCTGCCGCGATGTGGCTGACGGCACGCTGGATGACCAGTTTCCGATTGATGTCTTTCAGACCGGATCCGGCACGTCCAGCAACATGAATGTTAACGAAGTGATTGCCAGCCGCGCGCTGGAACTGATGGGCGGCGATCGGTTCGCATCAGAGAAGCCGATCCATCCCAACGATCACGTCAACATGGGGCAAAGCACAAACGACACATTTCCGACTGCCATTCACGTGGCGGTCGGGTCGTCCATTCAGGATGATCTGGTACCGGCACTGCAGAGGATGACGGATGAACTGGAGTCAAAGGCAGAAGCGTGGGATCAGATCATCAAGATCGGTCGCACTCATCTGGCCGATGCAACACCATTGAGACTGGGGCAGGAATTCGGAGGGTTTGCGCGGCAGTTGCAGTTGTCTGTGGACCGAGCCGGTCGAGCGATGTCTGCCGTAACAGAGTTGCCCGTGGGAGGAACTGCGGTTGGATCGGGCATCAACACGCATCCGGAATTCGGTCGCCGAGTGTCCGAAGTGCTGGCGAAGGAGACCGGCGTTCCGTTCGTGGAAGCTGTCAACCACTTCGAAGGAAATGCGCAACGTGACGGCCTGGTGGAATGTCACGGCCAGCTGCGAGCGATCGCATCGACGCTGTTCAACGTGGCCAACAACATTCGCTGGCTGGGTTCCGGGCCTCGGTGTGGTTTCTACGAAGTGAAGATCCCCGATCTGCAGCCAGGCTCATCGATTATGCCCGGCAAGGTGAATCCAGTCATTTGCGAAGCCATGATGCAGGTGTGTGCTCGCGTGATGGGGAACGACCAGACGATCGCTGTCAGTGGTGCGACAGGCGGTCAGTTCCAGCTCAACATCATGATGCCCGTGATGGGCCACACGACTCTGGAAAGCATCCGTCTGTTGTCCAACAGCGTCACGACGTTCGTGGACTTCTGTTTGGTGAAGATGGAACCCAACGTGGAAGGGTGCGAGGCGGCTGTTGAGAAGAGTCTGTCGATGTGTACCAGCCTGAATCCTCACATCGGTTACGAAAAGGCCGCTGCGCTGGCGAAAGAAGCGTTCAAGACCGGCAAGACGATTCGGGAACTATGTGAGGAACAGGAAATCCTGCCACCCGACGTTCTGGCCGATGCTCTGGACCCCATGAAAATGACGGAACCACAGGCATAGTCAGCATTAGTGGGACGGTTCAGAATGATCCGGTAGTATTGCTCCCCGCGCGCACAGATCGAAATCCAGGTCAGTATGCGGAACACAAATTAAAACAACCAAGAGATCAGAATCACCGCGCACGGTGAAATCATCGCGAACCCTGACACTCCGAGCAGAAACTCGACGAGATTGTGCCAATCTGACGCTGAACAGTTGGATCGCGACATCCACCAGCTCTGAGCGAGACAGCAGACCCCGATAGGAAGTGTAGATCGGAAGACGAAGTTGAATATCCAGGTCGTGGAATCTATGGCCTCCTGATCGCCCGTGAACCGCGTAAAGAAACAGAGACTCAATGCGACGAACCATAGTGCCGGACACGTCAGGATCAGGAGGCCGACGACAAGATGAGCATTGATAATGCGGTCGGTAGCCATACGGTCGTAACCGCACGAGACCAACGAGCGTAACTGCCAGCGTTGCGTGAACTCCACAATTCAGATTCGTGATAGTCGAGTGCCAATAGCGGCGGCATTGAACATACGCGCAGCCAATCAGTTTCCGTCGTTCGGTCATTTGGCGGCCCATGGGAGAAGTTCGCACCTCAGGTGCCTGTATGAATTGAGAGTTGCGATCCTAAAACTATCAGCGTTAGCAACTTACGACGAATCCGATTTAGCGTAATCAGGCCGAATCGGTCGTTGGTGAAGAGGCAAATACAGTGTGAATCTGCTAAACTTCAGGATTCTGAAAAAAGTCAGAAGGTAGGTCTCCGTTCGTCAAAAAACCCGGTTCAAAAATGCAACTCACCTGTGATCGCAATCTGTTTACTCATGCCTTCCAGTCGGCAGCCGCGGCGGTCCCCAGTCGGACTCCCAAGGACGTGCTGAGGAACGTTTATATGAACCTGAGTTCGTCGGGAGCGGAACTCGTCGGGACTGACCAGGAAGTCGCTATCCGGTTCAGTGTGGATGGGGTGAACACAAGTTCGACGGGTGAGGTCCTGCTGCCGACTCAAAAGGTGTCGTCTATCCTGAGGGAGCTTCACGACGATCAGTTTGAACTCCAGGTCGAAGAACGATCTCTGACAGTCAAGACATCCTCCTCACAGTTCAAACTGAGTTCAGAAGATCCGAAGGAGTTTCCGCCCGTCCCGGAATTCAGCGAGTCAAACTACTTTCGTGTACCGGCCGCCGTGTTTCGACAAATGATTCGCCGTACGTCGTTTGCAACGGACGTCGAAAGCACGCGATACGCTCTGGGCGGGATTTTGTTGGAATTTGAAGATGGCCGAGTCACTTTGGCAGCAACCGATAGTCGTCGGCTGGCCGTGGCATCGGCCGCCTGTGAAGCCGAAGGCAGTCCGGAGATGCCGGAACGAACCACTGTTGTTCCGACGCGAGCGATGTCTTTGCTGGAACGGTCCATCGATGACGATGCTGAATTCGTTGATATTGCCGTCCGTGACAGCGACGTGTTGATGCGTTCCGGCCGATGTTCCATCTACAGTCGCCTGGTCGAAGGCCGGTTCCCTCGTTATCGCGATGTGATTCCGAAAGAAGCAGCGGTGACAGTGCCGATGTCGGTTGGGCCATTTCATTCGGCCGTACGTCAGGCTCAGATTGTCACAGACGAAGAAAGTCGCGGCGTCGATTTTCTGTTTAGTGACAACACATTGAAACTGAGCAGTCGCGCTCAGGATGTTGGTGAATCACACGTCGAACTACCAATCGAGTTCGGTGGTGACGAGATCCGGATCACCTTTGATCCTCGCTACGTTTCCGATTTTCTGAAGGTACTGCCACCGGAATCTCTGGTGGAGTTGTTGCTCACAAATGCTGACATGGCAGCCGTGTTCAAGGTGGAAGATTCCTATACCTACGTGATTATGCCACTGGCTCAGGATCGTTAGCAGCGTCGAGTGGCATATCGATGGTTTCAGTTTGGATATGCCGTGGAAGTGTGTTCGGTCAGGGAGGTAAGTCAGTGAATCGGTCTTCCTTTGACCGTCCGGCATCTTTGGGGCGGTTGCTGGACGTGGTAGTTCGGCGACGAGGCATTGCTGAAAAATCCGGGCAGCAGGAACTGGACATTATTTGGGCCGAAGTGGCCGGTGAAAGAATTGGTCAGCGGTCTTCTGTAAGGCGATTACGAGACGGTGTGTTGGAAATTGGAGTGCGAAACGGGGCGGTCCTGGAAGAGCTCAGCAGTTACCTGAAGCATGATCTGCTGGCCGCCATTCAATCGAGCCATGCTGAGCTCAACATACGGTCATTGAAATTTGTTCGAGTCAGATAGACAGGTCTTCGGCCTGAGTGAAGTGCAAGAGGAACGAACGTGTCAGAAGCGACAACTCCCAATGATTACACCGGCGACGACATTCGACACCTCAAGGGGATCGAAGGAATTCGGAAGCGTCCGGCGATGTACATCGGCGATACCGGAATTGGCGGACTTCATCACCTGGTGTTTGAAGTCGTCGACAACAGCATCGACGAAGCAGTGAATGGTCATGCGTCTGAGATTCTGGTCCAGATTAACGTCGACGAGAGTATTTCGATTTCTGATGACGGCCGAGGGATCCCGGTCAGCGATGTCAAAGACGACAATCGTTCTGCCCTTGAAGTCGTGTTGACCGAAATTCACGCCGGTGGGAAATTTGACCGCGATAGTGGCTACAAGACCGGCACGGGTGGCCTGCACGGCGTCGGAATCACGGCAGTGAACGCGGTGAGTACCTGGCTGACGGCAGAGATTCAGCGTGAAGGCCACGTCTGGGTGATGGACTTTGAGAAGGGCGCACGCACATCAGAATTGCGGCAGCTCGGGAATTCCGACCGCACCGGAACCAAGCTGTCGTTCCTGCCGGATCCTGAGATCTTTCCCGAAACCAATTTCTCATTCGATACGCTCACACGCCGTCTGCAGGAGCTCGCGTTTTTGACTCCCGGTGTTCGCATCACACTGCAGGACGATCGAATTGAACAGACCGAAACGTTCTTCTACGAAGATGGTCTCGTCGAGTTTGTGCGGCACCTCAATCGAACTCAAACGCCGATTATCTCCGACATCATCCATGTGAGTGGTGAATCCGATGGCGTTCAGGTGGAAGTCGCATTGCAGCAGAACGACGGTTACACCGAAAACGTGCGGCCTTTCGCCAACAACATTTTTAACAGCGATGGCGGGACTCATCTGAGTGGATTTCGCACAGCGCTCACACGCAGCCTGAACAACTACGGCAAGCAGGCCAATTTGTTCAAGGACGTCAGTCCGTCAGGTGAGGATTTTCGGGAAGGTTTGACCGCGATCGTATCGGTACGGGTACCGGATCCGAAGTTCGAAGCACAGACCAAGGTCAAACTGGTGAATCCGGAAGTGGACGGGATCGTTCAGTCGATCGTTGCAGAGGGGCTCACCAAGTACCTGGAAGAGAATCCGGGCAATGCGAAGAAGCTCGTCAACAAAGCGATCAATGCGGCGGAAGCTCGCGAAGCGGCTCGCAAGTCTCGCGAAATGGTTCGGCGCAAGGGAGCGATTACGACGGGTGGCCTGCCGGAGAAACTGCGCGATTGCCGCAGCCGGGACCTGGAGTCCACCGAAGTCTATCTGGTGGAAGGGGATTCGGCGGGAGGCTCCGCGGATACCGGCCGCGATTCCAACATTCAGGCGATCCTGCCGTTACGAGGTAAGATCCTGAATGTCGAAAAAGCACAGTTGGTCAAGATCCTCGACAGCAACGAAATCTCCAATTTGTTTCGAGCGATCGGACTTTCGCCGGCAGCCGGTGGCGAAGGGCTGGATGTCAGCAAACGACGCTACGGAAAAATCATTGTCATGACTGACGCCGATGTCGACGGTAGTCATATTCGAACGTTGCTGCTGACGTTTCTGTTTCGGCACATGCGGGAGCTTATGGACGGCGGCTTTGTCTATATCGCTCAGCCGCCACTGTATCGAGTCGTGCAGCGGAAGAAGGTGCGCTACGTGCAGACGCACGAGCAGATGATGAGTGAACTGATCGAGCTGGGGATCGATGGGGCATCTCTGGTTGTCAACGCAGACGATACCGTCTTCACGGGAGACAACCTGCAGCGCGTCGTTGACATTATGGGGGAAATGGAGCATCCGCTGGAACTGCTCGATCGTCGGGGAATCGACATTGGCCATCTGAAAAGCCAGGGGCTGACGGAAGAAAGTCGACTGCCTCGATTCCGCGTTCTGTATGGTGAATCGGAACGCTGGTTCTTTGATCGTGATTCTTCGGATGCATTCGTTCGCGAACTGGAAGCAGAACAGTCGGCCAATGCGTCGACTCCCGCTGAGCCGCAGTCGGATGACGAGTCACCAGTGGATAGTGACGCTGAAACAGGTCCGGTGTGCCAGGTCGTTGACCTGCATGAAGTAAAGGCACTGAACGAGAATCTCGTCGCGTTGAAGGATTTCGGTCTGGACGTTGGTGATTTTGTTGACGGAGGAATCCGCAACGCCGAACAGGTGTATCTGTTCCGAATCGAGCGCGACGATCAATCAGTTGATCTGGCCAGCCTTCGAGATCTTTTGCCCACGTTGAGACGACTGGGAGAAAAAGGCCTGACGCTGACGCGCTTCAAAGGTCTGGGTGAGATGAACTCAGACGAGTTGTGGGAAACCAGTATGGATCCCGAAAAACGGACGTTGCTGCAGGTCACGATGGAAGATGCCGCCGCCGCCGACGAAATCTTCCGAGTCCTCATGGGAGATCAGGTCGAACCCCGCCGCGAATTCATCGAAAAGCACGCCCTCGACGTCAAAGACCTGGACGTGTAACACATGTTGAGTATGACAAAGAAGTCCGTTTGTCAGGTTGAGCCTGACGAACCCGCTGTTCCGATCAGGCGAGCAGCGCGACGTTAGTCCGCTGATGGCGCGCGATTCTGCGGACTGACGTCGCGCAGCTCGCCGCTGTGTCGTTGGGCATGTGTACGGCGTGGCCTGTGCTGCCGCGCACCAGTCCCGAACCGGGAACAGGCCGTTCTATTCCGACGGCGTCTCGATCAGTGATTCGCTGTCAGGACGGATGGCTTCGAAGTAGGTTCGGACGGTTTCGCGGTGGCCCATGGGCAGTGGTTCAGAGTTCAGAACCGCTTCTGCTTCGCGCTGGAACTTGTTGTATTTGGCGGCAAACTGCCGCGCGACCCGCTGGTTGCCTTCCGGAGCTTCCAGAAGTTCCGTTTCGCTGGGGCCTTCGCCCTGAATACCATCCAATTGCTGTTCGTTGCGAACACTGTTGAGTTTTGTGGCATCATCACCGAATGGATTGCCTGAGGCTCCTCTTCCGGCTTTTTGTGAAGGGGAATTCGTCCTTGCGACTTTGTCACCTTCACATTGTCCGCGACACTGACTTTTGCATTGAGCCAGACGATTCAACTGACAGGACATACACTGCCCGATCTTCTTACACTGCCCCTGCTTCTTGCAGGCAGATGCCAGCTTTGAAAGACACTTTTTGCACTGACCCTGTTTTTTTGACTCCAGGCCTTCGGCAAGCTGACTGATCGTATTGCTGAGTTCACCCTGCTGACCGGGTTTTAGTTTGGCAACCATCTTCTTCAGGTTGTCTGCGACAGCTCGGCGTTGTTTGTCGCCCATCTTCGAAGGATCCATCGACGCAAGCTGTTCACCAGCTGCGTCATATTTTTCGGAATCGATGGCCTGGGCTGCTTCCTTCATGACGTCGGACGGCTTGATGGCTTCCGCAAGCGACTTGAGCAGCGAATCAGTCATGTCCAGTTGAAGTGCGTCTCGAGCTTCCGCCAGCGACTGTTCCATTTCAGAAAGAGTCGCCAGAAGATCGGCTTCGTCCAGCGTTTCGGAATCGAGTTCCTGAATCTTCTCTTCCAGTTCCTCGATTAGCTGTTCGATTTCCGGATCGTGCTGTTCGTCCGCCAGTTCTTCCAGATCATCCAGGACAGTCTCTCTCAATTCGTTTGCCTGATCCTGTGCCAACGGCAGAACTGTTGTGGCTTCCACTGTTGGGGCAGACCAGGTTCCGATCAATAACGCGAGAACAGTCATCGACGACAAAGCACCGGCCCAGCGCAGATGTGTACTGGATGCCTCCAGTGGCACGCATGACACAGGATCAATCTGTGCGAGTTGCTGTTCCGTTGTGTCGATTTGTATCTTCCTCAGGTCGTCGGCCTCAGATTCGGACAGAAACTGCAGCGCCGTAATCGAGCCATCTTTCAGTCCACATCGCGCGTCGACCAGACGTGCGGCGGATTCTGCACTTCGGCGCCGCGTCGCACCGAACAGCACTCCGGCCAGAACGCCGGTCAGAGCGATTGCAGGTGTCCACAGCCATGCCATCGTCGGGAAGGCGGCGATGCGAACAATGGCGAAGACAAGGGCACCACCAAGTCCCAGCAGAAGTCCGAATGTTGCTCCGCGAATCATGGAAGCGAACCAGAGCCGACGGCGAATACTGCTCAACATTTCATGAATCATGGGATCGCTCGATGTGCTGGAGGATGTGGCAGTGTGGTTTGCGATCAGCGATGACGCAGTGCGAATACCGCACGAAGGGTCTCTATGACCTGATTCGCGTCAAGGAGGAACTTGCCCTGGGGAATTGTACCGTTGGGTTCCTGGGTGCGGCAAGCGGAGTCATGAGTCAATTTCGCCCGGGCCAGACTTCGATCCGGCGAAGTGCTACGTCGGCCACAAAAATGACAAGAGCGGCCATCAGCAGCCACGGCCATAACGGGAGGGGTTCTCGTGCGGTTCGGTCACTCGGTTCTGAAACAGCTTCGGGCGATGGATCGTACTGTCCTCCGCTCAGCGAAGCGATTTGCTCCAGCATCGTCTTTCCAAGGGGCAGCAGCCGCAGTTCGTCGGGATAACCCACAGTGAGACCACGTGAACTGCGTACAGTAGTTCCGTCCACTCTTTGCTGAGCCAGATCGATATGATAGGCACCACGATGAGGCGTCTGGATCGTTGTTTCGAAGCGACCAGGTGCTGTCTGGTGCAGCGTGACCTGATCTCGTTTCAGTCTGGGATCGATCAGTGTCAGAGTTGTTTCCGCCTTGTCGACGAACTTCCCCGTCTCGTTAACGGTATCCATCGTGATCGTCGACTGATCTCCCTGCCTTGCCACTTCCACATAGATTCCCCGGCTGTCATCTTTGCGCATTGCGTTACGGATGATTTGGGCCCAGAAGGGGCCGAAGTCCGGCCACGACAGCCATTCTGCTGCCCAGCGACTTTTGGCGTCGCTGGTAAATGCCACGGAAACTCCCAGACCGTATCGCCACCACGCCAGCAGCGGATCACCGGCTTCACTGGCAAGAATGAATTCAGCCGTTGGTTTTGGGCGCGTGACGACATAGCCCAGCAGCAGAGGCGCCAGTTCCAGATCAATGCCCTCCAGAACGGATGTTGGTCGAACCACTTGGGGCATGAACGGCAGTTCGTTAATTGCCGATTTACTGGCTTCGACAGTTTCCTTCGCAAAGACCTGCGGGACCGATTCTGCATTGTCGCAGAAGTAGTAGCGACCTCCGCCAATCTGAGCCAGTTCTTCCAGCAGGTCCGCGCTGGCCCCTTCTCCCAGGGCGACTGTGGAAAGTGTCATTCGAGACGCTGCCATGTCTCCGGCAGCCCCCTGAAAATCGCCCGGTGTTGAGATTCCGTCCGTCATCAAAATGACATGCTTCAGGCGGGCCGATGCACCGCGCAGGGATTCGTACGCGTCGAGCATCGCCGGATACATGTTTGTTCCGCCAGATGCTTCGATCGTACTGATGGCGTCGGAGATCGCGCCATGATCCGCCGCCGTCCGAAGTTCGGAGACGACATAGGACTGACCATCGAATGCGATGACTCCGATTGCGTCGCGTGGTCCGAGAAGTTCGACCGCCGCCTTTGCCGCGTCTTTGGCCAGTTCGATCTTCTGGCCGCCCATCGACCCGCTCTTGTCGATCACCAGCATCATGGCCAGTGATGGCTTTTCGCGTTCCTTTTCGAAGTTGCTGCGGACAGGCAGTATCTCTTCGATCTGAGTCCGGTAGTAGCCGCCCAGCCCGAATGATTCGTCACCACCGAGCATGATGAATCCGCCACCCAGATCCTGTACATAGATCCGGATCAGGTCCATTTGTCTCATTGACATCACAGTTGCCGGTACGTTGGACAGAATCAGGCATTCAAACCCCTGTAGTTCTGCGAGGTCGCGAGGAATCCCTTCAGGTGGCCGAACTTCGACGTCGATTGACTGCTCATCCAGCGCCCATCTCAATGAGTCTGTCTGGTCAGTATCCGGATCCACCAGCAACACGCGCGGACGGCCCTGAGCGTAGACGACTGTGGAAGACTCGTTGTTATCCAGCAGAGTGTCGTCAAAACCTCGTAAACGGGCGGCAAAGGTTTCCTGCCGTTTGCCCAGCACGGTCTGTCGAAATCGAAATCGGTTTTCGCCTTTCACAATCTTTGTTGGTTCTGCTTTATCGTCGCCGATCTGGATATCACCGCGATACAGGTCGATGTATCCCGATGCATCGTGATTGCTGCTGACGACAACTTCCACGTAGAACGGTTCGCCCTGTCGGACCTGCGTTGGTGCGTGGGCTCTCGTCAACTGAACTTCCGGTTCGCTGCGAACCGGCAATGGAACGGTCCACACCGGGACGTCTGCTTCCGACACCAGCGGCAGCGGGTCGTCTCCATCTGTCGGGTTACCGTCCGAGAGTAGAACAATCTTTGGCACATGCGAAGGTGGCATGGCAGCAATAGCGGTTCGGATAGCGGCAGACAGATTGGTTCCTCGCCGTTTTGCTACTTCGGCCTGGTTTGTTGCTGCTGGCGGAGCCGGAGGCGATTCGGAGTCGTCGGCATTCTCGTTGCTGGCGTCACCGTCATCGGGTGTTTCAGTCGTTGAATCACTTTCCAACGGCGATGGAGTGTTTGCCTGACTGTCATCCGTGTTAGTGGGCGGCCATTCACTCAACACGTCTTCCGGCGTGTCAGAGAATTCCATGAACTGGAACTCAACGTCATCGGCCGCATTCGATTCTATCGCCTGAGCGATGAATTCATCGGCTTGCTGCCGCGCGGCGTCATCAATACTCTCGCTGCGGTCCACCGCAAAGATGATGAGCTGCTGACCTGTCCCGCGCAACAGTATCGGGCCGCACAATGCGGCGACCAGGAGTGCTGTCACCAGGATGCGGATGCCCAGAGAAATCCGTCTCTGCATAATCGGGAAATCGCTGAGTGAGCGCACGTGGAACCAGATCAGCACGAGTGCTGCCGGTAGCAGAAGCCAGCTCCATTGAGGATACAACCACTGCAAGAATGCCGTTCCTTTCATCAAACCTGTCGAGGTGCGGAAGTGATCCGAAAAGTTCTGTTTATGAAATCACTCTGCGGTTGAAGAATGTCCATTCTGTCAGCACGACACCGACCGCTCCAAAGATCAGATACAACCAGCCGGGTGCTCCCGCGGGCGGAAGATCTTCTGCCGAATGATCCTCATACTCAGTCTGGCGAAGGTCGCTCTCTGCGGCGTTGCACAGATTGACCGCAACCAGTTCGCCCTTCGTCCTGGGGATTTCGGTCATCAATTCTTCCGGAGTCTTAGGTGTCGCACGATTAGGTTCCGGCTGCTCAAACGCAGAAGGCGCGTCGAGTGCAAAGACACCGACCGAGTTGACTGGTCCGATGCGGGCACGTTGCCGATCAACTGTAACGCGACGACGATTGCCGTTTGGATCAATCAACAACGCCAGTTGACTGTCTTCGCCGGTGTCCGGCGCGTCCCATGGAACGCTGGCGACCTGACCGGTTGACAGTGCGGGGTTGATTTCATTCGTACGTCTCATGAACCAGTTGACAGCGTTGGTCATCATGACCGGAAACGCGATCCGCAGCGGCAGATCACTGGAATCCAGATTGGTCGACAGGATCAGGATGCGCCCCTGAGGCCGATCAACAGCCACCAGCAATGCGGCTCCTTCTGCACTTTCCAGCAGCGTCGTGACTTCTCCGAGTTCTTCGTGAACCTGAATATCCCGACCCTGATCCAGCAGGACGTTCAGTAGTTGAACATGCGTCAGTAACGGTGATTCTTCATCCTGCTTTGCGATCAGAGGTGCTTTGATTTCCCCGCCGAGTTTCCATGCCGGTGCTGTCGTTCCGTCGACAGTTATGGGCGGTCCGTCTTCCTTTGGTGCAACAAGAAGCACCGGGCCGTCCGGGATTTCTGACGGAACAGTCTGGTTGAACACATGCAGATGACCGGACTGGTTTGAGTCAACTGAATCATCATCAACAAGATTCAGCAGTGGAATCGAATCCAGAACCGTCGTGAGATAGTACGCATCGCTTTCAGCGGACGTGGTCAGATGGACGGGGATCGTTGGACGATCCGGTACAATGGCTCGGGCAACATTGTCCGCTGCCAGTCCGTCCTCGGAGTCAATCGACGCTGTTAGGATGCCTCCCTTGCGCGATGTTCCGTCGACCGTCGTTTGCCACGATTCGTTCGGTTCCAGTAACCACGGGATGACGTCGACCAGGGACTCGCCGAGTTTCAACGTGAGTCGTCCTTCGGCGGAAGAATCCGACAGGTTCTGCAGTTCAATCAACAGGGCATAGCCAAGTGGATCGACCGTCGACCGTCGTGCCTGAAACTGAGTGATTGCGACATTGTCGACAGATTCTCCGACCTGGACCCAGCGAACATCGGTCGCGTCCTCAATAGGGTCGTCGACGTCGAAAGACCGGTCGCTGAAGACCACGATGCGCCGTCGCACGGGATCGTTCGCAAGTCGCCGAGCTGCCAGGATTGCGTCGGTGATCTGAGTCGGACCGTCGGTGGGTTCTATCGTCTCCAGGCTATCCTGAATGGCGGGGCCAAAGTCCGTCATGCCAACCACAACCTGCACGCTGGATCCGGCTGTCAGAAGGGCGGCTTCATCTCCCTGTCGCAGTCCGGACACAAACGTTGAAGCTTCCCGCAACGCTTCATCGAGTCGAGTTGGCCCGTTCTCCGATCGAGTTGCCTGCATACTTGCGGAGTTATCAATGATGAGCACCAGTTCCTGGCTGGTGTCGGGCCGAAGGTTGAACACCGGATCGACCAGGGCCATGACAATTACACTCACGATGAGAAGCTGCATCAGCAGAGACAGCCAGTGACGCAGGTTTTGCCACAAACTGCGCTGCCGCTTTTCATCGAAGAGCTGGTCCCAGAACAACAGTGTTGCCACACGGCGGCGGCGCAATCGGGTTCTGAGGATGTAGAAGCCGATGATTGGAATCACGACCCACAGCCAGATCAGTCGATCAGGAGATGTCAGAGACATAAGGGTGTTTCCGGTTCAGCGTCTGTGTTGTGGAATGAATCGTTCAATGTTTGACCAAAACAGCCGAAAGACTGTGGAAGTGCCGGGCCGTCGCTATCCGACAGCAGCCGTTCTCATCATATTCAACAGGACGACATCAAACGGAACATCTGCCGTGGTTCGGGTATGACTCAGTCCGTACATCCGGCAGTAACCTTCGAGGTCATCAAGGAATGCAGCGAACAGTTTCCTGTAGTCTCTCAGTTTTCGTTCGGTGATCGTGACTTTCCGCTCCGTGCCGGATTCACAATCCACCAGTTGCACGTCGCCCAGCAAAGTGGGTTCTGCTTCTTCCTTCGTGTGAATCTGAATGACATGAGGTTCAAACCGGGCGTAACGGAGACGTTCGATTCCATCTCGAAATCCGTCCTGATCGTAGAGGTCGCTGATGAGCAGCACGAGGCCGCTGCGAGGGGCTCTTTGGACGAAGTCACCAGCAACGGTACGAAGGTCGGTGCGCTCACCCTGCGTCGGAAGTTCTTCCAGAAACCGCAGGACGCTGAGAATCTGATTCTTGCCGCGCGTCAGTGGCATCGTTGAACGGATCTGCTGGTCGTAAGCCAGAATGGAAACACGGTCCAGATCGGACAGAGCGATGTACGACAACGCTGCCGCAATCTGGCGACCCAGAGTAAATTTATCCGGCTGGTCGGGGTCAGACCGATCCATGCTGACAGAGGCATCCAGCAGGATGTAAACATGCAGGTCTTCTTCTTCCTGAAATCGCTTCAGCAGCATGTCGCCGTGACGAGCGTAAACATTCCAGTCCAGATATCGCAGGTCATCGCCCTGGAAGTACTCTCGGTGGTCGGCGAATTCGATTCCTCCACCTGTCTGCATCGTGCGACGCTGAGCCAGCAACTGCCCGCGAAACATCCGTCGCGACAGAAGTGAAAGATATTCCAGCCGCTTTACGAAATCGGCATCAAACATGTCGGCCCTGAATCAAACGAAGTGCGTCTTCATGCCGGGCCAGAGTGCCCGCCAGCGCTCAGATGCAGAACTTACGGCATCGCGACTGCTTCCTGCCCCACATGTTCCAGCAGATCGTCGACAATGGAGTCGACGGTAATCCCTTCTGCCTGCCCTTCAAAATTCAACATGACACGATGACGCAGCGTCGCGTGTGCCACGTCGCGAATGTCTTCTTTAGCAACATGGTATCGCCCATCGAGCACGGCGCGAATTTTTGCACACAGGATGGCAGCCTGTGAGCCGCGAGGGCTGCTGCCGTACCGAACGAACTGTTTCACCATCGGAGTGGCGGTTTCGTGTTCAGGATGTGTGCCCATAATCAGAAGGATGGCATAACGCCGAACTTCGTCGGCGATTGGAATCTTCCTCGACAGATCTCTCAGTTCCAGCACACGATCTGCTGACATGATGCGTTCCGGAGAAGCCGATTCTTCAGCCGTCGTGCGGTCCATGATGAGTTCCATGTCCTTCACGGAAGGAAAAGGAACATGCAGCTTCATCAGAAAACGATCCAGTTGTGCTTCCGGCAGCGGATAAGTGCCTTCCATCTCAAGTGGATTCTGAGTCGCCAGCACGAAGAACAGACCTTCCAGCTGATGCGACATTCCTCCGACGGTCACGCTGTGTTCCTGCATGGCTTCCAGCAAAGCAGATTGCGTTTTCGGAGTTGCTCGATTGATTTCATCAGCGAGCAGGACATTGGCAAACAGTGGACCCTTCCTAAACTGAAAGTCCTTGCTGCCTCCGGCGCCTTCGACCAGGACACTTGTTCCGATCAGGTCAGCCGGCATTAAGTCGGGTGTAAACTGGATTCGGCTGAAAGGCGCGTCCAGTACTTCGGACAGTGTACGCACGAGCAGTGTCTTACCCAGGCCGGGAACCCCCTCCAAAAGAACATGCCCGCCAGCGATGAGCGCCGTTAATACGCTGTCAACGATCGGTTGCTGACCAACCATCCGCTTGGAGACTTCTGTCCGCAGCTTTTGAAAATCATCCCTGAACTCGGCCAGTCGGGCACGAACTTCTTCTTCTGTGAGATCATTCATTCGGTTTTCCCGGTCAGACGAATTCCATCTATGAAGGCATCGAGTCTACTGTTCCAGGATGGGCCAGTGTAACGATGCACGTGTTCAGGTGTTTCCACGGGTCGTTATTACGGAACATCATTGCAGTCGACTAAGGGCTTGTCGAACGTTTGTGTTTTCGGGATTGGGTCGGCCATACTGAGGGAAAACAGAGCCGTCGACCCTGGGAAGTATGTCAGGACCATCACTCTGCGGTTTCCAGGTTCGTTCGGCGACCGGTTCGTTGCCAGGTCGTTGTGGTCGCTAAACAGGCCAGTCATGGGGATTGTAAAACGATGATAATGCTCTTGGGGTCGTGCTCTGGGAAGTCGTCAGGAACCATAGTCGGTCGGGTGATGTTTCTGTTGGTGCTGACTTGTCTGTTTGTTCAGCCAGCGAGCGCACAGAGCGGGAAAGACGCTCTGGAACAGGAAAGGGCGATCGCTGATCGCTTCCTTACCGTTTTGCTGAAACGACCTCGACCGGGAACCGCGCTGGACCGTGTCTACGGATTCCATGTTCGCAATGCGACACTGGATGAGCTGGTCGATTCGCTTGACGTCGATGACAGCGCCGCCGATGCAGGCGCAAGAGCCATGATTCTGGGGCTGGTTCAACTGCAGCGCGGGCAACCGGCACTCGCGGCTGAGTCGCTGAAGAAGGCCGAATCTCGTCTTCCGGATGATGCTGTCTGCAGCCACTACCTTGGACGCGCTCTGTTGGCGGTCGGACAGACGGAACAGGCTGCGGCCGCGATGGAGCGGGCTATAGAACGCGGGCCGGCGCGCAACGAAGCCCTCCCGATCTTCACGGAGCTGGGACGGATCTACGGACGTGCCGGATTGAATGACAAAGCGCTCAACGTGTGGACGCGGCTGGAAAAGATGTTCCCGGGTGATGCGCGCGTTGGTGGACAGATCGCACGCACGCTTGCGGAAGAAGGCTATGACGAAGAGGCGTTCAGGAGATACACCGCGCTGGCAAAGTCGGCGCGTCAGGAAGAGAGCCGGATCACATTTGCCGTGCGCGCCGCAGAAATGAAACGTCGACTCGGCCAGACAGAAGAGGCGACAAAGGATCTGGAAGCGATTCTCAACAAGCTGCGTCCCGGAAGTTGGCTCTACACCGATGTGCGAAACCGCATTGAAGATGGTTTTCTGAAATCGGGCGACTTTGATGCTCTGGCGAACTATTACACAAAACGACTGGAGCAGGATTCAGATAACCTGGAAATGCGAACTCGCCTCGGACGCATCCTCGTTTCGGCAGGTCGACTCGACGAAGCGCAGCAAACGCTGCAGGAAGCTGTGGAACGTGCGCCGGACGATGCAGAGGTTCGTCTGGCGCTGATTGATCTGCTGTTGAATAAAAGTGAAACGTCGCTGGCCGCGGAGCAGTTTGAACATCTGGCCAAACAGGATCCGGAAAACCCGGACTACCTTTTGCGGTGGGGCCAGACGTTGCTGGAAGACCAGGATAAGCAGCTGGACGAACGCAGGAAAGCGGCGGCAGAAATCTGGCAGCGACTGGTCGATGCGCGTGCTGATGACGCGGTCACTCTGGCTCAGGTGGCAGATCGGATGAGATCGATCGACCAGCAGGATGACGGGATCAGGATTTACAGAAAGGCAATCGAAATCGATCCGGCTTCGCCTCAGTACCGGGAGTATCTGGGCGAGTACCTCCATCAGCCGGACCGACAGGACGAAGCCATTGAAGTCTGGGAATCGATCGCTGCCGACGATCGTCGTAACCGAGAATCACTGGTTCGTCTGGCCGAAGTGTTTGCCACATTTGATCTGCCCGATCGATCTGTCACGACCTGGGAAGCCGCTGCAGAATTCGATCTCACATTTGCGCAGGAACTTCGGTTTGCCGGAGTGCTTCGGAAATCGAAGAATTTTGAGACGGCACTGGAACGGCTGGAAGTCGCTGAAGGAAAGGCTGAGTCTCCGGATGAGCGAGATCAGCTTCTGAAAGATCGCATCACAACGTACAGCGAAGCAGGCACGCTTGCTGACCAGATTGCCGAACTGAAGCAGCAGCCGGAAACGGCCGAACAGCTGCGGGAACTGGCCATGATGTATCAGGCGGCCGGACAACTGACGCCAGCGGCAGAAGCGATCGCGGCGGCGACCAAAGCAGCGCCCGACAGTATTCCCGTGCTTGTGGTTGCTGCCGACATTGCAGAACGGCAGAACCGTTTCCTGGATGCGGTGGAACTCTTCCGAACACTTTCGAATGTTGATACGCGTTACCAGACGAACTATCTGCAGCGAATTGCCAGGCTGCAAAGTCGGATGGGGCAGGTCGATGAATCACTTTCAACCTGTGAAGATCTGATCGAAGCGAATCCGGCGAGTACGGAATCCTATCAATTCTACGCCCGCACCGCGTTGCAGGCCGGGCGACAGGATTCGGCGGTCGAAGCTCTGCGGCGCGCCATGAATGTCGCTCGTCGTGACAATGGTCCCCGCAACATGCAGGCGTCAATCTTTGCCGATGCCTATCGAACGGATGAAGCAATCGACCTCTACTGGCAGGCGCTGGAATATGAATCGAAGCCGAATGATCGCATCGGAGTCATCCGGCAACTGGCTCCTCTCTATGACAGACGCGACGGACTCGAACCACTCATTCAGCGAATCGAAAATCTGGGGCGGGAAGAGAATGACGTTCGGACAACTCAGCTGATGATGAGCGCGGCTCATGAAGCCGTGGAAGACTATGGTGCCGCCGGGCAGGCACTGGATCGGTTACTGGCCAGGCAGCCGAGAGATGTCGCACTGCTTGAATCAATGGTCCGGCTTAGCGATGCGGCAGACGAACTGGCACTGGCCGCCGATTTTCAGCAGCGGATCGTGAGTCTGGCTGACACTCCGGAAAACCGATTTAAGCTCGTCCAGTTGAAACTGGATGCGGGTTTGATTGATGTCGCGACCGCGCTTTCCGAACGAGTCTCACTGGCATCCGATCCGGCGCGCCTTGGACGCATGATTCGTTCTGCCGCCATGCGCAACGATACCGAAACCGCCATTGCCATCTGTCGCGAAGCTGTTCGTGGTGACTCCGGATTGTGGGACGTAAAGCTTCTGCTGGCGCAACTGCTGCTAAACGAAAAGGGCGACGACGCTGAAAAGAAATATACAGAAGCAGTCACACTGGCTGATGAAATCATTCAGGCCGAACTGGATCCGGAAGCAAAGCCGCCGACAAGAGCACCACCCGCTTCAACAGCTTCAAAGCAGCACCAGCAGCGAACTCAGTACAGTCTCAATCCACAAAGCTGGGCGCAATACAGCTATCAGTTTGCTCGCACTTACCGGCTGGGACGATACGGAAGAGCAAATTACGGTTACAGCTATGGACGGGCGATGAACCTGGTTCAGCCGGCGTCCTTTCAACATGCCCGCGTGCTGGCGATGTCACTGAAAATGGTTCATGTTGCCAAAGGGAAGTCAGGGGATGAGCTGGAGGCGGCACTGAAGACGGCGATGAACGAACTCGTACCACTGCCTCCTTTGGAAGAAGTCACAGATGCGGCGCAAATCTGGGAATACTTCGCGCTGGACACGCTGGCGACTCAAATTGTTCCTTCACAAAGCACTCCGGAAGCTGTTCAGAAGAAACAGAAGACACAGGAACCGATGATCTGGCGTCTGGCTGAACTGGATTCGGACCACGGGCCTAACAGGTTATACGGCATTCTCCACCAACGACTATTGAATGCATCGGCAGGTGAGGCGGATTCGCCTCAGCCCGACAAGAAGGCAGAGGTGACTCCGCTTTCCGATCAACAGTTGCAAACGCTGATCACTGTTTATGAAGCGGCTCGCGACAAACTACTCAGCAGGAAACAGTCTGCAGGGACAGCGCAGCTGTTTACTTACCAGGCGATTCTCAGGAACGAGTTCGCGCTGGCGAATCAGCCGGAACGAGCGGCAGAGTATGAAGACGCTGTGTTACCGGACGATGCTCCGTTTGCCGACATTTTGGGGACAATCACATTTTATTTGCAGACCAATCAGGTTGACCAGGCGGATGCACTGGTAGATCGTCTCCTGCCGTCCATCCGACCGATGAGGACACATCCCGGCGGCAGGTTCCTCGCAACTCCATCAACGGATCGATCGGTGGCATTGTGCGTATGTCCAGCGAACCGGTCAAAGACTTCATCAAACGCAATCAAGTCAAACTGCTGGACGCACTGATCGCCAACAATGCAAACGCCGTCAGTCGATCACGAACAGGTCGCACGACACTGTCTGACGGAACCGTCCAAAGCTACTACCGGCATTCTCAAAGCGGCGGTTACCGATCAATAGAGCTCAAGGCACCACTTTCGACGGATCTGTTCGGACAATCTGCTGTCTCTGAACTGTCCGCGTTGTTTCCGCCGGAAGCAGATTCCACCAATCGAAACAGTGCGAAACTCATCATACCTCTGGATGTCATCGTTCATCTGGCTGAACCACTGCCGGATGCACCGCCTCACGAATCCAAAACTCGCCGGTCATTGTCGGCGTACGCGCACTGGTGGGCAGATCGGCCGGCAGATTGTTTTCAGGGACTGGTGGCGCTGTGCGATGATTATCCGGACGACGTGGACCTGCAGATTGAACGAGCGAGACTCGCCAGCGAACTGGGGCAGACGCGTGTCGCACTGGAGGCGCTGGATTCATTCGATCCTCTGGACAGCCAGATGCTGGTTCGTAAGGAAATGGCAGCCATGAATGTGGCATCAGAGCTGGGGGACGTGGACCGCGCTCGACAGGCAGCTGAACGATTGTTCGGCATGAGGATGGATACAAATACTCAGATCGCGCTCGCCGATCAGCTGAGACGATTGGGAATGAAGGACAGGGCGTCGGCCGTTCTGCGCCGGCTTCGAGGCGGCAAGGCACGTGATGAAAACACAGAGATGCAGATCGCCAATGCATTCATCGCGTCCGACGACAAGGAGGCGGCAGCAGAGGTGGCCTATTCTCTGTTGAAGCGATTGAACAGCGGACGAGGTCGACAGGCGAATAACAGTGAATACTACCGCCGACAGGCTGTGTCGATTCTGCAGTCCGCCGGTCGCCTGGATTCGCTAATCGAACGTGCGGAGCGGCGATTAAAGTCTGCTTCGAAGTCGATGCGAGCACGAACAGAACTCGCAGAGCTCTACAACGCCGCCGGCCGGACAGATGACGCAGCCAAACTGTGGGAAGGTGTTGCCGGAAATCAATCGGGTGATGCGCGGCTCATGCTGAGTCGGGCGGACGCTCTTTCCAAAGCAAAGAAACACAAGAACGCGATGCTGATGTATCTGGCGGCCTTTGAAAAAGAACCTCAGTTGTTCGACAACAGCTTCTACAAGATGCTGCAGGAGGCCCGGCAGGCCGATGCGTCAGAAGAGATGTACGAGAAACTGCGGAAGATTCCAGCGAATGCTCTGCCGTATTATCGGGTGAGTGAGTTGCTGCAAATCGGTGATCGAAACAAGTTTGGTGAACAGAAGCGAAAGTTTGTTCTGCACGTCTTGAAGGGTGACCAGAACCAGCAGATGTTCTATCAGATTGTTCAGGCGATTCCGAAATCAGCTCGGAAACAAATTCCGGAACTGCGTGACGTCATGATTAAGGCTGTGTGCAGTGCGACGGCATTCCAGCCACAGTCCAATCTCTGGCAGGTGATGAGTTATTCGAGTGGAGGCAAGGCGAACGGCGCGTTGGAAGAAATGGTCGACCTCATCAGGAATGACGGTGATGTCTGGGAGAAGTTCGATGAAGCAGCAGCGAAAGCTCTCGAAGTCGAAACGAGCGCCCCAACAGCCCGGTTTCTGAGTGCTTTGCTGGAACTTTCGGAAGACGGTCTCAGAGATGCTGCCGTAAAGACCTTGCGCGAAGTGACGGCTGCTCCGGAAGAAGAGGATTCCACTGAGCAATCGAAACAGGCGGCCGCGATCAATGGTAATTTGCTGTGGCAGGCCGGGCAGATTCTGGAAGAAACAGGTGGCATTGACGATCGTCCATCGTTGCTGGTGGCTGTCTACGAAATGGCTGCTCGCAGTCCGAATATGTCCCGAATGAACAACATTCGCTATTCGGTGGTGGTCCGACTTATCAAAGCCTATCGCGATGCGGGTCAGCCTGAAAAGGCTCGCCGCTACCTGATCGATGCATACAACTCAATCGATAACTCACAACAGAATCAATACAACCCCGGCTACGGCGACTATCAGGATCTTTCATCGTGGAAATCGATCGCCGATCAGCTGGTGGAACTCGATTATCCGATTGACGGCCTGGCGATTTATCATCGAGCGATCGCGAGTCCGGAGAAATTTGAAAAGTCCAAACGCTGGGGACGACAGCAGTCTGTTAAAGAATTCGAGAAAGCCGCCAAATCTGCACGAAAAAAGGCTACTCCGGCGGCAGCCATCGCACACCTGAATCATATCAGCTCAGAATTGCTCGATGACAGTAAGCCGCTGGCGATTCAGGTTCAGGACCTGCCACTAAGCGCTCTTGCGGTGGAAGACGTGCAGACAGGACTGGCTCTGTCGATTTCCAGGGCTGCCGAAACCGAGGCGGGACAGGAGGCACTTGCGGCGTTCTCCGCGAAGCTCCTAAGTGCAGAGGAATCGCGACCTGATGACTGGTCATTGCCAGCCACGCGTTTGATGGTCTCTGGTGCGCTGGGAGCTGCTGATCTCGCGGATGTTGCAAAGACTCTGCTCAGTCGGCTGCCCACATCGGCTGTGATCTCAGAAGCAAAGGGGACTCCGCATGCTGTGCAGCACCGGACGCTGCTGGATCTTTACACTCCCGTATCCTTTGTGATTCGCACTGGTGATGAACAGGCAGCGAATGCCTGTGAGGAGCTCGTTGCCTGGTTGAAAACAGTCACGAATACCGTGGGGGATGCCGAAGCGCAGCTCGCACTCACCAGACTCACCGGTGACGCCGACACGTCGCTGGTGAGTTTCATTGAAGCGATCGAATCGGGCGTCAAGCCGGGGGCGACCCTGTCGTCCGCACAATTCAAGACAGCCATGCAGGTTGCCGCATCGGCAGCAGCATCCGGAGACATCGCACTGTCCACACGCGCCGTGACGCTTGCTCTCGGAAACGGCCCGCCGCTGAGACAACTCAGCAAGACGGGTGATGCATTCACTATCAATCGCAACCGAAACAGGAGTGTTCGCGATGAGCCGGACGGTGAAATGACGGAGGTTACTCAGCAGTTGCTGGATCTGATTAATGTCTGGACAGAAGTGACCGGGCATCAACTGGGAGCTGTTGCACCGAAAGGAGATCCGTCTCATCCGGATATTGATCCCGAAGAGACGCTCAATCAGATCACGACGGCGCTCAGCGCGGCAGTTATGCCGAAGTCCCGTGGCAACGCCGTATTCTCGTACGCAAAACCTGTCGTGTCTCTGAGGAACTACGATCGGTTCGGATCTAATGACGACATTGTTTCCCGGTCGGCGTCGATTGCTCTGGCGCGTGCTGCCGCTGCAAGTGGCCGTTCCGAGGAAATGATTCAGGCAGCGCAGTCACGTCTTGCAGAAGTGGGGGGTAAGGTGCCGACACTGGCGCTATTGGTGGACCTGACAGCCGCCACCGGAGATGAAGATGC
>Ga0180430_10000023_pt1 | contig 191022 bp, 175 predicted proteins | sample SS_ome_9_FD_132999 | JGI IMG/M metagenome (GOLD analysis project Ga0180430, IMG submission 132999) | Hypersaline lake sediment archaeal communities from the Salton Sea, California, USA - SS_1_S_2 metaG | ecosystem: Environmental > Aquatic > Non-marine Saline and Alkaline > Hypersaline >...
ATTACCGGCACGCCGACCGCTGATGGCGTCTTTGATTATATCATCCCGCTTACAGGCGGTTGTGGTACTGTGAATGCCACGGGTCGTATCACCGTTACCGCCGATATGACCGCAGGAGCGGGTTCATCTACTCCGACCTTGTGTGTGAACACGGCCCTTACCGATATCACTCATGCGACCACGGGTGCAACCGGCATAGGAGCAGCTACGGGCTTGCCCGCTGGTGTGACTGCTTCCTGGGCACTTGATGAGATCACGATTACCGGCACTCCGACCGCTGATGGCGTCTTTGATTATATCATCCCTCTGACGGGCGGATGTGGTACAGTGAATGCCACGGGTACGATCACTGTCATACCTGATAATACCACAGTTCCACCTGATAACGCAAGCAGTAATCCTGCTGATGTTTGTGCAGGAGATGGCGTCATTACGCTGAGCTATGCAGGAGGTGATCCGGGAAGCAATGGGATTGCAGTCTGGTATGATGATGACCAGTTTACTTCAATGGTGGGTACGGGAAATGGATTGACTGTTGCAGCTCCTGCAGTCACCACCACTTACTATGTGAGGTTTGAAGCGGACTGCGATATATCGGAGGCTGTTTCTGTAGTAGTAAATGTATGGCCCCTGCCAGTCCCTGTATTTACTGAAATGACAGAGAATACCTGCACCAACGGGCCTTTGATCAGGTACGTGGCCGGGGGGCTTGCTGGTTCAACATTTTCATGGAACATTACGAATGGGACCATCGTGCAGAATAATAACGATACCATCTACGTGGATTGGGGCGATCAGGTCCTTACAGGAACTATAGAGCTTACTGAAATCTCAGCAAATGGCTGTACCTCCCTGCCTGTAAGCTTGCAGGTAGAGGTTGGGGGACCCGAGCTTGATCTCGGGGAAAATGTCGGTGTTTGCAGCGGGTCTTCCATAAGCATCGAAGCGGAAGGTGATTATGATGCCTATCTATGGCAGGATGGAAGCACGGGACCTGTTTACACAACTGACCAGGAGGAATGGGTGATCCTGGAAGTCTGGGATGCAGTGGGCTGCAGCACCAAAGACAGCCTTTATGTTTCAGTATACCCGGTGCCGGAAGTGGATCTTGGGCCCGATACAACGGTGTGTGATAATGAGGAACTGGTGCTTGATGCGGGGACAGACGGAACTATTTACAGGTGGTCCACGGGCGAAGTCAGTCAGCGGATTACGGTCTATAATGATGGTGACCAGGAGATCTGGGTGGAGCTTGAGAATGAACAAGGATGTGTGGGAGGGGATACCGTCCTGATCGAGGCCTGTGATGTTTATTATGATTTCGATCCACCCACAGCCTTTACACCAAACGGGGATGGGGTAAATGATGTATGGAATTTATATGGCTTGTTGGAATTCCCGGAATCCGTGGTTGAGATTTATGATCAATGGGGGACCCTGACCTGGAAATCCGAACCGGGATATTCTCAAGCCTGGGATGGGAACAACATGAATGGGAGACCTGTTCCTTTTGATTCATATCACTTTGTTGTCTATTTCAACGATGGAAGCAATGAGAGGTATATGGGCATTGTAACCGTTATAAAATAAGAATGAGAAGGCTATTATATATAGTGGTATTGCTGACAGTTTTTCTGGCAGAGGCACGTGCCCAACAAACACCTGTGTACAGTCAGTATATGCTGAACGGATTCCTATTGAACCCTGCTGTGGCTGGTTCAGAAGGCTTCACCGCTGTGAATCTGACGGTCCGGGAACAATGGGTGGGACTTCAGAACGGGCCTTCCACCTATGCAATGAGTTTCCAGACCAGGCTGATGCAGGAGAGCCGTATTTCCAGGTCCAAGTCTGTAAGGAAGAGGGGGAGATCAGCATCCAGGGGAGGCCGTGTGGGCCTGGGAGGATATATTTTTAATCACAGGAATGGTGCAGTGGACCGGACCGGACTCAAGCTTACCTATGCCTATCATATCGACCTTGACCGGGCTCAACTATCCTTTGGACTTTCCATGGTGGGATACCAGTATCGCCTGGATGAGGAATTGATTACACTTGAGAATCCAGATGATAATCTTTGGCTGGGGGTCCGTCAATCGGTCTTTATCCCCGATGCCGATTTTGGGGTATATCTCTCCGGGAAGGACTTCTGGACCGGGGTTTCGGTAGACCAGCTTCTGGAGTCGGCCCTGAAGTTCGGAGATGATGGTTATGAAACGCTGGTCATGGAAAGGACATACAACGTGATGGGAGGCTACGATTTCATGGTTAACCGGGACCTGATCATTAGTCCCTCGGCATACCTGAAGATTGCTGAGAACGGGGAGGCGCAGGTTGATATCACTGGCAAGTGCTATTTTAAACAGGCTTTCTGGGGTGGACTGACCTACCGGACAGGTCATTCCGTTGTGTTGATGCTGGGTGCAGGAGTCGATCGTTTTGTGTTTGGATATGCCTACGATATTGGATTGAGTGGATTGATGAAGAATACTTACGGCACACATGAATTCACTTTTGTGGCCAGGTTTGGCGATGTTGCAAGCAGGCACCGCTGGTTGAACCGTTTTTAGCTTCCCCGGGAGATTTCATGATCCGTTTACCGGTAAAATGTGCTCTTTTGCCGATTTTTATTTCCGGAACATCTTCTTCCATGTTACTTTTGACCTTATAAGCTACAAGACTATGGAAAAGTATTCAGACTGGGACAACAAGAAACATGATGACAGGAACTCATCTGGAGGCAGCTCGCCGGGTCAGTTTAAACGCTCGGGCAGGGCGCATATGCTGCTGGGAATCGTATTGATGTTCCTGGGCCTGTTCCTTATAGCAGACATGGCAGATATTGTTCCCTGGAGGCTAAGGGATTTTATATTTACCTGGCAGGCTTTGCTGATCATCCTGGGACTGATCTTCCTTTCAAATAAAGAAAACAAGGGAACGGGGATTATTCTGATTGTGATTGGCTCCTTTTTTCTCTTACCCCGTATTTTACATGTACCCCATTACTGGGGTTCCCTGTTCTGGCCAGCGATGCTGATAATACTCGGACTGGTTGTTATTTTTGGCAGCAGAAGAGGAGGCAGAGGAGGCACCTACTTCGGCGGTCATAAAAGACATACAACCAGTGAAGACTGGTTAGACGATGTATCTGTTTTTGGGGGAGGCGACCGCATTGTCAACTCTCAACAGTTTAAGGGCGGAAAGCTGACTCATATTTTCGGAGGCTCCAAGATAGACTTTACCCGGGCGCAATTGTCACCTGGGAAGAACAACCTAGAGGTTGTGATGATTTTTGGAGGAACCAAATTAATTTTACCGGAAAGCTGGGATGTGAAGGTGGAAGTGACCTCGGTATTCGGAGGGTTCTCCGACAAACGGGTCAAATCCATCGTGGTTACTGATTCTGACAGGAGCTTGCATATTACCGGAGTGAATGTCTTTGGTGGCGGTGAGATTGTAAACTATCACTGATAATGAGTCATCCCATAACCGGAAACAGGAGGTCCATTCTGATCTATTCCCTGGTCTGGATCATGGTTGCAGTCACCCAGGGGGTGCTCTACTTCTATGTTTTCCGCTTTCCCATTCCGGTTGTTGTCACCGATGCCCTGCTTTCCAGCTTTCTATTCGGTTTCATGGGCCTTCTGGCCTGGTATCCCACCCGTTACATCCCTTTTCAGCGCCAATCCCCTTTCTATTCCATTCTGGCCCATGTGGTGGCCGGGGTCCTGGTAATGGGGAGCTGGGTCGTGCTTACTGTTTCAATACTGAATGCCATTTTTACTCAGCAGGCTGACTATGTTGATTTTTTGAATCAGACAGTGGCCTGGAGGGCCATGCTGGGCGGACTGATCTACCTGGTGCTGGTGCTGATTTATTATCTGGTCTCCAACAGCCAAAAGCTACAGGAGCGAAGGCAGCAGGAAGTACGCTTGCAGGGAATGGTCAGGGAGGCCGAGTTGAATATGTTGAAATCCCAGATAAATCCTCATTTCCTGTTTAATTCCCTGAATTCCATTGCTTCGCTGACCATGAGCAATCCGGAAGAGGCCAGGGAAATGATTATCAGGCTCTCGGATTTTCTTAGGTATTCCCTCAAGCACCGCGAGAACGAATATGTACCCCTTGAGGAGGAACTGGGCCGGATGAAGGACTACCTGGCCATTGAAAAGATCCGCTTCGGAGAGAAATTGTTGTATGAATTTGATATTGATGAGGCCTGTCAGGAATTCCCGGTACCAACCATGATATTTCAGCCATTGTTTGAGAATGCAATCCGGCACAGTGTATATGAGAGCGTGGAACCGGTTTCAATCCGGTTTTCATGTAAACCGGATCAGGGGCATATGAAAGCAGAGATTTCCAATGATTATGATCCCGGGACCCCCTCCATGAAAGGGACGGGCGTGGGGCTCCAGAATGTCCGTCAACGCATAGCTTTGGCTTATCAGGAAAAGGGGGCTGTGCAGTGGACCGGAAATGACGGGGTTTTTACAGTTACCATTCTTTTTCCTCGTATCTTTATTTAGATTCCAATTTTTGAATGAAAATGAGCACCAAGAGAGTTATTATCGTTGAAGATGAACGTCCGGCCAGGGATTTGGTGATGAACTACCTGGAAGGTTTTCCGGAGATGGAAGTGATCGGACAGTATGACAATGGATTTGATGGTTTGAAAGCCATAAATGACTTGAAGCCCGACGCCATCTTTCTGGATGTTCAGATGCCCAAGCTGACCGGATTTGAGTTGCTGGAAGTTCTTGAACATCAGCCCGAAGTTATATTTACAACAGCTTACGATCAATTTGCCATTCGTGCTTTTGAGAGGAATGCAGTGGATTATCTACTTAAGCCATTCTCAAAGCAACGCTTTAGAGAGGCTATAAGTAAGTTAAAGGTCCGCCTGGAGACAAAAAAGGAAGGTGAAAAGGAGGAGAGCGGCATTGAGAAGATACGTCAGCATTTTGCGGAGAGCGAAGAGAAATTACATCGGGTGGTAATAAAAAAATCGGGGAAGATCCATGTGATTTCCACAGGAGATATCAATTTCCTTGAAGCCCAGGATGACTATGTGATGATCTATACTGATGAGGGCAAGTATCTGAAACAGCAAACCATGAAGTATTTTGAAAAACACCTTGATAATCAGCAATTCGTAAGGGTGCATCGCTCATATATCGCCAATATTGCCTGCATCGAAAGGATCGAGCCCTATGAAAAGAGTAACTTCATTTTGATCCTGAAGGATGGAAATAAGGTTCCTGTGAGCCGAAGTGGCATGCAGGTGCTCAAGGAGAATCTTGATTTTTAAATGAAAGGAGCTTAGGGATGTCTTTGCAAATTGAAGAGAAGAATCTGAACAAATTCATTGTGGTGGGGGACAGGGTTCTGATTAAACCAAAAAACCAGCAGGACAGGACCAAATCAGGGCTTTATCTGCCTCCCGGCGTTCAGGAGAAGGAGAAAATACGCAGTGGTTATGTATTGAAGGTGGGACCGGGCTATCCCATTCCGGCCATTCAGGATACGGATGAACCCTGGAAGGACAGGGGCGATGATGTAAAGTATGTCCCACTGCAGCCCAGGGAAGGAGATGAGGCTATTTATTTGCAGAACAGTGGCTACGAAATTGAATTCAACAACGAAAAGTACGTTATAATTCCCCACTCGGCCATCCTGATGCTGATCAGGGATGAGGATCTGTTTACGTAGGCTTCCCGGGTTTTCCGGGCTTCCAGCGTCCGCTCTTCCGCAAAGCCTGATCCAGGATCCATTCTATCTGGCCATTTGTGCTTCGGAATTCATCCGCGGCCCACTTCTCCAGTGCTTCCATTTTTTCCGGATCAACCCTGAGAACAAAAGCTTTCTTTTTGCTCATTTTAGTGATGCAAAGTACCTGTATTAACAATGGGGCTTGGATCCTTGTCTCCGCACAGAACAACCATCAGATTGCTTACCATGGCTGCTTTCTTCTCGTCATCCAGGTGGACGATGTCTTTTTCGGCCAGTTGCTCCAATGCCATCTGGACCATGGATACAGCCCCTTCAACAATCTTAAACCTGGCAGCCACCACTGCTGTTGCCTGCTGCCTTCTTAACATGGCACCTGCAATCTCTTCAGCATAAGCAATGAAGTTGATCCTTGCTTCAATCACATGTATTCCAGCTATTTGCAAGCGTTCCCGGATTTCTTCCTCCAGCTCATGGTTCACTTCTGAGCCACCTCCCCTGAGGGTAATCTGGGCATCGTGGTCCTCAAAGTTATCGTAGGGATATATGCCTGCAAGTTTTCGCAGAGCAGTCTCACTCTGAACAAATACGAAATGCACATAGTCATCCACTTCAAATGCGGCTTTGTAGGTATCCTCCACTTTCCATACCAGTACACAACCTATTTTGATGGGGTTGCCGATTTTGTCATTCACTTTGATGGTCTCACTGTCAAAGTTCCTTGCCCTGAGTGATATTTTCTTTCGAACAAAGAAGGGATTGACCCAGAACAATCCGTTTTTCTTTATGGTTCCTTTATAAGCGCCAAACAAAATCAGAACACATGACTCATTTGGATTGACAACAGTAAATCCAATGGCTGTAAGGAATACGTCCACGCTCAGCAGGACTCCCAGCCAATGGATGCCACCCATATAACTGAAAATAGCTCCGAGAATTAACAGCAGGAGTACCATAAGCATTAGATACCCTGAGATGGCCTTTTTGCTTGCTTCCTGTTTTTTCATGATAGCTAAGTTTAGTGATATTAAAATGATATCATAAAAATATCACAAATATAAGAGAAAGTCAAGTAAATGAAGGGAATAGTTTCATCAGTGGCCATACACTATCAGTGGCCATAGACGATCAGTGGTCAATCCACCCTCAGTGCTCCATGCATTCCCGGTGTCTGAAACAATCCACAAGGTGGTCGTTTACCAGACCGGTGGCCTGCAGGTGGGCATAGATGATGGTGGAGCCCAGGAATTGAAATCCCCGCTTTTTCATGTCCTTGGCAATGGCATCAGAAAGGGGTGTGGTGGCAGGGATCTCAGACAGGTAGCGGAAGTGGTTTACCAGCTGCAGGCCATCTGTAAAACCCCAGAGGTAGTTGCAGAAGCTTCCATATTGTTCTTTGACCTCAAGAAAGCGCCGGGCGTTGTTGATGGATGACTCAATCTTCTTCCTGTTCCTGATAATCCCCGCATCCTGGAGCATGGTTTGGATCCGGGTCTCATTATAATTTACCACCAGCTCGGGATCAAATCCCTCATAAAGTCTTGTATAGCCTTCACGTCTTTTAAGAATGGTTAGCCAGCTTAATCCTGCCTGAGCCGATTCGAGCACCAGGAACTCAAATTGCTTACGGTCGTCCCGGACAGGAACTCCCCATTCCCGGTCGTGGTATTCTATATATATGGGATCTGAAACAGACCAGCCGCAACGTTTTTTTTCGGACATATCCCAAGATAAACAAATTCCGGTTTATTTAGAATAAATATAACTTAATGATAAAATGGGGGGCTGAGAATTGCGTAAAAATGATTTGTTGTATCTTCGCATCACAGAACATCAAAATTTTTTCTCTGTAAGTGTGAAATAAATAACAGTACATTGATTGCTTCATGGCATTACAAATTGGAAATATTGCAGAATTACTAAAGGCTAAGGTTTTAACCCCTGAGTTGGATCTGAGCAATGAGGTAAAGCACGCTTTCGCATCTGATCTGATGAGTGACGTGCTGACCGGTGATTATGAGAAGACCATCCTGGTGACTGGCCTTTCTAACCTGCAGTCGATCCGTACAGCAGAGATGTCCGATATAAGAGAAGTGATCATTGGCCGGAATAAGAGTGTGAGTAAGGAGATGATCGAATTGGCACAGGAGAATGATATCGTATTGCTTCAGAGTAGTTATTCCCTTTACAGGATCTCGGGAATTCTTTATGAAGCCGGTATAAAACCAGTCTACTAATGCTGTTGCAATATCAAATTGAAGGTGGTGATTTTGTGAATGCGGGAAAGGCTTCCAGCGCAGTGAAGCGGGTTTTGAAACAACTGGATGTGCCTGCAAGAAGAATTAAACGTGTAGTTATTGCGCTCTACGAAACGGAGGTGAACGTGGTGGCCCATGCCAGCAAAGGAGAAATTGAAGCCGAAATTGATACGGATAAGATCATTATTTCAGTAAAGGATAGCGGACCCGGCATCCCTGATATTGAAAAGGCAATGGAGGAAGGCTTTACCACAGCCTCCAAGGAGGTGAGGGAAATGGGTTTTGGAGCGGGAATGGGCCTGCCCAACATTCAACGAAACAGTGATCATCTGCATATTGAGAGTGTTCCCGGAGAAGGGACTCTTGTAAGGATTACCAATGATTTAAGAGATTGAAACAGGCTGAATCACATAGCATATTTCATCATGCCCTGAAGGTAGTGGATGAGCTTTGCATTGGATGTACCCACTGCATGAGCGCCTGTCCCACCCAGGCCATTCGTGTCAGGAACGGAAAAGCCATTATCATAGAGGAGCGTTGTGTGGATTGTGGCAACTGTTGCAAGGCCTGTCCGGTTTCCGCAATTCTGATTGAGCAGGACGATTTCCAGGAAATTTTTAATTATCCTGTTCGCATCGCCCTGGTCCCTTCGGTTTTTATTGGCCAGTTTCCTTCAAATATCCTGACGGGCGATGTGTTTGGAGGTATGAAAAGCCTGGGATTCACCCATATTTTTGAGATCGATAGTGTAGTTGACCTGGTTCAGCAGGGGTATGACGGTATTACCAGCTGTCAGGCATGTGAAAAACCGGCAATCTCCACCTTTTGTCCGGCCATTGTTCGCCTGATCCAGGTGAGATTTCCCGCCCTGGTGGATCACCTGATAGGTGTGAAACCGCCTTCTGATGTGGCAGCGATTCATTACCGGAAGCAGATGGAGGAACAGGGACATGATCCTTCTGAGATCGGTGTATTTTACATCACTCCCTGTGCGGCCAAAATAGCCTCTATCAAAAGTCCTGTGGGAGAGGAGATATCCCCTGTTAACGGGGTAATCAATATGGAGTATATCTACAATAAGCTGCTCCATTTGATAATGAACAATGAAGTAAGGGAAGAGTCAGGTCCCGATAGTAAGCCACTTGATTCAAAGGGGATCCTCTGGAGCCTCACGAGGGGCGAATCTGAGCATCAACAGGGGCGCTGCCTGGCGGTGGATGGAATAAGGAATGTAACGGAGTTCCTGGAACGGCTCGAAGAAACCGATGACAGTCATATTGACTTCCTGGAGTTAAGGGCATGCGATGAGAGTTGTGCCGGGGGCGTGTTGATCAGCGGGAACCGCTTTCTTACCGTGGAACGATTGAATCGAAGAGCCGGAGAGGCCCAGGGAGAACCTGGCGGGCAAGCTGGATTCTTTGATGAATCCTTATACGCTCTGGATAAGATCCAGGCCCGGTCCATGCTGGCCCTGGATCCTGACAGAACGGTGGCCATGGAGAAGATGAATAAGCTGGAAGAATTACTGAAGGTGCTGCCGGGGATCGATTGTGCAGCCTGCGGATCGCCAAGCTGCAGGGCCCTGGCCGAAGATATTGTACAGGGCAGGGCCCAGCCAAGCTGGTGTGTATTCCTGCAGGAGCTTTATATAAGGGATGGCAGACTCAGCCTGGAGGAGGCGGATGAGATTAACGGTTCTATCTGGGGCAAGGAAAGAGATTACAGAAGTCAGAGCAAGTAAGAAGTCAAAGCAAGTAATATGACAACAGAACAGATTATAAAGGAACTGGGACTCAAAGTTTTTACCGGGGATGACCTGGATAAGCGGAAGGTAAACGGGGGATATGTATCCGATCTTTTAAGTGATGTTATGGGGCATGCCAGAGAAGGGGAGATGTGGATCACCCTTCAGTCCCATGCCAATGTAGTGGCTATAGCTTCATTAAAGGAACTTGCAGCCATCCTTCTGGTGAAAGGGATTGAACCTGAAGGGGCCGTTATGGAGAAAGCCAGGGAAGAGGGAGTTGCCATCCTGGGAAGCAATGAAGACACGTTTACCATTACAGGAAAAGTATTTCAATTGCTGAATAAGGAATGAATACCTATCGGGCCGACCTGCATATTCATACGGTTCTTTCTCCCTGCGGGGATCTGGAAATGAGCCCGGGGAACATTGTGGAAAAGGCGGCCGGGAAGGGACTTGATATTATAGCAGTGACCGACCATAACCATTGCGGTCATGCCAGATTAACAAGGGAGCTAGGAGCGAGAAAGGGGATCTGGGTGGTATATGGTGCAGAGATTAATACCAGGGAAGAAGTACACTGCCTGACGTTCTTTGATACAGATGAACAACTGAGTACATTTCAACAGGAGTTGGAGCAAAACCTGGTGGCGATGCCCAATGATACTTCGCTTTTCGGATACCAGGTGATTGTGGATGAGTATGAGCAGATTGTAGAAGAGATCAGCCATTCGCTCTATCCCGGGCTTAGCTGGAGCATTGGAGAAGCAGCCGATGTGGTTCACGAACTGGGTGGATTATTTGTCCCGGCCCATGTGGATCGGGCAACGAACGGCTTATATGCCCAGCTGGGTATCTTTCCGGACGACCTGGAGGTTGATGCAGTTGAAATATGGAGGCGCACCTCCCGGGAGGCTGCCCGGAAGGAGTATCCTGAATTGAGGGAACATACCCTGATTCAGAATTCCGATGCGCATTTCATTGATGACATCGGTCGTGCCGGGAACCGCTATGCCATGGAGAACAGGAGCTTCACCGAATTGGCTATGGCACTGAGGGGAGAAAAAGGGAGAGCTGTACTTGAATTGTAAGGAAATGAAGGAGATCGCTTTACATATACTGGATATAGCCCAGAACAGCATAGCAGCAGGAGCTGACCGGGTGGGTATTACTGTATTGCTTGAGGAGCCTGCCGATCTGCTGCGAGTTTCCATTGAGGACAATGGGAAGGGGATGAGCAAGGAGGAGCTCCGGATGGTGGGGGATCCCTTCTACACCTCCCGCACCACCCGCAGGGTGGGAATGGGTATTCCACTATTCCGGCAACATGCAGAAATGACCGGAGGAGGAGTCAGGATCCGGTCGGAGAAAGGAGTTGGAACCGCTGTGGAAGCTACCTTTCATCTTAGCCATCCCGACAGGCAGCCCCTGGGCGATCTGGAAGGGAGCTGGATTTTGCTGCTTACTGCAAATCCCAATATAGAATGGGAATTGAATTGTGCTAAGGGAAGGGAGAATTTTTCAATATCTGGCTCAGAAATCAGGTCGACTCTGGGAGTGGAGAGCATTCAGGGAACTGAGCTGATCACCTCTTTAAAAAGAATGATTAGAAATAACCTGGATGAACTGGAAATGAAGTAGTAAAATAATGAAAGGAACATACTTATCATATAACTTTATAGAATACAAGAATCAATAAGAACGCATTATGAACAAGATCAAATCGCTGGCAGATCTGAAAAAGATCCGCGATGAACAACAATCTGGAATGCAGACCCGGGAGAAGGGCGAACTGGCCGAGAACCTGGTACAGGTTAAGGTGGCAATGGCTACCTGTGGTATTGCATCCGGTGCCAAGGAAACCATGGAGTTTATGTCTGAAGCTCTGGAGAAGCGGGGGGTAGAGGCCATCGTTACTCAGGTCGGATGCATGGGCTACTGTTACGCTGAACCCACAATTGAGGTAAAACTGCCGGGTGGAGAACCCATTGTTTTTGGTGGTGTCAACAGGGAGAAAGCCGACGAGATTATTGAAAAATATATTAAAGGTGGTGAACTGGTGGATGGAATCATCCCGGTGAACTATGAAACAATTGATTAAAAGGAGGAATCTTATGTCAAAATACAGCATGCACTTGCTTGTTTGCGGCGGTACCGGATGTAAGTCTCAGGAGAGCGACATCATATCGGAAAAGCTGAAAAAGGAGCTTTCGGAGCAGGGCCTTGAAGATACGGTTCAGGTTATCATGACCGGCTGCTTTGGATTCTGTGAAAAGGGTCCCATTGTTAAAGTAATGCCCGATAATACCTTCTATACCCAGGTGACCCCTGAAGATGCGGAGGCAATTGTAGAGGAACATGTGGTTAAGGGGAGAAGGGTGGAGCGCCTGCTTTATACCGATCCTGAAACTGAAGCTCATGTGGAAGATTCCAAGCACATGGGTTTCTACAAAAAGCAACTGAGGATTGCCCTTCGGAATTGCGGAGTGATCGATCCTGAAATCATCGATGAATACATTGCCAGGGATGGTTACAGCGCCCTTGGTGAGGTGCTTTCGAATCAGACTCCCGAGGAGACCATTGAATTAATGAAGGCTTCCGGACTGAGAGGAAGAGGAGGAGCCGGTTTCCCGGCCGGATTGAAATGGGATTTTGCACGAAAGAATGAGGCAGACCAGAAATATGTGGTTTGCAATGCCGATGAAGGAGATCCGGGTGCATTTATGGATCGTTCCATCCTGGAAGGAGATCCCCATTCTGTACTGGAGGCCATGGCCATCATTGGGCACTGTATTGGGGCAGATATGGGATATATCTATATCAGGGCCGAATACCCCCTGGCCATTGCCCGTTTGAAAATAGCCATTGCACAGGCCAGGGAATATGGCCTGCTTGGTAAGGATATTCTTGGTTCCGGATTCAGCTTCGATATTGATTTGAAATATGGAGCAGGAGCCTTTGTATGCGGCGAAGAAACCGCTCTGATTCATTCCATGGAAGGAGACAGGGGCGAGCCAACACTGAAACCTCCTTTCCCGGCCGAAAGTGGTTATATGGGAAAACCTACCAACGTGAACAATGTGGAAACCCTGGCCAATGTTCCGGCAATTATTCAAAAAGGAGCAGAATGGTTCAGCAGCATTGGAACCGAGACTTCCAAGGGAACCAAGGTTTTTGCCCTGGCTGGCAAGATTAATAACGTTGGACTCATAGAGGTTCCCATGGGGACCACCCTCCGGGAGGTTATCTTCGAGATCGGTGGTGGCATTAAGGATGGAAAGAAATTTAAGGCCGTGCAAACCGGTGGACCCTCAGGCGGATGTCTGACCGAGAAACACCTGGATACTCCCATTGATTATGAGAACCTGGTGGCCAATGGCTCCATGATGGGTTCTGGTGGAATGATCGTTATGGATGAGGACGATTGCATGGTCTCCATTGCCCGCTTTTACCTGGATTTCACAGTAGAAGAGTCATGTGGCAAGTGCGCACCCTGCAGGATTGGAAACAAGCGTCTGCATGAGTTGCTCCAGAGAATTTGTGAAGGCAAGGGTGAAGAAAGCGATCTGCTGCGCCTGAGGAATCTTGGAGAGGTCATCAAAGACACCTCACTGTGTGGCCTTGGTCAGAGTTCACCCAACCCGGTGCTTTCCACCATGGATAATTTTTACGATGAGTATTTGTCTCATGTGGTGGATAAGAAATGCACATCCGGAGTATGTACCGACCTGCTGGAGTATTTTGTCGTAGAGGAGAACTGCATTGGTTGTACAGCCTGTGCAAGGGCCTGTCCTGTAGGATGTATATCAGGGGAACGAAAAGAACCGCACCTGATTAACCCGGAAACATGCATCAAATGTGGTGCGTGTATGGAGAAATGTAAATTTGATGCAGTGATTCTAAAATAATTTAGAGAGAGATGAGTCTAGTAACACTTACAATAGATGGAAATACGGTGGAGGTACCTGCGGGTACCACCATCTACAAAGCCGCCAAACAGCTGGATATAGATATACCAATCCTCTGTTACATGGATCTGAAAGATCTGAATATTGAGAACAAACCAGGTGGTTGCAGAATATGCTCTGTGGAAGTAGAGGGCAGGAGAAACCTGGCCCCTTCATGCTCCACAGCCGTGGCTGATAACATGGTCGTCAGGACCAACAGTATGCGGGTGATTAATGCACGCAGAACTGTGATGGAACTGATTCTTTCAGATCACCCCAAGGATTGCCTAAGCTGCGCCAAATCAGGAAATTGCGATCTGCAGGATATGGCAGTGAAACTAGGTATCAGGGAAATCCCTGGCCAGGAATATGCAGAAATGTCAACATACAGACTGGATACCTCACCATCCATTATCCGGGAACTGGATAAGTGTATCATGTGCCGCAGGTGCGAGACCATGTGTAATGATTTTCAGACCGTGGGAGCCCTGAATGCAGTGAATCGCGGATTTGAAGCGGTTGTGGCCCCGGCCTTTGAAATGAACCTGGAGCACTCTCCCTGTACCTATTGCGGACAGTGTGTGGCTGTTTGTCCCACAGGCGCTCTTACCGAAGTGGACCATACCGGCAATGTGATTGCAGCTCTCAACGATCCCACGAAGACTGTTGTGGTGCAGACCGCACCGGCGGTCAGGGCTGCTCTGGGTGAAGAGTTTGGCATGGAACCCGGTACACGGGTAACCGGCCAGATGGTTTCGGCGTTGAAACAACTTGGATTTGACTATGTGTTTGATACCGATTTTGCAGCCGACCTCACCATTATGGAAGAAGGGACCGAGTTGCTGGGCCGCCTGAAAAGGCATCTGGAAGGGGATGAGAATGTGAAGCTTCCCATTCTGACTTCCTGCTGTCCGGGTTGGGTGAATTTCTTCGAATACAACTATCCTGATTTGAAGGATGTACCTTCAACTGCCCGCTCGCCCCAGCAGATGTTTGGTGCCATAGCCAAGACCTATTTTGCAGATAAGATCAAGGTAGACAGGAAGGACCTGGTTGTGATTTCCATCATGCCCTGCCTGGCTAAGAAGTATGAGTGTCAGCGTGACGAGTTTGCGGTGGATGGGAACCCGGATGTGGATTATAGTATTTCAACACGCGAACTGGCCCACCTGATCAAGCAGGCCAATATGGATTTGAACAAGCTGGAGGAAGATGATTTTGACGCCCCGCTCGGTGAGTCTTCCGGTGCGGCAGTGATCTTCGGCGCAACTGGTGGTGTGATTGAGGCTGCTACCCGGACCGCCTATGAGCTTCATACAGGTAAAACCCTGGAAAAGGTTGATTTTAAGCAACTCAGAGGTATGGAAGGGATCCGTTCGGCAACAGTTGATTTCGATGGCCTGGATATTCATATCGGAATTGCACATGGACTGGGCAATGCACGCAAACTCCTGGATGATGTAAAGGCAGGAAAATCCCAGTATCATGCCATCGAGGTGATGGCCTGTCCGGGCGGATGCATCGGTGGAGGTGGTCAGCCCCTTCATCATGGAGATGCTTCCATTCTGCAGGCACGGACAAAAGCTATCTACAAGGAAGATGAACTGAAGGTCATCAGGAAATCCCATGAGAATCCCTATATCGTGAAGCTGTACGATGAGTTCCTCGGTGAGCCCTTAAGCGAAAAGGCGCACGAATTACTTCATACGCACTATTTCGATAAGCGGAAAAAGATATTCCAGGTTTAATTGCATATAATTTAGATACTATGTCAAGCGTTAAAATAGAACTCAGACAGGATCAGATAGATAAGATCCACGCCATATGTGACTCTTTTGAAAATCAGGAGGGCGAGTTGATCAATGTATTGCACAAGTGCCAGGAAACTTTTGGCTATTTGCCTGCTGAAGTTCAGGAGGTTATTTCCGAAAAGATGGAGATTGCTGCAGCAAAAGTATATGGTGTGGTAACTTTCTATTCCTTCTTTACGATGATCCCCAAAGGAAAACATCCCATTTCCATCTGTACCGGTACAGCCTGTTATGTGAGGGGAGCTGAAACCGTATTGAGTGAGTTTAAGAAAGAGCTGAATATTGAGGTGGGTGAGACCAGTGAGGATGGAAACTTTTCACTCAGTTGCCTGCGGTGTGTGGGGGCATGCGGACTGGCACCAGTGGTGCAGGTTGGAGAAAAGACCTATGGCCGGGTTGCACCGGACGATGTAAAGGGAATCATTGAAGAATACCTTGGCTAAAGGACTGCATGGCAGGGGTCTGTGCCTTTGCCATGCCAGTTTTTGGTCTTAATGCTTCAATTCCTGCTGTTTATCAAGCTGATTTGCCTATCGACGGGAAAAGTACTACTTTTGAAGTGGACGTAAGATTGGAAAACTTTGAGAATATGAGGTTAAGGATTTTAACCCCGGTGTTGGCTTTTTCCATTCTTTTAATATCCGGGTGTGCCGAGGAGAAACCGGCCAAGGTTATGCCCGTGACCACTGATTCGGAACTGGCTCTGGAACTTTATGAGACCGGAATCATGGCTTTTGATCAATTTAAATGGAGTCTTTCCTGGCACAGTTTCTATTCTGCCGTGGAGTTAGATCCTGATTTCTTTATGGCCTATTTCTGGATGTATTACATGTCCAGTAAGGAATCCAAAAAAGCTGCTGAAAAAGCATTTCAAAGCGAGGCTCAGCTCAACCCGGCAGAAAATCAAGTCAGGTTGGCCCTTAAATACCTGATGGACGGACAGGAAGAAAAAGTGGTGGAACATCTGCAGAAGGTGGTTGATATGTATCCTTCCGATCCTCAGACCCATAAGATTTTATACCTGCTCCAGCAAATGTATTTTCATGACTATGAAGGTGCCATCAGTTCACTGAAGCGGGCCATCCGGGAATGCCCCGATTTCCCATTGGCATACAACCAGCTGGGTTATGCATATAGGGAACTGGAGGATTACGAGAATGCAGAAGATGCTCTTGACAATTATATCAGGCTGGCGCCCGATCAGGCTAACCCTTACGATTCCAAGGGGGATTATTTCATGGCTACAGAACAGTACGAAGAAGCAGCCGATAGCTATCTGAAGGCCTACGAAATCGATTCTGTGGTATTCAGAAACAACAAGAAGAAAGCAAGGAAAGCCAGAATGCTACTTGAAAAGACACTACTGTAGCAGCTAACTCACCGCTTCGAAAAAATAACTTTTTTTCTGCTCAATATCATCGTAGGTATAGACCTCCTCTCCCTGGCTGTAGGCATAACTGATCATTGCAACGTCTCCTATGCACATGAGATTGTGACTGAACAGCAGTGAGGCAGATACTAGCGTGATCTGGGGTGCCCAGAGGGCGGTAAAAAGAATTAGCAGCAGATTTATTACAAGGAATGGTGTCAGGGCCAGAAAGGCCAGTTCTCTTTTTGAAATGGGGAAGCGATCGGCTGTAACGTAGAAAATGAATTGTTGAAAATCCACTCCAAACCTGATCTTTCGGGCTCCAAGGATCCGGTATGCAAGTCCGTGAAGCAATTCATGGGGTGGAATCACCAGAAAACTTCCTGCCAGGATCCCTGCCAGAATACGCAAGATCACTCCTCCTGTATTTAAGGGGCCGGTTCTTACACTCCATAAGGCGAAGAAAGTAATGAAAAGAAGGGTGCCTGCACTAATTAGCATGTAGAACAGGGAGATCAGGCTGGGTTTCCGGATGTTTGAAATGACAAAGGGGACGATTTCACTGAAATCAAGCTCCAGAATTTTTTTGTAGCCGCTTTCATTAAGAAGTGTCTCAGCATCCGGTCTTTTCCTGGAAGTCATTGCTTTCGTATTTGTCATCCCTTTTCACTAATTTGGCGCGGATTTCCAACACTGAAAGTAAGAAATGAATCGTCATCAGACAAATGGCTATCTGTATGCCTTCGGAGCATCCCTGGCTCTTGCAGATTCCTTTGTATTCAGTAAATCGGCCCTGAATCACCTGAGTATGCTGCAATTTGGCCTGCTCTGGTTCTCCATGGGCGTCCTCTGGAATGGCACCTGGTTCCTGCTGAGGCGTGAGTATAAAAGTGTGAGGGGAAATACCGGAGTCAAAACGGGTGTGGCTATTGTGATTGCTGTTCTTGAGGGTGCAGCAACGGGACTTTTTTACCTGGCCATCAAGGCCATGGAAAATCCGGCAGTCGTGTCTTTCATCGGCAATATTGGTCCGGTGTTCGTGACCCTGATGGGTATAACGCTTCTTAAAGAAAGATTTCGCACTGCCCAGGTAATGGGTATAGTTATTACCATTATGGGTGTCTTTGTCATAAACTACAGGGAGGGTGGATTTGCCGGATTTGTTGATCCCGGATCGATTTATGTGATCGGAGCAGCCTTCCTCTTTTCGCTGGCCACCATTGTGGGCCGCCGGTGGCACCAGAAGCTGGTGCCCGGTTATATGTCATTGATCCGCTCGTTTTTGCTGGCTGTGGTCATGGCAATTCTGTTTTTCCATTCGGGCGAAATGCATCCTGTTTCACTGAATGTCTGGAAGGATCTGGCCCTGGGTTCTTTGCTTGAAACCCTGATTGTCATTGTTTTTGCCTACCAGGCTTTGAAAATGATTGAAGCAACAAAAACCTCATTGATTATCAGCACGAAAGGAGTATGGACCTTATTGCTGGCCTGGTTATTCCTTGGAGTGTTTCCAAGTGGGGTTCAGCTAGTGGGCGGACTGCTGACGCTGGTAGGGGTCTGGTTGATTACCTGGACCCGGCCCGCTCATCGAGAATAAAGCTGTAGCTGGTAAGTTTTGATGCCTTACGGGCATAGCTGTTCGATTCTTTTTGCAATCCCTGCATTTCATAGAGTCTTGACAATCCCATATAAGCCATGGCTTTGTATAAATCGGCAAAGGGACCGAAGGCTTCGGCCTGCTCAATGCACTCCAGGTATCCTGTTCTGGCACTATTTTCGTCTGATAACTCTTTTTCGGCCAGAAAGGCAGTAGCCAGGCTTCGTATCATCTTTGAAAACCTGTCCCCCTGTTGCGCAGTTTCCAGCAGCCACTCTCTCACATGACTGTACTTGTGCTGGTGCAGCAGGATGATGACCAGGTGAGCCTGGTAAAAGGTATTTTTTGGAAATTCACTCACAAGCTTCTCCGCATAGCTTAATGCTGAATCCAGGTCTCCTACGTATTTCAATTGGATGATGGACATGAACAAAATGGATTCCACCTGGAGGAAAATGGTATGATCGATGGCATAATGGAGTTGTTTCAGTCCCATTTCCCGGTCTCCCTTATGCATAAAAGCTACCACCGGTTTATAGGCCGGGTGTGCTTCCGGATAGGCTTCTATATAGTAATTATAGAGGCCGGAGGAGAAGTAGAATTCGACAAATTCCTCCTTCAGGTCAAATCCTTTTTTTGTGTCCCGGTACATGTTTCCCAGGTCTCCTATGACTTTCCCCGATTTTCCATTATCAGCCCAGAACATGGCTGCGAATGCCCGTCCAAACAGATCAAAGAAGACTCCTTCTGTATAGGTCAGTTGGTCTTCCCTGAGCTCTTTGGCCATCTCTACCACTTCGTCCATCAGGTCGACAAACTTTTCGGATGCCTTCTTGGCCGGAAGAAGCGGAAAGTTTTCCCAGTAGACGATCAATGCTTCCAGGAAGACCGGTGCAGGATGCCCGGGAGTTGCCGCTGAGAGCTCAGCCTGGATGTCCCTGGCTTCCTCAAAGGAAAAGCCGTAGGTATGCTGAATACAGGCTTCAACCTTTTCCAGCAAATCGGGCTGCTCCAGGTAGGAGACCTGGGAAGATGCCATAGTCCATGAGATGCACACCCATGCCAGTGTTGAAAGCAGTCGATTCATGGGCCCAAAGATAATGATTTAAAAAGGCCATCCACCGGAGCGGACAGCCTTCAAAACCACTACTTCACATGTTCAACATCACAATTCTATAGTTAATTTCCACATCCCTGGTCGGATTTTGCGCTACTTGAAGTCCCTGCATCCGCCATTTTGGAAGTAGGTATGATAACAGCATCTATGACGTGTACCACCCCATTATCGGCTTTGATATCGGCCACAGTAACCATGGCACCATCGATGTAGGCCTTCCCATCCCTAAGCTTTACTTTTATGTCGTCCCCATTCAAGGTTTCAATGACCTGTCCGTTGGAAAGGTCTGTGGAAAGTGCTTTGGCACCAACCACATGATAGAGAAGAATCTCCGCGAGTTGGCCAGTGGGATCTTTCAATAGTGCATCAACTGTTCCTTCAGGTAATGCTGCGAAGGCTGCATCGGTAGGAGCGAAGACTGTGAACGGGCCTTCACTGCTTAAGTCGTCTGCAAGTTTGGCAGCGATTACAGCTGCTTCAAGGGTGGTGTGGTCTTCACTGTTTACCACGATATCTACTACGGTGGATTGAGCAAAGGTCATACTGCTTAGAAAAGCCATAAGCATGGCGATCATTGAAATCCTCATTACATGTATGGGATTCTCCAGTGTCAATTGTTGAATTCTAGTTCTCATGATTCCTTTTGTTTAATTAATAATCTTTATTCTTAAACAGGAGAGGCTTATAAATGTTTAAGAATTAACAAAAAACATTAAACAAAATAATTTATATATCAGGCAATCAGATATTAACTGTTTTCTCTATAATTCATAATTTAACAATTGAGATGTTGTGAAAAAGGAGGTGGAGCAGCTCTTTTTTTTGCACTTTTGTCTTTTATTCGTGTTATTCTATGATTCAGATAGGGGATAAGATTATTAGCCGGCAATTGTTCGAGAAGCATTTTATATGCCACCTGGAAAAGTGTGAAGGGAATTGTTGTGTTTTTGGCGATGCCGGAGCTCCTCTCGAGGATGATGAAGCAGCATTGCTGTCGGCTGAAGTGGAGCAGATTTTTCCCTTTATGAGAGCTGAAGGAAAAAGAGCTGTCAGGGAGCAGGGCGCCTGGGTAATTGATAATGACGGCGATAAGGTAACACCACTCGTTGGAAGGGAGGAGTGTGCTTTTGTTGTGTTTGATGATACCACGGCACGATGTTCCATTGAACAGGCCTATGATGAAGGAGCTATTTCATTCAGGAAACCTGTGTCCTGTCATCTCTACCCCATCAGGGTGACAAAATTGAAACAGGGCATTGCATTGAATTATCACCAGTGGAGTATTTGCGAACCCGCACGTGTCCTTGGTACAAAAGAAGGGCTTCCTGTGTTTCGCTTCCTTAAAGATCCATTAATCAGAGTGTACGGAGAGGATTTTTATAAGGAGCTGGAGATTGTATACAGTGAATTGATAGAAAAGAAATCAATTACCAAATGATCCTTAATATTATACAGACATTATGAAAGCAATAAAAGATTATGTGGATACCCACAAGGACCGTTTTTTGGAGGAACTGTTCGAATTGATCAGAATTCCTTCCATTAGTTCCCTGGCAGAAGCCAAAGATGATATGGCCAGAACGGCGGAGCATATTAAGACTTCCTTACTGAAAGCAGGAGCCGATCATGCAGAAGTTAAGGAAACCACCGGTTGGCCTGTGGTATACGGGCATAAGCTGATTGATGAGTCCTTGCCCACCGTACTGGTTTACGGTCATTATGATGTTCAGCCCGTGGAACCTCTGGACCTGTGGGATTCACCTCCCTTTGAGCCTGAGGTGCGGGATGGAAAGATATTTGCCAGGGGAGCCGACGATGACAAGGGCCAGCTTTTCATGCATGTAAAGGCTTTTGAACTGATGAATGCTTCAGGAACCCTGAGCTGCAATGTGAAGTTTATGATTGAAGGTGAAGAGGAAATAGGGTCCCCCAGCCTGAAACAGTTTTGTAAAGAGAACAAGGAATTGCTTAAGGCGGATATTATCCTGATATCGGATACGACCATGATAGCCCAGGACATCCCTTCCATTACCGTTGGCCTGAGGGGACTTAGTTACATGGAGGTGGAAGTTACAGGTCCCAACCGTGATCTTCATTCAGGGCTTTACGGAGGTGCGGTGGGGAATCCGGCCAACCTGCTGGCCGAGATGATCGCTTCTCTGACCGATGAGAACAATCATATTACCATTCCGGGTTTTTATGATGACGTTCTGGAAGTATCGGATGGTGAACGTGCCGAAATGGGCAAGGCTCCCTTTAGTCTGGAGGAGTATAAAAAAGCTCTGGATATTGATGAAGTTGTGGGTGAGGCAGGGTATTCTACCAACGAAAGAACAGGAATCAGGCCCAGCCTGGATGTGAATGGTATCTGGTCGGGTTATACCGGAGAGGGTGCCAAAACTGTATTGCCTTCCAGGGCATATGCCAAGATCTCCATGCGACTGGTTCCCAATCAGGATTCAAAGAAGATAGATGAGCTTTTTATCAAACATCTCGAAAGTATTGCACCCGAAGGGACAAAGGTGAAGGCGAAGAGTTTGCATGGGGGACAGGGCTATGTGACCCCCATTGATTTCCCTGCCTACAGGGCAGCAAGTAAAGCCATTGAGGAGAGTTTTGGTAAGACTCCCATTCCCGTTCGAAGCGGGGGCAGCATTCCCATTGTTTCTGATTTTGAGGAAGTATTGGGAATCAAGTCCATATTGATGGGCTTCGGACTGGATTCAGATGCCATTCATTCTCCCAATGAGAACTACCCGCTGTTTAATTTCTACAAGGGGATAGAAACCATCCCTTTGTTCTATAAATATTATGTAGAAGAGATGCGATAGGTTATTCTTATTTAAGAACAGTGGAAGCCGCCGGAATTTTTCCGGCGGCTTTTTTTATGATATAATTAACAAAGGGCTTGCAAAAATCAAGGCAGAGTGAAAAAAGAATGCTAAAAAATGATTTTATGCATGAAAAAATAGGGGGTGAGATCAAAAAAAGTATATATTTGCACAATCAAACCCTAAAAAATTCATACAAACTTAATTTTTTTCAATTATGGCGGTTATAAGATTTAAAGCACTGGAACAGGTTTATAGCAGGAAGCCTCTTCATGTATCCCCTCCCTCTGACAAGACATCGGATTATTATGGAATCAACGTGTTTGACAAGGCTAAGATGCAGAAGTATCTTGCCAAGGATGCTTATAATCATGTGATGGATGCCATGGAAAAGGGCACACCCATCGACAGAAAGAAGGCAGACTCTGTTGCGGCAGGGATGAAAGCCTGGGCCACCGAAAGAGGTGCAACCCACTATACTCACTGGTTCCAGCCCTTAACCGGTGGTACGGCAGAGAAACACGATGCATTTATCAACCCCACCAGCAACGGCGGAGTGGTTGAAACTTTTGCCGGAAGTGCCCTGGCTCAGCAGGAACCTGATGCATCTTCCTTTCCCAGTGGCGGAATCCGGAATACCTTCGAGGCACGTGGCTATACGGCATGGGACCCCACATCTCCTGCCTTTATTATAGATAATACCCTGAGTATACCAACTGTATTTATTTCTTACACCGGAGAGGCGCTGGATCACAAAGCTCCCTTGCTGAAGGCTTTGAATGCTGTGGATAAGGCGGCTACCGAAGTTTGTCAGTTATTCGATAAGAATGTCACCAAAGTGAATGCCAACCTGGGCTGGGAACAGGAATACTTCCTGATTGATGAGGCACTCTATTATGCCCGTCCCGACCTGGCACTTACAGGCCGCACCCTTATGGGGCATGCTTCTGCCAAGGACCAGCAGCTGGATGACCATTATTTTGGTTCCATTCCCGAACGGGTCACCGCGTTTATGCATGACCTGGAAGCCGAGTCCTATAAACTTGGGATTCCTGTGAAGACCCGTCACAATGAGGTGGCCCCCAACCAGTATGAGCTGGCTCCGGTATTTGAAGAGTGCAACCTGGCAGTGGACCATAACGTGTTGCTGATGGACCTTATGACCAAGGTTTCCAGGCATCATGGTTTCAGGGTGCTTTTCCATGAGAAGCCATTCAAGAATATTAATGGTACAGGGAAGCATAACAACTGGTCCCTGTCGACCGATACCGGCGTGGTTCTGCACTCCCCGGGTAAGAACCCCAAAACAAACCTGCAGTTTCTGACCTACGTTGTGAATACGGTAAAAACTGTTTATGACCACCAGGATCTGCTGAGAGCCAGTATTGCATCCGCATCCAATGCCCACCGCCTGGGTGCCAATGAAGCACCTCCGGCCATATTATCCTGCTTCCTGGGTTCAGAGGTATCGGCCATGCTTGACCAGCTGGAAGAGCAGGTCACTTCAAAGAAGATGACCCCGGACGAGAAGACAGCTCTGAAACTGGACATTGGTAAAATCCCGGAGATCCTGCTGGATAATACCGACAGAAACCGGACCTCGCCTTTTGCCTTTACCGGAAACAGGTTTGAGTTCAGGGCCGTTGGCGGATCCTGTAACCCTGCCACTCCCATGACCGTGTTAAATGCGGCGATTGCCAAACAGCTGATCGAGTTTAAAAAGGAAGTTGATGTACTGGTGGACCAGGGTGTCAAGAAGGATGAGGCCATCTTCCAGGTACTCCGGGAATATATTATCGCATCCAAAGCAATTCGTTTTGAGGGGGATAACTACAGCGATGCCTGGGTCAAGGAGGCAGCCAAACGTGGTCTGACCAATGTGACTGATGTACCTGAGGCACTGGGGGCCTATCTCTCAGATAAATCCAAGAAACTCTTCTTTGACCTGGGAATTTTCTCTGAGGCAGAGCTGGAAGGCCGTGTTGAGGTGATGTTTGAACAGTACACCATGAAAATCCAGATTGAAGCCAGGGTTCTGGGCGATCTGGCCATTAACCATATTGTACCCACAGCTGTGAAATATCAAAACAGGCTGGTACAGAATGTGTTGGGCTTGAAGGAAATCTACGGTGACGAGTATAATACGCTGGCTGGAAACAGGATCGAACTGATCCGGGAAATTTCGGACCATGTAACGGCCATTAAAAGTGGTGTTAACGAGATGGTTGAGGCCAGAAAAGTGGCCAATAAAATGGATGATGAGAAGGAGAAATCCAGAGCCTACTCTAAAACTGTTGCTCCTTACCTGGATGAGATCCGCTACCATATCGATAAGCTGGAGCTCATTGTGGATGATGAGATCTGGCCCTTACCCAAGTACAGAGAGTTGTTGTTCTCAAGTTAGTCAATATTTATCCAGCCATATTCAGAAAGGCCCGCCGTACTTTACGGTGGGCTTTTTACGTTTTATTATCATAGAAAAAATGGTAATTTTATCAAATTGTAAAACGGCAGACGACGATGAACAGATATATCAGAATATTTTCACTGGTCACAATGGCCATTCTTTTGCTTAATAATCCTGTGGAGGGTCAGAAGAAGCAGAAAGACTCAAGGGCTCAGGCTGCATATGATGCCGGAGAATATTTTGAAGCCATTGACCTTTACAAGAATGCGGTGAATAAAGTGAACGACAATACACAGAAAACCGCCATCCTGTTTAAGATCGGAGAGTGCTACAGAATTCTGGGTGACGCCCGCTCTGCCGAACTATGGTATAAAAAGGCGGTTAGAGAGGATTACCAGGATCCCGTAATCTTTCTCCGCTTCGGCCAGATGATGCTTATCAATGAGAAGTACGAGGAGGCCGAGGAGCAATTCAGGAAGTACCTGGAACTGGTTCCGGATGATCCCCGTGGAAATATTGGTATTGAATCCTGCGATGCGGCAGTTAACTGGAAGGATAATCCCACCGGATATATTGTGGAGAATATGCGCTATTTTAATTCAAGGCAACGTGATTTCAGTCCGGCTTATGTCAATGAAGCCTATACTGAACTATATTTTACCTCCACCAGGGAAGATGCAAGCGGGAATGATATACATGGTGCAACCGGACAGAATTTTGCGGATCTTTTTTCCTCCACCCTGGATAGAAAAGGCAGATGGAGCGTCCCTGTTCCGGTGGAGAGCCTGAATTCTGAATTTGAGGATGGTACGCCATGCATTACCTCTGATTTTACCACGCTCTATTTTACGAGATGTAAGAAAGGGAAAAATGAGCAACTGGGATGCCAGATTCTCAGCGCCACTGCCAGTGGAGGGGATTGGTCAGATCCGAAAGTAGAACTGGAGGAGTTGGGCGATAGTGTAACCAGTGCTCACCCGGCCATTTCACCCGATGGGAACACCCTCTATTTCGTTTCTGATATGCCCGGAGGTCTGGGAGAAAAGGATATCTGGAAAGTAACCCGGGGTCAGGGCGGTAGCTGGAGTAAACCCGTGAACATGGGTGAACAGATTAATACTCCTGGAAATGAACTATATCCTTTTGTACATAGCGATGGAACACTTTATTTCTCATCGGACAGCAGGGTAGGACTTGGAGGTCTGGATATTTATAAGGCTAACAAAGATGAAACGGGAAACTGGAAGCTGGAGAATTTGAAACCTCCCATCAACTCACCGGAAGATGATTTTGGAATCGTATTTGAATCTGATGCAGAGCGTGGATTTTTTAGTTCATCCAGGAAGGGAAGAGGCAATGATGATATCTATTCATTTGTATTGCCACCGCTTGAATTCTCTGTTACCGGTGTGGTTAGAGATGAACGCAATGATCAGATCCTGACCAATTCTACGGTTAAATCTGTGGGTAGCGATGGCATTACAGTGGAGGCAAATACCGGTGAAGAGGGTACTTTCAGGTTTATGTTAAAACCAGGTACCGACTACGTCTTTATTGCCAGTCAGCCCGGTTACCTGAATGGGAAAGAAAGAGAATCCACCCGTGGATTGGATCAGAGCAAGGAATTTGAGGTGACCATTTACCTGGCTTCTATTACCCAGGTGATTGAATTGCCCAATATTTTCTATGACTTTGCGAAATGGGACCTGCGGCCCGAATCGATGGTCTCTCTGGACAACCTGGTGGAGACCCTGGATGATAATCCCAATGTAACCATTGAGCTGATGTCGCACACCGACTCCAGGGGAACACCTGCCGATAACATAGAACTGAGTCAGAAACGGGCTCAATCGGTGGTCGATTACCTGATCTCAAAAGGGATTCAACCCGACAGGCTAAGGGCAAAGGGATATGGAGAGTCACAGCCCAAGGTGGTGGATGAAAAAGTACTTGCCCAGCATGACTTCCTGGAGCTTGGAGATGTTCTGACGGAAGCTTTTATTAATCAGCTTGGCAGTGCGGAACTTCAGGAAAAAGCACACCAGGTAAACAGGCGCACCGAATTCAGGGTACTTTCAACGGACTATATACCCCAAAACTAAGCGAAATGGTTCAGCCTTCCCGATACCTTCAGCGTGGAGTTTCCTCCGGCAAAGAGGATGTGCACCAGGCCATCAGGCATGTGGATAAAGGTCTGTACCCGGGGGCCTTCTGCAAAGTAATTCCGGATATGCTTACCGGGGATCCTGACCATTGTCTGGTAATGCATGCAGATGGGGCCGGAACCAAATCTTCCCTGGCCTATATCTACTGGAAGGAGACGGGAGATATTTCTGTATGGAAAGGGATTGCCCAGGATGCCATTGTAATGAACCTGGATGATCTGCTTTGTGTGGGAGTCACAGGAGACATCCTTCTTTCCTCCACCATCGGCCGGAACAAAAGCAAGATCCCGGGGGAGGTCATATCTGCAATTATAAATGGTACGGAGGAAATCCTGGCAGAACTTCGTGAGCTGGGTGTTGCCATATACAGTACCGGAGGAGAAACAGCCGACGTGGGGGACCTGGTCAGAACCCTTATTGTAGATTCTACGGTTGTGGCCCGATCGAGGCGATCGGACATCATTGAGAATCGCATCCTTCCCGGCAATGTAATAGTGGGACTTTCATCATCAGGTCAGGCCACTTATGAACATAGCTATAACGGAGGTATGGGTAGCAATGGTCTGACATCTGCTCGGCATGATGTGTTTGCCAACTACCTGGCCCGTTTGTATCCTGAGAGCTTCGATCCAGAGCTTCCGGCCGATCTGGTATATGCAGGAAGCAAATCACTTACCGACTCCATAGAGAGTGTTGGGCTCGATGCCGGAAAGCTGGTGCTTTCACCAACCCGGACCTATGCACCGGTAATCAGGGAGGTACTTGAGCAATACAGGGGTCAAATCGATGGGATGATTCATTGTTCGGGAGGTGCCCAGACAAAAGTTCTCCATTTTGCTGAGAAGGTTCACATTGTAAAAGACAATTTATTTCCTGTTCCACCCCTGTTTAAGATGATCCAGGAGGAATCGGGAACAGCCTGGAAGGAAATGTACCAGGTATTTAACATGGGACATCGCTTTGAGATTTATACAGATGAAAGCGTTGCTGAGGGAATTATTGAACTGGCGGGAAAGTTCGGGATTGAAGCCAGAATTGTGGGACGCTGTAAGGAGTCCGAGCATAAACATCTTACCATTGCCGGAGAGCAGGGAGAGTATCATTACTAAGGAAATATAGCAATATGGGCGAGAATATGATTTTATCCCGTTTGGAGGGAGTCAAGGCAAGGTTTGAGGAGGTGGGTCAGTTGATTACCGATCCGGCAATTATTTCCGATATGAAGCGCTATGTAAAGCTGAACCGGGAATACAAACAACTGGAGCCAGTTGTTGAGGCCTTGAATGCCTACCGTGATCTGTTGAGCAATATTGCCAGTGCTAAAGAGATGCTTTCCGAGGAGAAGGACGAAGAAATGAAGGAAATGGCCAGGGAGGAGCTGGATCTCTACCAGCAGCAACTGTCTCCGCTGGAAGAAGATATCAAGCTGCTTTTACTGCCCAAGGATCCGGAGGATGATAAAAATGCCATCGTGGAGATTCGTGCGGGAACTGGTGGGGATGAAGCCAGTATTTTTGCAGGAGACCTCTACAGGATGTATAGCAAGTATTTCGAGTCAAAAGGATGGAAGGCTTCAACCACCAGCTTTACCGAAGGAACCGTGGGGGGCTACAAGGAGATCATTATGAATGTTGTTGGAGACGGCGTTTATGGTATTATGAAGTACGAGTCCGGTGTTCACCGGGTACAGCGTGTTCCCCAGACCGAGACCCAGGGAAGAGTTCATACTTCTGCTGCAACAGTGGCGGTGCTTCCCGAAGCAGAAGATTTCGACATTGAGGTCAGGCAATCCGATATCCGGAAGGATACCTATTGCTCATCGGGTCCGGGTGGCCAGTCGGTCAATACCACCTATTCTGCCATTCGTCTAACCCACATTCCTACCGGGATCGTTGTGACCTGCCAGGACGAAAAGTCACAGCTGAAGAATCTGGACAAGGCCATGAAAGAGCTAAGGTCCAGGCTCTATAGTCTGGAATACCAGAAGCGCATGGATGAGATATCTTCACAGCGTAAAACAATGGTAAGCTCGGGGGATCGTTCGGCCAAGATCCGTACCTATAACTATCCGCAGGGAAGGGTTACAGATCATCGCATCAACCTGACGCTATATAACCTGCAGTCCATCATTAACGGGGACCTGCAGGAGGTCATTGAGAAACTTCAGGTGGCGGAGAATGCGGAGCGTTTGAAAGAGAGTGGTATGCAATAATACGATAGCACATGAATGCCGAAGAAATATTCAGGAACATCAAACGTAAGAAGAGCTTTCTCTGTGTAGGACTCGATACGGATTATAAGAAGATCCCTAAATTGCTGCTTCACAAGGAATACCCTGTATTTGAGTTTAATAAGCGAATTATTGATGCCACTCAGGAGTTTGCTGTGGCTTATAAACCAAACCTTGCCTTTTATGAAATGTTGGGTGCGGCCGGTCATATGAGTCTGGAGATGACAGTTTCTTATCTCAGGGAGAATTATCCTGATTTGTTTATTATTGCTGATGCCAAACGGGGTGATATCGGGAACACCTCCCACATGTATGCCCATGCTTTCTTCAAGACACTTGATTTTGATGCCATCACCCTCTCTCCCTACATGGGCTATGACAGCATCTCTCCTTTTCTGGAGGTGGATGGGAAGTGGGCTATACTGCTGGCCCTTACTTCCAACCAGGGTTCTTCGGACTTTCAGCAGCTGCAGATAGAAGGCGGGAAGAAGCTATTCGAAGAGGTGATCACCACATCGGCTGAGTGGGGAAATGTAAATGACATTATGTATGTGGTTGGAGCCACCAGGGCTGAGTCCCTGTCAAGGATCAGGGAACTGATTCCGGAACATTTTCTGCTGGTGCCGGGAGTTGGAAGTCAGGGAGGGAGCCTGCAGGAGGTAGCTGAATTCGGGATGAACGATCGCTGCGGTTTGCTCGTTAATGCCAGCAGGTCGATCCTCTATGCCGATGTGACCAATAAATTCGAAGATGCTGCCAGGAAAGAGGCATCCAGGCTGCAGTTACAGATGGAGGAAACCCTCAGGCATCGAAATCTGATCTGATCTTATTAAGCTACCAGCTCTTTTACTTTGTTGGCAGCTTCTTCCAGCGTGATTGCTGAGTGAACTTCAAGTCCTGAATTATCAATAAGCACCTTTGCTTCTTCTGCATTTGTTCCCTGAAGTCTGACAATTACCGGGATTTCAACCTCTCCAATAGTCTTGTAGGCTTCCACTACGCCTTCAGCCACCCGGTCACAACGTACAATACCCCCAAAAATGTTTATCAGAATGGCTTTAACACTGGGATCTTTCATGATGATCCTGAATCCGGCTTCAACTGTTTCTGCATTCGCTGTTCCTCCCACATCTAGAAAGTTGGCTGGCTCTCCGCCTGATAGCTTTATGATGTCCATGGTTGCCATGGCAAGTCCGGCACCATTTACCATGCAGCCCACATTCCCATCCAGCTTAATAAAATTCAGGTTGAACTGACCCGCTTCAACCTCGGTGGGATCCTCTTCGTTCAGATCCCTCATGGCAGCATAATCAGGATGCCTGTATAGTGCATTGTCGTCGATGTTCACCTTGGCATCGGCTGCCATAATATGATTGTCAGATGTTTTAAAAACCGGATTTATTTCGAAGAGCGAAGCGTCGGATTTTTCATAAGCAGTGTACAGAGCCATGGCAAATTTGCTCATCTCTTTAAAGGCCTGCCCCGACAGCCCCAGGTTGAAGGCTATTCTCCTGGCCTGGAAGGCTTGAATGCCCGTACCGGGATCAACTTCTTCTTTGAAAATAAGATGGGGTGTTTCCTCGGCAACGGTTTCAATATCCATTCCTCCTTCGGTGGAGTACATAATAATGTTTTTCCCTGTTTCCCGGTTCAGAAGCACACTCATGTAAAACTCCTGGGGCTCGCTTTCCCCCGGATAGAAAATACCCTGCTCCACGAGCACTTTCCTTACCAGTTTGCCCTCCGGACCGGTCTGATGGGTTACCAGGGTCATCCCCAGAATATCCCTGGCATGCGCCTTTACCTCATCCAGCGATTTGGCAATTTTAACACCGCCACCTTTCCCGCGTCCGCCGGCATGAATCTGAGCCTTCACGGCCCAGGTTGTAGCACCGGTTTCAGTCTGGATCTTACGTGCGGCTCTTTCCGCTTCGTCCGGTGTGGCAGCTATGGCACCAGCAGGTACGGCTACGCCAGATTGCTTAAGAATTTGTTTTCCCTGGTATTCATGGATATTCATAAGAATGCTTATTATGTTAAACAAATTTAGTAAGTAGAAAGATAGGAAAAAGTTATAATTTCGTCTAAGAAATTTTACTTATGAGGAAGCTTTTAAATGAAGAGCTGGAAAGGCTTTCTGTGGAGGAGTTTAAGCACGTTGAAAAGGTCCCCCTGATGGTGGTTCTGGATAATGTCAGGAGTCTGAATAACATCGGCTCTGTATTCAGGACGGCCGATGCTTTTCGGCTGGAGGGGATCTACCTCTGCGGCATCACGGCCACACCTCCTCACCGGGAGATCCATAAAACTGCACTTGGGGCCACGGAATCGGTCCGGTGGGAGTACAGGGAGAAAACCACAGAGGCCATTGCCGAACTAAAGCAGAAGGGTTACGTGATTTATTCCGTAGAGCAAACCGAGGCTGCGCTCATGCTGGACCAGGTAAAACTTCCGGACAATCATAAATATGCGCTTGTATTCGGGCATGAAATAAGGGGGGTGGATCAGCAGGTGGTGGATATGAGCGATCAATGCATCGAAATTCCTCAACATGGCACCAAACACTCTTTGAATATTTCTGTGGCTGCCGGAATCGTCATCTGGGAACTTTTCCGTTTCCTGGCAAAAAAATAAGAGGCTGCCCCACAGGAGACAGCCTCTTAGTATGTATTATGATTCTATTTCTTTACTCAACGATTGCTTTGAACTCGGCAGTTTCGAAGAGCTTGGCAAACTCAAGATCTTTTGCAGCAAGATCTTTGATATACTGAGCTGATCCGCAATTCTCAACAGCCAGTTGCAGGTTCTCAAGAGCTGCTTCGGGCTTGTCCTGACCGGCGGCGATTACTGCCAGCAGGTAATATCCCATTCCACCTCTTTTTTCAAGGTTAGCGGCCATTCTCCAGGCTCCGTCGCTGTCACCCTTCAGGTACTTGGCTAGTGCAGCATTGTAAGAAGGATCACTACCGAAATAATTTACAGCAGTCTCATAATCACCTTCCATGATACTTACAATACCCAGATTGTAATTCACATCGGAACCGGCTCCCATGGAAGCTGTAAACAATTCTTTAGCCTCATCTACTAAGCCAGCCTTAAGAGCAATGGCTCCAAGGTTGTTCATGATAATATCATGTTCCTTAATGGTTTTGGCTTTTTCGAATGATTCAGCAGCATCTTCCAGGAATTCAGCAGCGCTGGCTCCATAGAGTCCCATGTTGTAAGCAACAACACCCAGGTTGTTATGTGCGCGGAGGCACTGGGGAGCAACTTCAATAGCTTTCAGGTAAATCTCTGCTTTGGTCTCATTTTCTTTAACCAGGGTAGCAGTGTAGAGAAGTTCTTCCAATACAAGGGTGTCGGGATTGTTAGCCCAGAGGTCAAGCAGCTCCTCATCGCTCCAGCCAATTTTGTCCATGTTCACAGTGAATTTGGACCTTCTCAGCTCAGGAAGAATTTCTTCTGCGATTACTTCGAAGGCAGCTGTCAGGTTCTTGATCTCCTGCTCACGTACAACCGGATCGGAGTGCATGCTCAGAACCCTGAGGATCATCTCTTTGTCCTGGATGTCGGAGGCTTCCATAAGCTTCTTGAAACCTTCCCAGTCTTCCGGAGTAGCCATCAGGCTCATCAGTTCCTCGGCAACTTCGATATCAGCTTTCTTCAACTGACCAGAGAGATACTTATTGGCTGTTTTCTGGCGCTTGTCGGCCAGTTTGGTATTCAGATCCAGTTCACCATCGGGTGATGCATAAGCTGAAATTTCAATGCCTTTGAGTTCGAGCCTCTCATTTTCGTTGGCTTCCTTAAGGGTTTCATTCATACCGGCAATTTCATCCTTCTTCATTTCTGAACGGCGAACATCGGCCCTGTTGATGACATATTTGATGTCAGCTTCGTAAGCTTCAGGAACGATTTGCTTGAAATGGTTGTCAAACAGGATGACTTTAGGATTGTTCGATACCAGCAGAGGTGTAACGATAATACCGTCGGCCAGTTTTACTTCACCAAGGTCAGCTGTTTTGTCCTTAATGGCAGCAGTGACGCTTACATAAAGTTCTGACATCTTCATCTCATCTTCATAGGGGAAGGAGTGTGAAATACTTGCTTTCCCACCGCCGTCATAGGAGATGACTTTGTTGTTCTCAGTTGCATCCTCACCCTGTACTACAAGTGGGTCGAGCGCAGTCTCACCACCTTCATACCTGACGACGGGGGTAAGGGTTACCACAGCTTTTTTGTTAAAATACTTAACCGGGTAGTTCACATCAACAGTCAAATCTACTTCTCCACCGTGCATTTCAAGGACTTCGGGAGTCACTTTATAGTTTACAAGGGCGGAATCTTTGACCATTTTGTTTAGACCACCACAACTGCTTAATACTGCGGCTGCGAGGATAAAAATTGCAAAGTTTTTAATGTTTCTCATATCAATCTGGTTATTTGTTGATTTCTCTTTTTGTTGGTTAGTATGGTTACACGTGCAAAACTAATAATGTTTTTGACAAAAATAAAGATTTCTTGGCTGAATGAACGGTAAGTTACAAAATAAGCCTGTTCAATCCAACACTATAATCTCCCTCTAAGATAACTTTTTTTAATTGTTGAAAGTCTGTTTTCGTATGAACAAAATCTAAATTACTTGTATCAATAACGAGAAATTTCATTTCTTGTTGTGATTTGAAGAATCCAAAATAGCCTTCCTGGACCTCCTTAAGGTACTCGTATTGAATATGTTTTTCATAGCCCCTTCCTCTTTGCCTGATGTTTTCAAGCAATCGTTCAACGGGAAGGTGCAGGTATACATACAGATCGGGCTTGGGAGCCTGGATATTTATGATGGAGAAAAGTTTCTCAAATAACTTCATCTCGTCATCTTTCAGGTTGTGTTTACTGAATATAAAGGATTTGGCCAGAAAGTAGTCGCTCACAACAGATTGACCGAACAAATCCGGATGCCCCAGCTCCGTTTTAATCTGATGGTATCTTTCAGATAGGAAGGAGAGTTCAAGCTGGAAGGCATAACGTCCCGGATCCTCATAAAACTTTGACAGGAACGGATTATCACTGAAGGATTCCAGAACCAGGCGACTGCCCGTCTCTTCTGCCAGCAGGGTGGCCAGGCTGGTTTTCCCGGCCCCGATGTTCCCCTCTATTACTAAATATTTGTATTTCAATTAGATCTTAAAATTCAGGTGTAAAGTCCATATTCATATAAATAAAGGACCATACGTCGGTATATTCCTGAATGACCATATCAGTGGGCTTCCCTGCGCCGTGTCCGGCATCCGTGTTAATCCGGATCATCACGGGATTCTTACCACTGTATTTCTCCTGAAGTGTGGCGGCATACTTAAAGGAGTGAGCAGGTACGACCCTGTCGTCGTGATCTCCTGTGGTAACCAGCACTGCCGGGTATTGCTTTTCAGCCGAGATGTTGTGAATGGGAGAGTAGCCCAGCAGATATTTGAACTCTTCGGGATTCTCTGAGGAACCATAATCCACGGTCCAGTAACGGCCGATGGTGAATTTATGAAAGCGAAGCATATCCATCACGCCTACCATGGGAATGGCAGCTGCAAATAATTCGGGCCGCTGGTTGATCACTGCGCCAATCAGTAAGCCGCCGTTTGAACCACCATAGATGGCCAGACGTTTGCTGGAGGTATAGTTTTCATCGATCAGGTATTCGGCTGCGGCAATGAAGTCATCAAATACATTCTGTTTTTGAAGTATGGTACCGGCTTTATGCCATTCTTCGCCATATTCGCCACCTCCCCTGATGTTGGCCAGTGCAAAGATACCGCCCTGCTCAAGCCATACCGCACGGGTAGTGCTGAATGAGGGGGTCATGGATATGTTAAATCCACCATATCCGTAAAGAAGGGTGGGATTGCTTCCGTCCAGTTCCAGTCCTTTTTTATGTACTATGAACATGGGAACCTCGGTTCCATCCTTGCTTGTGTAAAAAACCTGCCTGGTTTCGTATGCTTCCGAATCGAAATCAACTTCAGGGGTATAAAATACTTCCGATATATTCTCCTCAATACTGTATTTGAATGTGGTGGTGGGATAGTTGAAGGAGGTAAAGCTATAGAAAGCGGTATTGTCTTTCATTTTCCCGCTGAAACCACCCAGGGATCCGATTCCGGGCAGGGCTACTTCGTGGAGCATGCTGCCATCCAGTTTATAAACGAATGCAACATTACTGGCATCCTGTAGATAGGAAGCGATAATTCTACCTCCTGCCAGGGTGGCTGATTCCAGGACCTTGCCTTGCTCTGGAATGATGTCTGCCCAGTTTTCCCTGCCGGGATTGTTGAGGTCGATTCCGATCAATCTGTACAGAGGAGCTTCATTGTTGGTAAGCACATAAAGGATGTTGTCCTTATTGCCGATGGGAATATAATCGTCATCAAAGTCCTGGTCAATCCATGTAAAGGGAACATCGTTCAGTCCGGCCTTCTTGAAAGCAATGGCATTCCCGCTTGTACTTTCCGTTACAGTCAGATACATGTATTGTTCATCTTCGGATGCACCCACACCAAATCCCCACTCCGGATGAGCTTCATCCTTATGGATCAAAAGGTCCTCAGATTGTTCCGTGCCAACCCGGTGATAATATACTTTGGCATTGATGTTGGCAGCTTTAAGTTCATCCCCTGCATCGGGTGTGTCGTAACGGGTATAGAAAAAGCCATCTTTGTACCACGACATTCCTGAAAACTTGATCCATTTCAGGTGGTCGTCGAGATCTTTCCCACTTTCCACATCCTTTACAAAAAACTCACGCCAGTCGGATCCTCCTTTGGAAATCCCATAGGCTGCGTACTTGTGATCATTGGAAAAGCTAAGACCTGCAAGAGCCACTGTTCCGTCATCGGAAAAACCATTGGGGTCCAGAAAAACCTTCCCTTCTTCCTCCAGGCTTTTCTTCATGTATATGATGCTCTGGTTCTGCAAGCCGGTATTATAGCTATAAAAATAAAGGCCCCCTTCTTTAAAAGGAGTTCCCATTTTCGGGTAGTTCCAGATCTGGGTCATGCGTTCTTTAAGTGCGTCCCTGAAAGGAATGGACTCCAGGTAAGAGAAAGTTACCTCGTTCTGTGCCTTCACCCAGGCAGCAGTTTCATCCGACATATCGTCTTCCAGCCACCTGTAAGGATCGGCGACTTCCGTGCCGTGATAATCGTCCACCACCTCACCTTTTGCTGTTTCAGGATAGGTAAACTTCGCTTGCTGTGTACAGCCCATAGCAATAAGAATTAAAATGATCGAAAGCAGGTTTTTCATGATTTGAAATTTTGCCCTTAAAGTAGATAATATGTGTGTAGCATGCAACGGATATCATCATGCTATTCAATATGCAGCCTAAAAAAATGAGGTTGCCCCAACGGGACAACCTCGATATCATTTTCTAAACAGCCAGGTTTAGTTATTGCGCTCAGGTTTAGGGAGGAGTGCCTTTCTGGAAAGCTTCAGCTTGCCATTCTTCTCATCAACGGCAAGGAGCTTAACCTCTATCTCCTGACCTTCCTTAAGTACTTCCTCTACTTTTTCAAGCCTTCTGTGCTCAATCTCGGAAATATGGAGCAGTCCGTCCTTACCAGGCATAATTTCCACAAAGGCTCCATAGGGAGTGATGGTTTTCACCTTGCCTTTGTATACCTCACCCGGTTCGGGAACGGCAACAATGCCCTTGATCCAGTTCATGGCAGCATCGATGGCTGCTTTGTCCACCGCAAATACATCCACCAGACCTAAATTATCAATCTCTTCAATGGTAATGGTAGAGTTGGTCTCTGCCTGGATTTCCTGGATCACTTTTCCACCTGGTCCGATAACCGCACCAATCATATCCTTGGGAATCTCAATTCGTTCGATCCTTGGAGTATGTGGCTTGTAATCCGGATTTGGAGCGGACATGGTTTCACCAATCTTATCCAGAATATGCAGCCTGCCATTCCTTGCCTGTTCCAGGGCCTGTGAAAGAATCTCATAAGAGAGGCCTTCCACTTTAATGTCCATTTGCGTGGCGGTGATCCCGTCGCGGGTTCCGGTCACTTTAAAGTCCATATCACCCAGGTGATCTTCGTCGCCCAGGATATCGGAAAGAACGGCGAACTTATCTGAATCCTTATCAGTGATCAGTCCCATGGCGATTCCGGATACGGGTTTTTTAATCTGGATGCCCGCATCCATCAGGGCCAGTGTGCCGGCACAGACGGTGGCCATGGATGATGAACCGTTTGATTCCAGGATGTCAGATACAATCCGGAGTGTGTAAGGCATCTCATCTTCTGCCGGGAGAACTCCTTTCAGAGCCCGGTGGGCCAGGTTCCCATGTCCGACTTCCCTGCGACTGGTTCCCCTGTTCGGACGTGCATCACCTGTGGAGAAAGCTGGAAAATTATAATGAAGAAGGAACTTGTCATTGCCCTTCTTAAGTACATCATCAATGAGTTTGGCATCCATCTTGGTTCCCAGGGTTACAGTGGTGATGGACTGGGTTTCTCCCCTGGTGAATACTGCTGATCCATGGGCTGATGGAAGGTAGTCGACTTCGCTCCAGATGGGGCGGATCTCATCAGGTTTTCTTCCGTCAAGGCGAACGGCCTCATCCAGAATGACACGGCGGACAGCCTCTTTCTCCACATCGTGGTAATATTTGCCAACCAGCATCTCGTTTACTTCTCCTTCTTCACCTGCTTCTTCGATAAGCTTGGCAAGAAAGTCTTCTTTTACCTTGGCAAATGCATCAGTTCTGTTGTGCTTGTCATTGTTCCCGGACTTGGCAATCTTCAGTGCGGCATCATAGGTCTCTTTCCATACCCGCTTGCTGAGTTCCTCGTCGTTGACCTCGTGACAATATTCTCTCTTCTCCTCTTTACCGGTCTTTTTAGTCAGTGCCATCTGAGCTTTACACATGGGCTTAATGGCCTCGTGAGCGAATTTGATGGCTTCCAGCATTTCTGCCTCACTCACTTCCTTCATCTCCCCTTCCACCATCAGGATGTTGTCATAGGTGGCTCCCACCATGATTTCAATGTCAGCCTCTTCCAGTTGAGTGAATGTGGGATTTACAACAAATTCGCCTTTAACTCTTGCAACACGCGCTTCAGCGATTGGACCGTGAAAAGGTACATCTGATACGGCCAGTGCAGCTGAGGCAGCCAGTCCGGCCAACGCATCAGGAGGTGTATCCACTTCAGCTGACATAAGGGTCACATTTACAAATGTGTCTGCATGATAATCCTCAGGAAATAAAGGACGCAGCGCCCTGTCTACCAATCGAGCAATTAAAATTTCGTAATCTGAAGGCCTTGCCTCGCGTTTCAGGAATCCTCCTGGGAACTTGCCGGCTGCAGCATATTTCTCTTTATAATCTACTGAAAGTGGCATAAAATCCACATCCTCTTTTGCTTCTTTTGCACTGACCACGGTGGCCAGCATCATGGTATCGCCCATGCGAACCATTACGGCGCCATCGGCCTGCTTGGCCAGAACACCTGTTTCTATAGTGATTGTTTTACCATCACCCAATGCGATGGTTTCTTGAATTACTTTCGGTTTCGACATAATAGTTGATTAAATTCTAATGAAAACAAAAAAAGGCAATCCGAGAATTGCCTTTTTTGTAATTAATATCTTATTTTCTGATCTTCAGGGCTTTGATGATAGCGCGATATCTCTCAATATCTTTTTCCTTGAGATAATCGAGCAATTTCCTCCTCTTACCTACGAGTTTGAGCAGGGCCCTCTGAGTGCTGTAGTCCTTCTTATTGGTCAGCAAATGCTGAGTAAGGTGATTGATCCTTGTAGTAAAAATTGCAATCTGGCCTTCAGCTGAACCTGTATCAGCTTCGGATTTGCCATACGTCTTGAAGATTTCCTTCTTTTTCTCCGTCGTTAAATACATCCTGTTTTTTCTACTTTATAATGCTGTTTCGAATTTCGAGTTGCAAAGGTATATATTTATTTTGGAATAGCAATAGCTAGGTCCTGCTTTAGTTTGCCTGGGAATTAGAGCTTATTGTATTGATTAGCTGCTTGATCTGATCACGTGTTCCAAGAGCAAAGAGCATGTCGGAGGAGCTCAGGGTGGTTTCCGGAACGGGATTGATCAGGTAGGATCTGTCCTCCCGCTTTAAACCGATCACTTTGGCACCGGAAGTATTTGCCTCATCCAGCTCAGACATGGACTTACCGGAAAAGCATTCGGCCAGGTCTTTACAGGAGATTTCTTCAAGTACCACACTGTCAATACTTTGAAGCAACATGGTTTCTATGAATTCCACCACATCGGGTTGAGCCACCAGTTTGGCCATGCGCTGACCTCCGATTTTGTCGGGCATGATCACGTTGGTGGCACCGGCCCGCTTCAGTTTAATATCCGAGTTGTCCACCGATGCCCTGGAAATGATTTTAATATCCGGATTCAGTTCCCTGGCTGTGAGTACCACAAACAGGTTATCGGCATCTTCGGGCAGGGTGGTAATCATGGCACGGGCATGTTCAAGGTGGGCCTGTTTCATCACTTCCTCATCGGTGGCATCCCCTTCCACATATAACATTCCTGGGGTTTCCCTGAGTACCTGAACTATTTCATGTTGTTGCTCAACTATCACGACTTTCACATCATGCTGAGAGAGTTCCAGGGCTGCCTGTTTGCCGTTGCGCCCATAGCCGCAGATGACCACATGGTCCGAAATCTTCTCAATCTTCCTTTTCACTTTATTGTCTTTATATGAATTCATAAATACTCCTTCTACAATGTACCTTGTAAATGAGGTAACTGCATAGAAAAAAACACCAATGGAAACTATCACCAGGAAAGAGGTAAACCACATGCCGCGATTGTCAAGCTGGTGGACTTCTTCAAATCCGACAGTGGCCATGGTAATGATGGTCTGGTAGACTGCTTCTGATAGTGTGAATCCAAGCAGAAAGTATCCTATGGTTCCGATGATGATAATACTTATCAGAAAAGCAAGGGTAAAATAGGCGTGTTTGAGCTTATTTCTTTTCATAGCCTGCAGTCTTGACTATATCCACTCCTACCTGACAATCCAGACATCGTTTTTTTTTGCAGTATGCATGATATAGCTGTAACAGGGCCTGGCTCTCCATTGCATTGCTGGCCCTGACACCAAATATAGCCCAATTTTTAATAAGCAGGTTCGATTCGGCCTTCAAGTTAAGCAGGACCTCTGATGTCTGAGAAGCTCTTATATTTCCTTTTCCCTGTTTGTCCAGGGCATGGAGGAAGGGGAGTACTACATTTATAATCAGTGTTGTAATGAATTGCTCACCCGGGAATTTGGGAAAGTGGGGTGAGGTTCTGCCAAAGAGATAGTGTGTATCCCAATACGCACTTGCTCCACAACGGAAAAACTGTTCCATTTCGCTCACGGATTTGCTTCCCGTCAGGCAGGAGGACAGGGGAAAGCTTTGATGAATCAGGGAGGCAAACTGGGAAATTCTCAGGGTGGGGAAGGAGGGTGGCCGGAGCCTCAGGAATTTCCAGAGGTGCCGCGGAAGAGGCTTTTCTGCAAATGCATTTTGCAGTTCTGTATAACGATTCCAGAGGGAGGAAGGGTAGGAGCCCAGTTCCCGGGCAGACCTGAGCAGTCCGGATTGACCAAAGAAGATGGCTTCCAGGTCAGCAAGACTGTCACGATGTTCAATTACCAGGTGGAAGGGGACTCCTTTTGCCAGCAGCTCAAAGGGGAAGGTATTTACTGGCATTCCATACCCCGGAGCCAGAGCTTTGTACAGGCTTTCATCCGGATTCAGGGCAGAATCCATGAGGATCTGCTCCATCCGAAGAGTTTTTTGTGTCGCCCGTTCTGAGTGTAAGGACCTGAGCCAGGGTTTCAGCCGGTGGTCCGGAATATCACCTATGAAATCAGAACAGGGAATCCAGTTTTCACTCCTTTTAAGCGTATCATAGCGCTCCAGCAAGGAAGAATTGTATTCGGGGACCATGGTAGGAACCCGGCGACCCAGACTATTGGTTACATCCGTGTCATAATCCCCTACCACGTGCAGAATCACATTGTTGTATCCGGGATTTAAATGATGCCCGTGCTTGTACCAGTCTGAAGCCCGGCGGTGAACCTCTACATTACCGGCCCAGACCAGGCGGTCGAGTTTGATCCGGGCATTGAAGAAATCAGGTCCAGCATGCAGATTTTGTTCGCCGGGATGCAATATCTCCAGCTCAGCACCACAGCAGGTGCTCACAGAATTGCCGCGGTACAGTTTGTGTTTCCAGATGAACTGAATAAATCCTTCGGAGGCCATCAGTATTTAATGTGGCCATCCGGTATTTTTCAGTGCCTGCCTGCTTAGAATGAATAAGCCAATCCTGCTGTGACCTCAACGGTCCGGATGTAAAACTCAGCATCAAGAGGGGGGACATCATCGACAATTCCCTCATAAAGGTCAAAGGTGTAAGTATTCTTTGATTTTGTCTGGACAAAATCCCCGCTCAATTTCAGTGCAATATTGGAATTGAGCATAATCCGGATACCTCCGCCTGCAGTCCACCCAAAGGAAGCACTGGAGTGATCGGTACGGTTATAAATGCTGTTGCCATCGTAGGTAATGGTTAACTCCTGGTCCGGAAATCTGATAATGCTGAGCCCGGCAAGCCCCCTGAAATCAAAGTAAAGCTTCTGTGATGCCCTGATGGAGAAGTGTGGACCGATAAAAAGATTGAAATAATTCCAGAATCCTGCGCCATACAGAATCTCTGCGTCTTCTGGAATATCAACTCCGCTGGTATTATCTTCGATATAAGTGACCATGTCGTTTACCAGTGAGTCGCGCAATACATAATTGGAGCCAAAACCAAAGGATGCTCCGATACCCAGATAAGACACGGGAAAATATGCACCGTCAAATTTGATGGCTCCACCCGTTCTGGCATAGCCACTGTTTGAAAGGTCGCCGGTGGATGCGTAGTCATCCAGGGAAATGGAGGCCCCGAAAGAAATACTGGCAAAGTTCTGCTGGGCCAGGAGATGCATGGAAGCACCCGCCAGAAGTAGTATAATAATCCCTGTTGTTTTCCTCATTGCTGTCAATAATTTCATTCCAAAAGTACTAATTTCTATCTTTCTCTTTTAAAGGGCATGGTCATGCACCTCACACCACCTCCGCCACGGGATAGTTCTGCCCCGTCAATGGTCAGTACATATTTTTGAATGGTGGAAAGGTCTGTAACGCCATTGAGCACGTGCTTTGATGGTATAATTTCGTAACCGGATTGATGCAGGTTCTCAAGGGTATGCACATTCCTGTTATAGCCGATAATCTTACCGGGGCCAATTGCAAAAAAGTTGGCTCCGCTGTGCCACTGCTCCCGCTCCTGGGTCATGCTTTCCTTTTCCCCGCCACAAAAAGAGGGTTTCAGATCCATCCCAAGATCTTTCAACGCTTTGACCAGGTTCTCCACATTTCGGATGGAGATCACTTTTCCATTTTCGATATCAATCTGGATGGTCTGGTATTTATTGGATTTGAGAATCAGGGGCTCATAGACCATGCAGGAATCATGATCCAGGAGGGTAAAGGTCATATCAAGATGGATGAAGGACTCCGGAGCAGAGGGGAGCTCCTGGATCAGTAAATGTTGTTTCACTTTCCTTTCCGCCAGCATTTTCACCAGGAAATCGATCCCCCTGGAAGTGGTCCTGGTTCCAAGGCCGGCCAGGGTGATATTTTCAGATGCGATCAGCAGGTCACCTCCCTCAAAGGAGAAACTGTCCCTGCTGGCGGCACCCTCCTCATGATGAACGGTTTGCACCCGGAAACGGGGATGATAATCAAAAATAGCCTGCATGATCAGTGCCTCTCTGTCCCTGACTCGGTTTGCCATCCTTGATATCAATACCCGGTCGCCCAGTGCCACAGATGCATCTCTGGTAAAGAAGAAGTTATGCAGTGGTCTGAGGGAGAAGTGTTCGTTGCTCAGGTAAGCCGTGAGCGAATTTCGTTCAAGGGGAACACCCTGCACCAGTTGTTTGGCCAGAATTTTCTCATTCAGGTCCAGCAGCCTGTCAATCAGGAAGGGCTGACCCTCCTGGTAGCAGGCCTTTTTTACAATTTTTTCACGTATTTCACTGGACCGCAGGATGTCCTTTAACAGGTCCATGATCCGGTAAGTGGGGACCAGGTGCTGCAAAAGGCATTCCAGCTGGTTGTATTCCCTCCGTGCCACAGAGAGGTTTAGAATATCACTGTAGAGGGCCCTCTCCGCATTTTTTGGGGTCATATTCTCCACTTCCGGTCCCGGAGGGTGCAGGAGAACTCCCTCGAGATCTCCCGTTTCGCTATATAGCTGGATGGCCGACATGGCACAAAGGTAATAGATTTAAGAGATGATTCACTCTGCAAAACCGTTCTGCTTATGGCTCCCATCGCAGAAGGGCTTGTTTGAAGAGTTTCCGCAGCGGCAAAGAAATACCGCTTCCGCCGTTTCAATGATCTCTCCGTCCGGACCTTTGATTTGAAACCGGCCTGTGACTTTGAGCGGGCCACCGGCAATAACTTTAAAGCGGGTATTCTCATTCTCCATAGGCGGAGTTTTGGTCTGTAAAATCAATCTTGCGGTGGGTGCCATCGCAGTAAGGCATGTTGCGGGATGCACCACAGCGACAAAAGGAGGTCAATGTGCTTGGCTTCAGCTTCTGGTCTTCACTCCCGGTAATGCTGAACCTTCCCTCGACAACAATGGGTCCGTCCCTCATGATGCGTATGCTTGTTGGCTCCTCCTGCCCGGAAAGGGTTCTTGGAGTTTCTTCTGTGGGGACCACACTTCTCTGCGCTTTTTGCTCCTCTTCAGTAAGATCCTGATTATTCTTCCAGATCAGGGCCTGGGTGGGACACTTATTGACCACTTCTATGATCTTTCGCGTGGGGGCTCCATCCATATTCACCCAGGGTCTTCTTCCGGGATTGAAGACTTCGATCAGTTCTCTGAAGCAGGTAGTGGCATGGATGCATTTTGAGGGTACCCAGAATACGGTGATATCACCATTGGTATACTGTCTGTTCCTGGGATCGTTCATCTTCTATTCAGGTAATTAATTGCAATAAAAAACAAAAAATCCAGGGGAATGTTCAAATGAAATCTATGATAACACAGAATACGCTTAAATGAATCCGGCTTCAATGCCAAGAACAATGTCTTCCATGATTCTATCCTGATCGAGGGGATCGTATTCGGTTTTCAGGTTGTTTCCAAAAATCCGGGCGATACCCTGCCAGAAAAAAGCTGTAAACCCCCCTTTTAACTCTTTGATTACCTGGTAGGAAGTACGTCCGGTTTCCCGGTCTATCAGTTTTACAAGAATGATGCCCTGAGTGACAGTCAGTCGTTTGACCTCCTTCTCAAACTGTTTCATGATTTCCTTTTCAGCCGAATCGATGTATTCCTTTCGTTCTTTTTCACTTTCCAGTGTAAGCAGATGATCATCCAGCTCTTTCAGTCTGACTCCGGCAACCAGGGCATAGGGATAAGCCTTTTTGATGTTGTGGATCATCCGCCTGTACCTCCTTTTCAGGTAGAGGTAGTCGAAATCTTTTTTTTCATAGATGCGAACCTCAGGAAGTGCGACAATGGGAAGGGTATCGGAGCCTTCCACGATGGCCCGGGTTACCACAGACCTGTCTCCCTGATCCTCCTGAGCCCTAAGTCCTTCTGAAAGGCAAAGCAAGATTCCTACCAATAACATATATGGCAGCTTAGCTTTCAACATAAATGTAAAGTACGCAAAAACTGTACCGGTATCCCGGAAATCTCTAATCCATCAGTTTGATCATGGCATCCACCACATTGCTGGCACCATCGGCGATCTGGTCGATGGTAGCATCCAGCATATAGCAGGGGGTGCTTACCAGCATATGGGCGGGATCCACCACCACTTCTCCATGTGTGGTGTATACATGATTGGCACCCACAGACTCCAGTGCATCAATGGTACTTTCATCGCTCCCGATGGTCAGGTCCACTTTGCCAAGAACTTTTGCCAGGATAACCGGTGAGATGCAAAGGGCCCCTACGGGTTTTTTCAATGCCACCATGCCTCTAATGGCTTCTTCCACCTCGGGTAGAACAGTAGCGTCGGCGCCTTCAAAAGCCCAGGTGCTGAGGTTTTTGGCTGCTCCAAAACCACCTGGAAGAAGCAAGCCGTCAAAAGAGGCAGGATTAAACTGCTTCAGATCCCTGATCTGGCCCCGTGCAATTCGTGCAGATTCCACCAGGACATTTCTGGTCTCTTCCATCTCATCACCGGTGATGTGATTTATGACATGGTGTTGATTGATGTCCGGTGCGAAAATTTCATAACTTGCTCCCTGTTTGGCAATGGCCAACAGGCTGAGGGTGGCCTCATGGATTTCTGCACCATCAAAAACACCACAACCCGAAAGCAAAACAGCAAATTTCTTCATAGCATTCATATTAGACGATTTGATACTTTTGTATGGACCAATTTATGGAAAACTGCTGGCATTGTAAATGGAAAGCCAATACTATAGAACATTTATCGGCCTGCCACTTCGGGTGGAGCCACCCTTTTTAAAGGCTCGAAGGGACCTGATACGGAGTTTTGAAGGGGAAAGGATCAGCTGGACCAATCCGGAGCAGTATCATGTAACTTTAAGATTTATCGGTGATACGGATCTTTCTTCCGTGGAAAGAATCGGAAGCGAACTGCAGGCCGGAATAAGCGTTCCGGCTCCGCTCCGCCTGGATGCAGGGAATCTTGACAGTTTTGGACCTCGCAAAAAACCAAGGGTCATCTGGGTGGGTTTTGAAGAAAGCGTTTTTTTTGAATCATTGAAATCTGAGGTGGATCGTGTTCTTCAAGGCTGCGGCATCCCTGTGACTGAACAGCCCTTCAGGGCTCACCTGACCCTGGGCAGAGTGAGGAAGTTGCACGATTTGCGTAACTACTATGATACACTGGACGCGATGGGCCGGAAGTTCTGCAGTCCGGTTCTCTTGGAGAAACTTGTGTTTTTTCGAAGTATCCTGGGTCCGGGTGGTCCTGAATACCGGGTGCTAAATGAAATCCTGTTCAAGCATGAAATTAAGCCTTTTTGATTTCAATCAGCGCATCATCCTTCATCACCGATTCCCCTTTTTTTACTGAGACCTTCTGGACAATGCCGGTGATGTGGCTGTTAATTTCATTCTGCATCTTCATGGCCTCCAGGATGATAATGGGCTCACCTTCCTTCACTTCACCTCCCTCTTCCACCATAATGTCGATAATTTTTCCCGGCATGGGAGCCTCAATGGTGACACCGGCAGAAGAATCGGCCTGTTTCTCCAGGTATCTTTTCCGCTTCAATGAGACTGGTGTTTCCACGGTGAACGAGTGCCAGACGCCGTTCACCATGATTGTATACCGGTTCTGTTTCTTCTCAATCACATCGAGCATGTATTTCTTATTCTTCCAGACGATGTAGGAAAATCCCTTGGGATCCTCATGCAGCCTGACATCCACCTCTTTCCCCTGGTACTTGAATCGTTTTTCAAGAGGTTTCTTGAACTCATAAGCTTTGTTGGTTGCGCTGAGCGCGATGAGCTTGGTGGATGTTTTTTTCTTTGCAGAACGTGCCATATGCTGACTCAGTTTTATCGTAAACGTTTTTTCAATACCCAGGGTGTGATGGCTTTGCCATTCTCCGTATGAAGAGGCTTTTCTTCATTTTCATTGATTTCCCTGGCGTAATCGTAAGTTGCAAAAAATGCAGCCAGCAGGGCATCATCGGGTTCATTGTGGTAATGGATTTTTAGCTCCTTGCTAAGAAATGAAGTATTGAAATTACCTTTCCTGAAGTTGCTGTTCTGAAGTACAGCCCTGCAAAAAGCCAGTGTTGTTTTTGTTCCTTTGATCCAGAATTTCCGGATGGCCTGACTGGATAGTTGCATGGCCTTCTCCCTGGTGTCGCCATAAACAATCAGCTTGGCAATCATGGAATCATAATAAGGGGTGATCACCGATCCGTCCCTGACTCCGGTATCTACCCTGATATTTTCACTCTCCGGCCAGGAGATCTTTTCAATGGTGCCAAGACTGGGAGAGAAACCTGATTGAACATCTTCGGCGTTGATCCTCCATTCGATGGCCCAGCCATTCAGCTTGATCTCCTTTTGTGTAAACGGAAGCTTTTCCCCCTCAGCAATCAGGATCATTTGTTCGATCAGATCGATCCCGGTAACCATCTCTGTGACCGGGTGTTCCACCTGGATACGGGTATTCATTTCCATAAAGGAGAAGGAGTTGTCACTATCCAGGAGAAATTCGACTGTGCCGGCTGAATAATAATTTACCGATTTGGCAATATTGATGGCTGCCTCCCCCATTTTCTTTCTAAGGGCAGGAGTCAATGCGGGAGAGGGGGATTCCTCCAGCAGCTTCTGATGTTTTCTTTGCACGGAACACTCCCGTTCCCCCAGGTGCACTACATTTCCATGCTGATCGGCCAGAATCTGGAATTCAATGTGGCGGGGTTCTCTTACAAAACGCTCCAGAAAGACATCGGGATTGTTAAAGGCCTTTGCTGCTTCATTGGTGGCCAGGGTGAACATCCGTTCGATGTTCTTTTCTTTCTCCACCACCCGCATGCCACGGCCTCCGCCACCGGCTGCAGCCTTCAGGATCACGGGATAACCAATCTTATTTGCAATTTTCCGGGCTTCTTCAGCATCCCGGACCGCTCCGGGGCTACCTCCCAAAAGAGGAACACCATGCTCTCTGGCTAACTCCTTTGCAATGGTTTTGTGGCCCATGCGATAGATGGCATCATGCGAAGGCCCGATGAAGGTGATTTTCTCCTCTTCACATCTTCTTGCAAAGTCAGGGTTTTCGGCAAGAAAACCATAGCCGGGATGAATGGCATCTATATTACGCTTTTTGGCACTCTTGATGATTCGTTCTATATCCAGAAATTCGGGGATAATATCATCAAAATCTTCGGAAAAGTCGATGATCTCATCGGCTTCCTCCAGGTACCAGGCGTTTGGTTCTTTGGCTGTTTTTATTACAAAGGAACGGATGCCCATTTTCCTGGTGGTCCTGATAATCCGGATGGCGATTTCGCCCCGGTTTGCTATGAGTAGGCTCTTAATTTTCATAGATGAAATTTAGAGAGGAATATTGCCATGTTTCCTGGCAGGATTATCAACATGTTTTGTTTCAAGTGCTTCAAAGGCACGGATAAGTTTCGTTCTGGTTTCAGCCGGATCGATCACTTCATCGATGAAACCGCGCTCTTCGGCCACATAGGGATTGGCTATTTCATTGCGATACTGCGCGGCCAGCTCTTTCTTCCTGGCAGCAGGATCATCGGAGGTTTCAAGATCTTTCCGGTATATGATGGCTACTGCACCTTCGGGCCCCATCACTGCAATTTCGGCAGTTGGCCAGGCAAAATTGAAATCTCCTCCCAGGTTTTTGCTGTTCATCACACAATAGGCTCCCCCATATGATTTTCTGAGGATTACGGTGATCCGGGGTACTGTGGAGTCGGCAAAGGCATAGAGAATTTTGGCTCCGTGACGAATGATTCCATTGTGTTCCTGGTCGATCCCCGGTAAAAATCCAGGGACATCTTCCAGGATCAGGAGGGGAATATTGAAGGCATCACAGAAACGGATAAAACGAGCCCCTTTGTTGGAAGAGTTGATGTCCAGTGTGCCTGCAAGAACTTTAGGCTGGTTGGCCACGATACCGATGACCTTTCCATCCAACCTTCCAAAGCCGATGACTATGTTCTGAGCATAGTTTTCTGCAACCTCATAAAAGGATCGCTTATCTACAATATGGGTGATGACATCCTTAACATCGTAGGGTTTGTTGGGATCGTCCGGCACGATTTCTCTTAATTTCTCCTCCACATCGGCGGTCTCATCGGCAGATAACTCCATTTCCGGTGAGTTCTCCATGTTATTTGAAGGCAGGTAAGCCAGCATCTGGCGAACCCCCATAAGGGTATTCTCTTCATCCGGGAAGACCATATGAGCTACACCACTTTTCTTGGAGTGCACCCCGGCTCCACCCAGGTCATTGAAGCTTACATCCTCATTCAGTACTTCTTTTACGACGTTGGGACCTGTGACAAACATATAGCTGGTCTGATCGGTCATAAATACGAAGTCGGTGATGGAAGGGGAGTAGACTGCTCCACCGGCAGCAGGTCCGAGGATGACCGAAATCTGGGGGATGACCCCTGATGATTGTACATTCCGGTGGAATATGCCGGCGTAACCGGCCAGACTGGCCACACCCTCCTGGATACGTGCTCCTCCCGAATCAATAAGTCCGACCATTGGAGCCCCCATCTTCAGGGCCATGTCCTGGATCTTCATAATCTTGGCAGCATGGACCGAACCCAGTGAGCCGCCCATGACCGTAAAATCCTGCGCGTAAGCGAAGGTAAGTCTGCCACGTATGAGCCCGTGACCAATGATGACGCCATCTCCGAATGCTTTCTGCACCGTACCGAATCCAGTATCTGATTTATCGGCTGTAACAAAGGCATCGACCTCCTCAAATGTATCTTCGTCAAAAAGAATATCAAGTCGCTCCCAGGCCGTTAATTTACCTTTGGAGTGCTGTTTTGCCTCCGCCCTGGAATCGTGCTGATCATTGTGAGCCTGTTTCCTCTCCAGGAAACGGGTAAAGTTTTTTCCTTTCACATCCATGCTTTACTTCTTTATGCATAAATAGAACCAATGAGTTTGAAAAATGTTTCCATTTATCTCCTCACGGGTGTAAAACTAAAAATAAAAATTAATGGCATAATGGTCTAATCTAAGACTTTTCGGTCAATTATAGAAGCAGGTTCGACTAATTGAGGAGGTATACAGCTCCAGTTGAGATTGATTTTAGGTTTGAGGGTGTCCTGTTTACCGAGATACTCCATAAGATAATAGCGGAGGTCGCGGTCGGTGGACCAGCTTATTCGCCCGGACAGGTCCTCTTTGGGGATGCCCGCCCCTGCAGTAAGATGTCCGCCGCCCCCGTTTCCACGGTAGGAATTCAGGGCCACGCTGTATGTGTTTGACTCCATGAACGGACTTCCGTCTGAAAGCGTCTCAATGTTTACACGATTGCCCGGAGCCCTTCGCACATCCACGGTATAATTTATCCCTGCTGCTGAGGAAAAGTTGTAATAAGGAGCAGCCAGCCTTCCGGGCCGGTCGGAACTGAAGTTCAAGAGATGATCCCGGGGGCCCGACATGGTATTGTACCAGGAGCCCACCGCATGTTCCAGAAAGCCATCAATTTCGGCACCACTGAGCTCCATGCGGTAAAGCATGTTCTCATACCTGTAGAGTTTAAACAGGTCGGAAACCAGCAAAGGACCCTCGTTCAGAGCAGCTGTGATGGAGAGCGGAGCAGTAAATGAAATCTGGGCACCGCTCATCTCGAGTTGCAGCTCGTGAATCAGGGTCATCATAGAAGACGGACCAAAAAGCGCGTCCAGTCCACGCATTTCTTCTGAAAGCCAGGTGATGGTATCCTCCAGGTAAGCGGATACAATTTCAAATTCCGGGGCGAACTCTTTCATCAGAGTTTCTGAAGGATCGTATTCGCTCATTGGAATATTTTTACCGCTGATGCTTGTTCCCCCGGCTCCAAACTTTACTGTTGCTTCTCCTGCAAAACGCCCGTGACTTCCGGGATCAATAACCAGCACACTATCACCCTCACTGTTTATTACCTTCTGACAGGAGACTCTGTGGTCGTGCCCGGCAAAGATGATGTGAAATCCCGGCACTTGTTCTGCCACAAGCATCACTGCATTTTCATTCAGGAAGGGATCCGGATTCCCGCCATAGGAGGCATCGGTTCCGGAGTGGAACAAACCCACCATCAGATCTGGTTTTTCCTCTTCCATGATTCTTGGAACCCATTCACTGGCTGTGGCAAGCATATCCCGGAATTCCATGTCCGGCCACAGGTTTTTCGGGAGCCATTGTGGAATACCCGGAGTGATCAGACCCAGTATGGCAATTTTTTTTCTTCCAGCCTTCAGAATGGTATAGGGTTCAAAGTAGGGCAGGCCGGTGGAGCTGTGGACTGCATTTGCTGCCAGCCAGGGGAACTTGAAGCTGTTTTCGATCCTCGTATATACCTGCGGGCCTGCTTCGATGTCGTGATTCCCGACACTCCCCGCATCGTAGCCCATGAAATTCATAACCCGTGCCGAGAGGTGTTCACTAAGGGTATCCACAAAGTTGTAATAGTAAACGGTGGGTTGACCCTGCAGAAAATCGCCATTATCAAGCAGGAAGAACAGGGTATCTTCTTTCCCCTGCTGTTCGCTCACATAAGAATATACATGAGCCAGTGAATGATCTGCTGGTTTTCGATGGATGAAGTCGTAGGGATAAATCATCCCGTGTACATCTGTTGTTGCAGCAATCCTTAGGGTAAGCGGCTCCTGTTTGCAGGCAGAGGTGCAGATCAGAATTAGTAGAGAAACTGGCAATAAGCGGGCTTTTATCCCTATGTTTTTTAGCATGAAATTCAGGCTTTTTCCCCTGATATTATATTTAGAAACATTCTGTGGTGCAATGGGCATAACTTATAATGGTTTTATTGAGAGCAGATTACTAAAGTAGTACTTTTCCTTCACTCTGCTAAGTCGATGTTTTCATCGACATATGTCGATCAATACAGCGGACAGCTCCATGGTTTGGGCCTGCATATATAAGGTGTGAATCTTTGAACAATAAACCCATCATAGATACTTTAGCAACAAACCAATTAGCTATGAAAATGAAACTATCTAAATTATCACTACTGGGAGCAGTTGCTATCCTTATTGGAGGAGCAGTTATCCTGAGTAGTTGCGAAGGACCGGAGGGACCTCCGGGAGCCGATGGAACCGACGGTATTGACGGTGTGGACGGTCAAGACGGTCAGGATGCCAACTCTACCTGTATTCTGTGTCACAGTGACGATCAGGTGATTGTTACCAAGAGCAGGCAGTATGCAAACTCTGCCCACAACACCGGGCATACCTCCGGATATACCAACAGGTCATTCGGAGAATTGTACAACTGTGCCGGATGTCATACCAGCCAGGGCTTCCTGGATGTACTTGTAGGGGCAAGTCAAGTTCCCTATGCAGATGTAACCCAGCCAAATTGCTACACCTGTCACAGCATCCATGATACCTATACAGAGGATGACTGGGCGCTTACTAACGGAGATCCGACCGTACCTTTTACCAATGCTGCTTATGAAACAGCCGCTGTTGATATGGGTGCAGGGAATCAGTGTACGCAATGTCACCAGTTCTCAGCCTATTATCTGGTTGTTGATTCATTATGGGCAGACTTTGATGCGGGAACTACCACCGTGACCTTCCCGGCCGACAATAGCCTTAAACGTGCAGGTGTTCACCATGCCCCCCAGTACAATATATTTGCTGGAATGGACCTGTTTGAATTTACAGGCACAACCGCCTATCCAACAAGCAATCATGTTCTGAGTCAGGCTCCCGACGGATGTGTTACCTGTCATATGAATGACGGATTTGGTGACCTCACCGGACACTCCATGGCCATGACTTACGATTGGCATGGTGCGGAGAACTTGCACTGGTCTTCTACTTGTACTTCCTGTCATGACGGTGAAGATGAGTTAGATGGTATAGTTGAAAATATCCAAACTGATGTTCAGCTCTTGCTGGATGAACTGGAAGCATTACTGCTTGCAGAAGGAGTAATGACTGCTGATTATTACATTGCTCCCGGGGAATGGACCACTGACCTGACAGCGGCCACAGTGAATTTCAATGCCATTCGTGAAGACAAGAGTGTAGGATTCCACAACGTGGACTATATTACCGCTATTCTGGAAAATACAATTGAAGCCCTCACTCCTCCGAGTTAATTAGTGAGGGAAACTTAATAAGAAAATAAAAATGGGTGCCTTTGCCGGGCACCCATTTTTTATTTCTCCTGAGTTCGTTCAGCCTGTTTCGCTGATTTGCTTGATGCGCTTGTAATCGATTACTTCAATGGATTTCCCTTCCATTTTAATGAGGCCTTCATCGTTAAATTCCTTCAGCATCCGAATGACCGTTTCGGGGCTCATGCCCGAAAGTTCAGCCAGTTCTTTCCGCGATAGGGGCAGGTCAAATTCACAATTCTTGAAGATACGGTCTGCCAGGCACAAAAGGATATCGGCAAGTCTGCCAAAGGCCTGTTTGTACGTGAAGCAAAAGAACCTTCCATAGATCTGCAAGCTGTTGGAGCTTAAAATATCGATGATTTCCCTCGTGAAATCAAAGTTTTGTTCCATCAGGGTGCGAAAAGCGTTTACTTCTATTTGCCTGATTTCGGAATCGATGTAAGCCATGGCCGAATAAGGGAAATAAGAGTGTTCTTCCGAAACAGAGGAGAGGCCTAGAAAATTCCTGTCGGGAGTGATCCGCAGCACAAGCGAATTGGTGCCATTTTCAAGAAACACCTTTGCGAGACCTGATTCCATATACATGACATGGGATACAAATCCGCCCTGCTTGCATATGATTTCTCCTTTCCGGTATTTAATTTTGACAGAGTTTTCATCCAGGAATTCCTTTTGTTTGGGCGTCAGATGTTCAAAACATCTGCATTCATGGAAACTCAGGGTGCATGCAGAAAACTTCGTTAACTCGTCCATCCATATATGCTTTGAGACCACAAAGATAAAAAGAATCATGAAATATTGTGATCTGTATCAGCTTCTGGCTCAATTTAGATCAGTTTAATCTCGTAGATATTTCAGCTGTTTTTTCTTTCACAAATGCCCTAAATATCCAATCTTTACAGCGGTTAGAGCTCCTTTTTTTGCACAATATTTACAGGGCCTAACTCGTTCATTATTTATAACATACAAAGATTCATATAGCTATGAAAGACGCAAAGATTGGTGCAGGATTGGTCGGAATATTCCTAATGTTTCTGATTGCCGGGATCGGATGTACGAATTATCAAATTCCGGGAAGCGGGGGTGGAGGTGAGATTGAAGCGAACTCCTGCGAGGGGTGCCATACCGACTACGACAGACTGATTGCAGTGCATTCTCCTGATACTGTTGCTCCTCCGGGAGGATGTGGCGGAGAAGCTCCACATTATGAGCCCTATGACCGGGTTTACCTGGGGGGCTCCGGGTATGACTCCTTTAAAGCATCAGGCCACTACAGTGTTGGTTGCACGGGATGTCATAACGGGGATGGTGATAGCGGTGATAAAAATGAGGCCCATTCGGGCGATTGGATTTCGTCACCTTCCATGGCACACCAGGAGAAGTGTGCAAGCTGTCACGACGAAGTGAGTAATGGGTTCATGACCAGCATCCATAACGGGACCGGTCAGATGCGTAAGGTAACCATGCGTGCTGGATTGGCAGGACCAGAAGAATTTGATCAGTTGCCAGCTCATCAGATCGAAGGATATACCCAAAAGTGTGCAATTTGTCACGGTACCTGCGGTAATTGTCACATTGTACGGCCCGACATTGCTGGGGGAGGATTATCAAACGGACATAATTTCAATAAAACTCCGGACTGGTACAACGTATGTTCCTCCTGTCATGTATCCAGGGGTGCACATGCTTTTCTTGGAGTTGATCCTTCCACCGAACCCGACTACCACCGGGACGAGCTGAAGTTTACCTGCCTGAACTGTCATGATGGTGTTGAGCTGCATGGAGATGGAGAACCTGTTGACCAGCGCTATGCCTATTCGGACCTGCCTGAGTGTGAAGATTGTCATACCGGACTTGAAACAGAAAACTCTTACCACTCGGTGCACTATGACGACTTCCAGTGCCAGGTTTGTCATTCACAGGATTACAATAGCTGCGGTGCCTGCCATATCAAAGATGGACATGCCGAATACGGACCCTATATGGACTTCAAAATCGCAATGAATACCATTCCTGATATCAAGGAACACAAATTGGCACTGGTTCGCCGCACCCTTGCTTACCCCGACAACTGGGTGGGTTATGGTGAAGACCTGAGCTACGAAAACTTTGAAGAGTTTCCAACCTACAACTATACCACTCCACATAATATTCTGGAGAAAACCAAGCGCACTGATGTGGCAGAAGGTGCCGCCTGTTATTCAAATTGCCATATTCGCAACGAAGGTGGTACACTGGTTAATTCAGAATTTTATCTCTGGAAAGACAGTCTGCTTACCTGGGAACTGGAAGCCACTCAAGCCTATGCTGTGGATGGACAGTTACCAAGCTCCTGGTTCGAAGAAAAATAACATAGAGTCCCAACAATAGAAAATAGTGTTTAACCAAATTAATATGAAGATGAAGATTATGACAAAGACTAAAGTTTGGATGTTGGCCATCGTGGCCTTATCCTTTGGCGTGATTTCCTGTGATACAGAAGAGGAACCACCAGAAATCAATGAAGCGGAAGTACTTATTGAGTACATGGAAGATCCGGGAACTCCCGCTGGCAACTATGGCAACTCAGGGCTTGCTATCAAAGCTCCTTCTGCAACTCATACTGGTATAGTGGCAGGTGTTGTACTACCTATTGATATTCGTTCTGCGGATGATTTTGCAGACGGACACATCGATGGTGCTGTGAATATGGCTGCAGGTGCTGTGCGGGACTATCTTGATACAGAAGATCTGTCGGCCTATGATGAGATTCACATTGTATGCTATACCGGACAAACTGCTTCCTGGCTGACCAGCCTTCTGCAGCTTGCAGGTTACAAAGATGTTTATTCCATGAAATGGGGAATGAGCGGATGGCACTCTGACTTCGATAAGTGGACCTCCAACACCAATAGCGATAAGGCTACCTTGTTCACTGCCGATGTTACAGACAAGGCAGCTGAGGGTGATCTTCCCACGCTGACTACCGGATATGAAGATGGCGCGGATATTTTTGAGGCCCGTTTTGATGTAGTTCTGGCCGAAGGTTTTGGAGAAGCTGCGGTTTCCCAGGGTGATGTTTATGCCAATCTGGATGATTATTACATCATTAACTACTGGCCCAATGATGAGTACCTGGATCCGGGTCACATTGAAGGAGCCATGCAGTACACTCCCAATGAGGACCTGCAGCTGGATACTTATTTAAAGACGCTGCCCACGGATAAGGCCATTGCTGTTTATTGCTATACCGGACAGAACAGTGCAAGGATTGCAGCTTACCTGAGGTTGATGGGATACAATGCCAAGTCACTGAAGTTTGGAGCCAACAGCATGATCTGGTCGGAGATGACCAAGTCCACCTGGACTCCTGAGACTCCAATGGATTATGATTACGTTGGAATGAAGTAATCCACATGATTGTGATTACAGCCAATATTCTAAAGAACGAATAAGTGAGATGAGGGTGCTCCGAAAGGGGCACCCTTATTTATTTTCTGATTTCAGCTATGATCTTTTGCCTTGCAACCCCTATAAGAATGAGTTAGTTTGGAATTTATAATGGTTTTAGATTACACGTTTTAACAGAATTTGGCCCGGATATTGAATTATCCTATGTAAGAAATAGATAAATTAGCCTATTAAGTACAGAACTATTCAAAAACAATTAGCTATGTTGACAAAACGAATATTATCATTAGCGGTTCTGGTTTTCTTTGCAGGGACTGCCCTGATGGCCCAGAACTTTAAGTACATCGGATCTGCAAAGTGCAAGATGTGCCATGTGAAACCTGCCACTGGTGAGCAGTACAACATCTGGCTGAAAGGTCCCCATGCCGGTGCCATGAAAACACTGGCCAGCGATGAATCCAAAAAAATTGCTGCTGAGATGGGCATTGCTGATCCTACCACGGATCCGGCCTGTATCAAGTGCCACTCGACCGTAGGTAGTGTGGACAAGAAATTGGTTGCCAGTGCCAAAATGGATGAAGGTGTCGGTTGCGAGTCCTGCCATGGACCCGGAAGCATGTATAAAGGTGCCTCTGTGATGAAGAACAAGGAGCTGGCCATGACCAAAGGATTGATTGAGCCCACTGATGCGGTATGTAAGACTTGCCACAATGAGGAGAGTCCTACCTACAAGCCCTTTAATTATGCTGAAAAAGTGAAGATGATTGCTCATCCAAATCCTGCTGCCAAGTAAGGATTAGAACTTTCACATATTTTATTATTTTTGAAAGTCCTCTGGTAAGGTCACCAGGGGACTTTTACATAGGGAATGATTATGAAAAAAACGATGAAAATTTTAGTTTTTGCGCTTCTGGTGATTGCTGCAGGATGTGGCAGTCCAGGTGCTGATGGGACTGTTAGTGTTAAGGTGAAGGCCGTGGAACAGGTAGAAAGCTATACCTACCTGCTGGTGAAAGGGAAGGGACCCGCATACTGGATCGCAGTTACTTCCAGTGATATAAAAGTGGGGGAAAAGATTACCTACACAGGTGGTATGCTGATGGAGAATTTCCATAGCAAGGAGCTGGACAGGACCTTCGAAAAGGTAATATTCCTGGATGGAGTGAATGGAAGCTCACCCTCTGAAATGGACGCCATGCCTTCCATGCAAGCTATGCCTGGCGTTTCACAGGGCTCAGCTGTAAAAAGCGACAAACTCGAAGTTACTGTGGACCCCGTGGAGGGGACGGTCTCCATTGCGGAGCTTTTTGAGGATCCTGCCGCTTATGAGGGAAAAACCATCCGGGTCAGGGGTGAGGTGGCCAAGTATAATCCAGGCATCATGGAACGCAACTGGGTGCATCTCCAGGACGGAAGCGAATTTGATGGCAAGTATGACCTGACGGTGACTTCCCTGGAATCCTTTCAGGTGGGGCAGGTCCTTACCGTTGAAGGAATTCTGGCCGTGGACAGGGACTTCGGTTATGGCTACAGTTACGAGATCCTCCTGGAACAGGCGACTGTGATCAGATAACCATGTTCTGAGGGGTGGTTTTGTTGTGAGTGGTTATTACTACGTAAAATCCCAGTTCACTTCCAAAACACCCCTCAGAAATGATGTTTTATTAAGAGTCTCGCCTCAGGGTTTTCATGGCTTTATAACTGGTGAGTTGGTATTAATAAAGAGGCCGTCATTTTGACTAATGACGGCCTCTTTCTGGTTTGCAGGTTCACTATCTTAGTGTCCCCCTCCCATAATAAAGGTGTAGATGATCAGGAGGATGAGAATTACGCCAATTCCAAGGGCCGTGTATCCAAAGAATCGAATGGTCCGCATCCTTTCCCTGGAGAACTCCTTTTCAAAGACCCGCTGATCAAGTTTTCCACTTTCCTTTAGCTCTTCGTATTCCCTTGGGCGTTCGTGTTTGAAATGCTCCAGGGGCATATAACCTGTGAAGATTACTGTATCCATGGGGAAGGCCTCCGGGCGGAAATGGGTGTTAAAGAAGTGGATGGTAAAGATAAAACCAACAGCCAGTAAGGCCTCATCACTGTGAATAATCTGGGATATATTGATCAACCAGCCAGGGAAGAATTTGGTGAAGAATACCGGGAACCACAATACCAGACCACTGAAACCGATAACTGCGACTCCCCAGAAGACTGCCAGGTAGTCAAATTTTTCCCAGTAAGTCCATCTGCCGTAGTTGGGCCTGGGCCCTTTCCCGAGGAACCACTTGATGGTTGCAACGAAATCCCTGATGTCCTGTTTATTGAACCAGAGTGAGTCTTTGCCGAATATGAACTTGGTCATCGACAGCCGCTTACGTCTCTTTTCTTTAATCAGGTTAAAGATATGGAAGGCAAAATAACCAAAGGTAATGACGGCTCCAATCCGATGCAGAACACCGGCAGTCTGTACACCGCCCAGAAGCCTGGCTATGAATTTTGCCCAGTCCATATGGGCAAATTTCAACATCATTCCGGTCAGGGCCAGGAGAATAAAGCTGACAATAACAAAGATATGGGTGATTCGCTGGTTTCTGCTGAAACGTTTGAAATACTGATTGCCGACCTCTTTTGGGCCTTCTTTCTTTTTCTTGCGCCTTTCTTTGACCGATCGGGGCAGCCACATCAGCAGGTGGATCCCGAAGAATGTAAAGACTGCCAGCAGCAGGGTAGTCATAAAGATATAGGCGCCGCGTAATTTTGGGTCATCTTTATGAGTGGCATGACTCAGATATCCGGTAAAGCGCTTGTTTGCTCCCACATGACATGCTCCGCATGTTTCTACCAGGTTTTCTTCGGATGTCATGGATAAGGGATTATCTGAATTATAGACATTGTGTGCCCCATGACAGTCTGAACACCTGGCACTTTCATAATAGCCCAGCTGGTAGGCTTTGCCATGATAAGTTTGCATGTAGGTCTTGGCAGTTTCTTCATGACAGACTCCACACTGGTGTGTCACCTCATTCATAAACTTATCCTGACCCACCTGGCTAATCTCATGTGCGGTGTGACATTTAACACAGGTAGGAAACTCCGTTCCTGCAGGGTCGACCCTGTACGCGTGATCGCTATCAAGATAGGTTTCGTAAATTCCCTTGTGACAGGTGCCACAGGTGGCCTGTACGTTGGCGGGATGTACCGATGAGCGTTCGTCCTCATGTTTCAGGGCCAGGTGTGAAGTGTGGCAGTCTGTGCAAACCGCACTTACAGTCAGTCCTTTTCCTGTAAGGCCCATCCCATGTACACTGGTGGAATAATCGGCCAGTGCATTGCTTTCATGCAGGCCCTCACCTGAAGTTGCTTTCCCATCCTCTCGATGGCATTCGCCGCACATCTGTGGGATGGCCATTCGGTATACAGGGGATGTATCATCATATTTAGACTTGGTAGCGTGGGTCCCATGGCAATCGGTACAGTAGGGGGCATCATCCTTTTTATTATAATATCCCTGGCCATGACCGCTTTCGAAATACATGCCGAAAACCTCTGCATGGCAGGAAGAGCAGTCCACGGGCTCACTGGTGGAACAGGGACGCTGCAGATGATCGGTAACTGTGGTATGACACTCCGTGCACTGGATGTTCTTGTGCACCGAATTGGGGAGTTCGTGATTGTCCCTGAAGAGGGAAATGGTATCCCCCTCCACAATTTTATGCAGGTTTTCATCCTGGTGGCATTTCATACAGGCCTGGTCAGAAATCCTGGCTTGTATTTTGGGCACATCCACAATATGAGGCGGGTGACAGGATGAGCATGCAGGAATGATGTCAGGGTTCTGCTCCCAGAGTTCGCCCTTGATGACCTTCTTATGGGCCTCTTCAATTCTGGTATGACATTTCATACAGGTCCCAGCAATCCTGTTGGTTGAAATGGAAGAATTAGGACTGGTATGGGGCAGTACCAGGTGATTGCCATGGCAATCGTTACAGGTTGCAGTTACAACCAATCCGGCTTCAAATAAACCCCGGCCATGGATGCCCTGGGTGTAGTTCTCCACAATGTTATGCTCGGAGACATCATATACCCTGGCCACCACTTCTCCCTCTTTGTGACATCTGCCACACAGGAAGGGGATATTCATTTTATAGGTACGCGAATCGGTATTGCTGTTATGAAGTATGTCATGGTGACCGTGACATTCCTTACAGCTGGGAGCATGAGGGTCATTCTTTAACAGAGCCTGTCCATGGATTCCTCTCAGGTTATTTGCCGCTTCGACAGTATGGCAGTTTCCACAATTGACCGGTTTCAGATCATCGGCGTGGGGAAAACCTTCATCTGCCGCGTCGGTATGGCAAGAGATACATGTGTTGCTGTGGTGGACCGAATGTGCAAAGATGGATGTGTCCACAAACATGGATACAGTTCTGCCTTGCAGCAAGCCGGTCAGTTCCCGGTCCTCATGGCACATCATACAATCCTCATCGGCCTGCGCAGAAACCAGGCCTGAAAAGGAAGCGATAAATAAGATTAAAATTAGCCAGAACGGCCTGGCTCTAGATAGTTCAGTCAGGTAGTTGTTGGTCATTTTTCAGGGAGTTCAGTTAGACGAGTAAAATAGTGATTATTACATAGTAAAACACCCAATATCAGGGATATTGGGTGCAATTTATATCTAATCTGAATATAGATGATCTCCCTATTCGTGCTCCTCGTGGTAGCCGTTGACCATACTCTTAAAAAGAGTTCCCGGCTTATCTCCCAGGGTACAGGTGTAGAGATGGATCAAAAGGAAAACAGAAAGTACAAAACCGACAATGATATGTACTGTATCATAGAATAGCAACCCGCTGATGTTAAATATGCTACTGGATATTTTCTCAGGGAACATAAGCGCTATCCCTGAAATAATCAGTATGGGCATGCCAAAATACATGGCAAAGACATAAGAAACCTTCTGCAGGGGGTTGAATTTTTGTTTCTTGGTGACCGGAAAGGGATGGGGTTCATCCTTAAATATTCCGACCGCATAGAAAAGAAATTGTTTCCATAGCTTGGGCCAGATATTTTTCCTCCATTTCCGGTAATACATACCGTTTCCGGTAAACATATTGCCAAGGACAAAAACGCCGTAATTAATTGTCAGAATGATGGCACATATATTATGAAGCCTGACGGCAAGCTTAAAAGAAATGATGCCAGGGCCAGTCTGGGCGTAGTGGAGGGCGATTCCGGTTGCAACTAGTATAAGGAACATCAAGGCATTGATGACATGCCAGAGACGGATCCATTTTGGGTACAGGTATATTCTATTTGTTGCCATGTCAGCTATTTTTCTGTTTTCTAATACGCAGGAAAGTGTGGAATCCGATCACAAGCAGGGTTCCGCCAAATACAATCAGACTGAGCCGGTTGAGCCACACATTTTGATTTGCACCGATGACGTAGGTGTCGTTTATCATGATGCTATTTACGAATCCACCTTTTCTTTCTTCCAGACTCTGGAACTTATAGAGGGTGTGCATTAACCTGGTGTCCTTTGAATGGCATTCGGTACAGCGCTCTACGGCTTCAGACTTGGGCAGGATCTTATGGGCAATCAGGATGGAGTCGTTTATCTCGGTGTGACACTCGATGCATCTCACTGAAGCGAAGTGCGCTGCCTGATTGGGCAACCAATCGTGACTCTCCACGATCACAATTTCTTCCCTGTCGGTCTTCTGGGCAAAGCGATCATAATCGGCATGACAGCGCAGGCACATGTTGTTATCAAATAGTATGGCCTGTTCAAGATCATCGGCGGTTCTCATAAACGCCTTATACGAATGGGGATCGTGGCAGCTCCAGCAGTTGAAATTTTCAATGTTATGGATGCTTTCAGAGAACTCAGTCTCAATGGTCTCAAAATGATACTGGGCATAGGTTTCATCATAACCATGACAATCCATGCACATGAAATTCTCCTCGAACCTTAAATCCATACTATGAGGGAAGGTCATGAAGTCATAGGAATGACAATCGGTACAGGAAAATGATTTATGAACCGAGGTGTAATACTTGTCGCGGTCAACGAGTTTACAGGGGGCCATCCTTTTGGTGGCCGACCTTTCGTTTTCGGCATCAACAAGGGTATACTTTACTTCTCCATGACAAGTGAAGCAGGCTTCATTGTCTTCTACGTAGTCGTTAACTTCGAAGTAGAAGGGTTTTAGTTTCAGAGTGTCATCCTGCCGGGCAAAGATGGTGCATGTAATGGCCAGCAGGAAAATGGTAAATAAGCGGGTTGGGATTTTCATTTGTCCTAGAACCTGATTGTGATGTTAAAACCGAAACGGAAATCACCATCCCAGGGATTATTGCTGTTAAGTGCAATGCTCTGGTTTCTGACAATGTAGTCGTAGGTAGAAGCGAAGACCCTGAACGAGTGGGTACTGGTTCCGATCTCCACACCAAAGGCCAGGTTGGGGTATACGTCCTCTTCGGCATCGATCAAAGGCTGCTCATACTCCATAATAATAGAGGAAAAGCCCAGTACCTGGAAACGCGCTCCGGCATTGATGGAGGCATTGATGTTGTTATACCCTTCCGGCACTGCGTTAAACCAGACAAAGGTTGGAGCTAGCTGTAAACTGATCTTTTCACCAACTCGGCTGGATACGATTAGCTGGTTCAGATAGGACATGCGGTAGGAAAATTTGTAATCCTCTTCGGGTCCGAAGTATTTCTGATCGCGGGCGTCCAGAACTGCATTCCCATGGTAGGAAAGTGAAATGGGCAACTTGCTGTTCTGGGTCAGAATGGCATATTTCCACTCCAGGTCCTGGAGCATGTTTTTTCGCGTGGTACCAAAGCCCACCATAAGCTTGTCGGTAATCCCGTAGGAGATTCCAATCCGGGTATTGGCACTTCCATAGATTCCAAACAGGTCAGCAATCTCTTCTATCTGGGAGAATCTGTGCTGGATTTCCAGCACGAACTGTCCTTTATAAGGATTTGCAGTGGTCTGAGCATCTACAAGAGTCAATGTCTCAAATGCAGGCATTACAGGCGTAGGTTCATCCTGGGCAATAATAAGCCCTGTGCTTAAGAATGCAATAATGCAAGTAGCGGCAGTTAGTTTGATATATCGTTTCATAGCTATTGGTTATTTTACTATTAGTTGTCCTCGGCTCCTTCGTCTATCCAGCCAAGAATGGTTAATACTTCATCTTCAGTTACACGGTCTGCATGGGAGCCTATCAGCACTTCATACAGAGAGCTTGAGCACGGGAAATCAACATCCACATATTCACCATCTATCAGCTCATCGTAGGACCAGTCAGGTCTCAGATCGGGAACCTGGCCTCCACTGTGACACATGACGCAACTCTGGTCCCAAATGGATTGAACATCATTGGCGTAACTTACCCCGGTTGGAAGGTCCTCCGGACACTCCGGTGCCGGAATCTCATACTGGGTACATGCTGCCAGGATCACTATCAAGGATCCGGTCAGTATCATCAATCTTCTCATATCAATACAATTTATGTTTTCAGCTGAATTTTTGCTGCTCTTGAGTGCGCAAGATAAGGGTTCTGGAAGATTGTATGAAAAAATTTCAAGGCAGATAGAATAAGTTTTTTATGGGGATAGATCATCTAATTGACTGACATAAATCAGTCATTATTTTTCTTTATCTTGTGGCTGTCACGAAAAGGAGAATGAAGGAGTATGAAAACAGATAAGAATTGTGCTGGATGCGACGAGTGTAACAGCAGGTCACCCTTGTTCTCATCCCTGACAGCAGAAGAGCTGAAATTGCTGAACAAGGATCGCTATTCAGTTCGTTTTCACAAGGGTGAAATGATCATCAAGCAGGGCACCAGGGCCGATTTCCTGGTTTCCATGATAGAAGGCTTTGCCAAAATGTACATAGAAGGGGATTACAACAAGAACCTGGTGCTTGATTTTGTCAAGCCCCCGAAGTTGCTGGGAGGTCCGGGTGCGCAGATCGATGGAAAGCACAGGTATAGTTTGGTGGCCATCAGGGAAACTCTTGTCTGCTTTCTTGACCTGGGAAACTTCAAAAAGGTGCTTGCCTCCAACAGCACATTCTCAGAGCAGTTCCTGGTTCACTGTTCCGGGAATTACCTGGCAGCGCTTGACCGGATGGTTGCCATCAGTCAGAAGCAAATGCACGGGCGAATGGCCGATGCACTGATCTACCTCAGCGAGGAAATTTATGACAAGCGGCCCATTGGCGAAGAGATAAGCAGGATGGATATTGCGGAATATACCTGCATGTCAAAAGACAGCGCCATTCGCGTTCTGAAAGAGTTTGAAAGGGATCAGATCGTAAGCCTTCATGGCAGGCAGATCGAAGTACTTGACGCCCATAAGCTCGGTGAAATAGCAGCAAAAGGTTAATCCACCCGCCTCAGATCGAGATCCTGAAAGTCATAGGAGAAATCGATATCCGGTGAAACCCCTTTCATACGGATCCGCTCTGCTCTTCCTTCTTCATCCAGACTGAATATGGCAAAGGCATCAGCCTCAATCTCACGCCTTTCCCATTTGATGGCAAAGGCATTGGCTTTGTAAAAATACATGGGCCCGGTCAGCGCCGGTGAACGCAGGGAAGCAAACCACAACTGCCCGTCCTGCAAATAGATCCTGATCTTACCGAACCAGGGATCCTCGTATATCCCGGTGTAATCATCGGGATTGATATGAGCATCGCTGGCAGCTTTCACAGTACGCCAGATACGTTCAACTTCTGCCTGTGCACCACCCGAACCAGCCTGGTAAGATGCCAGATAACGGTCGGTCCATCCATAGTCGTCCAGTCCCAGATAGCTGTCCACAATGGTCTGAGAAACCGCCCGGAAAACACCAGCCCCTCCGTGATAGGAATTGGTCAGCACCACCACACCCAGCTCCAGATCGGGGAGCATAATGGTTTTGGAGAGCATTCCTCTGAGATCGCCTGTATGGGAGACACTCATTTTCCCATTCATATCGCTCAGGCGCCATCCCAAACCGTATCCTGAAAAATGTGGCTTATACCGTTTGTCGGGTCTGACAGGGATGGTGGTATGGATCTTCCACATTTCCTTCTGACTGGCAGCAGAAAAGAGTTGATTTTCCAGGTTCTCACCATATTTGCCCCCGTTGAGGTGAACCAGCATCCAGTGGCAGAGGTCATCCGCATTGGACAGGACCCCACCTGCGGCCCCATTCATCTTTTTCGGATCCAGTTCATAGAAGGGAATGGTTTGCAGTTTGCCATCTACAGCAAGGTGCGGGGAGGCCAGTTTTTCCGGATCGACCATGCTGGGAGGTAGCGTAAATGAATGATCCATATCCAGGGGATCCATGATCCGCTTTTTCACAAATTCTTCCCAGGGCATTCCGCTTACCCGTTTTATCAATTCTCCTGCCACCAGGTACAGGATGTTGTCATAATCGTATTTGGTACGGAAGGCCGACACCGGCTCAAAGTGCTGAAAATTGACCAGCATATCGTCTATGGTGAAATCAGATCCGTCGGGCCATTTCTGCAGATCACCGGCTCCCAGTCCCAGGCCGCTTCGGTGGGTCAGCAGATCCTGGACATTGAAATTCCGGGTCACGTAATCATTGTACATTTTAAACTCGGGGATGTGATCAACGACCCGGTCCTGCCAGGACAAAAGACCTTCTTCCACCAGGATGGCCAGTGCGGCCGATGTAAAGGCTTTGCTGTTTGAAGCAATGGCAAAGGATGTGTGTTCATCCACCTTTTCCCCTGTATCCACGGATTTCAGACCATAGCCTCTGGCATGGATAATTTCACCATCTTTTACAACTCCCACAGCTACTCCGGCAACGGTAAATTTCTCCATGGCATCCTCCACAAGCCTATCTATTTCCTTTGAGGTGAGTTGTCCCCGGCTTGGGATCATGAGAACAATGGCCAGCAGAATTGTAAACAGGGCTTTCAGCTTTACAGTTTTCATATGAAAGTCGGTTTTGTCTCCAAAGATATAATCTTCATGGCTTGAATGAAAAGTTTAGGTATACAATAAATAATACCTTTGGATATGCATGCCAGGAAAAGAAGCAGGGGCAGGGCCATAACGCTGGTAACACTTATTATAGCCGGCGAGGCGGTGTTTTTTCTCCCCTTTGTACTGGCAAGAGTATTTCGCCCCACCCTGCTGGATGTGTTTCAAATTTCCAATACGGAGCTTGGATTGTGGTTCTCCGTATATGGGATTGTGGCCATGATCTCCTATTTGTTCGGAGGCATGCTGGCCGACCGTTTCCCTGCGCGCAACCTGATGGCTCTGGCACTCTGGTTGACTTCGGTTGGCGGACTGGTAATGACGCTGGTTCCTCCGGACAGGATCATGATCCTGCTCTACGGATTCTGGGGTTTCACCACCATTTGCCTGTTCTGGGCGGCCATGATCAGGGCCACCAGGGAGTGGGGAGGAAGCGATTTTCAGGGAAGGGCCTTTGGATGGCTGGAGGGAGGCAGGGGAGGAGCTGCAGCACTGCTGGCCACATTTGCCTTTTTATTATTCAGGCGTGAAGGGAATTTCCAGGCGGTTGTTCTGGCCACTTCCCTGTTTACATTTCTGAGTGGCTGGCTGGTCTGGATATTTATTCCAAAGCGCTCCCCTGAAAGCACTGGAACTCCGTTTGCTGAATCGATCAGGGGAGTCCTTCGCCTCCTAAAGATGCGCAACACCTGGTTGCTGGCTGTGATTATCATCTGTGCCTATTCCGGGTATAAGATTACCGATGATTTCTCCCTGTATGCCAGGGAAGTACTTGGTTTTTCTGAGGCAGGTGCCGCCGGGCTTGGAACAGCGGCATTGTGGATGCGCGCACTGGTGGCTATTCTGGCAGGATACCTGGCCGACCGGTACAGCAGAACAGATGTGATCACCTGGAGCTTTGCTCTCACCGTGATTGGTGGTGCGCTTGTCGGCTTTAAGATCTTCAATGGAAGTACTGCATTACTTATTATGAACCTGGCTTTCACAGCTGTAGGGATCTATGGTGTACGGGCACTTTATTTTGCGGTGATGAAGGAGGCAGGATTTCCAATTGCACTTACCGGTTCTGCAGTGGGAATTATCTCATTTGCCGGCTTTGCTCCTGAAATCTTCATGGGCCCCGTGATGGGACATTTGCTGGACAGCTTTCCGGGGGTCACCGGACATTCTTATGTGTTCATCCTGTTATCGGTTATAGCCCTGCTTGGCTTGCTGGCAGGCTTATTATTCCGCAGGTCGGCCCGGTTCTGAGTGTCGCATCTGCAGATCCAGCAACATCCAGATATTACAGGTAGTGTGTCCGGAATTACCCAGGGGGCCTGGTAGATTTCGAAATCCCAGTTTTTCATAAATGCCAACTGCTTTGGAAAAATGGGGCATGCTCTCCAGGTAGAGTCTTTTGTAAGCCAGCTTCCTGGCCGAATCAATGCAAAGCTCCATCATTCTTCTTCCGGTACCCCTTCCTCTTTCTGAGGAAGCCAGATAATACTTTACCAGCTCGGCACAGTCGCTTTCCAAACCTTCGGTAGGATAGATTCCACAACAACCTACAGGAATACCTTTGGCCTCAGCCACCCATAAGACGGATCCGGGATGACGAAACAGACCATAGAGATCGTCTGTCGTGGGATCAGAAAACACGGTGCCAAATTGGGGAGCATCATGCTCCAGGAATACCTGTCTGATCATTCTGGCCAGGCCTTCATTGTCTTCCTGTTTTACTTCTCTGAAAACTATCGGGGATTGCATGGCACTAAAAATAGCATTTCTGATTCAAATTCATTTACTTACAAATAAAAAGTGCCATGAAAACAAAAATCAGAATCAAGGCTGTCGGGACTCTTGTGTTCATATTGATGTTTCCTGTTCTTATGACAGGATGCAAACAGGCTGTGGCAGGGCAAAAGGGTACTGATAATCCGGACCAAAGGGCCAAAGAGATTTATGATGCCTATTGCGCCAATTGTCATGGAAAGGACCTGCGGGGAGGAAATGCACAGAGCCTTCTTGACGGGGTGTGGCAGTTTGGGGATGGCTCCGGGTATGTGAGTATGAACATCAAGTATGGCATCCCGCATCTGGGGATGCCTTCTTATGAAAATTCCCTGGATGATAAAGAGATCAAATTGCTGGTGGACTATCTCTACAGGGAACAAAAGCGGGCAGGTGTTGAAAAACCAGATCCACCCCCGCAGCTGGAAAGCATTGATTACACCATGGGATGCGAAATCTGGGTGGATAAACTGGACATCCCCTGGGCCCTTGTTTTTTTGAACAAGGATACAGCACTTGTCACCGAGCGACCAGGGAATTTGAGGATGATTGTTCAGGGGAAGTTAATCAAGGGTTCGGTGAAGGGCATTCCGGAGGTGCTTGCAGAAGGCCAGGGAGGACTGATGGATGTGAACATTGACCAAGCTTACAAGGAGAATGCCTGGATCTACCTCTCCTACAGTCACCGGATTGAAGCACCAAATGGAGAAGACCGGGCTCCGGCCATGACCCGTATTGTTAGAGGCCGGATCCGGGATATGGAGTGGGTGGATGAACAGGTCATCTACGAAGCTCCGCCTGAAACCTACAGAACCACCAGGCACCATTATGGCAACCGCATCGTTTTCGACCGGAAAGGCTATCTCTACTTCAGTATTGGAGACCGCGGAGCACAGGATCAGGCCCAGGATCCAACAAAACCAAATGGCAAGATTCACAGGATTTTCCCCGATGGAAGTATTCCGGACGATAATCCCTTTATCGAGGAGGGACTGGCCACGATATTCACCTTGGGGAACAGGAATCCCCAGGGGCTTTCGGTGCATCCGGTCACCGATGAGGTCTGGGAGGCCGAACATGGTCCGCTGGGTGGGGACGAGTTGAACCTGATTCGTTCCGGGCTTAATTATGGCTGGCCGGTCATTACCTACGGAAGCAATTACAATGGCGTGCCTGTTTCGGATTTTACCCGGAAAGAGGGATATGCTCAGCCGGTCCTGTACTGGAAGCCTTCCACAGCAGTTTGCGGAATCGAGTTTTACCAGGGGGAGGCATTTCCGGGGTGGAAGAACAAGCTTCTGGTGGGTGCATTGAAGTACGAGGAGGTAAGACTGCTGGATATTGAAGCTGACAGGGTGATGCACCAGGAGGTGATCTTTAAGAATTATGGAAGAGTGAGGGACGTCGGCCTCGACCCGGAAGGGAACATCTACATTGTACTTAATAAACCAGACCGGATCGTCAGGCTTACCCCACTGTCTGAGCGGACGGGTCAGTAAATCCAGATAACTTCAAGAAAAGCTTACTATACCATGAGAAATAGTCATTTATTCGTTGCCTTTCTGATCTTTATAATTATGCAAAGCTGTACCGAACCTGAACGTACCTATGTGACCGTGGTTTTTGATGTGGAAGATTATATCTCACCAGTTGAAGAAGGGGTGGATGAGATTCCCCTCTGGCTGGCTGAAACCATGACAGAGGTAGGAGTCACGGGAACCTTTTTTGTGATCGGGGAGAAGGCTCGTTCCCTTGAAGAACGCGGAAGACGCGATGTAATTGAAGCCATGGCTGCCCACGATATCGGAAGCCATACCAACCTGGGTTCCATCCATCCTACCGTTACGGAGATCCTGGAATATGCGGATTGGGACCAGGGCGTCCAGGTCATGCTTGAAAATGAATCACTTGGATTTGAGGAGCTTGAGAGGATATTCGGGGTTCCGGTAACTACCCTGGCCCGTCACGGGGGGTCCTATGGACCCCAGCTGGTCTATGCGCTGGGACAGATGGGGAAGGGCTACGTTTATTCACCGGTGCAGCTTCCCGGGAAGCATGCTGTCTGGTTCTGCAATACCCTGAATTTCCACGGCGATTATGGGGCTTTCGACGATGTCTATTACAAGGATGAATTGTTTAACCCTGTGTTTGACAAGCTGAAGGAAAACTTTTTAACGGATATTGAGGGGGTGGATATGATCTCCTTCTTTGCCTGTCATCCCACCAAGGTCAGAGCGGAGCAATTCTGGGATTTTAATTTTTATGAAGGAGCCAATCCGGACAGGGACAGCCTCCAACCCCCATCCCTTCGGCCGGCAGAAAGCATGGTAACCGCCCGAAAGAATTTCAAACGTTTGATGCAGTTCCTGAAGGACCAGGAGCAGATCGAAGTGGTCACGATCAGCGATCTGATGGATCGGTTTGCATACCAGCCTGATTATATTACCGGGAAGGATCTTCTCAGGATTGCCGGTGAAATCACTTCCACCGGTCAGGTTGTATATGACGATGTGTATTCCCCTGCAGAGGTATTTTCAGCACTGGCTCAATCACTTCTGGAATACGGTCAAAGTGGTAAGATGCCTGGAAAACTTCAGCGTGAAAGTCCCCTTGGGCCCATGAGCATGCCACCGGAAGTACCCGGTATTTCATCACTTTCTTCTGAGCAGCTTATTAAACTCTCGGTCCAGGCTATGGATTCTATCCGAAACCGCGGATATCTGCCTTCAGAGCTAATGGAAGGGGACGGGAGTATCGGAACCGGATCCCTTCTTCTCTTGTTCAGTACAGCCTACCTGGATATTGCAGGAAAGAAGGAAAGGGAAAGTTATCAGGTAGTCCCCTTCGATCCCTACCCGAAGGAAAATGAAGAGATCATTATCTCAGAGGTAGAGAGTTACAAACACTGGATCGTGCACCGGACCGACCTGGATATGGCGCATCTGGCTGAAATGACCCGGAGGCAGCTCTGGACACTGAAGCCGGCACATGAGAAAAGGTAGATTCCTGGCTTATCTGAAAATGAAATAAGCCAGGAGCAGCAGTCCGCAAATAATTGCAATCAGAAACATCAGGATCAGGCGCCTGTTCCTATTGCGTTGTTCCTTCAGCGTCAGCCTACTGATCGCATCCTCGTCAATCTCATTCAGACAACTTTCCAGTTGTTTTATCTGGAAATTGTGTTGAGCAATCTGGGCGTATGCACCCAGGGCGAAACCGATAATGATGGCAGCACTGAATACCAGGTAATCATCCCACTGGAAAGGCCGGATCTCTCCGTATTTGAAATAGAAGTAGTAGATCATGCCGGATAGAATCAAGAGGGCATTGGAGAGTGCTCCCACATAAAGCGATTTGATATATCGCTGATGGTAGAAGTTAATTTTATCCTCCAGGACAATTCTGACCGTCGGGTCCGATGCCCCGGCTTTAGGAATTTTCCCTGCCATAAGCCATTGGAAACGGATGGCCCAGGCGATGAGCAGAAGGATCCCGAGGCAAACCAGGATAAGAGGAAGGTCATTTTTGAAGAGTACTATGATCCCCACTAAGGATAGGCCGATAACACCTTTGAGAACAATATCGAAGATTAATCCTTTCCTGAACAACTGGCTTATATCTTTGGATTTCCTGCTCAGAAAGCCTTCAATCTCTTCTAAGGATAATCTCTTATCGTCAAAACTGTTTTCATTTTTCCAGGCGGCTTTAATCTTATCTAAATCTATGGCTTTCATCTTATTGGAGTTGTGTAATTATTTCAGCCAGCCTGGTCCGGATGCGAACCAGCCTGACACTAACATTCTTCACAGTTATTCCGATGGTTTCTGCGATCTCTTCGTAACGCTTTTCTTCAAGCCATAATAGAATGATGGCCTTTTCTACTTTTCGCAGCTTTGAAATGGCCTTGTAAAGGAGCTGAATTTCTTCAGAAAGCTGATAGGAGTCGGAAGGATCGTAGGGAATTTCGGGAGAGGAGGATGTGTCAAGTAACAATCCGGGCCGCCTGGTCTGGTTGATTGCCGTATTTAACGCAACACGGTACATCCAGGTAGAGAATGCAGCATTTTCAAGGAAGGAGGGATAAGATTTCCACAATTGCAGGATAATCTCCTGTTGCAGATCTTCCCGATCTGCCCTGTTTTTACAATAAACAAAGCAGATCTTGTGAATGATACTCTGATGTGCGTGTATCAGTTCAAGGAAGTGTCGATGGGTCCGTTCATGTGTCATTGACCAATAGTTCTTTCTCGGTTAGTCAATGATCCGGACCAAAAACTACAAAATATACCTGACTGTTTTGTTTTCGATCATCTCCTGCAGCTGATTGAGCAGGGCCCGTTCATGTGGATCAATATGACCATCTTCTGCGGCAATTTGCAGAATGGTATCCATTTCGGCACGGGTAATTTTCTCATCATCAATGGCTTTTTCTATCATTTTTCTCAGCCGTCCGGCACTTTCGGAAACTTTCATAGGGATATTCAGGTTTATTTTATTCTATAAAAATAGCAGGAAAAAGCTTCTTACAGAATTGTTTTGGACAAAAAAAAAGCCTGTCAAAACTGACAGGCTTCAAATGCTGTAGGGTCAAAATGTAGTTATACTAATTTGACGTTTGTTGCGCTCAGTCCTTTTGGACCTTCTTCTACATCGTAGCTAACTTTATCGCCTTCAGTGATTTCGTCGATCAATCCGCTTTGATGTACAAAAACGTCTTTACCTCCTTCTTCAGGGTTGATAAAACCAAAACCTTTTACATTGTTGAAGAATTTTACTGTACCGTTACTCATAACTTTTAATTAAAATGAAACATAACTCTTACTAATAACAAGCGTAAAGGTAATTTGTTTTCCCGGATTACAACTTAATTATTCTTCTGAAAGACAAATATTTACCATTCAGGCCTATTTTGAGCATATAGAATCCGGCTTCCAGGCTGCCCGTTTCAAGAACATGAGTGCCTATCTTACTACTTATCAGGCTTTGTATTTCTCTCCCCCGGGAATCATATAATATAATTTCAACTTCTCCCACCTGGTCCATTATTTTAACATGCAACTTATCGTGTACCGGATTCGGATAGATACTGATGGCCGCGTGATTTAATATCTTAATCTCTTGTTCTGTTCCAACCGCGTTGAGGCTTACATTCCACTCTATCTCGACTTGATGGTGGTAGCTTGCATCATCGAGAGGTCTTAGCTGGTACGAAGTATCTGTCACAGTAGCTTTCACCCTGTTTAGTCCCGAGTTAAGTTCGCTTTTCAGTATGCTGAGGGAATCCATGCCTGCACCTATCAATACATCGTTGAGATACCACAGGCTTTCCAATGATGTTGGTTCCGGATGGTTCAGATCAAGTTTAAACAGGATGGAGTCAGAAGTCATCTCAAAGATGTTGGTCCCCGGCTCATATCCCTTAAGCGGTGAAGCCTTTTCATAGAGAGCTTCAATAATTCCCTCCCTGCAAACAGCACAGAATGGCTCTCCAAGGTATCTCATAAGGCAGTTTTGATGGGGTCTGTACCATGTTGGAGATTCAGTATGTGGATACAGCCCGATGTCAAAGTCCCCATACCAGTTTCTCCACTTTAACTGTTCCAGATCGGTTTCCCGGGTCATATTGATGGCTTCCCTGGCATACTGGATCCCTGCCCAGTACTCATCGGCCAGGTCTGCAAAAGAGTGTCCAAGTTCATGCAGGGCTATTTCCGGAGAATCCTCATGCATGGATGTTGTGGCCACCCAACCTCCTGATCCCCCGTAGGTGGATGAATTGACCAGCATAAACACCTGGTCGTAATTGGGGAAATTATTGGCAAGTACCGTTGAGATTGCGGTATTGTTTGTGGCGACCAGCAGGCGGGCAATACCTGCGTATCCAAAGGTAGATCCAAAATAGTTATCAATCAGCATGTCCGGATCTGTGGCTGCGCCCTGAACATTGGATGGTACACTGATGGAGAAGGCATTAAAAAACCTACTAAATCTTTCAAAAGGATCTACTGTAAACAGCAGGTCGGTATACTCTGCAGCGATATCTCTGAAATCCTGTAATTCGCTTTCCAGGAATCCATCCCCCAGGAATACCAGGTTGATGGGATAGTCCACATCGCCCTGATACAGTATGGTGTCGACGGTGAAGGTCTGGCTGAATATCTTCTGTGGAGCGGTAGTCAGGATTAAAAACGCTATTACCATAGATTTGTAAAGTTGTTTCATTGGATCTGAGTTTTTAAAAGGAGCGTTCCTTCGTTATCCTTACCTAGAAATCTATTAAGCAGTATGGAACCTGCACCGGGCTCGATCTGTAATCTTATGCTGAATTGCGTACTATCCAGATGGATCATTTTATATTCAAGCTGACCGGCATCATTAACAAATTCGACTGATTTGTCCAGGGGATTGGGAATATAGCGATGGGTCATGGTTTGTTGATTTCTGTCCAGGACAAGGACCTCAAGGTCATCTTCCTTTGTCTGGTCCACCTCTTTCATGAGATCTTTAATTGTTCCCTCTCGAATAATCATATTGATCAACTGAGCGCTATAATTTGCACGTGTACTATCTCTTGTAAGCTGATAATTCAGAAACAGGATTCTTGAAGTTTCTGCGCCATTGTTTTTTTGTGAATCTGAACTTTGGGTATTCTTGGGCGGATTGCATGCTATCAGGATGGATAACAAGATCAATAATAGCAGAGCCGGTATTTCAGTATTTCGCTGATTCATCCGATTGCACTTGCTGGGAAGAAGCAGAACGGTTAATAAATACGAGCATTATCAATTAGGGCAGCTATAAGTTAGACAAATCAACTGAAAGAAAGAAGCCTTAACTTGTATTTAACACATCTGCATATGTTAAGGCAATTCAGTTGCAATGGGCTCAGGTGGAACTTTTTACCTGGCTTACATTGACAGGAGCAGATATATTCCCTAAATTCAGAAGGAAATGGTGAACTCATGAATAACAGACGAGATTTATTAAAAACGCTGGCCCTTCTTCCACTGGCAGCCTGTACCCGGACAATGAATAATGAAACGTTCGCAGATTTCCCGGAGGCTGCCCCGGTTCCCACAGGCTGGCAGCCCGATGGCCGTACGCTCAATTTGCAGCCCGTTAAGATTAGGAAAGTCAAAGCCATTCTCACTGCCCCCTATGGGATTGAACTGGTCATTGTGAAGGTTGAAACCGATCAGCCCGGGCTGTATGGCGTGGGTTGTGCGACTTTCAGACAGCGGGCACATGCGGTTGCCCTTGCCATAGATGAGTACCTGGATGATTTTTGCAAAGGCAAAGATGTGAGCAATATTGAGGATATCTGGCAAACGGCCTATGTAAGTTCCTACTGGCGGAACGGTCCTGTGCTGAACAATGCCCTCAGTGGTCTGGACCAGGCTTTGTGGGACATCAAGGGGAAGATGGCCGGAATGCCCGTGTACCAGTTATTGGGTGGAAAGACAAGATTTGCCGTGGATACCTACACCCATGCATCGGGCCCCAATCCTGAAGCGGTCATGGATGCTGTGGCGAAATACAGGGATCAGGGTTTCAGGCACATTCGGATGCAGATGGGGGGCTACGGTTCCACTCATTTATCCGATACCCCGGACTACAAGCGCTATGGTTTTGGTATGCCCGACGACAATACCCTGGATGCCCAGGCTTATAAACGGGGAGTGGTGGACATGTTCCGCCTGGCCAGAAAGCGATTTGGCGATGATATTGAGCTGCTGCATGATGTGCATGAGCGGATCGAACCCATGGATGCCATTGACCTTATAAAAAAACTGGAAGAGTACCGGCCCTTTTTCATTGAGGATCCGTTTTCCCCGGAAAACATGGGCTGGTTTAAGATGTTGCGCCAGCAAAGTGCTGTTCCCATCGCCATGGGCGAATTGTTTAACAATCCCCATGAGTGGATTGAACCCATGAGCCAGCGAATGTATGATTTCATCCGGATACATATTTCCCAGATCGGGGGCATCACTCCCGCCATGAAGGTGGCCAGGCTGGGTGAATGGTTCAATGTGCGTACTGCCTGGCATGGTCCGGGGGATACATCACCCATAGGACATGCTGCCAATGCACATATTGACCTGGCTGTATGGAATTTTGGGATCCAGGAGGCAGTGAGGTTTAACGATCTCACCCGGGAGATATTTCCCGGTACCCCGACCATGGATAAGGGTTATATGTTTGTCAGTGAAGCCCCCGGCCTGGGCATTGATATTGATGAGGAGAAGGCAGCGAAGTATACCCTGCCACATTTCAATTATAACTGGACCCAGGTTCGAAAGCAAGATGGCACCCCGGTCAGACCCTGATAACATTAATGATTCGCATCAAAAATCAGACAAATGAGAAACAGAAGAGAATTTATTAAATCATCCGCCCTGCTGGGAGTATTCGGTATGCTGCATAACTGGGCTTCAGCGTTGCCAGTTTCAGACCGCCATGGAAGCATGCTTCCCCTTCGGAGGCTGACAAGGAAGGGTGAAAAGGTTACTGCCTATTCGGTGGGTGGATGGCATCTGGGCAATGTGGATGACGAAGCAGAGGCTGAACGCATGGTGGAACTTTCAATGGACATGGGGGTGCGATTCTTTGATAATGCAAGGGGGTATCAGCGTGGAGGATCGGAAGAACGAATGGGGCGCCTCCTGGTGCCCAAGTACCGGGATCAGGTGTTCATTATGACCAAATCCCACGCAAGAACCGGTGAGCAGGCCAGAGAGCACCTGGAGCTAAGCCTCAAAGCACTGAAAACGGAGCAGGTGGATCTCTGGCAAATTCATACAATCACCACACCCGAAGACGTGGATCAACGCATTGCGAACGGAGTCGTGGATGCTTTCCTGGAGGCCAAAGAAAAAGGAAGGGCCCGTTATATTGGTTTTACCGGTCACCAGAGTCCCCATACCCTCCTGTATTTCCTCAAATGGCTTGAAGAACGCGGATTGGAAATGGATACCTGCCAGATGCCTCTGAATGTGTTGGATCCCAGTTTTGAGTCCTTTCAGAAGCAGGTGCTTCCTGTGCTTCTGGAAAAAGAATATGGGGTTATCGCCATGAAAACCATGAGTGGAGGAAGCATGATGGGAAAACGAATCGATACCACCCCGGACTGGATCAAGACAGACATGATCCCCGACCTGGTCCTTGAGACCGGGATCACTCCGGCCCAGCTGCATCAATATGTGTATTCACTTCCTGTTTCCAGCCTGGTGAGCGGGTGCACTACGCTGGCAGAACTGGAGCACAACATTGGTGTCCTGCAGAAGTTTAAGAATCTCAGCGATTCAGATATGCAGAAGCTGGTGAAAGTTGTTGAGCCCTATGCCGGCCTGATTGTAGAAAACTATAAGCGGGTGCTTGATGTGTGATAGCATATTCACAGCTAAGCTCCTAAAATGGTTTCATGAATAAGTTTAGTAGTGTACTGACCGATCTGCCTACCCTTCATCACATTAAGCCATGTAACCAAATCTTACTGTTATGAAATACGGAGTAAACAGAGTAACCTTAGTTGGAAACGTGGGGGAGGTACCCAGAGTATCAGAACGGGATGGGGAGGCTTTTGTGGCCAATTTTCCACTGGCAACCAATGAAGTGTGGCGCGACAAAGAAGGCGAAGAGGTTCGCCGGACCGAATGGCATCGGATCGTGGTCTGGAACAAGGCTGCTGAAATTGTAAAGCAACATGTTACAAAGGGGGATGCCCTCTATGTGGAGGGGAAGATCTCCACCAATTCATGGGACGATAAGGAGGGGAACAAGCATTACAGCACGGAGATCATTTGCGATAATTTCCTCTTCCTGTCACCCAGAAGCGTTGAGGAGCCTGTGGAGCAGGCTTAGATGCAAGCTTTAATTTTACATCTGCTACTGGTATTCTTCAATGGGGGCGCATGAGCAGACCAGGTTGCGGTCGCCATAGCCATCATTGATGCGGCTTACCGAAGGCCAGAACTTGTTTTCCTTAACCCAGGGCAGTGGGAAGGCAGCTTTTTCTCTTGTATAGCTTCGGTCCCAGTTCTCGCTGAGCAGGATTTCGGCGGTATGGGGCGCATGCCTGAGCACACTATCATCCGTTTTCAGCTTTCCATCGGCTATTTCCATAATGTCTTTATGGATATCGATCATGGCCTGAATAAAGCGATCCAGTTCGGCTTTGGATTCACTCTCGGTCGGCTCCATCATCAGGGTGCCATGGACCGGGAAGCTCAGGGTAGGGGCATGGAAGCCGTAATCCATCAGCCTTTTTGCAATATCGGCTTCGGTGATATCGGCCATGGCCTTGAATTTCCTGCAATCCAGGATCATCTCATGAGCTACCTTCCCTTCTGTTCCCGTATAGAGAATGTCATAATAATCCTTCAGCGAGCTGGCCACATAGTTGGCGTTAAGGATGGCAATTCGGGTTGATTCTGTGAGTCCTTCAGTACCCAGCATGCGGATATACGCGTGTGATATGGCCAGGACTCCTGCACTTCCGTAAGGAGCTGCTGCCACACTGCTGATCCCTTTCATCCCACCGGTCTCTACCAGTGGATGGGTGGGCAGGTATTCGACGAGGTGACTGGCCACGCCAATGGGGCCAACTCCGGGTCCGCCTCCCCCATGTGGAATTGCAAAGGTTTTGTGAAGGTTCAGATGGCATACATCGGCTCCGATATGAGCAGGACTCGTCAGTCCCACCTGGGCATTCATATTGGCACCGTCCATATAGACCTGCCCGCCACAGTCATGTACAATCCCAATGATCTCACAAATGTTATCTTCAAAAACCCCGTGGGTGGAAGGATAGGTGATCATGATGGAGGAAAGCACTTCCCTGTTGGCTTCAGCCAGTTCCTTTAGATGAGCCGTATCGATGTTGCCATACTCATCACATTTGACCACTTTTACCTCCAGACCGGCCATTACGGCACTGGCCGGATTGGTTCCATGTGCCGAGGCCGGAATAAGGACCACATTTCGCCCGGCATCGCCCCGGTTCTTATGATATGCCTGGATCACCATGAGTCCGGTATATTCCCCGGCTGCTCCCGAGTTGGGTTGAAAGGAGATGGTCTCAAACCCGGTTATTTCTTTCAAGGCCTGCTCCAGTTCATTGATCAGCTGGTGGAATCCTTCTGTCTGGTCGATGGGTACAAAAGGATGTATGCTTGCAAATTCGGACCAGCTTACCGGCATCAACTGCGAGGCCGCATTGAGTTTCATGGTGCATGATCCCAGGGAGATCATGGATTGTGTCAGGGAAATATCCTTCCGTTCCAGCAGCCTGATGTAGCGCATCATCTCGGTTTCGGAATGATACTTCTGAAAGGCAGACTGTTTAAGTATGCTTGATTTTCTGGCAAATTCTTTTTTGAAAGAAATTGCTGCATCCAGATTTTCCTGGAAATGTATTCCCTTTTTAACTGCCACGGAGAATACTTCGAGGATCTCGTTTAGTCGCACCTCGCAGGTGCTTTCATCTGTGGAAAGCTGAACTGTTGCTTCATCGGGATAATAGAAATTGATTTTCCGCTCTTCAGCGATTTTACGTAACTCTTCTGTTTTGAGTCCGTCGGGAAGCTCAACCCTGAGTGTGTCAAAATAATCTTTGTGTTTAAGGGTGTATCCCAGTTTAAGCAATTGTGAAGCCAGATAGGAGGCACCGGTATGAATATTGGAAGCGATCCGTTTCAGGCCTTCCGGCCCGTGGTAAGCCACATACATACCGGCCATACTGGCCAGAAGGGCCTGGGCTGTACAAATATTGGATGTGGCACGTTCCCTTTTGATATGCTGTTCACGGGTTTGCAGTGCCATGCGCAGAGCTGGCTTTTCATTTACATCTATGGACATGCCTATGATCCGGCCCGGAATATATCTTTTATAACTCTCTTTACACGCGAAATAAGCTGCATGGGGTCCACCATAGAACATGGGTATTCCGAAGCGCTGGGTGGAACCCACTACCACATCAGCGTCCCATTCACCCGGAGGCGTAAGGAGCACAAGGCTCATGATATCAGCTGCCACTGCGACAGCAATCCCCTTTTCATGTGCCGATTTAGTAAAACCTTCATAGTTCCTTACCTCCCCGTCAGCTGCGGGGTATTGAACTATGGCTCCAAAAAAGGCTTCTTCCATGGGAGCTGTCAGGTAGGATCCGAATTCAAGCTCAATGCCCAGTGGCCTGGCCCTGGTTATTAATACTGCTTTTGTTTGGGGAAATATGTTCTCATCTACAAAGAATCTGTTCCTGCCTTCTTTGACGGCGGCCCTGGGCCGCGCATTGTAGAACATGATCATGGCCTCTGCTGCAGCAGTAGCCTCATCCAGCAGGGAGGCATTGGCTATCTCCATACCTGTCAGTTCCATGATCATGGTCTGAAAGTTCAGCAGTGCTTCCAGTCTCCCCTGGGAGATTTCCGCCTGGTAGGGTGTATAGGAGGTATACCAGTTGGGATTTTCCAGGATATTGCGCTGAATTACGGGAGGTAGTTTGGTATTGTAATATCCAAGGCCCATATAGGTGCGGAACATCTTATTTTTTGAGGCCACCTCTTTCATTCGTTCCAGGTAGCTCTGTTCATCAATGGCTCCGGGAAGCTTCATTACCTGGTCTTTTAAAATGGAGGTGGGAATGGTAAGGGAGACCAGTTCATCCAGGCTTCCAACTCCAATGGTGTTCAACATACTTTCTATCTCAGGCTGCCGGGGGCCCAGGTGACGCTCACTAAACAGATCAGATCTCATAAAAGGAATAAATTATTTACCACTACTAAGGCTTACTGAAGCGCAAATATAAAGAAACCTTCGCTTAAAAATGTTGAAGGTTTTCATGTTGTTAAGCCATGGTCAGGAAGGGATTATTTGAAATCTCATCACCAACACTTGAGGAATCGCCATGGCCCGGATAGACAATGGTTTCGGGGGGAAGGGTCAGCAGCCTTTTCCGGATCGAATCAATGAGTGTATCGTAGTCGCCTCCGGGCAGGTCAGTTCGGCCAATACTTCCCTGAAAAAGTGCATCCCCGGTAATTACAAATCCCCCCGTTGATGAATAGAAGCTCAGGCTGCCGGGAGAGTGCCCCGGAACCAGGATGGCCAAGAGGGAGTCGTTTCCTATTTCAATAACTTCATTGTCGGCTATGGGTTTATCTATCCCGGAAAGGGCTTCAAGCTTAAGGCCAAAGACCTCCCCCATAAGAGGTGCATTATTCAGCAGGCCGGATTCCTCAGGGTGGGCCCGCAGCGGACAGGCATAGGCAGTTTTCATGTGCCGCATGCCAAGTACATGATCCACATGGCAATGGGTATTTATCTGACCGATAACATTTAATCCCTTTGAGGAAATATAGGTGTCAAAGGAATGGACCTCGTCAGGAGAATAAAAAGCCGGATCAACAACCATACAATCTCCATTGGTGTCCCTGACCAGGTAGGTGTTGACCTGGAAAGAATTAAATACAAGTGACTCTATGTGTAGCATATTATTGGTTTTTACCCCTTAATAAGGGAACAAAAGAGAAATGACCATGCTCGCTGCGTTTGAAGTGGTCTTCACTTTCTCTCACCACCCGCACCATTCTCTGGCCTGCCCGGTCGCCCTCGGGAACCACCAGAATCCCTCCAATTGCCAGCTGATTAAGCAGAAGCTTTGGAATTTCCGGGGCTGCAGCCGTGATCAGGATCCTGTCAAAGGGTTGATAGGCAGGTAAACCCTCGTAGCCATCACCATAAAAGAAAATTGGTTTATAATTCAGTGGGCCCAGTGTATTCTGTGCATCCAGGAAAAGCTGGCGTTGTCTCTCAATGGTGTAAACACGGGCACCAAGTTCCAGCAGAACAGCAGTCTGGTATCCGGATCCGGTTCCAACCTCCAGGACTTTCAGGTGCTTTTTCACCTCCAGCAGCTCAGTTTGAAAGGCGACCGTATAGGGTTGGGAGATGGTCTGACCGGCAGCAATCGGGAAGGCCTTATCCGTGTAGGAAAAGTTAACGAAACTGCTATCCATAAATAGATGCCGGGGTACGCGACCCAGGGCATCCAGCACATCCTCATTCATTATTCCTTTGGATCGAATGGAGTCTATGAGCTTCTTTCTTAAGCCTTTATGTCTAAAACTATCTTCCTGTTCCATCTGGATGGACAAATATAACGGATATTCTTAAACATATATGGCGTTTTTTTTAACTCCTGATGCAATTAAGACAGGAGAGTTTCAGTTATAAAAACAGAGGTCGACCAAACTGAATGAAGAACCAAAGAAAACAGAGAATTCTCTACATTTTATTTGATTTCCTTGCAGCCATGGCTGCCTGGGTCCTCTTTTACCTTTTTCGTAAGGTTTATATCGAACCCCAGGTCTTTGGTTTGGCCGTTCCCATTACCCTGGGACCAAGGTTCTGGACAGGAACCATAGGTCTTCCCTTTGCCTGGATCCTGCTCTATTATTTTACCGGGTTTTATAAAGATATGTTTCGCCGATCCAGGCTGGACGATTTTGTTCATACCCTGACCAGCACTTTGCTGGGTGTGGTTGTGATTTTTTTCCTTCTTATCCTTGATGACGTCATTCTGAATTACACCAATTATTACAGTCTCGCCATTACGCTCTTTTTACTTCAGTTCACCATCACTCTGGTCCCAAGAATGATCCTGACCAGCAAAATGGTGGCAAAGGTCCACAGGCGCGAAATCGGGTTCAAAACTGTAATGATCGGAAGCAATGAAAATGCTGTGGATGTATACCAGGATATTAAGGATCAAAAACGCTCCAATGGATATGAGATACTGGGTTTTTTAAATGTGAAATGGAAGGAACATTATCAGCTGCAGGACCATTTGCCCCACCTTGGAGGCTATGAAAATATGGAGTCTATCTTACAGGAGCACCAGGTGGAAGAGGTCATTATAGCTCTGGAACCTCCTGAACATGATAAAATCGGGAATATTGTGAACAGACTTTCCATGCTTGATGTCAAGATCAGTGCAATTCCGAGTATCACCGATATTCTTACCGGAAAGGTTAAAAGTACTACGATCTTCGGAACCCCCCTGCTTGAGGTTAATCAGGATGTGATGCCGGCATGGCAGCAAAATGTAAAGCAATTGATGGATATTGTGATTTCCATTCTGGCATTGATTTTACTGATTCCTTTAAGCCTGGTCATGACCATTGGAGTGAAGATTTCCTCACCGGGCCCCATCTTATACAGACAGGACAGGATAGGCAAATTTGGCAAGGAGTTTAAGATCTATAAATTTCGCTCCATGTATCACAATGCGGAAGAGAATGGTCCGGAGCTTTCCTCGAAGCATGATCCCAGGGTAACCCGATTCGGACAGCTGATGCGGAAACACAGGTTCGATGAAATTCCCAATTTTATCAATGTGATCCGGGGGGAGATGGCATTGGTAGGGCCAAGGCCCGAAAGAGAGTATTTCATAGAGAAAATCACGGAAATAGCACCTCATTATACACACCTTCACAAGGTCAAACCTGGAATTACTTCATGGGGCCAGGTAAAGTATGGATATGCAGAAAATGTGGAGGAGATGATTAAAAGGCTCAGATTCGATATTCTCTATATCGAGAACATGTCCCTCTTTGTGGATATCAAGATCCTCTTTTACACCGTGATTACCATTCTAAAAGGAAAGGGAGTCTAGGAATACCAATACCCGGGCTCCCCTCTTTTTTCAATTGATCTATTCCGGATAGCCGGTTTCTAATAGAGCCCCCTGCCTTTCAGTAGTGCATCTATGGTGGGTTCTGCACCCCGGAAGTTCACATACATCTCCATCTCTTCTCTGGAACCGCCTTTCTCCAGGATATTAGCCCGGAAGGAATTGGCCGTGGTCTGGTCGAATAGACTGGTCTCGACGAAGGCATTGAAGGCATCCTTATCCAGCACCTCCGACCACATATAGCTGTAGTAGCCCGCAGAATACCCACCGGCAAAGATATGCTGGAAATAGTTGGACTTATAGCGTGGGATAATCTCATCAATCAGTCCGATCCGTTTCATGGATGCTTCTTCAAAATCATTAGCCACGATGCCTGCGGCATCTGTCAGCGTATGATAATCCATATCGAGGATCGATGCTGCCGTATATTCAACAGTTACAAATCCCTGGTTGAACTTACTGGCAGCTTCCAGTTTTGCGATGAGCTCATCAGGAATCACTTCCCCGGTCTGGTAGTGTTTTGCATATGTTTTTAATACATCGGGATGAGCAGCCCAGTTCTCCATGATCTGCGATGGAAGTTCCACAAAATCGGTTGCAACCGAAGTTCCGGAGACAGCCAGATATTCACATTTGGTGAGCATGGAATGGAGTGCATGACCGAATTCATGAAAGAAGGTAAGGGTTTCATCGAAGCTGAGCAGGGCTGGCTTGTCGCCTGTGGGCCTGGTAAAGTTCATAACGATGAGATGTACAGGTGCAATTTGCTTCCCGTCTAAAACATGTGCCCTGCGTATGCTGGTACTCCAGGCTCCGCCTCTCTTTCCTGGTCTTGGATGGAAATCCATATACAGAATGCCCAGGTGGGATCCATCTCCCTCCTTTACTTCGTAGGCCATGACCTCTTCATGGTAAACAGGTAGATCTGTACGTTGCTCAAAGGTGAGACCGTAAAGATTGTTTACCACATTGAAAAGTCCGTCTTTTACTGTTTCCAGACTGAAATAACTTCTGACCACCTCTTCGTCCAGATCATACTTTTCGTTCCGGATCTTCTCGGCATAGTACCACCAGTCCCATGAAGCCAACTTAAAATTCCCACCTTCCAGGTCGATCATTTTCTGCATCATATCCGCCTCCTCAATGGCCTTTTCAAGTGCCGGATCCCAGACCTGCATCAACAGATCATATACATTATCAGCATTTTTGGACATGCGTTCTTCCAGAACAAAAGCAGCATGGGTCTCATATCCCAGCAGCTTCGCTCGCTCGATACGAAGCTCCAGGATCTCGGTGATCAGCTTGTTGTTATCATATTCGTTCCCATTGTTGCTGCGCATAAACATAGCTTTGTAAATCTCTTCTCTGAGTTCCCTTTTGTCGGCATACTGAAGGAAGGGAATCCAGCTTGGCTTGTGAAGTGTAAATACCCAGCTACCTTCCATCCCGGCTGCTCTGGCGGCATCAGAGGCAGCAGATCGAACCGATTCGGGCAATCCAGCCAGGTCGGCTTCATTTTCAATTATAAGTTGATAGCTGTTCGTCTCCTTCAGGAGGTTGTCGCCAAATTGCATGGTCAGCATGGAGAGCTTCTTGTCAATCTCCTTGATCCTTTCTTTGTCCTCTCCCTCCAGGTTGGCACCACCCCTTATAAAACGGCGGTAAATCTTTTTCAGCACCATGTCCTGCTCCTCTGAGAGATCCAGGGATTCCCTTTCTGCATAAAGTACATTCACCCTTTCAAAGAGTCCCGGATTCAGGTTGATGCTACTCCCATGGGCGGTGAGGACCGGCTGGATTACCCTGGCAATGGAGTCCAGTTCATCATTGGTCTCAGCTGAGCGCAGTTTGAAAAATACACCATTCACCTTGCTTAGTAAGTCCCCGCTTTTATCCAGGGCCTCAATGGTATTGTCGAAGGTGGCTGCATCCTTGTTGTTTACGATGGCATTGATTTCAGCCTGTTGTAACTTCATTCCCTCTTCAAATGCAGGAATGAAGTCTTTGTTCTCAATCTTATCGAAGGGCGGCACCCCGAATGGTGTGCTATAGTCTGTCAGGAATGGATTCATGGATTCAGATTTTTCTGTGTTGCATCCGGACATGACCACCGATACAACAAGCATAGCTGCTACAATTTTTTTCACAATGTCAGTTTTTTGGATATAATTTGAAGCATGCAAGATAGGACTTATCACGGGTATAAAAAAGAAGGACTGCCATGTCGAGTAGCAGTCCTTCGGCAGAAACCTAAAGATCTTGATAATGGTAAAATTGCCTACAGCCGGTCAGGCACGATCTTAGATCTTGTCTGTTTCAACAATCCTTCCGAGAATATCGGCGTAGGGCATCATAAGGTATTCCTTCCCGTCGAATTCCAGTTCTGTTCCAGAAAAATTCTTATAAAAAACCACGTCGCCCACTGAAATCTCAGGATCTTCGATCCCGCTGATAGCCAGCACTTTTGCGAATTGAGGTTTTTCTTGTACGGTGTCAGGAATAATGATTCCCGAAGCTGTTTTCTCTTCTTTTGCCTCCATCTCGAGAAGCACGTGTTGATTGATTGGCTGTAACTCTTTCATTTTACTTTAATTTAGGTTTACTATAAGCGTCGAACTTATTTTATTTCAAGCAGCTGATTGATCCGGGCCTTATCAAAGCCGACAATCATCTGTCCGTTTATTTCTGTCTGGGGAACTCCCTGCTGACCGCTTCTTTTGACCATGGCCTCGGCTGCAGCTGTATCCACTGCCACATTGATCTCCCTGTATCTCACCTGATTCTGGTCCAGGTATGTTTTCAGTGTGGTGCACCAGCTACAGGAAGGAGTGGTGTAAACGGTGACCTGCTTACTCTTTCCGCTCTTTTCACCTGCAGATGCTCCCATTTCTTTTCCCGTTAAAATGGATTCGTAGGCCGATTCGGTCTGACACCCCTTGATGATATTCACCAGTTTCCCTTCCTCGAAAACGAGCAGACTGGGAGCAGTGGTAATATCAAAACGTTCATGTATATCCCGGACACGGCTTACATCGGCTGTGAAGAGGGAGGAAGAAACTCCTCCATCTAATTTCTCGAGTCTCTTCAAGGCACAATCGCTTTTTTCAGCACCTTCTTTATACAGGAGCAAAAAAGTCTTCTGTTCTCCTGAGATTCCCGAATCCAGCTCCTTAAACGAATTTACAGATATTGATTTCATTGTTTTTTGTTCCAGTTTTCAATGGTTCAAAGAAACAACAGGGACTTGGAGTTATCTGTAACTTTTGTCACATAAAGGGGAGTAATCAATCCGACCCCTGGAGAGCTTGATCAGCCCTTTTTTCTCCATCTGTTTTAAGAGCCTGGATATGACTTCCCTGGAGCTGTTCATGGCCAGGGCCACATCCTGGTGGGATCCCTCAAAGATTTTTAAGCCGGAGGATTGGAAGCGGTCGGTAAAGAATTTCTCCAGTCGTTCATCCATTTTCAGGAAAGCGATGCTGTCCAGTGCTTTGAGCAGCTCATCGAATCGCAGCTGCATGGAGTGCATCACGTATTCTTTCCAGGTCTGGTACTTTGTCATCCAGCTGTCGAGCAGTTCCACCGGTATAGCAATGGCAGTGGTTTTCTCTTCCGCAATGGCCTTGACCCGGCTGCGGGTCCGGTCCATACAGCAGATCAGGGATACGGTGCAAACTTCACCGGGCCGGAGGTAGTAGAGCAGCAACTCGTTACCCTCATCATCGGTGCGGCACACTTTGATCAGTCCCGACAACACGATTGGAAAAGACCTGATATACTGGTCTTCGCGTATCAGTTCCTCCTGGGCCCCGAATTCTTTGAGAGTGCCGGAATCGCTTATGGCTGATCTGAGTCCCGATTCAAAGAATGGGAAGCGTTTTTTTACTAGCTCCTCTACCATTTGTTTTTTTGCGAAGGTAGAAAGATTATTTATAAGGTCTCTTTCTCCGGATGGCACCTGTGCCTGGATCTGCCGGAGCGGATTGCTTTCTTTGGAGCAATTTGCCGTAAGCCATGACCAGGATTCCGGCAAAAAACGGGGAGTAAATGAGCAGGGCCGGAAGGTTCTCAAAAAGAAGTCCCGCATTTAAGGCAATGGAAAGGACCAGGCCAATGAGCGCCAGGATGAATCCGAACCGGTACCATTGCCGGGACCGGTCCGGTTTTCCCTGTTTTACAGTTTCGCTGAGTACACGTTCATCCACTTCCCGGATCAGATCATTGATCTCCCCGGCGGTCATTCCGGATTCACTTAGCTCTTTACGAATTGTAGAATAGCTCTTTCCGGCCATCTTTTGGCGGGCCAGCTCCTCAATTCTGTTTTCACTGGAACTATTCATGTAGTCTTATTCCTCTGCGACACCTTTCAGATATGTATCCAGGAATGCCAGGATCTGGCCGTAGCCTTTGATCTGGTTCTCTTTCTTGACGAAACCGTGACCCTCATCATCAAAGATGACATATTCCACAGGAACCCCATTTTCTTTAACGGCGGCTACGATCTCATCCGACTCCACCTGAAGTACACGTGGATCGTTGGCTCCCTGCAGTACCATCAGGGGCTTACTTACCTTGTGCGCATGGAACAGCGGACTAATTTCATAGAGTCGTATGGAATCCTCTGTGAAGGGATCGCCCAGTTCATCATACAGGGCTGTCCGGAAGGCTTCCCAGTAGGGTGGGATGGACTTCAGGGTCCGGAGCCAGTTGGTTACTCCAAAGAGGTTGACCCCCACAGCAAACTCTTCCGGCTGATAGGTCAGCGCTGCCATGGTCATGTATCCGCCATAGGATCCACCCATGATCCCCACCTTTTCCATATCAATATAGCCCAGTCCTTCCAGGAAACCCTTTGCTTTAACGCAATCCATCAAATCATCCTCACCGTGACGCTGGTTGTCCAGGTTGTAGAAGGTTTTTCCATAGCCCGAGCTACCCCTGTTGTTCACGGCCAGAATGGCATATCCGTGATTCACAAAGTACTGGATCAGGCTACTGAAGCCCAGCCGGCTTTGTCCACCCGGACCTCCATGGATCCATAAGAGGGCAGGCACCTTGTTTTTTGAACTAGCCTCGTGTGGTTTGTAGAGGATGGCCGGGATTTCCAGCCCATCATAGGAAGGATAACGGATCACCTCTCCTGCCACAAGATCAGCTTCATTAATCTCTTTGTTGAGGGTATGGGTTAAACGTATAAAGCCTTCTTTACCAAACTGGTGCATATAGAGATCCCCGGGTGATGTTGCACTCCCGGCATTCAGACGGATCAGATTTTCCGAGCGGGAGATGGATACCCCTGAAATATCTCTGTTGCCAAAGTCTGGCATGTCCACCTCCTCACCGGTGGCTGTGTTGATCACTTTTACAACGGTTTTGGCATCTTGATTGATCCCGATCACCTGGTATTTTTCATTGAAAGAGAAATAGGCATAGGAGACATCCCAGTCAGCTTCAAAAACAGTCTTCTTCTCCCCGGTCTCCAGGTGGTAGGAGGAGAGGTAGGTAAATTCGCTTCCTTCGTTGGAAAGGTAGTACAGATACTGGTCATCCAGTGAGAAATCGGATGGCGCATAGGTGGCATCTCCTTCATGTTCTGAAATATGTTTGATATCTCCTGTGCTCAGATCCATCAGATACATCTCGCTGTTAGATGTGGTGAGTTCCCGGGTAAGAGCCAGGTATCTTTCTGTATTGGAGAGACTTGCGGGAGTCAGATTCGTTGTATTTTCGTAAATCATAAGCGGCTCGAAATTCTCCAGATCCATCTTATACATATCGAAAAAGCGCGGATCCCTTTTGTTGGACATCAGGTAAAGTGATTTGAAATCGCGACTCCATCCTGCAAATTGGGAAGTACTGCCTTCCCATGGGGTCAGGTCTGTCACAGTACCATCCGGCTCTTGCATATAGAGATGGCTGTTTTCATCACCTCCCCGGTCGGCCGAGAACAAGAAGCGGTCATCTTCAGGGAAATAGGAGTTGGCAAAGAAAGACTCTTCCTCTGAAAAGGTAAGTTGTTCTTCCCCTGAGCCATCCACCTTGAGTGAAAAGACATTATAAATACCAGTCTGGTTGCTGGTGACCAGCAGTCTGGTTTCATCAGCAGAAAAACTGCCTCCTCCAATGGAGAGGTTGTCATAAAACTGCTCAATGGTGTAGCGGGTAATTTCAACAGGCTGCTGTGTGCAGGCTGTCAGGATAGCCAGTACGATAAGTCCAAGGATTTTTTTCATGGTTTGTTTTTTTAGTTGGTCAAAGATAGTGCAGACCTGCCAGAAAGTCAATCTCAGAATGCAAGCCCACACGTGCCGATTTAAAGTATATGTCACCGGCTCTGTAGTCTTATCCACAGGTAATTTAGTTTATTCCATGATTTCCTGCTTATTGTGATCCAGTTTTCGAATGGATTCCATAAGCGATGCTTCCGGTTCAATGGTATTGTGAATTCCCCAGAATTCAGGATCAAACTGGAAGGGTTCATCGGCGAGGACAATATTCCGTTTGATACGATCGGCCTGATTAATTTTCAGGCGCTGGTTTGGAATCAGATCTGTTATTGCCATTTCAATGGAGATTTTATATCTGGAGCTGATCCATTTTTTACGTTTTCGGACCTTCATTTCCACTTCTGCACGTACCTGACTAATGTAATACCTGTCCTGGACCGATCTGTAATCCACATGGTATCTGGCCATCACCGGCCGGATATTTATTTTGGGGGAATGACTTACAAGGAATAGCCCCGGTTCCTTATGGAGCAGATCCGGGTTAAATTCAAAATCGACTGCTATCAGCGACAGGCTCTCCTGATCCAGATAGATCTGCCCTTTAAAAAGTAAATCTGGGATTTCTTTTTTCTGATGAAAGCTAATCACATAGACCAGGCGGTCCCCGTAGGTCATCATATCGGTGAATTCCAGGTTGTACCTGGATTGAAAGTCCTCCTTCAGAAAATCTGGACGGTTTTTGATCACATCCAGGTTCATGGAGGTTGGGATCCCCGATCGCAGCTTGATGAAAACCGTATCCCTGGAAGTGACATCGATGATCTTTCTCTGCTTCACAATCCCCACTTGATCCTTGAATATCAAGGAAGCATAGGGACCTTTTGCCACATCCAGAACAGCTTCCGAATAGACCATGCAGTGATCATTGCGCTTGACAGATTCCCTGTAGAAAGCGGCCATGGTGGAATGATCGTCCAGGTAATTACCGGGAATTCTTCGTATGGCCTCCTGAAGCAACTTGACCGGATCGCTGTACCTGATGATAACTTCCTGAAGCGGGATCAGCTCCTTTTCCAATTCAATTTCCAGTTCCTCCTGAAGAGGATAACTTACAGGGTGTACCACGGATTTGTAGCCCATGAAGGATATAACAAGCATTGGATCAGGAAGGTCCAGGGGTAGCTTGAAAGAGAATTCCCCCTCCTGGTTGGCAATGGATCCCTGGCTGGTTTCCAGAAGAGCAATGGTTGCATAGGGAAGAGGCTTCCCTGAGCGCCGGTCCAACACCCGGCCCTTTAGCAGTGCCCGGTCGATGGAACTGCTTATGGGGGAAGGGGCAATTTCATTTATCCGGTAGATGACTATGTTCTTTTCAATGGATCTGTAATCCAGTAAGGGATCCATTAAGAGGGAGTCCAGTGCTTTTTTAAGTGGCAGACCGGATACCCTGAACTGAACCTTCTTCCGGCCATCAACGATGGCCGCATCATAGGTGAAATGAAAGCCGGTCTGAAGTGTAATCTCATCCAGAACCTGGTTGATGGTCTGGTTCCTGGATGATATGCTAATACTGACGTTCGGGAAGGAAGTCTGAGCCCTGAGCGGTAAAACGAGGATAAGGGCTAATAGTAAAAGGAGAAGTGTCGGCCACAAATGTCCGGACAGATATCCCTTTGTTCTATTCCCCATTTGTATCCTATTTGGTCAAAAAATAGCTGTTCTCTTTATGGCTGACACTCAATTCAAAAGCCGTACCAATAGTTTCCAGGATGGCATCGATGGATTGTCCACTGTAAGAAGTGGTGATCCTCATGTCCGTCAGGTCAAGGCCTTCCGCATATATATCCACATGATAGGACTCTTCCAGTTCCCGGATAACTTCCGCCAGCGCTGAATTTACAAATTTAAAATCTTTTGTTTTCCATGAAATGTAATTGGGATCTTCCTGGGCAGTGCTGCTGAGGATCCTGTTTTCAACAATTCCGAACTCCTCGGGCTCCAATTGTATGAATTGGTCAGATGCTTCAAGAGATACGCGGACTTTACCTGTTTTTACATAGATTTCAACATCAGATGATTCACCCAGTTGTTTTACATTAAAAGAGGTGCCCAGAACAGTTACAAGCGATGCGCCTGAACTTACTGTAAAGGGATTCTGGGGATCTGACATCACTTCGAAGAATGCTTCACCGCTGAGTTCAACAGCCCTCTTATTTGTGAATGCTTTCGAATAGCTAATCTCAGCTCCTTCGTTCAGGTAAACCCTGCTGCCATCCGGCAGATCGACCGTGGATACTCCAGCTTCAGCCAGGTGATGTTCGAAGGCTCCATCTGTGTTGCTACGGATCACACCAAAATAGAGTGCGGGGATCCCAATGGCAAGAACCAGTGCAATGGATGCTGCAATCCTGAGTAGCGGGGTAAATCTGTTCCGGTCGGCACTGGCAGTCAAATCCTCCAACAGGCCTTCCGAATCCAGCCTCTGATGAAGGCGGTCCCAGGCCTTACCGGAGTTCCAGTCTTTCCGGGAAGGATTCTGATCAAAATATTTCCAATTCTTTTCCATGTTTTTCAATTCTGATAGTTGCTCCTGGCTCTTCTCAGATTCGCTCAAAAAGGCGATCTCCTCTTTCATTGTCATCTCCCCGGCCAGATAACGGGCCATCTCAATATCTTTACTCCTGCTCATACCTCTCCATACTATTTCTTAATGCTTTTAATGCTTTGCCCATATTGGCCTCCACGGTTTTTTCTGATATGGAGAGCTTTACGGCAATCTCTCTGTATTTTAATCCCTCCTGGCGGTTTAGCCTGAAAATTTCCCTGGTCCTTTCCGGCAGATTGTCAAGTGTTTGAGAGATCAAGGCTGATACCTCATCCAGTTGGATAAGCTGTGAAGGATCCGGTGCATCCACGCTGGGTTCCGGCCGGGAGAGATCTTCCATGAAATGTTCCCTTCTCATTTTTCTCAGGTACATCATGGAATTATTATATGCTGCCCGGTACAGGTAGCTTTGCAGACTTTGCCTGATCCGCAGCGTTTCCCTGTTTTTCCAAATATTAAAGAACACGTCCTGAACCACCTCTTCTGCCACCTCCTTCATACCCACGAGACTTTCTGAATATCCGCACATGCCGCTGTAATAGTGATGAAAAAGAGCCTCAAAGGATGCGATATCTCCCTTGCGGATTTTTCTTAGCTGCTGTTGTTCTTTCAGGACCATTTTATTGTGTAAAAAGCACTGTCTGTATTGTGGCTTGTACAGGGATGGTAAAGTTACACAATTCCTACAGACAGCGCTTTGAGCTATATTGATTGATGCGTATTAATACTAACTGTTTCGCCTCAGGAATTTTCTGTTCAGTCTGCGGATGGCGCTCTCAATGGACTGATCGGGTTCAATTACATTGTAACCTTCCCAGAATCCCTGGTCGAAGAATATATAAACTTTCTCGTTCAGCACATCATTGCTCTTGAACCGTTCTTTGCCTGCAAATTTCTCAATGCCTTCATAGGTACGGTCGGTGATGGCCAGTTCTGACATGGTCGTATAGGTCGTATTGAAGAACTTCTTTTTCCAGTTCACTTTGAATTTTACTTCTGCACGTGCATAGGTGAAATACCACCTGTTCTCCTCAATGGTATACTTGGCACGGTAGGCAGCTCTTTCGGGAATAATACTCATACCCATGGGCTTCCGCTGGATAAAGAGTCTGGCTGCCTGATCCTGGTTCTCCACATTGAGCTCAAATTCAGCTTCCGATATGGCAAGTTTGTCCATTTCAATATACAGACGGCCCTTGTAGTAGGGATCATTCACATATTCCTTCTGATTGAAAGAGATGACATAATGCAGCCTGTCGTCGATGGTGATCACATCCGTAAGACGAAAATCATAGATATTCATGTATTCCTCTGAAAGCAGGATGTAGGGATTCTTAACCACATCCATGAGAATGGTCGTGTTTGGTCCCCCCTGAACCTTAAAAAGGACTGTATCCATTTTTTCCACATCGGCACTTTTGCGCCCTTTGAAAAGTTTCACCTGGTCCACCTGGTATTCATTGGCGTAGCTTCCTTTATAAACGTCAATGATCGCTTCTGAAATGGATACGTAGTTACGGCCCCTCTGGATGGTCTCGCGGTAAAACCCGCGCATCATCATCGGATCTTCACTGTAATTAGCCCTGATATTGGCCAGGACGTCCGAGATAAGCTCCATGGCGTCCCTGGGTCGGATGGTCACCTGTTTCAATTGAATGGAACTTTGATCAAGCTCCACTGTATAGGCACGTTTGTCAGTGAAGTTAGCCAGATCCAGAATTTTATTCTGAAACCCGATGTAGGAGATCTTCAATTGAGATACATCCGCATTCCGCTCAATTTTAATGGTGAATTCACCATCAATATTGGTAACGGTTGCAGAATTGCTTCCCAGTACTTCAATGGTTGCAAAGGGAAGTGCTTTGTTCGTTTCGGCATCTACTACTTTGCCAAAGTAGGACTTGTAATTAATGGTATCGGTCAGATCCTCATCATGCCCCGGAAATGCATAAAGTGTTGCTCCCAGGAATAAGAGTACTGCCATCAGCCACATGCTCCTGTTTGTCTTCTTTGCTTTCATTTTTATTTGTTTTTAGTGTTATATTCGATCCGCTTTGTTGATAAGATGCAAAGCGGGCAGCTTACCCTATGCAATTGGATGGATAAATGAAAAAAAAGAGATGGACCCGGGATCACGTCCCCCCACAGGAGGGAAGAATCGTTGTGGTAACAGGTGCCAGCAGTGGCCTGGGATTCAATACTTCCCGCATCCTTGCCATGAAAGGCGCGAAGGTGATTATGGCCTGCCGGAATCTGGAGAAAGGGGAGATGGCCAGGCAGATAATCTCCAGGGAAGGGCTAGCCGTGGAGCCAGAACTGTGGCAGCTTGATCTTGCCAGTCTGGATTCTGTAAAACGCTTCGCTCTAAAGTATACCGAATCCGGTCAGCGCCTGGATGTGCTTATCAATAATGCCGGGCTGATGCTTGTGCCTTATAAAAAAACAGCAGATGGATTTGAAATGGATTTTGGTGTAAACCACCTGGGACATTTTGCTCTTACGGCCCGTCTCTGGTCACAGCTTTCTGCAACGGAAGGCTCCAGGGTGATTCAGGTAAGCAGCCTGGCTCACCACATGGGGAAGATGCGTTTTGAAGACATTCACTGGGAAAAGGGATACAAGCGATGGGGCGCATACAGCATGAGTAAACTGGCAAACCTTCTATTTATCCATGAGCTGGCCCGCCGCCTGAAGCAGAGCGATGGGCGGGTGACAGCTGCCGCCGCACATCCTGGCTATGTTGATTCTGGGCTCCTGACCAGGGGTTCAGGTATGAGGGGGAGCCGTCTCAGATCGGAATTCTTTAAGCTGACCAATGCTCTTGTGGCCCAGAGTGGAGCGGACGGGGCACTGCCCTCCCTTTATGCTGCCACTGCCCCGGATGTGGGTCAGGGTGCTTTCTTTGGACCCGGTGGCTTATTAAAACTTCGGGGGACACCCGTCCCGGATTCTCCCAGCAAAAAACGAATTAATGATGAGGTGGCGGGCAGGCTCTGGGATGTCTCGGAATCCTTATGCGGACTGGAATTCAGAGTTTAAGCCAGGCTCTTAGGTATGGCACAGTATTTGTAATTTTTAAGAATGACTTAAGAGAACTGATATGAAGCCAAAAATAATAGTACTGATCGCCCTGAGCCTGACATTGTTGTCCGCCTGCGGTCCTTCCACCAGGATCTATTACGATGTAGATGAATCAGCCCCATTCGAACAATATGCCTCCTATAATTTTTTGGATTTCAGTGAGGGGAATAAAAAGACCATCACCGGCATGGAACTGGAACGTATCAGGGTGGCCTTTGCCAGGGAACTGGAAAGCCGCGGTCTAACATTCTCCGAGGAAAAAGCCGATGTCTCTGTCAAGATCGTAGTATACCATCGTGAGGCTGTTAAAAGCTATGCTTACTCAGGCAGATACCACCATCTGGAGCGCGCCCTTTCCATAGATATGTTTGATAATCTGAGCAGAAATCATGTCTGGCACTGTGCCGCTGTTGGAGAGTTGCAGAACGATCCTGAAGCAAGGGCCGCTGAGCTCACGCAGCAGGTTGCGAAGATTTTTGAACGTTACCCCATACAGGTAAAACCAGAAAGCTGAGTCCTGCAGGTATACCCACATGTAGGTATTCTTTTCTAAATTGGATAAGCACAATAGTCTGTAAGTAACAGACAATCAAGCTGTAAGTCTTGGTTATTATTTAGAATCATTCTACGCATCTATTGTAATACGCATATTATCAATACATCTCCAGTATTTTTGGGAAGTCTTACCTAAAAACTAAGGAGAATGGAGAAACGATGCAGAAGTATGATTATTGGGCTTGTCCTTGGAATATCGCTGCCAACGATGATCCTGGCTCAGGAGTTAAGCAATACCGCTGAAAGAATGATGCAGGATGAAGACAGGCTTATCATAGGAGGATATGGCCAGATTGACTACAATCAGATCCTGAGTATGGACACTTATAATAATGGTGGCCTTGATGTACACAGGCTGGTTCTGATGTTCGGGTATAAGTTCAGCAAGAAAACTCAGTTTATTACAGAAATAGAGCTCGAACATGTGAAAGAAGTATATGTTGAACAGGCTTTCCTTCAACATGAAATACTACCCTGGTTAAAACTCAGGGGAGGATTGATGCTGATTCCCATGGGGATTATCAATGAATATCATGAGCCATCTACCTTTAACGGTGTCGAACGGCCCAATCTGGATAAATATATTGTTCCCACCACCTGGCGTGAAATCGGAGCGGGCTTTACCGGTACTTTTCCATCTGCAGGGCTCTCCTATCAGTTATATGTGATTAACGGTTTTAAGGGATATGATAGTGGAGCTACACTCAATGGAGCAAATGGATTCAGAGGTGGCCGTCAAAAAGGAGCTAAATCTATCATCAACTCACCTAATCTGACATTTAAGCTGAACTATTTCGGATTACCGGGACTGCAGCTTGGCCTGTCAGGATATGCTGGAAAAACCCAGTCCACCCTTTATGGTGGCATCCAAAAATCGGACGGCCAGGCCATTGCTTCTGCCGATTCTTCGGTAGTAGCTTTATCCATGGTGGGTGTGGATGCCCGGTATCAGCTGGGTGGTATGCAGTTAAGGGGACAGGCCAACCTGGGCATTGTCTCGAACTCCGCACCCTACAATGAGTTCACAGGAAGTGACCTGGGCAGCTCTATTGGGGGGTGGTACCTGGAAATGTCCTACGATCTGTTTCACAGTTTCGAAAGATTTGAATCCGGCTTGATTCCCTTTGTCAGATACGAACAATACAATACCCAGGTTTCCATGGAGGTTCCCTCCAGTGTGAATCCAGCCTATCAGCGCAGCGATCTGACCCTGGGACTGGGATGGAAACTGGCAGCCGGGGCCATGCTGAAAGCAGATTTTCAATGGTTTGGGAACAAGGACACAAATGAAGCAATTAAGCAGTTCAATGCCGGTGTGGCAGTCTGGTTTTAAAGCATCAAAAGATGAATAAAAATCCCATTTTGTTCTTCATTATTCTATGTAGCTTTTCATGGCTGCAGTCTCATGGACAGGATTACTTAAGGAAGAAGGAGCAGAAGTTTGCATACAAATTATTTGAGGGGGAGCCAGATGCAGAACTGCTTCATATTCCTGATTGGAACTTTGCAGGAAAAGAGTTATTCATGGAAGACGACCGGCTGTTTCTGCTTAAAAGGCAGAATATGGTGCTTGGATATCTTCTGATTACCAGGGCATTAGGGAGATATGATTATTTCGATTATATAGTAGCCTATGCTCCGGATTTATCAGTAATGGGTCTGAGCATATTAATCTATCCCTCCAGCCACGGTGCTGCCATCTGTCAGAGAGCCTGGCTGAGCCAGTTTGAAGGATATGCGGGTCAGGAGCTTACACTGGGGAAGGATATTGATGCAGTAGCCGGAGCCACCATCTCGGCAAGATCCATGATCAGGGATATGAAACGAACATATCAGTTTATGGTCAGTCTGAAAGAGGAAGGGATCATCCAATAGACATTAGGTCTGTTCTTTGTTCTTTCGACCTATCCTGAGATCATTTTTCATAAACCGGATGAAATCGCGATTCAGCTTCCTGCTTTCCTCTTTTGGCATTTGAAGGAAACGTTTAAGCAGATGGTTGTCGATTAACTCTGTCACAAGGAAGAGTTCGCAAAGGGTTATATAGAGATCCTTCAGATCAAAGGTGTAGAAAGGCTTGATGGTAATATAATCCAGCGAGCCCCCCCAGAATGCATTATCTATCAGGTTGGCCAGGAGACCTGCAAGAAACAGATGGATGAAGCCGTTGATCCAGAAACTATTCCTTTTTCTTGCCACATAGAACCTCCAGACTTCAAAAAAGATAATCCCCACGATGCTGAAAAGAATAATATTCAGCAGGTGGGAGCCTTGCTTCAAATTCAACAGTACCCAGAGATAGGAACCCAGGGTATTCTGTGTGGGTTCCAAATAAAAAACCGGTTCGATAATAGGAATGGATAGTGCTTCCCATTCCAGTGAAAAAAGATAAGCCTTGATTCCCTGATCCAGGGCAACAGCACAGAGCAGGAAGATCCAGTTGATCCCCATTCTTAATCTGGTTTTCACTGCCAGAAAGGTGCTGAGTGCAGCCAGAAAACCCAGAAACAGCGCTGGAAGAAGGAAAAACTTCCAGAGGTAGTCCGGATCTGTTACCTTATTGCTCAGGGCATAGATGACCATAACAATGACCCAGATGGAAAAGAAGAGAGCAATATTCCGAAAATAGATGCGGGTCATGGATATGGGATAAATTCGTGGCGAAAATAGTGAAATTTGGATTAATAGAAATCTTTCCGTTATTTTGACCTTCAGATTTGCAGAAGATGACAATTATTCGCACAAATTGGTGGTGGCTTCCCTGTTTCCGAAATTCCGGAGCATAGGCAGCCTCTTTGTGCCAGACAATATACAGGGCTTCCACTTCGGTGGGAGCTTTTTTTTTGACCCAAAATGATCACAGAATGGAAAAAGTACCAGTAAGAGTAGTCAAACGTAAGATCCTGGCAGATATTATTACTCCTGTAAGTATATATCTGAAAATCAGAGATATATATCCAAATTCCCTGCTCCTTGAAAGTTCAGATTATCACAGCAAGGAGAATTCATTCTCATTCATCTGCATGGATCCCATGGCTGAGTTTCTCGTCCAGCATGATGAAATGCGCATTTCTTTGCCGGGCCTGGAGGCTAAGACCGAAGCCATCGCACCCGGCAATACTGTCGTGGATCGCCTGAAGGGCTTCCTGTCTTCCTTTGAACTTGATTCGGGGGGTGAAGAACTGCTGGTGGATGGCATATTTGGCTACACATCCTTTGATGCTGTTCAGTATTTTGAGGATATCCATTTTCAATCGGCACAATCCGAGAAGGAAGATATTCCCGAAATGCGCTATAACTTTTTCAGATTTGTACTGGCTGTGAATCATTTGAGCAATGAGCTCCTGCTCTTTGAACATATAGTAAATGGAGGAGAGAGTGAAATAGACCGGGTAAGTTCCTTGCTGCATAACCGGAATATTGCCACCTATGGTTTTGCCACCTCCGGGGAAGAATCATCCAATATGAGCGATGACGATTATCGGGCCATGGTAGCGAAGGGCAAGGAGCATTGTTTCAGAGGAGATGTCTTTCAGATAGTGCTCTCCAGACAGTTCTTCCAGGATTTTACCGGCGATGAGTTCAATGTATACCGCGCCCTGCGTTCCATCAATCCCTCTCCTTACCTGTTTTACTTCGATTATGGCAGTTATAAGGTTTTTGGATCCTCACCTGAGGCACAGATTGAAGTAAAGGGAGGAAAGGCCTATATCAATCCCATTGCCGGAACCTTCAGGCGTACGGGAAATGACCGGGAGGATCAGGAACTGGCCAGGAAACTGACCGAAGATGAGAAGGAAAATTCGGAACATGTCATGCTTGTGGATCTGGCCAGAAACGATTTGAGCCGGACCACGCAAAAGGTGAAGGTTGAAGAGTACCGCGAGATTCAGTTTTATTCCCATGTCATCCACATGGTTTCAAAGGTTTCGGGCGATTTGCCGGAAGATGCCAATACCATTGGGATCCTGGCTGAATCCTTCCCTGCGGGTACCCTGTCGGGAGCACCTAAGTACAAAGCCATGGAGCTGATCGATCGCTATGAGGGTAAAAGAAGGGGTTATTACGGAGGGGCCATCGGTTTATTGCGCTTTAACGGGGATATCAATCATGCTATTATGATCCGTTCTTTTCTCTCACGCGACCACAGGCTCTATTACCAGGCAGGCGCAGGTGTGGTCTCTGAATCGACCGAAGAGGGTGAGTTGCAGGAGGTGAATAACAAGCTGGCAGCCCTGAAATCGGCCATCGAGATGGCCGGAAATATACATATATCTAACTAGACCGATATGAAGATTCTTGTAGTTGATAATTACGACTCCTTTACTTACAACCTGGTTCAATATATGGAACGGGTATTGAAGAGAACAGTCGATGTGAAGCGTAACGATCAGATAGGACTGGAGGAAGTTGCCGCCTACGATAAGATATTGATCAGTCCGGGACCCGGAATTCCGCGGGAGGCCGGGATTACCCTTGATCTTATAAGGAAGTATGGCCCTGTCAAAAGCATCCTGGGCGTTTGCCTGGGACACCAGGCCATTGCAGAGGCATATGGAGGTTCAATTGTGAACCTCTCCATGGTTTACCATGGAGTTACCGGTCAGATGAAACAGCTGCTTGAGGGCGAGTATATTTTCAATGGGGTACCGCCCCAATTTGATGCGGGACGGTATCACTCCTGGGTAGTGGAGCATGATACCCTTCCCGGAGATCTGGAAATCACAGTGGAGAACGATGAGGGCTACATCATGGCCATCCGGCACCGGCAGCATGACGTAAGGGGGGTGCAGTTCCATCCCGAATCGGTTCTGACTGAATATGGTGGCTTGATGATAAAGAATTGGTTAATGGGTACTAATCAGTAGTTAAGAGGAAATATATGAAAGAGACGCTACAATATTTGTTCGATCATAAGACCCTGGGGAAGGAAGATGCCAAGCTGATTCTCCGGAATATGGCGGCAGGGAAATATAACGAAGCTGAAATGGCGGCATTTATTTCGGTTTACCTGATGCGGAGTATTACTGTTGAAGAGCTTGCCGGCTTTCGCGATGCCCTGCTGGAGCTTTGCACACCGGTGGATCTGTCAGAATTTAATACCATCGATGTGTGTGGTACCGGGGGGGATGAAAAGAATACCTTCAATATTTCAACACTCACTTCTTTTGTGGTGGCCGGTGCCGGCGAGAAAGTTGCCAAGCATGGCAATTACAGTGTTTCTTCCGCCTGCGGCTCCTCAAATGTGCTGGAATATTTCGGTTATAGCTTCAGTAGTGATCCCGGGCGCCTGAAGCGGGAGATAGACCGCTACAACATCTGTTTTCTCCATGCCCCTCTTTTCAATCCGGCCATGAAGAACGTTGCCCCTGTCCGAAGGAGTCTCCGGATCAAAACCTTTTTTAATATGCTGGGCCCCATGGTTAATCCATCCATGCCGGGGAGTCAGCTGGTGGGGGTTTTCAGCCTCGATGTGGCCCGGCTCTATCACTATCTCTACCAGGAATCGGAAAAGCAATTCTGCATCATTCATTCCCTGGATGGATTTGATGAGATTTCCCTAACAGGGAGTTTCAGGGCATTTACAAGGAGCACAGAGAGAACTTTTGAACCGGTCGACCTGGGCCTGGAGCGTGTGGCTCCTGCTGAAATATATGGCGGGAATACCGTAAAGGAAGCTGCTTCGGTGTTTCTGAATATCCTGGAAGGGCAGGGGAGCAGGGCCCAGAACGATGTGGTCATAGCAAATGCCGCACTGGCACTTTACTGCATGGACGAGGCTTCTGGAATGGAGCGCTGCCTGGAACGAGCCAGGCAGTCACTGGAATCGGGTTTGGCACTTAAAGCATTTAAGCAATTGATAGAGAGCAAATAATATGACTATTCTGGATACAATCGTGGAACAGAAGCGAGTGGAAGTACTCCAAAGAAAGCAGGAGTACCCACTCTCCAGGCTGAGTTCAATGGACTATTACAGGCGAAAGACCAATGCTCTGAGTCTGTCCGAAGACTTACCGGGCATCATTGCGGAATTCAAACGCAAGTCTCCTTCCCGTGGTCCCATTCATATGGATGCGGATGTTGTTGAGGTAGCCACTGCATATGAGGCAGCAGGAGTTTCGGCCATGAGCATTCTTACGGACAGGAATTTTTTTGGAGGGTCATTCGGTGACCTGAAACAGGTCCGGGAGTCCTGCCCGGAGCTTGCTCTGCTGAGAAAGGACTTTATTATTGATCCTTACCAGTTGCATGAGGCCAGTGCCCTTGGTGCCGACATGGTACTGCTTATAGCTGCCATACTGGATCGCAGGGAAGTGAAAGAGCTTGCCCTGGAAGCAAGCTCGCTTGGCCTGAATGTGCTTTTTGAAGTTCACAACAAAGAAGAGCTGGAGAAGTATTGTACGGAAATTAAATATGTGGGTGTAAACAATCGTGATCTGAAGACATTTAAGGTGGATACGGGAAAGAGCCTGGAGCTCATAGCTCATATGCCACCTGGTGTTATACCGGTCTCGGAAAGCGGACTCAGTCGCCCCGAAGAGATTAAGCAGCTTTGGGAGGCGGGCTATAAATTATTCCTGATGGGAGAGAACTTCATGAAGGAGAAAGATCCTGGTGCGGCCTGCAGGAGTTTGATAGATAGTTTATAATGGAAATATAAGATCATGGACATGTCAGCAGAATTGCAGATTAAAGTATGCGGGATGCGTGATCCTCATAACCTGGAGGAGGTTTGTTCTCTTGCTCCCGAGTATGTGGGATTTATTTTTTTCGAGCGTTCCAAACGCTTCCTTGGATCTGCTCCGGACCCGGCCCTGTTTACAATTCCTGGTCCGGGAATCAGAAAGGTAGGTGTGTTTGTGGATGAGGAGCTGAAGCGGGTTCGGAAAGCCGTAGATAGCTATGGTCTTGATATGGTTCAGCTCCATGGAAATGAATCTGTGGCCTATTGCCGCAGCCTGTCCGGGGAAGCGGTTCAGGTTATCAAGGCACTTGATCCAGCTAGCAGCCCTATGGATCCGGATAGCTGGGAGGGAGCAGCGGACCTCCTGCTCTTCGATTCAGCGGGAACGGGTTCCGGCGGGACGGGCCGGAAATTTGACTGGACATTGCTGGAAAACAGGGCCCTTCCTGTTCCCTTCCTGCTTAGTGGGGGCATTGGACCCGAGGATGCGGCCCTTGTCCGGGCTTTGGAACTAAAAGGGTTTATGGGAGTGGATGTCAACAGCAGGTTTGAACGGTCTCCCGGCTTGAAAGATCTTATAAGCCTGAAGAAATTTATAACAGAAATCAGAAAATAAAATCGTATGGAATTTGATGTAAGCGGCGAGGGTTTTTACGGAGAATTTGGGGGAGCCTATATTCCTGAGATGCTCTATCCAAATATAAAGGAGCTCGAAGAAAACTATTTGAAGATTGTACAATCGGAAAGCTTTCAGAGCAGTTTCAGACTTCTGTTAAGAGATTATGCAGGTAGACCCACACCCCTGTTCAGGGCCGAGCGTTTATCGGAACATTATGGCACTCAGATTTTTTTGAAAAGGGAGGACCTGAACCATACCGGTGCTCATAAGATAAACAATACCATCGGTCAGATCCTTATGGCAATGCAGCTTAATAAGAAGCGGATCATTGCGGAAACAGGAGCGGGACAGCATGGAGTAGCCACTGCAACCGTGTGTGCGCTGACGGGTATGGAGTGTAAGGTATATATGGGTGCACTGGATGTGGAACGCCAGGCTCCCAATGTTAAAAAAATGAAATTGCTGGGTGCCGAGGTGATCCCGGTTCAAAGTGGCAACAAGACCTTGAAGGATGCCACAAATGAGGCCATTCGCGATTGGATCAATCATCCCCTGGATACGCATTATATCATTGGTTCGGTTGTGGGGCCACATCCCTATCCGGATATGGTAACCCGGTTCCAGTCTGTGATTTCGGAGGAGATCAGGATTCAGTTAATGGAGAAGACAGGACGGGACTATCCCGATTACCTGCTTGCCTGTGTGGGGGGTGGAAGCAACGCTGCAGGGGCCTACTATCATTACCTGGATGATGAACGTGTGAGCCTGATCTCGGCGGAAGCAGCGGGTCTGGGAGTGGACAGTGGGATGACAGCTGCCACCTCATTGCTGGGCCGTCCCGGGATCATACATGGCAGCAAGACCTTGCTGATGCAGGACGGCGATGGTCAGATTGAGGAGCCTTACTCCATTTCGGCCGGACTGGATTATCCGGGGGTGGGTCCTCTTCATGCATGGCTGGCCCAATCGGGGAGGGCAAAGGTTTTTGCACTTAGCGATGATGAAGCCCTGCGGGCAGCTATGCTCTGTACAAGAAAGGAGGGAATCATTCCTGCCCTTGAAACCGCTCATGCCCTGGCAGCACTGGAACTCATCAATCCGAAGACAAAGGATGTGGTGGTTGTGAATCTTTCGGGCAGGGGAGATAAGGATATGGAAACTTATATAGATAAATTAGAACTTTAGTAAGATGAAGAACAGGATAGATCAACTTTTCAGTGAAAAGGAGGCAGAGATTCTTTCCATATATCTCACAGCGGGTTATCCGGGGCTCAATGACACCCCGGGCTTGCTGGAAGCACTCCAGGAGCATGGTGCCGATATGGTTGAGATTGGGATTCCCTTTTCCGATCCGCTGGCAGATGGCCCTGTGATCCAAAAGAGCAGCCTGCTTGCCCTCCAGAATGGCATGAGCCTGGATCTCCTTTTCAGTCAACTGAAAGGGATCCGAAATACGGTTGACATTCCCCTGGTGTTGATGGGTTATCTGAATCCGGTTCTGCAGATGGGCATGGAGCAGTTTTTGAAGAATTGCAGAGATACAGGGATTGATGGCGTCATTATTCCCGACCTGCCCCCGGGGGAGTATGAATCGCTTTATATGGAGTTATTTCGTAGCTACGGGATCTATCATACCCTGCTTATTACCCCCCATACCGATGAGGCGCGGATAAAACGGATCGCAGCACTCTCGGAGGGATTCCTGTACCTGGTGGCAGATGCCTCCACCACGGGTGCCAGGGATTCGGTGGGCGATCACCAGAAGAAATATTTTCAGCGGCTGAATGCCATGAATTTGCCTGTTCCGGGACTGATCGGTTTTGGGATTTCCAATCGGGAGACCTTTAAAACAGCCTGCAAATATGCCCGGGGAGCTATTATCGGGAGTGCCTTTATCAGGGCTCTGGGGGCACAGAACGCCCTGTCGCCGGAAGAGCGGGTGAAACAGTTTATCGGAGAAATCAGGGGAAGCTGAAGGTAGTCAGAACTTGAGCCAGATCTGGGCTTTCAGCTGCACATACCATCCGGTCCAGTCAGAAACCAGCGTTCGCTCCAGATCATTTGGATCCAGCAGGGGATCTCCATTCTCGACGTCTTCTAATTCTGCTGCCAGATCGGCCAGGTAGCCTGCATTTATTCCCAGTGAAAATCCCCTGAGCTTATACATTAGCTCGGCTTCTACGGAGGCGCTGGGACTGATGGACCTGTATTTGTTACTCAGGCCATTGTAGTAACTATAGATCTCGTAGTAGGACTGAATGGTCATGCTGGTAATATTTGCATCCATCCTGCCGTTGAGGGACAGGTCGAGGCGACTGCCGCTAAGGACTCTGTAAGAGATATAGCCCCCCACACGGTGTGAGATAGCTGTCATCTCGGTGCTTATATTTCCGGAATAATCTGCATAACTGGATTTGCCTCCGGTAGTTGTATAGCTGTAGGCCAGCCCAAGACGAATCTGATCATATAATTGCTTGAATCCGCTGATTGCTACGGAGGTATAAGGGGGAAAGGAGCTGGTGATCTTTCCCGGTACAGGATAGGTACTCAGGATATGCTCCTGCAGGTATTTCATGTCGTTCATTCTGGACGAAGCCAGCCCCCCGGATACCGTCAGCCCGAAAGTCTGTCCCACCAGTGTGAAAGAAGAGCCAAGCAATAGGGCCAGGGTGATTATGCCTGCGAGTCTTTTTCTCATGGTTCATCCTCCAGGTTAAAGAAGATGGCATATTTTTGCAACTCCGTGTTCGCTTCGTATCCTACCTTGTCGGCCAGACTATTGCTGTTGCTGGAGTAATAAAATTCCATATAAAGTGTATCCACTCCGGACGATTCTGCAAGGGATGGATAGATCCAGAATGATCCGTAAGTGCTGTCCGATTCATAAACCGTTGTATTGACTACATCCGCATATAAATAGTAGAGTTCACCTCCGCTAATCTGCACAGAGAAAGTGACTTCGAGGCTGTCATTTACAGGCGGATTGTAAAGCGTATCCAGATTGGTGCTAACAGAAAAAAGTGGCGGGTCGCCGGGAATGGGCTCCACCTGGTACATTTCTGTGTCGGAATAGAAACATGCCTGTATGCCTGATAAGAACAACAGCACGATAATAGTGGTAATATGCTTTCCCATTTGGGCAGCAAAAGTAACAAAAAATGTTCTCTTAGCTGCCAAGAGCTTCTTCAATAAGCTGCTGCATGACTGTTTCCATTTGTAATCCCATGCTGCTAACTTGCTTAGGAATAATGCTCTCCTCGGACATTCCCGGTATGGAGTTTAATTCAAGAAAGTAAACCTGGTTGCCCTTGATAATAAAATCAACCCTGATGATGCCGCTACAATTGGTCAGCTCATAGATACGCATGGCCATGTCCTGGCATTTTTTTGTTATGTCATCTGTAATCCGTGCCGGTGTGATCTCCTTAGCCTTTCCCACGGTGTATTTGGCTTCATAGTCGAAGAACTCATTTTCCGAAATGATTTCGGTAACCGGAAATACAGTAAAACCATCCCGCCCCTTCATAAGGCCACAGGTTACTTCGGTGCCTTTAATATAACGTTCAACAATGGCTTCATCATCCTCCTGCAAGGCTTCATCAAGGGCCGCTTGCAACTCTTCAAGACGGATAACTTTTGCTATTCCGAAGCTGGATCCACCGCTGTTGGGTTTTACAAAACAGGGAAATCCAACCTTTGAGGCCAGATCTTCAAGGTCGGTTTCCATGTGTTTTCGCACAAGACTTGCTTCAGGTGTAAGGACATGGTGCTGTTTGAGAAAGCTTTTGCAGGTGTATTTGTTAAATGTCAGAGCCGAGGCGAGGTGGTTCGAGCAGCTGTATGGAATTCCCATGATATCAAAATAGCCCTGCAGTTTTCCATCTTCACCCGGTGTTCCATGAATGGTGTTCCAGATGAAATCGAAAGTGATCGTCCCTTCCTCATTCTGGAAGCTGAAATTGTTTTTATTCAGGGGAACTTTCTTCTTCCCATCATGGACCGTCCATTTATCTTTTCTTAGCTCTACAAGGTAACAGGAGTGGCCAGCAGCTTCGAGCCATTTAAGCACCTGCCTGGCACTTTTCATGGAGATCACATATTCTGAAGAATCTCCTCCGGTAAAAATGGCAATTTTCATCTCTTCTTGAGTTCTTTGGTTCCCTCACTTAAATGTAACACCTTTTATACGATAGTGTGTTGAAAAAGTAGATTCAATTTTGACGAATGGGGACATTCATCCACGAAAACTGAATCTCACGGGATATTTTACTTATTTATCGTGGCGTCCCTGGATATAGCTGTGCCATTTTTGCAGTACCTGACTAAATCCTTCCGGGAGAGGCGCATCGAAAAGCATTTCCTTACCGGACTTTGGATGGACAAAGCCAAGCGTCTGTGCATGCAGGGCCTGTCCGGGCAGGAGGTCAAAACAATTCTGAACAAACTGCTTGTACTTGGTAAAGGTGGTCCCCCTTAGAATGCGGTCGCCTCCGTATTCAGGATCATTGAACAGGGGATGGGACAGGTATTGAAAATGGACCCTGATCTGGTGGGTACGGCCGGTTTCAAGCCTGCATTCCACCAGGTTCACATAACTCAGTCGCTCCAATACACTGTAGTGTGTTACTGCCTCCTTGCCCTGTTCTCCATCGGGGAATACATGCATTTGCTTTCTGTTCTTTGGATTTCTGCCCACATTCCCAATGATGGTCCCTTCCTCATCATCCATGTCACCCCATACCAGGGCGGTATAGGTTCTTTTGGATGTCTTATGAAAAAACTGACTGGCCAGTTTATTAAGCGCCTGTTCATTTTTTGCAACGACCAGCAAGCCGGAAGTATTTTTATCTATCCGGTGGACCAGGCCGGGTCTTTCCTCGCCTGAATGAAAGAGTGGATTGTCCCTGAGGTGAAACATCAAGGCATTGACCAGGGTGCCCGTATAGTTACCGTATCCGGGATGAACCACCAGTCCGGCCTTTTTATTCAGCACTATAACATCCTCATCTTCAAAAATAATATCCAGGGGAATATCTTCGGGGATCAGTTCAATTTTCCGGGGGGGGTGGGGCAGAACAACGGTCACCAGATCTCCTGGTTTCACACGGTAGTTTGGCTTCACCGGGATTCCGTTCGACAGGATATTTCCTGCATTGGCGGCTGACTGTATCCTGCTCCTGGAAGTACTCTCAAGCTTATTAGAGAGAAATTTATCCAGGCGAAGCGGGGCCTGGCCGGGATCGGCTGTAAACCTGAAATGTTCAAATAATTCGTTGTTGTCTGCAGGTATATCGGAGCTCATTATCGCCTGATCAGTATTTTGGAATAGTAGGATTTGCCGGTGATAATTGCCCTGATAAAATAGAGTCCGGTAGCGTATCCCGACACATCAAGCGTGTTGGAGCGAAGTACTTCCTGGTGTAGCTGGCGGCCCGATGCATCATATAAATATACCTGGATATCATCCTGTTCAGAACCTGGAGGAAGCTGCAGGAAGATTTGCTCGCTGGCCGGATTGGGGTAGAGGTTCAGGGCTAAGTTCTCCTGTATGGCGCCCGGCGCGACACCAGTGGATGGATCATACATAAAGGGCCTGAAAAGCACCATGCCCGGTGCCTCAGAAACGAGCCAGGAGCCCATATTGAATAACATGGGCTGTGTATTGGTACTGTTCAGGTCAAGCCCCATATTCAAAGTGTAGGCCTCATACTGTCTCCATCCCACATAGAAGGTGCCATTCACAGGAACCGGTTCGGTAAACTCATATTTAACAAAGCCCGTATAAGTGGGGGTATACTCCGGATTGTATATAACTTCGTCGTCCCAGATGACTGTTCCCGGAACCCCACCATCATCGTTCCAGACCATCAGGTTAAAGGTATATTCCTTCAGGTTGAGCGAATCATATACCTGATTGAAATAGATATAAATCCCGCCCAGTCTGTCGGCCTTATAGGAGTAATGCCTGATGGCTACCATTCCATATTCCGTGCCATCGCCCCTCAAGCCGTAACCTGCCTCTGCAGTTCCGTCATCGTAGGCATAATAATCCCTGAACAGCTGGTCGTAAACCACCGTATCATTCACTTTGGGATCAAAATCATCGGTGCGAAGTGACACCTTGAACCTGATCAGGGCAGAATCACCCCTGTAAAAATCCAGGTCATAGGGAAAGGCAAAATCTACCTGTGTCTCCTCAAAGGCCGGAATATCCTGAGCGGTGGGTGTGCCTACCGCCTGAGATTCACCATAATAAGGCTCTTCTATGGTAAGTGCACGGCTTACATTTCTGGCAATGGAATCGTTGTTCCTGTATTGGGCCGATACATAGGGTGCGAGTGTCGTATTATAGGCACTTTCAAAATGAGCCCAGGGAACAGCACTAAGCTCTTTAAAAATGGAGGAGACAGGTTTGTTAAGGGCTACATCCCTGAGCACGGTATCGGCAGCGAATCTGCTTGTATCCAGACGTACATAGTCCACATGCCAGTAGTCCACATTGCTCCTTTTGTCAGGCGTCTCATTGTTCCTGGGCAGACTTGCCCTGTTTCGGAACCGGAACCGGAACTCACTGTTGAGGAAGCGTTCACTGGTGACCGGAATCATCACATGTTTGAAATCGTGAAGTCCTGTACCCGGAATACGCCATACATTGATCCAGCGACTGGAATCGCTTGCATAGAAGTCAACCATCAATGAATCCTGCTCCTCGGGCAGGTCACAGAGACCGCCTGGCTGATAAAGAAAACTGAGATAGATACTGTCCGAAGCTGCGTAGGCCAGGTTGATGGGGTGACTGCTCAGGAGGTCGGCTTCAAAAGTGTTTGGGTCCAGAACGGCATCGGGATATACTGATCCTACTTCATCCAGGGCGTCCAGGGTGGCAACCCCGTTGCTTACAGGATTCACGGAGAAGTTGTTATTTACAAATGCGTAGGCATCGCTCCAAAGACCGGTGTCTGCATGCAATGAGCTGTTTGAAAATTCATCGAAAAAAGGAAGCTCCAGCAGGATCGCGGTGGTGGATTTCTTGGCACTTTGAAAGTTGTTGTACTGTTGAACAGCCCTCGGGTTGTTATGAAGGGGCGAAATAAATTCCTGTGCAAGTAATCCTGAAACTCCAGGAGTACAGAGCAGTAAAGAAACTAAAACGCATCTGGTCTTATTCATCCAGTCTTTCTATGTCATCACCAATGAAGGACGAATCGGGCAGTGGCAACAGGGACGAGTCCAAAGTGAGCCAGATATCCATTTCCATGCCCATGTTCAGTCTTTTGAACTCATCGAAATCCGGGTACTGCCTCCAGACAACTGCCCCGGAACTGTCCTCTGCTTCTTCAAAGCTAGGATCGTAAGTGACAGCTCCGAGATTAAGATAGTAATCGGATATAATCTCTGAAGCCTCGTTCAGTCCAAGCCCCACAAGGTCGGGCACCCTGGTTGTCTTACTGCTTAATCCCATTCCCAAAACCAGGTCAATGACCGCTCCTTTGGTGATTGCGGTTCCTTCGTTAATAACGGAGTCACCGTGCATTTGTTGTAGCACATTGTTTTTTGCAAAATCAGGCTTGTAAGTGATCGTTCCCTGGATCAGACCTGCATTCTGCAATGCGAGCCTGGCCTGCCGGAAGGAGAGACCGATAAGTTGTGGCATGGAAACCATTTCCAGGTTTACAGCATTCATGGTCAGGAAAACCTTCCTGTTCTTCTTTACCCTGGAACTGGGTTTGGGATTTTGTTTGGTTACAGTTCCCCTTGGCATTTCCGTGGAGAAAACAGAATCGACCACTTCAAATCTCAAACGCCGGGATGAGGTAACATCATCCACCTCCTCCAGAGTTAGTCCCGCAAGATCGGGTACAACAATGGTTCTCCCGTGATGCGTATATATTTTGAGCCACAGCAGGGTTACCAGCAACAATATCAAAGTAATGGCCACTGCCAGCCCCAGATGCCGCAAGAATTTTTTTGTTATCAGAAACCTGAAGAAATCCATAATTCGAGCTTTGCCCAAAGGTAATGTTTATTATAAAAAATTGGACAAAAAAATAACCAACCGGGCATCGGTCAGTTATTCAGTCTTGTTTGAAAAGCTTAGGTCTTATGCTTTGTGCCTTGGCTCATCAGAAACGGTCAGCTTCTTACGCCCTTTTTTTCTTCTGCCGGCTATTACACCACGTCCGCTGGCTGAAGACATCCGCTCCCTGAAACCATGCTTATTCTTTCTTTTCCTGTTGGATGGCTGAAATGTACGCTTCATAAGAATATTGTTTTGAGGGTGCAAAAGTAAGTCATTTTTTTAGATATACAATCATTTTCGAAGAAAAAAATGACTCTGTAAACCAGCTTGAAAGCGGAAAAATCTCTGTCCGGTTTTGCAGGGGCAGCAGCTCATTTTCCAGGTTTCCCCCTTTCAGGGAGATCAGTCCGTTGGGCATGGACTGATCATCACCGCGTTCGATTAGCTTCCGGGTCCACTGGTTCAAACGCGGAAACGCTGTGACAGCCCTGGAAACCACAAAATCTGTTTTCAGAGTCAGTTGCTCCATTCTTGCATGGATCGGGGTGACATTTTTTAAATCAAGCTCCCGGACTAACTCATCCAGCAATCTTATTTTTTTTCCAATGGAATCCACCAGGGTAAAGGCAGTTTCAGGAAACATTACGGCAAGTGGGATTCCCGGGAATCCTCCCCCTGTTCCCACATCCAGCACCCTGGCTTTATGATCAAAGTGAAATTTCTTTGCAATGGACAATGAATGCAGGATGTGCCTTTCTTCCAGGTAGGTGATGTCCTTTCTTGATATTACATTAACTTTTTGATTTAGCAGGGGGAGCAGCTCCATGAGCTTCTCGAAATGCTGAATCTGTTGGGAGCTTAGATCAGGGAAATATTTTAAAATCAGGTCCATAGGGTCTCCGGGACCGGCAATTAAGGCTTTTCCAGGGAACGATTCATGATATTGAGAAGTAATTCCCGCGCCCTGAACAGTTGGGCTTTCACAGTGCCGATGGGAATATCCAGCTCTGCAGCAATCTCATCGTAAGAGTACTCCTTAAAGTAACGTAATTCAACCAGTTGCCTGTAACGCGGCTTCAGGCGCGATACAACCTTTCGCATATGCTTAATTTTCTGCTTGTTGATCATGTATGTTTCCGGGTCCGGATCGTCGGACTGGATCAGGGTGGAGGGAGCAAGAGAATCCTCCCCGTCCATGGTCTGGTCAAGAGAAACAAGGCTGGCTCGTTTTTTTCGAATGAAATCGATGCAATTATTGGTTGCAATTTTAAATAGCCAGGTAGAGAATGCAAAATTGGGGGTGTACTGGTCGATGTTCTTAAAAGCTTTTCCAAAAGCTTCAATGGTAAGGTCCTCGGCATCCACCTGACTGTTTACCATTTTTAGCAGCATGAAATAGATCGCATCACGGTACCTTCCCAATAATTCAGCATAGGCAAGCTGGTCACCCGTTCTGGCTTTTTCGACCAGTTCGATGTCCTTTTGTGCTTTAAGTGAAAGATTGGAATTTATCTCCATGGTTGGTACTTTTTTTCAAAACGGCTGCTAAACCAGATAAGGCCCAGGATCACCGGGAGCACCGGATCGAGCAGCAGCGAAGGTAACAATAAATATTTTTCGTCCAACCTGCGCATTCCCATTTTGAAAATGATTAGTCGGCTTATTAATAGAATTCCGAAAAGGGCACTAACAGGTAAGCTCCATGGCGATGAAATACAAATCCAGATCAGTGTGGTATAGAGGATGATCCGACTGATCCATTCGGTGGCCAGTCCGATTCTGGAGCCCACTTTATAGTGGCTCCCTGCAGAAAGATGTCTTTTCTTTTGATTGATCCAGGCCCGGAATGTGGTTTCCGGCATGGAACGGGTATGACTCTCAGGAGAATATTCAAGAGTGCAGTTTTGCCCGGTGGCATTTTCATTGACGAAGAGGTCATCGTCTCCGGATAAGATATGGTAATGTCCGGCAAATCCTTTGTTATCAAAAAAGAGGGCTTTTTCATAGGCAAGATTCCGTCCCACTCCCATATAGGGCCTTCCTATGATCGCTTTGGAGAAATACTGAATGGCAGTGAATGTGGTTTCATAGCGAATGATCGTATTGAGCAGACCTTTGTGCCGTTCATAGCCCCCATAACCCAGAACGATCTTATGGTCGTCTGAGAAATTTGAGGCCATTCTTTTCAACCAGTGATCACTTACCGGATAACAATCTGCATCTGTAAGCAGGACATGATCATATTTGGCCGATTTCAGACCGATTGTAAGTGCCAGCTTTTTTCCCCGCTTTAATTTCTCATCTGCAGGGATGGAGGTATAGCGCAATTGACTGAACTGCGCCGCAAAATCCGAAAGGACCTGTTCTGTATTGTCGGAGGAGCTGTCATTTACCACCACTACTTCGAATTCAGGGTAGTCCTGCTGAAGGACATGCGGTAAAAATTGTTCCAGGTTATGCTCCTCGTTTTTTGCACAGATGATCACTGAGACCCCGGGGGTGGCATCGCTTTTATTTTTTTTGCGATATAAGGGAAACCTCAGAAATACAAATAGATAGAATCCTGTTTGAAGCAGGAATGCAATCAGAAAAAAAGCAAGTATGATCCAGTGGTGCAGGAGTGTCCCGTCAATAATGTCTCTAATATTCATGCAGGTGTAAATTTAGCTGGCCTTTGGGGAAAAGAAAAAGCAGGTTTTCAACAATTGCTTATCTTTGGCTGATCTCAGGAAGACCATGGAGTTTAAAATTTCACATCGCGACAAGGGTAGTAAGGCAAGGGCCGGAAAACTGATAACGGACCATTCCGAGATCCAGACTCCCATATTTATGCCTGTGGGTACCGCAGGAAGTGTGAAGGGTGTGCATCAGTGGGAATTACAAAGCGATATCAATGCGCCCATCATTCTTGGCAATACCTATCATCTTTACCTGCGTCCCGGACTGGATGTGTTAAAGGGAGCCGGTGGCCTGCATAATTTCATCAACTGGGACCGCTCTATTTTAACCGATAGTGGTGGATACCAGGTGTTCTCACTGGCAGCCAACAGGAAACTGAAACCCGAAGGAGCTTGGTTCAGTTCCCATATAGATGGATCAAAACACATTTTCACTCCTGAAAACATAGTGGATACCCAACGGATCATTGGTGCTGATATCATGATGGCTTTTGATGAGTGTACTCCCTGGCCCTGCGATCTGAAATATGCGGAAGAGTCCATGAAACTTACTCATCAGTGGCTGGACCGGGGCCTGAAGCAGTTTCAATCCACGGAAGCTCACTACGGGCACAGTCAGGCATTCTTCCCCATTGTGCAGGGAAGTGTGTTTAAGAATCTCAGAAGAGTAAGTGCGAGCTATATTGCTGAAAAGGGAGCCGAGGGAAATGCAATAGGAGGGTTGTCAGTGGGCGAACCAGCTGAAGAAATGTACGCGATGCTTGAGGTGGTCAATGAGATTTTGCCTGATGATAAGCCCAGGTACCTGATGGGAGTCGGAACACCTGTGAATATTCTGGAGGCCATATCACTTGGAGTTGATATGTTCGATTGTGTGATGCCAACCCGGAATGGAAGGAACGGAATGCTGTTTACATCCGAGGGGATTATCAATATCAAGAACAGAAAATGGATGGACGATTATTCGCCCATTGATTCCGCGGGGAACAGTCAGGTGGATATGCAATATTCCAAGGCCTATCTGCGTCATTTAATCATATCCGGTGAAATGCTTGGCATGCAGATTGCCAGTCTGCACAACCTCGCTTTTTATCTCTGGCTGGTAAGAAAAGCATTCGAAGAAATTAAACGTGGCACATTCACTGCATGGAAAGAAAATATTATACCGGCTTTAAGTACAAGATTGTAAGGTTCTTTGGCCTGAAAATCCTGGACATCTATATAATCCGAAAATTTCTGAGCACTTTCCTGTTGTCCATTGCCCTGATTCTATCCATTGTTGTCATTTTTGACCTGAGTGAGAAAATTGATGATTTTCTGGAAAGCGGTGCCAAACTGAATGTGATCCTTTTTGATTACTACCTGAATTTCATCCCCTACTTTGCCGTACTGTTCAGTTCTCTGTTCGCATTTCTTGCAGTCATTTACTTCACAAGCAGGATGGCCTACAATACGGAAATCATTGCCATTTTGAACAGCGGAATGAGTTTCCGAAGGTTTATGCTTCCCTACTTTATCTCGGCCTTCCTGATTGCCTCGGTCTCCTTTTATCTGAGTGATCAGGTCATCCCCAATGCCAACAAGGTAAAACTTGATTTTGAGGAGCAGTATGTAAAGAAGCGCCCTGTTCGCTTTAAAACCAAAGACTTTCACAGGCAGATCGAACCGGGGGTATATGTTTACCTGCATAGTTACAGCAACGTTTCCAAGGTGGGCTATCAATTCACCATCGAGAAATTTGAAGATGGTGAGCTGGTCTCCAAAATGGTGGCTGACCAGATCAGGTGGGATACCACAGTGAACAAGTGGAGGGCCCGGAGGTATTATATCCGGACCATTGACGGTCTTCATGAAACCATTGAGGAGGGGAAACAGATCGATACCACCCTGGCCATGCATCCCGACGATTTTAAAATGCGGCTTACCATTGTGGAGACCATGAGTCTGAAGGAGCTGGATGAATTTATTCAGAAGCAACGGATGCAGGGGGAGACCAATGTTACCTCCTACCTGATTGAGCGTCATAACCGTATTGCCTTCCCTTTTTCAACCTTTATTCTGACCCTTATTGGAGTAGCTGTATCCTCCAGAAAGATGCGGGGTGGTATTGGTCTTCAAATAGCCATTGGGGTGGTCATCAGCTTTTCCTACATTCTTTTTATCCAGTTTTCCAAACAATTTGCCATTGGCGGAATGTTGCCCGTAATGGCTGCTGTCTGGTTACCCAATGTATTTTTCCTGATTGTATCCGTATTTTTAATGCGGATGGCACCCAGGTAGGATTGGAACAGGAGGTCCGGAATGTTTTATGAAACAGCTTTTCGGACCCCATTTTTTTCGTAAGATTGTAGCACAAATTAAAAACTAAAACAATGTCTGCAGACAAAAAAGTTCAGGAACTTAAGAAGCGCCGCGAAGAGGTGCAGCAGGGTGGTGGCGAGAAGGCCATACAGAAGCAGGTCGCCATGGGAAAACTGACTGCCCGTGAGCGCATTATAAAGCTTCTGGACGAAGGATCCTTCAATGAATATGATATGTTTGTCGAGCATGAGGCGAGGGATTTTGGAATGGACCGGAAAAAGCTGCATGGAGATGGAGTGATAACGGGAACCGGAACAATAGGCGGCAGGCCAGTCTGTATTTACGCACAGGATTTTACTGTGGCCGGGGGATCACTTGGTTTTATGCATGCACGGAAGATTACCAAAATCATGGATCACTCCCTGAAAATGCGAATGCCCCTGATCGGAATTAATGATTCGGGTGGAGCCAGAATTCAGGAAGGTGTCAATTCACTGGCGGGATATGGAGAAATCTTTTTCAGAAATACCCTGGCTTCCGGTGTGATTCCACAAATTTCTGTTATTCTGGGGCCTTGTGCAGGAGGAGCTGTTTATTCTCCGGCACTGACCGACTTTGTGTTTGTGGTGGATAGTATTTCCAAGATGTTTATAACCGGACCCGAAGTAATTAAAACGGTTCTGGGGGAGGATATCTCCATGGAGGAGCTTGGAGGAGCCCGTGTTCATAGTGAAACTACCGGGAACGCACATTTCTTCTCGGAGTCTGAGGATGAATGTTTTGATCAGATAAAAGCATTGCTCAGTTACTTGCCCTGGTCCAATACGGATGTTCCTGCCAGGAAAGAAATACTGGAGCCTCTGAAGGAGTTCGATATTTCAAAAATTGTGCCTGCAGATAAACGGCAACCCTACGATGTCAGGAATGTAATCAGAGCCATCACCGACGGATCCGATTTCTTTGAGATTCAGGAAAACTGGGCTGCCAATATGGTGATCGGGTTCGGGACCCTGAGCGGACGTACTGTGGGCTTTGTTGCAAATCAGCCGCTTGTGCTGGCCGGTGTGCTGGATGTGGACTCATCTTGTAAGGCAGGCAGGTTTATCCGCTACTGTGATGCATTTAATATACCTATTGTGACTCTGGTTGACCTGCCGGGCTACCTGCCGGGAGTGGATCAGGAGCATTCAGGGGTCATCAGGCACGGAGCCAAGGTTCTCTACGCCTACAGTGAGGCAACAGTGCCAAAAATTACCCTGATTCTTCGTAAAGCCTACGGAGGAGGATATATAGCCATGAATTCAAGGCATCTCAGAGCCGATTTTGTATTTGCATGGCCCGATGCTGAGGTGGCGGTGATGGGACCTGAGGGAGCCGCTAATATCATATTCAGGAAGGAAATTGCCACTGCTGAAGATCCAGATGCCATGCGGGCCCAGAAGGTTCAGGAGTACAAGGAGAAGTTTGCCAACCCCTATGTGGCAGCGGCAAAAGGATATATTGATTCGGTTATCGAGCCCTGGGAGACCAGGAAGTCCTTGCTTCATGCACTGGAAGTTTCAGGGGAGAAGAGTGTCGGAATGCCAATGAAAAAACATGGGATACCACCCTTTTAATTACGATCCATGAGCAGCAAAGAAAAATCTTCCACAAGAAAGATCAGCAGTGAACCAGAGATGGAATCCCTGGAGATAGGCAGTGCGCTATACACAACAAGGCTTACCTCTAAATTTAAGAACAGGCCCCTCTGGCAAAAACCCGATGAGAATAAAATTGTAGCCATCATTCCCGGGAACATACAGAAGATTATGGCAAAAGAGGGAGATGTGGTAAGTACCGGTACCCCGCTCCTCATACTGGAGGCTATGAAAATGAGAAACGAGGTGCTCTCCCCAATTAATGGTGTGGTAAAGAAGATCCACGTCAGCGAAGGAGAAATGGTGCCCAAGTCGCACCTGCTAATTGAGATGGATTAGGCCGGTCCTTTCCAAACCACATACTTCCTGATATCTTCTGGAAGAGCTGGAGCTGATTCAAAAATTCCATAGAGAGCTGAACCACTTCCACTCATGGATGCATACCGAGCTCCGGCATTGTACAGTTTGGACTTCAGCTTTTTCAACAGGGGGTGCCTGATAAAGGCGCTTTCTTCAAAATCATTCACAAGCCGATCCTTCCATAGCTTTGAAGGAGCATTAATCACCTGCTGCAGATCCGAATCAGGTATGCCAGGAGTGACTGCCCCATAGGCTTCAGCAGTTGAAATATGGATTTCCGGGAAAAGGAGGACCAGGTATTTGTTTTTCAGCGAGACAGACACCGGGCTCAGGAGCTCTCCTCTTCCTTCCATCATCATGGGAACATCTTGCAGAAAGAAGGGGCAGTCACTTCCCAGTTCAGAGGCCAGCTCTTCCAGCCTTCGGGCCGAGGCAGGGGAGGGGCTCAGAAGATTTAAGCCCCGTAATATGGTGGATGCATTGGAGGATCCTCCCCCGAGCCCTGCCCCCACAGGAATCTGCTTGTGCAGGTGGATGGCCACGGGGGGGAGTTCCCGGTCAGCGGCCATTAATTTCCAGGCTTTCATGCAGAGGTTAAGTTCCGGGGCGGAATCAAAGCTGATTCCGGATTGGGTGAATCGTACCGGAATTTTTTCATCGTCTGGCTGATGGATTTCGATGATATCACATAGACCTGTGGGATACATCACCGACTGGAGATTATGATATCCGTCTTTGCGACGTTCAAGGACCCGTAGTCCCAGGTTGATTTTAGCAGGTGAAAAGTATATCATCTTTCATAAAGATATTGCATTTTTCAACATATGTTAATTAAAACTTTGGAGCCTGTGTGCAAAAGTATAGAAGCGGGTCAAAGACGCACTGGGTGTGGATTCTTACCTTTACAGCCCAAAATCAGATTTTTATGGCCAAACAGCAATACAGCCCCCCGAAAAAGAATCCTGGAATTGCCATGGACTATGGTAAAATACCCCCACAGGCACTGGACCTTGAGGAAGCTGTTCTCGGAGCCATAATGCTCGAAAAGGATGCCATTCTTTCGGTACTTGATATACTGGAGGCACGTAGTTTCTACAAAGAGTCGCACCAGACCATCTTTGAGATTGCTCAATCGCTATCCATGGAGGAAAAGCCCATCGACCTCCTGACTGTTACAGAGGCACTTCGTAAGGCAGAAAAGCTTGAAGCAGTCGGTGGTGCAGTGTATATTTCGCAGCTAACTTCACGTGTCGGTTCTGCGGCCCACCTGGAATACCATGCCAGGATCGTGGCCCAGAAATACATTCAGCGGGAGCTGATCCGGGTCTCCTCCGATATTCAGGAGCGTGCTTTCGATGAAGGATCGGACGTGGATGACCTCCTGGATTTCTCCGAACGGGAACTGCTGAATATTGCCGAGGGACACATAAAAAAGGAGACCATTAAGCTTAACAATCTGATCAAGACGGCCCTGGAACAGATAGAAGAAGCAGGAAAGAGGGAAGACAGTCTGAGCGGGGTGCCCTCCGGATTTACACGCCTTGACAGGCTCACCTCCGGCTGGCAGAAATCGGACCTGGTAATCCTGGCTGCCCGGCCTTCCATGGGAAAAACGGCCTTTGTGCTTTCCATGGCCAGGAACATGGCAGTTGAGCACAGTCGTCCCGTGGCCTTCTTCTCCCTGGAGATGTCCTCCATTCAGCTGGTAAACCGACTGATTATCGGAGAGACTCAACTGGCCTCAGATAAGATCAGGACAGGGCGCCTGGAAAATTATGAGTGGGAGCAGCTTGAGTATAAGATCAAAGACCTGGAACAGGCACCCATTTATGTGGACGACACACCAGCCATTTCCATATTTGAATTTCGTGCCAAATGCCGGAGACTGAAGCAGAAATACGATATTCAGGCTGTTGTGATCGACTACCTGCAGCTGATGACAGGATCAAAGGATTCGGGCAGCAGGGAACAGGAAGTGAGTAACATCTCCCGTTCCCTGAAAAGTGTTGCCAAAGAACTGGATATCCCCATTATTGCACTGTCTCAGCTGAACCGAAGTGTGGAGATGCGTTCCGGCAACAAACGCCCCCAGCTTTCCGACCTACGGGAATCGGGTGCCATCGAGCAGGATGCCGACCTTGTTCTCTTCATCCACCGTCCCGAGTATTACGGAATGGATGTAGATGAGGAGGGCAATTCATTGAAAGGGGTTGCCGAAATTATTGTAGCCAAGCACAGAAATGGTCCAACAGGAGATATTCAGCTGAAATTCGTACGCGAATTTGCCAAGTTTGTGGATATGGACGACACTCTGGCCATGGTTGATGATGATGAGAACGGCTTCACAGTTTCTTCCAAAATGAATCAGGAGGAGGGGGGCAATCTTACCAATAATGATATTGGTATGAACAACGGTTTTGACGGGCCTGCTCCCTTTTAAGTTAAATCCAGGAAGTCGTCATCCAATCTTCGATCTTGATCTCTTCTTCGATCACATCTTCACTCATCCCGTCCGGTCCAAAGGGTTTGGTCATCCAGGGCTCTATGTTTAGTTCTTCTTCGGTATAGGAATTTTTGAAGGGAGATAACATCCACGATTCAAGCAACAGTTCTTCTTCATAGAATGTGCTTTCAAAAGGAGCGGTCATCCAATCTTCAACTTCCAGATCAGATTTCATAGATACAAAATATGTTTTGTTTAGTAGCGGGGCTTCAAAATGGTCTCCGGAAACACTTCTTATGGGATAATGGCTAAGCTGGTGCTCCACACGCATGCTTGTCAGGTTGTAATATGAAGAATAGAAGAGGAGGTCCTTGCTGCTCTCATTAGGCAGCTGTCCAAAGCAGAAAGTGCCAAGCACAAGTCCTGCCATACCTAGTATAATCTTTATTGTTTTCATGGATCTTGCCGTAATTGTTAACATTTCGATTGTTATAAATCATATTGTATGCCAAATGCCATAACATCCAGATTATAAGCCTAATAATCATAAGCTTACAAATGTTAAAAATGGATAAATCTGACCGAAAGTGCGACAGCTATGTACGATTGCGTATACGGGTCAAAGGCAAATGGAACAGAAGGGAAGCATCCTTTTGCACTTTCATTTGTCTTTATTGCATAAAGAGATAGAGTTAAGTTAAATTACAAATAATATAAGGATGAAAAAAATAGGACTCTTGGGGATGGTGCTTGCGATAGCCACGCTCTCCGGATGTTATTATAGCGGGCGCTGTGTGAATGGTTCAGGACCGGTTACCGGCGAATTGCGTGAGGTTGGAAATTTTACCGGCGTTACCAATACCGGCTCCTTTGATGTCTATGTGAGCCAGAGCGATGATTTTAGTGTGGAGGTGATCGCACAGGAAAACCTGATACCAATTATTGCGACCTATGTTTCGGGAAATACACTTGTTATCGAGACCGAGAATAATGCCTGTTTCAAATCCAGCTCTCCCATAGAAGTACACGTTTCAATGCCTGAAATCGAGGAGCTTTCACTTGTTGGATCAGGAAAGGTATTTGGGGATATGCTAATTAGTACAGAGGTGGAGATTTCCAACTCCGGATCGGGAATCATGGACATTGACTCCCTTATTTGCGAATCCCTGGAAGTGAGTAATGGAGGTTCGGGTTACATTGGTATACTGGGTAGTTATGCGGAGTATGTTGATGTAATTCAATCGGGTTCAGGCGAAATCGAATGTGGTACACTGATGGAAACTGCAGAGGTGAATATCCGGCACAGTTCCTCGGGCCGTGTAGTTGCCTTTGTTCCCGATGGAATAAACATGGATGCGGACATGAGTGGTTCCGGCCAGATCGTTCTCTCCGGAGAGGTGGAGCTTGCTGACTATTCCCATAATTCTTCCGGAAGGACGGATGCCCTGGATCTTTTTGCTCTGGAGGTAGAAGCCACAAATACCGGTTCCGGGAATGTCTATGTCTGGGCAAATGATTACCTGGATGCCACCGTTACAGGATCGGGCGATATTATATATTTGGGAAATCCGGTGCTTAGTATACAGATTTCAGGATCGGGAAAGGTCAGGTCTTACTAGGTACCGGCTCCTTCAATCACAATTACGATTTCACCTTTCACAGTTCCATTTCCGAAGTGTTCAGCAAGTTCCTTTAAGCTGCCCCTGCGGGTTTCCTCGTGGACTTTTGAAAGTTCCCGGGAAACCGATCCTTTTCTGTCAGGACCGAGATATTCAGCCAGCTGGGTCAGTGTTTTGACAAGTCTGTAAGGCGATTCATACAGGACCAGGGTACGCTTTTCGCCGGCAAGTTCACCTAGTCGCTTCTGCCTGCCTTTTTTCTGTGGAAGGAATCCTTCAAAAACGAACTTTTCACAGGGGAGTCCGGAATTAACCAGTGCCGGGACAAAAGCAGTTGCACCGGGAAGTGTTTCCACAGCAATGCCCTGCTCAATGCAGGCCCTTACCAGTAAAAAACCCGGATCCGAAATGCCAGGTGTTCCGGCATCGGAGATTAAGGCAATGGATGTGCCTCCCTTCAGTCGCTGAACCAGCGATTCAAGGCTGCGGTGCTCATTAAATTTATGGTGGGAATGAACAGGTTTGCTGATCTGAAAATGTTTTAGAAGAATCCCGGATTTACGTGTATCCTCAGCCAGTACAAGGTCCACCTCTTTCAAAACCTCAATGGCCCTGAAGGTTATATCTCCAAGATTTCCAATGGGTGTTGGTACCAGGTAGAGTTTTGACATGAAATTACCGGATGTATCTTCTTTTAAGGAGGCCTGTCAGTACAACCACCCCTTCGTGATCCATGACTCCTGCAAATTGTTCATCCAGAATGCCCTTTGCCATCTCGTAGTTTGCAGCACTATCCAGTTCATTGACCAGGATGGTAAAGCGATCTGAATCCCCATCGAATAATTCCCTGATTATCAAGAAGCGGTCGTTGATACCGATGTTACGGCTTATATTATCGATGGCCTGCCCCAGCGGTTTGGCTTCCTGATCATTGCCCAGCTTGCCCGCCAGGTTTTCATTAATGCTGGATTCTGCAGAGAATTTCTCAGCCAGGATGGCATGGTCAGCAGGTTCAGAAGTTGAAGTAGCCTCGGGTTTCGCTGATGGAGCTGGTGCAACTTCGGTTTCCGGCTCCGGCTCTGGTTCCGGCTCCGGTTCCGGCTCCGGCTCCGGCTCTGGTTCTGGTTCTGGTTCTGGCATTGGTTCCGGCTCCGGCTCTGGTTCCGGTTCCACCTGTAGCTCCGGGGAAGATTCTTCTTCCCGGGCCGGGTCTTTGATCATTTCATGGAGGCGGTCCGCTTTAATCATTGTGAGGATCTCATATACGTTCCTGAGCTTGGATAATGCCAGGTCAAGTTCAATGGCCGAAGCTTCCTTAGAATTCCCGATGTTCCCCACCAGTTTTTCGATATCTTGTATATCTTTAGTCAGGATTTCAATGGTGTATTTTATCTCCATGATGAGCTGTGATTTTTTTACAGGACTATTACAAAACTAACGATAATCTTCTTATAATCTTGTATCATGTTTCTTGAAAATACTGCAGGCAGTTCCAGCGGACAGGGATGGGTAGAGGTCATCACCGGATCCATGTTTTCAGGAAAAACTGAAGAACTGATCCGGCGGCTCAAAAGAGCCAGGATAGCAAAACAGCAGGTAGAGATATTTAAACCCCGTATTGAAGTAAGATATTCGGAGGAGGAAGTGGTTTCGCATGATGAAAATGCCATACACAGTACTCCCGTAGATTCATCAGCCAATATCCTTCTCCTTGCCAGTGGTGTGGAGGTAGTGGGTATAGATGAGGCACAGTTCTTTGATGATGGCCTGGTGGATGTATGCAATCAGCTGGCAGATAGCGGAATCCGGGTAATCGTAGCCGGACTGGATATGGATTACAAAGGTGTTCCATTCGGGCCCATACCAGGTTTAATGTCCATAGCCGAATATGTGACCAAGGTACATGCCATCTGTGTCAGATGCGGCAATCTGGCCAACTACACCCACCGCTTATCAAAGGATGATAAACTGATTGTACTGGGAGAAACGGATATTTATGAACCACTTTGCAGGATCTGTTATGCAAAGAATAGAACATGAACTTAGCCATTCATGATAGCTGACTGGACACTTGAAAAACTGGAATCCCTTCTCAATGGGAAAGTACACGGAGCCAGGGACCGGTCTTTTTCCCGTTTATCCATAGACAGCCGGACTCTGACTTCTTCCGGGGAGACTCTTTTTGTCGCTCTTATAGGTGATCAGCACGATGGACATAATTATATCCCGGAGCTTTACAAAAGGGGGGTTCGGACCTTCCTGGTTTCCAGGCTTCCCGATTTTGCATTGTTTCCCGGGGCGGGTTTCTGTCTTGTATCAAATACCCTGAGCGGATTACAAAAGATCGCATCAGACAGGCGCAAACATTTTACAGGAGAAGTGCTGGCCATTACGGGCAGCAATGGTAAAACCATAGTGAAGGAGTGGCTCCATCAGTGCCTGGGTCACAGCCTAAACATCCACCGGAGTCCAAAGAGCTATAACAGCCAGGTGGGAGTTCCCCTTTCCATTTGGGGCATTGAACCCCAGCATCAGCTGGCTGTCATTGAGGCCGGAATATCCCGGCCGGGTGAAATGCAGATCTTGCATCAGGTGATTGGGGCTGATACGGGGATCTTTACGCATCTTGGCTCAGCTCACCAGGAGCATTTTGAAAGCATGGAAGCGAAGCTCAAAGAAAAGCTGACATTGTTTAAAGCGTGCCGTAAGGTGATATGCAGGGCTGACATCCATACGGGTTCCAAAACCATCCGATCCTATATGGAAGAGCTCCCTGCTGAAATAGTGGACTGGAGCCTGGAGGGACCTGCCAGGTACCGGTACAGGCTGAAAGGAAGGACTTTGGCGGGGACCAGCGTTGAGGTCAGCTTACAAGGCCAGAAGCTTGAACTTAGCCTGCCTTTTTCCGATGAGGCTTCTGTGGAGAATGCCTTGCATGTATGCACCTATTGCCTGGAGAAGGGAATTGCCCCGGATCTTGTAAAGAGGCAAATTGAGATGCTCGAACCGGTTTCCATGCGCCTGGAGATATTGAAGGGAATCGGGGGCAGTACCCTGATTAATGATACCTACAATTCAGATACGGGCGGAGTGCTTGCAGCACTTGATCTGATGGGGCAGCAGGATACGCATAATGGACGGGTGCTCATTCTTTCAGATTTACTGCAAAGCGGTTTGGAGGACCATGTGCTTTATGCTGAAATAGCAGTTCTCCTTAAGAGTAAAGAGATTGATCTGTTTATTGGAATTGGTCCTGCACTATCTGCCAGCAGGGGATTGTTTCCGGGGACTTCCCATTTCTACAGGGATACTGAAGACTTTCTGATGCGAATGAACCGGACGCTGTTTCATGAGAAGCTTATATTGATCAAGGGATCCAGGAAATTCGGATTTGAACGGATCACGCAGGAGCTCCAGCTCAAGACCCACCAGACAAGGCTGGAAACCGACCTGAATGCCATGGTATATAATCTGAATCATTTCAGATCCCTCCTGAATGAAGGGGTGCTGACCATGGTGATGGTAAAAGCCCTGTCCTATGGAAGTGGAAACATTGAGATTGCAAAACTGCTGCAGTATCACCAGGTTGATTACCTCGCAGTTGCATTTATTGATGAGGGTGTGGAATTGCGCATGGCCGGGATCCACCTGCCCATTATGGTATTAAATCCGGACCCCTCCGGCTTTGGCCCCATGCTGGATTACATGCTGGAACCGGAAATATACAATATGAGAGGAGTGAAGGCACTTCAAAGGATCCTGGACCAGCGGGGAATCACTGAATTCCCAATCCACGTGAAGCTGGATACCGGAATGCATCGTCTTGGATTTGCTGAAGCAGAGCTGGAACACCTTATTCCCCGCCTGAAGGACCCCAGGCTTAAAATAGCCTCGGTATTCAGTCATCTTGCTGCCGCTGGTGATCCCGGTCATGATTCTTTCAGCCGTGAGCAAATCCGGAAATTCGACCGGATGTGTTTGAGCCTTTCAAAGTCACTGGGCATATCGTTCCGGAAGCATATTCTGAACTCTTCAGGTATTGAACGTTTTCAGGATGCCCAGTTTGACATGGTCAGGCTGGGGATTGGTTTGCACGGGATCGGTAAAGATTCATCGCTGAAGGTTGTAAGCTCCTTTCTTACTACGGTTTCACAGATCCGTACTGTAGCAGCCGGCGATTCGGTGGGTTATCTGCGAAGTGGGATAACAAAACAGACGAGTACCATTGCAACCATTCCGGTCGGTTATGCAGACGGTTTTCACAGAAGCCTGGGCAATGGTGCCGGGAAAGTATATGTGAATGCACAGGAGGCATCTACCATCGGGGAAATATGCATGGATATGGCAATGATTGATGTAAGCGGATTGGATGTATCTGAAGGAGATGTGGTAGAACTGTTTGGAAAACAGCAGACTGTTTCTGAACTGGCCAGGCAGGCAGGAACCATTCCTTACGAGATTCTGACCTCCGTACCTGAGCGGGTGAAAAGAGTATATTTGCAAGAGTAGGATGAAGATCAGGTTTTTTTACAGAGAGGGAAGCAGATCTATGAAAAGAACCATTTGTTTTTTTAATTCACATACCACCTGGGGGGGAGGGGAGAAATGGCACCTCGATATCATATCCAGTATGAATCAGCAGCGTTACCGGATTATATTGATCTCTTCACCGGGGAGCCCGCTTTCCAGGAAACTGGTGGATCTGGATCTTGGCGACTACCATGTTTCCGTCAATAATCTAAGTTTTCTGAATCCTTTTAAAGTACTGAAACTGGCCCGGATATTCAGAAAGGAGAAGGTGGGTGTGCTACTGACCAATCTTTCCCACGATATGAAAATTGCCTCCATTGCCGGGAAGCTGGCAGGTATTCCCAATATTATTTACCGAAGGGGTAGTGCCATATCCGTCACGAACAGCTTGCTAAACCGTTACCTGTTCAGAAAGGTGCTGACCAATGTAATAGCCAATTCGCAGGAGACAAAGCGTACCATTCTGGCCAATAATCCTGCCCTGCTACCTGAACAGAAGATCACGGTAATTTACAATGGGGTTTACCTGCCCAGATACCATAGTGATGTTAAGCCATTCTATAAAGCAGTAGAGGGTGAAATCGTTCTTGGTTGTGCCGGCAGGTTGTCTGAAGAGAAGGGTCACCTTTACCTCCTGGATATGATGAAGTATCTGCAAAAGGATAAACTGAAATACAGACTTTTAATCGCCGGGGAAGGGAAGATGTTGCAGACCCTGGAAAGCAGGGCCGAAGAACTGGGTATAAGCGGACAGGTTGATTTCCTGAGATTTGTGAAGGATATGCCATCGTTTTTCTGTTCCATTGATATCTTCCTGATGCCTTCCAGGTTCGAAGGTTTTGGTTATGTAATGGCAGAAGCAATGGCAAGCCGGAAACCAGTGGTGACCTTTGATGTTAAATCCTCTGCCGAAATTGTGGAGCACGGAGTGACCGGTTATATCACCGGGCCTGACGGGATTGAGGAAATGACGGCCAGGGTTCAGGAACTTGCAAGAAATAAGGAGCTCCGGAAACAGATGGGAGAAAAGGGGAGGGCCAGGGTTGAAGAAAAGTTTTCCTTTGAGAATAATTACAAACAGGTACTTGCACTGATGAATCTTCAGTCCGACTGAGCAAGGGATTTCCCGTGTTCACGTCTGTATCTTTCGTAGGAGTGTTTCCAGCGCTTATGTGACCATAGCCAGTAGGCGGGTTCTTCCCGGATCAGGTCCTCCAGAATACGCACATGCCGATTGGTGATCTCAAAGGGCTCCAAATCTTTTGGACTTTCACTGATCAATTCGGCTTCCATTTCATAGCGGCCTCTCTTTAATTTTCTGATTTTCAGGAATACAACGGCAGCATCCAGTTTCCGGGCAAGCTTCTCCGTTCCCAGGAACATGGGTGTATCCTGGCCCATAAATTTAGTCCAGTACTGAATCTGACGATAAAGGGGTCGTTGATCTCCAAGAAAAAGGGTAAGGACCGGTGTCTTTTCCTTTTCATAGCCCATTAGTTTCCGCGCGATCTTTTCCATTGGAACCGGGATCACTCCAAAAGCATTCCTGTTCTTCATTACCATCCTGTCGAAATACTTGTTGTGAAGAGGCTTGTAAATAGCAACGACGGGGTGCTTAATTGCCAGGCCAAGGGTGGCAAGATATTCCCAGTTTCCGTAATGTCCAAGTACGGCCATAACCTGCTTTCCCTTGCCATATAATTCATCAAGTAATTCGGGATTTTTATAGCTCATTCTTTTCAGCGCCTTCGATTCGGAATAGAAATGGATTACAGCCTGTTCCAGGAAGAGATCACTCAGGTGGTGATAGAATTTTCTTGCGATTCGCCTTATTTCGGACCTCTCCTTTTCCGGGAAGGCCTTTTGAAGATTGCCCAGAACCACTTTTTTCCTGTAGCCGGCCACATGGTACATGAGAAAGTACAGAATATCTGCCAGGAAATAGAGGACTCGTTCAGGTAAGAGGTGGAGGAGCCAGATGAAGCAATAGGTAAAGATGTAAGCTAAAAACTTCATCTCTTATCCAAGCTCACTTATACGTTCCAGCTTTGGCAGGTCCAGGATCCGTATTTTCCGTCCATCAATGGAGATCACGCCTTCCTGAGCAAAGGTGGAAAGGGTTCTGATGGCATTGGATGTGGTCATGTTGGACAGATTGGCAACATCCTCCCTTGAGAGGTATATTTTTATGGTCTTGTTGTCATCCTCATACCCGTAGGTGTCCTTCAGAAAGATCAATGATTCCGCCAGCCTTCCCCGGATGTGCTTTTGAGTCAGCGTGACCGTACGATCATGGGAAAAACCCAGTTCAGATGCAAAGGACTGGATCACACTCATACTCAGCTCGGCATTGCTTCGCATCACCCTGAAAACACTCTCTTTATCAACAATACACGACACACAATCTTCAATGGCCACGGCTGTGGCTGTATGGTGTTCTTCAGCAAACAGAGCCCGGTATCCAATGAAGCCTACCGGTTTGGCCATTCTGACAATCTGCTCTCTGCCTCCAACTCCTTCTTTAAAAATTTTTACTTTGCCTTCGGCCAGGATCATCAGGCCCATGGGTTTATCCCCCTCCTTGAAAATGATCTCACCCTTCTTATAGAACGCGCATGTATAATTTTGCTTCAGGAATTCTTTTTCTTTGGGAGTAAGTACCGTAAATACAGATTTCGGATTGTCTATGCAATCATCTGCATTATAGTTCCTTTCCTGCATCGTAATCTTCTGGTTTTGATCTTAGTTATGCTGAATAACAGACAAAATTAGAAAAAATAATCGATTTCGGGTTAATATTTGGCTACCAGTGGCAGACGCCTGCCAATCCCGAAGGCTTTAGAGGAGATTCGAAGGATCGGGGGGGTCTGGTATCTTTTGTATTCATTCTGGTTTACCATCCTGACAATTCTCTTGACCAGTCCGACATCATATCCCAGCTCAGCGGCTTTTTCAACAGGAAGTTGTTTTTCAATGTAGGCCTCCAGGATTTGGTCCAGCTCTTCATAGGGCGGAAGGGAATCGCTGTCCTTCTGATCGGGCCTTAATTCAGCCGAGGGAGGTTTTGATATAATATGGGCAGGAATTATTTCCTTTTCCCTGTTCATATAGTGGGCAATCCGGTACACATCTGTTTTGTATACATCACCCAGTACGGAAAGTCCCCCGCTCATGTCTCCATAGAGGGTTCCGTAGCCCACGGCAGTCTCACTTTTATTGCTGGTATTAAGCAGGATATTACCAAACTTATTAGAGAGAGCCATCAGCAGTGTTCCCCTGATCCGGGCTTGAATGTTTTCCTCGGCAATATCCTCCGGCAGCTTGTTAAAAAGTGGATCCAGGGTTTCCCGAAACTGATTGAAAAGCGTTTCAATGGGGAGGATGTTGTAGCTGACACCCAGGTTTTTGGACATCCGGACCGAATCGTTCACGCTGTGATCCGAAGAGTACTGAGAGGGGAGCAGGAGAACATGAATATTGGCCGGCCCAAGCGCTTCAGCCGCCAGTGCCAGTGTTACGGCCGAATCGATTCCCCCAGAGAGTCCCAGCGTAGCAGTTTTGAATCCATTTTTTCCAAAATAATCCCTGATGCCACAGATCAGGGCATCGGCCATGCTCTCAATCCGGTCCGGAATGTGGCTTGCTGCAGGAGCAGGTTCCGGACCTGTCAGATCGTCCAGATCAGAGAGCAGTATGTTTTCCCGGAAGAATGGCAGTTTTGCAGCCACTTTTCCTGACTTATGGATGGCCATGGAACCACCTTCAAAAATAAGTTCTGTCTGGGCACCAACCTGATTGCAATAGAGTACCGGGAGCTTATACCGGGCCGCTTTCCCTGTGAAAATCGATTGCTTGATTTCCATTTTACGGTGTGCAAAAGGTGATGCAGCCAGGTTGATGATCACATCCGGTTCCTGTTCAGACAGCTCCTCCAGCGGGTTGATGGTGTAGAGCCTGCTGCGTGAAAACTCGTTTTCGAAGGGCTGTTCATCCCAGAGGTCCTCACAAATGGTAATGGCAAGCTTCCTGTTTTTGAATTCAAGGATATTGAATTCCTGGTTGGGCTCGAAGTAGCGGTACTCATCAAAAATATCATAGGTGGGGAGCAGGGCTTTCCGGAATACCTGCCGGACTTTTCCTCCAAAGAGGAAGAAAACAGAGTTGTAAAGCAGTTTCCCGTCCTTATTGGGATTGAATTCGGGCCCTCCCACCAGTACGCCTGTATCCGCATCCACCATGGTGGCGAGTTTTTCGATACTTTGCATGCAGGTGTGAATGAATTCTTTCCTTTCAAGCAGATCCAGTGGCGGGTAACCACAAATGGCCAGTTCGGAGCTTACCACCAGGTCTGCACCCCGGCTGCTGGCTTCAGAAACAGCATCCCTGATTTTAGCCAGGTTCCCTTCAAAATCTCCTATATAATAATTCAGCTGTGCAAGTGCAATTTTCATGGCAAATCAAAAGAGTATTCCAAGATGAATGGATAAGGCATTGGTTTTCACATTGGCCCTGTCGTTGTCTGTAACATCTGTCAGCCCACCTGTCCAGCGGACTCCTCCGATCAGCGCCGTACTGCCTCCCAGTTTATATTCAACGCCGGCTCCCACGTGGTAACCCAGATTAAACAGGATGGTACTCTCGCTAATGTCTTCCTTGTCGAAGGATGCCTCGTCAGAGCTAAGTTTGGAATTCAGTCTGAACATGGGATTGAATCCCAGCTGCAGAAAATAGGTGGCGTATCCCATCTCTTCGGTTTTCAGCTTAAGCCCGATTGGAATATCAATGTATTGCAGATTTAGTTTGCCTGATTGTCCGGGCTCAAGCAAGAGGGTATCACCTTTGGAAAGGAATATGGTAGAATCAGCATAGAGCAGCTTTCCCCCAATATTATTTATTCCAAAACCCATCACGAAGGCGTAATTTTCAGCAAAGAAATAGTCCATATTCAAACCGGCATTCATATGAATGATGGAGCCCGCAGGATCAACTTCGTTCTCGTCGGAGTTGAACCAGGCAGATTGTGGGTCCACGTGTACACTGAATCTGATTGGTGTTGTCTGTGCACCGGCGCTTAGCATTGCTCCCATAAAAAATACAATAAGGAGTATTCCCTTCATTCGAATATCTTTCATATTATATACTTTTGTCTATGGCTTTAGAACTCAAATTTAACGATAATATTATGATGAGACCTGTTCGTGCGATCACGCTTTTTCTCCTGCCCCTTATATTGATGCTGTCTGCCTGCAGGAATAAGCCACTGGATGTTGATGTTTCAGGCATTGACCTGAATGTGAAGCTGGAGCGATTCGATCGCGACCTGTTTGAGATAGACCAGGATACTCTGGATGCATCCATTGGAACCCTGTACAGGAAATATGGAGATTTTTTTGATGTTTTCAACGTGCATGTGATCAGCATCGGGCAGGCCTCTTCACGCAGGTACTCATCCTATCTGTCCATGTTTATTAACGATCCCACAAACCGGGAGGTATATGAATACACCGGCAGAATATTCAGTTCTGCTTCAGAGATCGAGGAAGAGTTGAGTGATGGATTCAGACATTACCTTTATCACTATCCGGATTCTCTGTCTCCCAGAGTAGTAGGATATGTAAGCAGGTTTAACCAGGGATTGTTTACGGTGGGTCAATTTGTCGGAGTGGGACTGGATCAATACCTGGGAGGTGATTGTGATTATTATGTGCAGATGGGGACTCCCAACTACCTGGTGCGAAAGAAAGAGCCTGCCAGGATTCCCGTGGATGTCATGTTGGCCTGGGCCACACAGCTCTATCCTTACAACGATTCAATTGACAATGTACTGGCCAGGATGATCTATCACGGTCAGCTAAGCTGGTTTGTTGGCGCCATGTATCCGGATCTTGGGGAGCAGATGCTTATGGGTTTCACCGCCGATCAGATGAAATGGTGCAGGAACAATGAGGAGCAAATGTGGACCCACCTGGTGGAAGAGAAACTACTTTTTTCCACCGACCCCATGAACATTCGCAAGCTGGTGGAGGATGCCCCCTATACCAGGTTCTATACTTCGGAATCGCCCGGAAGAGCAGCCGTCTGGCAGGGCTGGCAGATTATCAATGCCTACGCCCAGCGTAATCCCGGCCTAAGTGTTCACCAGGTGATGTCGCAGCGCAATTACCAGGAGTTACTCAGACTGTCGAGGTACGACCCCTGATGCCTTACTTGTATTTGCTGACCCTTTCATCATCGATAACGCCACTCCAGTTCAATCCAAAGGCAAAATCGTAGGTGTTGCCGTCAGAGTCGGTATAGCACTCCATATCGCGCGGTACATCTTCAAACTGCTCCTCCACGGTTTTCATATCAGCCGGCATCTGGAATGGAAGCAGAGCAGAAGGCTCTGCTGCTCCTGAGATCAGATCCATCAGGGCCTGATCCTGAACGCCCATATGTACCAGGATGGCACTGGCTGCAGGTTCGATCTCTGCAAAAACCATTGGTTTGGACACATGTACCACCACAATTACGGGTTTCTCACCCATAAGTTTGCGGGTTTCATTCACCAGCTTCATATCCGGAGCATTGACGGCTGTAATGCTTTTATCCTTGTAGCTCCGGTTGGTGCTTTCCTCGAGCGGACTTCCCCCGGCCAGGCTAATCTCCCTGGCATGTTCTGCTGTATATGGTCCATATTGCAGGGTGATGGGAACATAACCGTTACCTCCCTTTTCCAGGTCCTTATTGTCATAGCCGCCCCCTCCATTGGGACTCTGGATGCCTACCAGTGAAAAGTCAGCATCCTCCGGTGTATCCACCACTTCGAAATAATTGGAAACGATCTCCTTGCTAAATGCATCCTCCCATCTCTCCGGGGTACTTCTGCCAAACCAATTGGAGGAAGCAGGAACATAGCGCTGAGGTATAAATACCTTTAATTGCTTCTGCATCGGAAGGGCCTGTCCGCTATTCTTCAGCATGACTACCGTACGCAGCTGGGCCTCATAACCGGCCTGCATAAATTCCGGTTTGCCAACTACTGCATCTGTTTTTGCAGGATCGAGGTAGGCATTCTCAAATAGGCCGGTTCTGAAGATATTTCGCAGCAATCTGATTGCGGATGTTTCAAACCGTGTTCTCATGGCTTCTTCGCCATGCTCAGCAATCCCCATGTCATAAGCCTCAAGTACCGGTCCCATATCGTTGTTCCCGCCAAACTGATCAATACCTGCATCAATGGCCTTGTAGTGCCTTTCAGCCACACTCAGGGATTCCACACCCCAGCACATCCCTCCAAAACTCTCAATACTGCCCATATCCCTGGTAATCCCCCAGTCGGAGCATACCACCCCGTCGTATCCGTATTTATCACGCAGGAGGTCTGTAATGATGTACTTGTTGTATGCATTGCCCACATTCTCTCCGTTTTTAGTATCAATACCGCTTGAGATGGTATAGTAGGGCATCACCGCGGAGGCCATCCCTGTTGCTCCATCCAGTTTAAAGGCTCCTTCGGTAAAAGCTTGAAGATGATCTTCCAGATTGTTCCCGGGGTAAACTGCATAGGCTCCATATCCAAAGTGAGCATCGCGTCCACCCTCTTCCGGACCTCCGCCGGGCCAGTGCTTGACCATGGCATTTACGCTGTGGTAGCCCCAGCCATTTAAAATCTCATGATTATCTGATGAGGTCTGGAAGCCATCCACATAGGCACGGGCCATATCGGTGGCCAGGCTGGGATCTTCTCCCATGGTCCCGCTAAACCGGCTCCAGCGAGGTTCGCTTGCCAGGTCAATCTGGGGAGAAAGAGCTGTGGCAATACCCAGGGCCCTGTATTCAATGGAAGCGATTTCTCCAAACTGATTCATCAAGTCCGGATCAAAAGAGGCTGCGATTCCCAGGGAGGCCGGCCACATGGATATATCTCCCCCAGATCCGAAATCAAATTCAGCGCTTGAACGGGTTCGGTGCCGTGGATCTGAGCTGGTATTTACGGGAACACCCAGTCCAAGTCCTTCCACCAGGGCCTGGGCATTGTTGTTCCACTCTGCTGCTACAGTGGGACTGGCTACTGAGGTGATCAGTACATGTCGCAAATGATCTTCCGTTAGAAATTTTTTCTGTTGGTCAGAGAGAGCTGATTCTGCTGCACCACTTTCATCGAAGGGCTTCTCATTGTATGTGGCTCCTCCACCGAATCCGCGGCCTCTCGAGGGAATGGACTGGTGTGCGCTGTACAGCATCAGACCGGCCATCTGTTCCACGCTCATCTGGCTTACCAGGTCGGCTGCACGAGCGTCCACCGGCTGTCGCCAGTCTTCATAGATGTCCAGTTCACCGTTCTTATTCAGGTCCTTGAATGCAAAGCCGTTTTTCTCAATTAGCGCAACACCTGAAGCTGAAGCAAAACCAAGGGTCTGTCCACCCTTGTTTTGCACAATGGATATGCCATCTTTTTCTTCAATTGTATACTTGGGACCACATGCGCTGAGGAGGAGAATGGAGATCCCGGTAAACAAAAGGGTTAGCAACTTGATAGATTTCATAGTCGTGGGTTTAGGGCAAAAGTTAAGTTTAGTAATATGAAAATTAGATATGTTTGGATAGAAATGGTTTAAAGCAAGTTAAAAAATAAACGGGCATGACCGGAAGAGATGTCATGCCCGAAAAAGAATCGTATGGGGGAAATTCTGATTACATTTTATTCAGAATAATCCCAAGCCCGAAATCGCCAGCACCACTCCAGTAAAAATGCGAGTCGCCGTAGGTAAATCCGGGCCCTACGCTGAAATTCCAGTACCAGCGTTTTCCCATTGTATACTGAAAGCCTATGCTTCCTCCCAGCGAGTAGCGGAAATCCGGAAACTCTATATTGAATGGCAAACTGATGTACCAGCCGGAATAATAGCGGGTTTTTTTACCCTTGAGGTGCCGGTCATCCAGGTTAAAATAGTAGCGGGGTGCCAGTGTAAAACTCGGGTAGACGTAGGGTGGTGAGGCCGGTTCCCAGTCATCATAATCCCAAAAGTTTGTTTTCAGCCAGAATCCCACTGAAAGAGTGAAGTTGTCAGATGGTGCGATCTCGGCAATAATTTTGGGAGAGATAAAGCTGATCCTGGCAATTATGGATGTGGGTTCCGGCTCAAGGGTAAAGGAGCTTTCCTGCGCCTCCAGGGGCGCTATTAGCATGGCACATAAGAGTGCCGGTAAAAATCGTTTCATAAGGCTGAATATGTGAATGATATAATACTTATTTCAAGACAAATACCATGCCGTTTATGCCTGGAGCCGGGTTCCGCAAATCTTACAGAAACGTGCATCACTATCGTGCTGTTTGTGGCCACATTTGCTGCATTCGCTGTGCTTAACAGGCTGGCCTTTTTTAGCAGCCTTCCCTATCTCAACCGTAAGGATCCCGGTGGGAACTGCAATAATGGAGTAACCGGTAAGCATGGCCACGGAAGCCAGGATTTTTCCCGGGACGGTGGCAGGGGCAATATCCCCGTAACCCACCGTGGTGATGGTGACAATGGCCCAGTAGATGCTCTGTGGAATGGAGGTAAATCCGTTCTCCTCACCCTCTACCAGGTAGAGGACGGAACCCAGGATCAGCACCAGCGTCAGTACCGCACCAAAAAAGACGATGATTTTATGGATGCTCATCTGCAATGCGCGTACCAGAACTGCAGCCTCTTTGATGTACCTCCCCAGTTTAAACACCCTGAACATTCTGAGCAGCCTGAGTGCACGAAAGGTAAGCAGGAAGGTGGTCTGGTCGAAAATTAAGCCAAGAAAGGTTGGCAGGATGGCCAGCAAGTCAATGATCCCGAAAAAGCTGGTTATATACTTCCAGGGGCGGGGAGATGAAAATATCCTGAGCAGATACTCCATTGTAAAGATAACAGTGAAGAACCATTCGGCGGATATGAATCCCTGGTGATAAGATTCTCTGATGGTGGAGACACTCTCGAGCACCACAACAGTCACACTGAGGATGATCATCCAGAGGAGAATGATGTCAAAGGTTTTGCCTGCCCGTGTATCTGAGCCAAAAATGATCAGGAATATTCTGTTTCTCAGATTCATCTCTACTCAAAGATAAAAAAAAAGACCGCCCCCGGGGGAACAGTCTTTTTCATGTTTTGGTTTCCCGACCCTATTCAGGGCTGATTGCTTCTACGGGACAAACATCGGCGCAAGCGCCGCAGTCAGTACACAGTTCTGGGTCAATCACATAAATATCTCCTTCGCTGATCGCTTCAACCGGGCACTCGTCAATGCAGGTGCCACATGCAGTACAATCATCTGAAATAACGTAAGCCATAACTAATCTGTTTTTAATTCTTACGAGGCAAATTTAATGTCTAATTTCTATTAAGCAATCCCTGTCAGGGATTTATTTTTTCAACACCCTCTATTTTGAGCAATTCTATGGCCAGGAAGCTCATTAGAGTGATCCCGGTTTTCAGGGCAGATTCATTGACTTTGAACTGGGGTGTATGGAGGGAGTAGGGGGTGTCAGCACCAGGGCTCCCCACTCCAAACCTGTACATCATACCTGGAATATGCTGGGCAAACCAGGCAAAGTCTTCTGCAGTCATCCGGATGTCCATATCATTCACCTTTTCTTCTCCCAGCAATTGAGCCGCCAGATTTCTGGCCTCCCCGGTAATTTTTTCGTTGTTATGCAGGAAGGGGTAACCATGTTTAATCTCAATTTCCACATTACCTCCCATTTCAGATGCTGTCGCTGAGGCCATGGTTTCAATGTGCTTGTGTGCTTCCAGGCGCCATTCCTCGTTCATGGTCCTGAAGGTCCCTTCCAGGATCACCTCATCGGGAATCACATTTGTGGCACCATCGGCAAGAACTTTTCCAAAAGAGAGTACGGTAGGAGAATCAACCGGGGCCCGACTCATGATTTCCTCCTGAAGATTAAGGAGTATCTGCGAGGCCATCAGAACCGGATCCTTTATATTTTGCCGCAATGCTGCATGCCCGCCTTTGCCTTTAACCCTGATATAAACCTCATCATTGGCAGCCATATACATTCCAGCTTTAAAACCCACATGTCCTGCTTCCATCTCTGGAAGTACATGCTGGGCAATAATCATATGAGGTTCACGACCCTTAAACACCTCTTCCTTCAACATTAAATTTGCACCACCAGGAAGAAGCTCTTCGCCCGGTTGAAAAACAAAAAGGACCTCTCCCCGGATCTCATGTTTTAACTGGTTCAGAACCCGAATGGTTCCCAGCATGGAAGCCATGTGCATGTCGTGGCCACAGGCATGCATAACTCCTTTATTTCTGGACGAATAGTCGACTCCCGATTGCTCATTAATGGGCAGCGCATCCATGTCTGTGCGCAGGGCAATTCGTTTGCCCGGAGTATTCCCTTCGATCCGCGCCACAATGCCTGTCTTTACATGAGGGAAGGTATAGTTGATTCCCCACTGGTCGAGATAGGAGCGTATAATTTCAGAAGTTTTGAATTCACGGAAAGAGAGCTCAGGATATTGGTGAAGCCGGCGACGGATGCTGATGATTTCCTCCAACATTTGATCGCTCAGGATCTTGGCTATCTGCTGTTCCGGGTTCATAAGTAGTGGGGTGAAAAATTAGAAGTCGAGACTCAGTGAGAGATAGAACATACGGGGTTGCACCTTCATATTTTCAACTCCCCAGGCCCAGTCCATACGAATAAAATAACCCAGCAGCTGGGCCCTTATACCGAAGCCATATCCGGCGACGATGGGATCCCGGTTTGCATCAATGGTGATGGTCATGGGACCATTTACAATGGTCTCGGTATTCCAGGCATTTTCATCATCAAAAGGATGAAGTCCGGTCCAGGCAGTTCCCACATCTGCAAATCCCACAACCTGGAAGTTATTCAGAAAACCTGATCCAAGGGGATGTCCTGCCAGATAACGGAAGATGGGCCACCTGAGCTCGGTGTTGATGGCAATAAAATTGCTTCCGTTCCTGATGTTTTGGGAGAATCCCCTCAGGTTGGTTGCCAGAGCCTGATAGGCATAATTCTGAGAATAATCGATGTCAACAGACTCGTTAAAGGTGGGGTTGTCCGATTGGTTGAGGTTAATCCAGTTGTCCACACTACCCAGGTAGTAGATCAGGGGGCTTCTTCCAAATGAACCGCTTCCCGCAATTCTGTTGGCCCAGATCAGCGTCCGGTGAATCCTGAGATAATGCCTGAAATCTCCACCAACTACGTAGAGGTCTGATTTGGCTTCATTGATCTGTCGATATGCCTCTCCAAACACTTTCCAGCGCATCCCGCTGTACAGGTTCGTCCCCAGCTTTCTGGTATTATCAAAAATGACCTCTCCTTTTAATCCGCCCCATACTTTCAGAATGTTAGGCTTATTCAGGTTCTCTATGCTTGTGGATAAGTATACCGAATTGTCATGCCTGAATGAAGCCGTACCCTTTAAGGCAAGCGTCTGCCCCAGGGGATATTTTACCGAAGCAAGTAATTCATGGGTATAGGTTTTGACGATTGTATAATAATCCACGTAATTCTTAAAAACCTGGCGGTGAAATACCAATTGCTTGTCCAGCTGGTGTTTGAGGTTCTCAAAGCTGAGCAGGTATTCATTGCTGTCAAAGTCTGTTGCGAACCGGACTCCCCCTACCAGCCTGTAGTCTTCAAAGAGGTCATTGGCACCCACCTTGAACAGGAGGTTCAGTCCGGGATTATAATAGAAGGCTCCTCCGGTAAAGGCCTGGTAGGATGCATTCAGGAAGCTGAAGTCGATCTGGTTAACCAGTTTGCTGGGATAAAAAGCGGTTGAATAATCGATGTACATCGTACTTTTCTTCTCCGTGGAGTCAAGCACCAGATTCAGATTTCTGTCTATAAGCTGGTTGTTGTAGTAATTGAGCTTTTCCCGTTCAAAAATATAGTTGTTGATGTCGATTTTAAATTCCTGTAATTCAATGGTGTCGCCCTGGTGAACCAGCTGGTTATCAGCTATGTCTTTCATGGAGATCACTTTCTTTTCCACATGATGTACAGAGTCTTCCGTTGTCAGCCTGCTCACATGCCTGTCCCTGTACAGGGTAGGATCCAGGCGATCCCCGAATCTCCGCTCAAATTCCATGGGGTATTTATACATGTGATACCTGCCATCGTCGTATATAATTTCTGCAATCTCCTGTGTTTCCGTATTGATGTCGTGCGACAGGATATTTCGTTTGTAATTGGAAAGTGGAAAGCTATTGGCAAAATACCGGTAGTGAATGGTGGTGTCGACCAGGCTGATGGTGCTGTCGTATTGCGCATAGTAGCGGTTTACTATGCCATTCTTATCGCTCAGGTAAAAGAATTCATTGTGTCTGGGCGACAGGGGCTGCGCATGATTAAAGTATTCGCCCTCAGAAATTCTCTGCAAGACCTGACTTCTGCCGGCATAGTCAAAAACAAAGACGGCAAAAGCAGTGGTGGTATTATTTTCAGGGTCATTTTCAATGAAAATGGTATCGCTTCGCCGGTTTGAGACAAAAGAAATATTGTTCATATTGTTAATGAACCTTGGATTAAAATCATCGGCCAGGTCATTGGTGATCCGGTCGTTGGTTGAAGCAGCAATATCAAATACCCAGATATCGGTCTGGCCGTCAGCCACCGCTGAGAATACCAGTTTCCTTCCATCCGGAGAGAAACTTATATCCAGGACCTTTTCGAAGAGGAGCAGATTTCTTGTTGTAATCTGCTTTGTTTCCAGGTTGTAAATATGAAATTTCAGTTCTCCTTTTTCTTCAGTCACAAAACCAAGGATCTGGGAGGAGGGGTGCCAGGCTATTTCCGGGAAAGAGTAGTCGTGGATCTGATCCAGTTTCTCACCTCTTTTGTAAATTCGTTTCTGATCGTCAGTTGCTTCATTATGAATCCATATCTTGTACTGCCCTTTCTGATTTGTTACATAAGCTACCATCCTTCCGTCCGGACTGATCTTAATATTCTGGTAAACCCTTCTCTTATTGGGTTTCTTAAGAATCTTCCCCTGGTCGGGGAGCCCGGCACTTTCTTCCATAGCGTTGTAGAGCCCCATATAATAGGCCGACCAGTCGGTGGAAAGCTCCTTCAGTTTGCTGCCCAGCACATAGTGAAATCCGCTTTCGGCATTTTTATTGATCTTCGTGATATAGAGGATCTGGGGGATGATGGATTCCCCATAAAGATCTGCTACATATTTCCAGAATGAATGTCCGGCATAGCGGGCATCATCGTCCTGCAGGTTTACGAATTTTCTGTATTTCCCGGAGACAATGCCATCTTTCACCCGGTTTTCCATTTCATAGTCCCATGGATTGGAGACAAAAGAGATGAGCCCTTTCAGGTACCAGTCCGGAAGGTTGATCATGGTGCTGCTGGTCATGTTATCCTTCAGCCCCTTCCCAAACATCATTTCGGAAACAAGCACCTCGGCGATGGCAGCCCTGATCTGCCTCTCGAAGTTCATATGATCCCCGTCAAAATAAAGGAAAACCTTGTTTTGAATGATGTTGGTCGTTCCACCTATGTTGTATTCTTCAGCCTCTGAAACCAGCCCGATATTACTCTGTCTGAAATCTGAAAGCTTATTGTAAGTCAGAAAGATCAGTCGCCTCTCAATATCATAATCAAAGAAGCGTTCGATCAGAGCAAGCTCCTTTTCCACGAAGTCGGCCACGTACAATGCAAGATCGGTCCCGTTCTCGTATGAATAGACATCAAACCTGTCGAAGCGATAATACTTCCAGTACCGGTTGTTATACTGTACCCTGTTCTTGCCAAAATTCATCTGCATGCCATTGTAAAACTGCGCAGATAAACCTGCCGAACTGAGCATCAGGAATAACAGGAGCCCTATTTTTGCAACACTTTTCATTTCCCGTAACGGCTCTTAAAAGTAAGCATTATTCATAATATGGCTTTTTTAGTATGGCCTGAAAATTGCATTCTTATGCTTACCTCAAAAATTGTGCAACTATTTTTATGTTATTTGTGTTAATTTTACAGCTGCAAGTGTATCAATTAAAATAATTCAATCAAAAAAAACAGGACTATGAAACGGATATTATTATTGATCTGTTTGGCCGTTTTCATTGTACCCCTGATGTCTCAGACGGTACAACCTAAAATATCTTTTAATGAAACGACCCACGAATTCGGGAAATTTAAAGAAGCGGACGGGAAAGTCACGCATAAGTTTGAGTTTGTTAATACCGGAGGAAGTGATCTGATTATTCAGAATGTTTCTGCCTCATGCGGATGCACAGCCCCAAGCTGGACCCGCGAACCGATTCCCCCCGGAGCTAAAGGATATGTAGCTGCAACCTACAATCCGGCTGGCAGACCCGGCGCTTTCAGAAAGTATGTGACTGTGATTTCGAATTCCAATCCCGGCAGTGTTCGCTTAACCATTGCCGGAGAGGTGGAGCCCAAGCCCAGAACCATTGAGGATGATTACCGCTACGCCATGGGGCCCATGAGGTTGAAATCGAACCATCTGGCCTTTGGTAACCTGAAAAACACAGCGAAAACTGAGAAAAGTCTTGAAGTTATCAACAACTCCAGCGGGGATGTAAAGGTGGCTTTTCAAAGAGTTCCCAAGCATGTGACGATCAAGATGGAACCAGCCCTTCTGAAACCGAATCAAAAGGGACTGATTGTTGCGACCTACAATGCTCCCGTAAGGAATGACTGGGGATTTGTAATCGACCGGATGAATCTTGATATTAACGGGACCACGGACAGAACCTACAGCCTGGTGATAAGTGCCAATATCGAAGAGGATTTTTCAGCGCTCTCTGAAGCGGAACTTGCCAAAGCCCCTGTGCTTAGTGTGGACAATACTGAGTTCAATTTCGGGAAGATTAATCAGGGAGACAAGGTTGACCATACCTACGTGCTGACAAATTCAGGTAAAACGGATCTCATTATCCGGAAGGTGAAGGCTTCATGTGGCTGTACGGCAGTTCAGCCCGATAAGCGGGTTATCTCACCCGGAGAATCGGTAAATATTAAAACCGTTTTCAATTCAGCCGGGAAGGTGGGGAACCAGAATAAAACAGTTACCATCATTACCAATGATCCCAAGAAGAGTAAGATGATTCTCTGGGTGAAGGGAGAGGTGATTAAGAGCACCTGATAAGCTAAAACCTTGGCTTGTTATGCTATAACAAGGCTTCGATGGCTTCTCTAAGCTCGTCGCCATGCAGGTTCTTGGCAGTAATGATTCCATCCCTGTCAATCAGAACTGTATGGGGGATAGCGGGCACACCATAAAGTTCGGCACCTTCAGAATTCCAGTATTTCAGATCGGAAATATGGCTCCACGTAAGTTGATCGTCAGCAATGGCTTTCACCCAGCTTGCTGAATCCCGGTCCAGTGAGACTCCCAGGATCTCAAAGCCCTGGTCGTGGTACTGATTGTATATTTCCACCACTTCAGGATTGGCCCGGCGACATGGTCCGCACCAGCTGGCCCAGAAATCGATTAACAGGACACTTCCCTGGTGAACATCAGAAACTTTTAGCATTTCTCCCTCGGGTGTTTCCAGACCAAAATCGGTATATTTCTTTCCAATGGCCACAGCCTTCATTCGTTCCAGCTTGCCATTCATGTAGGTATATTCTTCTAGTTGCTGAAGAGGTGCATCCAGGCGGCTCAATGCAGCGTCCAGTTGTTCCACATCCAGTGTATAGAATGTGTTCCGCAGGGCAAGCACTGTTGCAAAGGAAGAAGGATTCTCAGCGATATAGGTGGAGTCGATGGCATCCTGCTTTTCATACAGTGCATAATAAGCTTCTCTGAGACTGTCACTTCTGGCAGGATAGGCAGGATCGGGACCCTTCCTGAGTTCAGTGACCAGTTCATTCATTTGTTCAGTGAGGGGCCTGAGTAATTCATTGTACTCATTCAGATCGGTTTGTGCTTTGCTGTTGGTCTTAATCTCAGGGCTCTCCAGGCTGCCGCTAATCGTGTAATTACTGTTTTCGACCAGCATCTTTATGGAGCCTTCTGCATCTTCAACAGTCAGATACATGGTATTCACTCCCTCAACACCTTTGGTTAGGACTGCTGGTGTGCCGGCTTCTGCAAAGGCGGAATCATAAGTCACAAAATTCCTGTCGACACGGGACATCAGTTTGACCCATTTTCCCTCGGAATCCTCCAGATTCACCTCCATATTATAAACTTCCATGTTTTGATCACAGGCCTGTAAAGAAATGATGGCCAGCATGATCCAGATTAACTTGCGCATATCAGCTTGAGTTTTAAATTGAAGCGCAATAATACAATTTATTATTTAACAGGGGAAAAGTGTGGCAGATTAAATGCCTGATTTATACTTATTCAAGATAGAGGAAGCGGCCATGAAGGAGGTGGACCGTCCTTCTGAAATGGCTTTCTCGTGTATTTCAAGTTCCTTCTTCATGACCGGATCGTTAAATACCTGCGAGTAGATCCCGTCGCGGAGGGTTTCGTACATCCAGTACCTGGATTGTTCAAGTCTTTTTTCTTTCAGGTAGCCGTTTCCTTTTACATAGCCTTCATATTCCAGAGCCATCTTCCAGATTTCATGGATCCCTTTGTTGTAAAGCGACGAACAGGTAAGAACCCTGGGAATCCATCCTGACTGTGAAGGAGGAAAGAGGTGGAGGGCATTTGCATACTCGGCCTGTGCCCGACTGGCCTTTTTGAGGTTGCTTCCATCGGCTTTATTGATGACTATGGCATCGGCCATTTCCATGATCCCTCTTTTAATTCCCTGCAATTCGTCCCCTGCGCCTGCCAGCATCACCAGGAGAAAGAAATCGACCATGCTGTGTACGGCTGTTTCGGATTGTCCGACACCTACTGTTTCCACAAAGATGGTATCGAAACCGGCAGCTTCACAAAGGACTATGGTCTCCCTGGTTTTCCTGGCCACTCCACCCAGGGTACCCCCTGAAGGAGTTGGCCTGATATAGGCCCGGTGACTTCCTGCCAGCTCTTCCATACGGGTTTTATCACCCAGGATGCTACCCCGTGACCGGTCACTGCTTGGATCAATGGCCAGTACTGCCAGTTTTCCCCCTCCCTCCAGAATATGCTTGCCCAGAGATTCTATGAAGGTGCTTTTTCCTGCACCCGGGACTCCTGTGATTCCCACACGAAATGCATTTCCGGAATAGGGAAGACAGGCTGAAATGAGTTCCTGAGCGATTTGTTGATGGTGTTCAAGAGAGCTCTCCACCAGGGTAATGGCCTGGCCAAGCATACTGATATCACCTAAGCGTATTCCGCTTAATAATTGCTTGGAACTGTATTGTTTCTTTTTGATTTTTTTAAGATGTTCAACAGCCTCCAGGTTGATTGCTCCAGGCTGTTCCACACCTTCTGAGACAGAGAGTGCGCTTTTTTTCTTTTGCTTCTCCATCCGTGATTAATAGAACTTGTTCAGAATTGTTTCTATCTGGTCCTGCATCTGAATACTTGTGGTGGCCTTGACTACTTCTCCATTTTTGAAGTAAACCGTAAAAGGGAGCCCCATAAATCCCCTGCATTCGGGCAGATCGCGAATCACGTGGGCTTCGGGATGATCAAAGGGTATGTCGCAGAAAACAATCTCCTGGAATTTCTCCTTCAGGATCTCCATGGCTGCGTATACAGGCAGGCACATGGGGCCCATCCGGCCACAACAGATCATAACATTCTTGTTTTCATCCAGAAGCTGGATAAACTCAGCTTCAGAGTGGATATGTTTGAGCCTTGTCTGGAGTTCCATGGGCAGTGCTTATGTTTTCACGGAATACTTGGGGATGCTGTATTTATTCTTAAAGTATTCATATATGGCGATCTGTGCCCGGATATCGGGGCCTTTGGTAATGATTCTCTGATTTTTCAGGTGTTCATCGATCTCACATGCCTTCACATTGTCGGATAGCTGAAGGTTCAGGATATCCAGCAACTCTTTTTTCAGCTCGGGATCGTAAACCGGGAAGACGCATTCCACCCGGCTTCGCAGGTTTCGTTTCATCCAGTCGGCCGATCCGAGATAGATACGGTGATCACCATCGTTAAGGAATACAAAGACCCTGGCATGTTCAAGATACCTGTCCACAATCCGGATCACCCTGATGTTTTTGCTGTAAGGCATCCCGGTCTTGAGGGTGCAGACTCCCCTGACAATCAGGTCCACCTTAACGCCGGCTTCACTTGCTTTGTAAAGATTATCCACCATCTCTTTATCCTGCAGGCCGTTCATCTTAAGCAGGATATAGCCTATCTTACCGGCTTTTGCATTGGCGATCTCCTGCTTAATCATTTCAATAAATGAGGGGACCATATTAAATCCGGGTACCAGGATATGTTTAAAATCGGGACGCAGTTTTTGGTCTTCCAGGTGTTTGTAGAGCTCTTTTACTTCACCGACCACTTCCGGATTGGAAGTAAACAGGCCGTGGTCGCCATAGAGCCGGGCAGTCTTTTCATTGAAGTTACCGGTTCCCAGATAGGTCTGATCACCATATTTAGCTCCCTTTTTACGGATGACCATGGCGATTTTTGCATGTACCTTAAGTTTGGGGATGCTGTATATGATCCGGATTCCAGCCTTGGTCATTTCATGGGCCCATTTCAGGTTAGCCTCTTCGTCGAATCGTGCTTTCAGCTCCACAAATACGCTTACTTTCTTTCCATTCTCAGCTGCTGCGATCAGAGAATTCACCACCACCGAGTGATCCGATACCCGGTACTGGGTGGTTTTGATCTCTTTGACTGTAGGATCGGTGGAAGCTTCCCGCAGGAAGCGGAGGTAATGTTCAAAGGGCTGGTAAGGCGGGCTCAGCAGAAAATCCGTCTTGCTGATCAGGCTGGCAATGGGCTTTTTCTGGTTGGCCAGTGCGGGAATTGGCACGGGCGGAAGACTTTGAATCTCATGCTTGGGATAGGCCGGATTTGGAAAACTGAAAAAGTCCCGGAAGTTATGCCGGTTGCCTCCCATAACCATGATGTCTTTGCTAATGTAAAAGGAGGTGGTCAGGTAATCGAGCAATTTCTGTGGCATCGACCTGTCAAACTGAAATCGATTGGGTTTACCAATGGAGCGAACCGACCTGATCCTGTCAATGGCATCAATAAGGTCATCACCCTCATAGTCGTCATACTCCATATCGGCATCCCTTGTTAGCTTCAGAGAGTAGCTGCCTTTGACCTTATAACCCGGAAAAATGGCATCGATATGTTTCATAATCACATCCTCCAGGAACATGATGTAGTGCTTTCCTTTGTGCTCCGGCAGTTCCAGAAATCTGGAAATATTGTGATCGGTCGGGATTTTGATTATCCCGTATCGCTCCTGCTGATTGTGCTTGTTGCTGTCACGGCTCACCATTTCAATGGCCATATAGGGTTGTCCGGTTTTCATAAAAGGACGTACCTTCCTCTTGACCAGGAGAATAGGCTGAATGGAGGTGATGATGTTTGTATAAAACACATCCCGGATAAACCGAAGTTGTTCTTCCGTCAGCTTATCCTTTTCATTCACAACAATAATATTGTTCCTGCGAAGTTCAGGGAGTATTTCTTCCTCAAATATCAGGTGAAAGATGGATTGCTGATTGGTCACTATTTCATTGATCTGCCTGACTATCTTGAAAGGGTTTACGTTCTTGAAGTGCTGCTTGGGGAATTTGGGTTCGTGCCGCAGCATGTGTTTGTAGTAGCTGACCCTTACCTGGTAAAACTCCTCGGTGTTGTTGGAGTATATGGCCAGGAATTTGATGCGCTCATACAGGGGAAGAGTCTTGTCCATTGCTTCCTGAAGCACCCTGAAATTAAATGAGAGCCAGCTGATATCACGGTTGGTGTATTCGTATTTTCCCATAAGGCAGAGATGAATAAACAAATGTAGTGATAGTTTGCAAATTGATCAGCATGAGAATGGCTATACCTGTCCCAAAATAGGTGGAATTCCTATGGGCTTATGCCGGATTTTCGTATTTTAGTAGAAAACCCCCTGACATGGACATCTTATCTGACCCCGCAGTAATCTGGTTTCTGATTGGTCTTGGACTGCTGCTACTGGAGCTGGTTCTTCCCGGACTGGTCATTCTGTTTTTTGGCGTGGGTGCCTGGGTAACGGCCCTGGTTTGTACCTTCACCAATATAAATCTGAACTTTCAAATCCTGATCTTCCTGGTGGCCTCTCTGCTGGGACTCGTTTTGCTTCGAAAATACCTGAAGAATCGTTTTTTTAATCGAACGGACAAAGAGGTCGCTGATCAATTGGAAGAGTTTATTGGAAGAAAAGCCCGGACCATTAGTGAATTCAAAGATGGTTCAGGAAAGATTGAGTTTAAGGGCACCACCTGGTCTGCACGCTGCGATGATCCCCTGTCCAAGGGCGATTGGGTCGAAATTACAGACAAAGACAGCCTGACCCTGAAAGTCAAAAAGTCAAAAAAATAATACATAACTCACTAACCCCATAACGATTCACACATGGAAATGAATGCATTAACACTGGTATATGCCGGATTAATCCTTCTGGCACTGATCCTGCTTCTATCCTCTATTAAAGTCGTGCCTCAACGCAAAGCCTTTATCGTGGAAAGATTAGGCAAATATCGAACAACCATGATGGCGGGATTTAATGTTATTATGCCCTTTATTGACCGGGTCAGGTACCGGCATACCCTGAAGGAGCAGGCCATTGACGTGGCTTCCCAGATCTGTATCACCAGAGATAATATTTCGGTGGAGGTGGACGGGATCCTGTATCTGCAGGTAATTGATCCCATGAAAGCTTCCTATGGAATTGATCATTACCAGTTTGCATCCATCCAGATTGCTCAGACCACCATGCGGAGTATCATCGGGAAGCTCGAACTGGACCGGACCTTCGAGGAGCGGGAGACCATCAATAACAGCATCGTTGCAGCAGTTGACAAGGCCAGTGATCCCTGGGGGGTTAAGGTTTCCCGTTACGAGGTCAAAAACATTATCCCACCTCAGAGTATCAAGGATGCCATGGAAAAGCAGATGCGTGCCGAGCGTGAAAAGCGAGCCGTGATTGCAGAATCGGAGGGAGAGAAGCAGGCCAAGATCAATGTGGCCGAAGGGTCGAAGCAGGAGCTGATCAAAGAATCGGAAGGTGAAATGCAGAAGCGGATCAACGAGGCGACTGGTAAGGCATCGGAGATTGAGCAGGTGGCTACGGCCACAGCCAATGGGATCAGGGCCATTGCCCTGGCCATCAATGAAAAAGGAGGGAAGGATGCTGTGAACCTGAGGATTGCCGAACAGTACTTGCTGGAGTTTGGAAAACTGGCCAAGGAATCAAATACCATGATTATGCCATCCAACCTGGCTGATATCTCCAGCATCATTGCCACCGCTACCAAGGTGTTTGATGCCACCAAAGAGAGCTAATCATCAAAAATTTCTGCTTGCCGGCAGTGTAATTATATATATAGTTATACTTTTGCACCGTTCAATAATATGAGGAGCCAAAGATTAGGTGTAGTATGCGTGGTCGGTTGATTAAAGTAACTTTAATGTTTCTGGTGGTGGTCCTGCTTTCGGCAGCCACCAATTTTATTTCCAGGGGAAGCCAATCTCTGGAGGCCCTGTCTGCGCAGGCCAAATTGCCAGACTTCGGGGAAAAGGATCCAGCGCTTCTGGCACCACCATTCAGGAAATTTATCCGCTTTATGGAGAAGGAGCTGGATAGCACCAATACGGTAGGAGCTGCCTATACCATCGTTCACAGGGGCGAAATCTTATATACCGGTACTTACGGACTAAGGCAGAATGGCAGCCCCTATGAGGTGGATGAACATACCCTGTTCAGAATGGCATCTGTTTCCAAGGGATTTGCAGGGGTGCTGGCCAGCATGCTTGATCAGGATGGAGCCTTTTCACTGGATGACCGGGTGGTGGATCATTATCCCGGGTTCACATTAAAGGATTCGCTCAGCACGGCCGACCTTACCATCAGGAACATATTGAGTCATACAACGGGCCTGGTTCCCTATGCCTACGATAATCTGGTGGAAGCTGATCAGGAATTGTATACCATCATTGAGCGCCTGGATGAAGTGGATATCTCGGCTCCGCCCGGAGAGCTTTACGGGTATCAGAACGTGATGTTCAGCATACTTGATCCCATTGCCCGAAAAGCTACCGGAATACCCTATCAGGTTTTATTGCAGGAGAAAATATTCACACCACTGGGGATGAAAGATGCATCGGCCGGACCGGTGAACCTTGAGCAGAATCCCAACATGGCCTATCCCCATGTGAGGACCAAAAACGGGTATGCGGCTCTTCACCCACATGAAGGCTATTACAATGTATTGCCTGCAGCAGGGGTAAATGCCAGCATATCGGACATGGGTCAGTGGCTGGTGGCTCTGCTGGGTTACAAGCCCGAATGGATGTCCGATTCTGTCTTAAACAGCATATCCACACCTGTCATCTATACCCCGCTGAAGTGGCGCTATACCCGGTACTGGAAACCTTTCAGGGAACGTTACTATAGCCTGGGCTGGAGAATTTACAATTACCAGGGCCGGCAAATAATCTATCATGGGGGATATATTCAGGGCTACAGGGCAGAGGTCGCTTTTTGTCCTTCCGAGGATGTGGGTATCGCCTTTATGCAAAATTCGCCCAACAGTCTCGCTTCACGCGTTGTCCCGGCTTTCATGGATCTATTCCTGGAATAATTATAAAAATAGTTGTATTACTATAAAAATAGTTATATGTTTGCTTCATGAACGAACTGACAAAGGCTGAAGCACAAGTAATGCATTATATCTGGGAGCGCGAAAAGAGCTTCCTGAAAGATATTGTGGAAGCATTCCCGGAACCCAGGCCGGCTTATACCACCATTTCCACGGTGATAAGAGTCCTGGTGAAAAAGGGATATGTGGACTACAATACCTATGGAAAAGTCCATGAATACTATCCGAAAGTTTCCCGGAAAGCCTATTTCCGAAAGCATGTCAAATCGATTATAAACAATCATTTTGATGGATCGGTTGTCAGTTTTGCATCATTTTTCACCGGTGATGATGCGGTTGATCTGGGCGAGCTGGAGGAGATCAAGCTTTTAATAGATCAAAAAATTGATGCCATAAAAGGGGACCACAAATGAGCATTCTGATATACCTGATCAAGGTGAATCTGGCCATTATGCTTTGCTGGGCACTCTACAGGGTGGCTTTCAAACAACTTAGCTTCTTTCAATGGAACCGCTTCTATTTGCTGGGTTCTGTTGTACTCTCTCTCATCCTGCCGCTGCTCAGACTGCAGTGGAAACCTAAGATGGTGGCGGCGGCAGATATCGGAGGAATAGACTGGATATATATGGATCACCTGGCGACTTCCCCTGTGGCTCTTACAGAGCATACTGCGGTCTGGTCGCCAGGCTCCCTTTTCCTGATTGCCTATTTGATTGTAGCTCTTATCCTGCTTGTGAGGAGTGCCCGGAGATTCAGGCAGCTTCTGACAAATACCGGAGGATCAAGACTGATCAGAGAGGGCAGGGTAAAGGTTTATGTACAGGATCAGCGGACAGGCTCATTTACTTTATTCCGGCGCATTTACCTGGACCGGTTTGCCTTTGAAAACCGCCTGAGGCCCGTGCTGAGACATGAGATGGTACATGCGATCCAGCTTCATTCCCTTGATCTTTTGTTTATGGAGTTCGTTGTTGCAATGCTGTGGTTCAATCCCTTTGTCTTTGTTCTGCTACGCTATGTGAGGGACAATCATGAATACCTGGCGGATCATTATGCCCATGGAGAACAGGGCTCCCTGGAGGAGTACCTGGAGTGCCTGAAGGCAGAGACCATTCGCTACTTTTCACCAGTTCCCGCAAGCTATTTTAAAAGTTCCACCATTAAAAAACGAATCATCATGTTGACAAATCATAAATCAAATAGAAAAAAGCTTTTACGTTACCTGGGGATCCTTCCGCTTATGGCTTTCATGATCCTTCTGTTTCATACTCCTGCTGAGCAAAGCAGGGCCGCAGCGGCATTCCATCCGGATGCCTTCCTTCAAATGACCGAATCATTGATTATCAGTGATGGAGTTCCTTCACAATTTCCGCTTCCTGACAAGTACAGGCAAAAGGTTACCTGGGGATTTAATAAGAATGCCATTCATCCCATTACCAGGAAGGAAACCACTCATTTGGGTATTGACGTGGCCGCTCCAAGCGGAACTCCGGTTTTCGCCATGGGCAATGGTGTGGTCAGGAAGGCTGATGAAGAAAAGGGATGGGGGAAAATCATTGTCCTGGACCACGGAGATGGCTATACTAGCTATTACAGTCATCTGGACGAAATGGATGTGGAAGTTGGCTTGAAGGTAAGTCGTGGAGAAGTGATCGGGAAAGTTGGGAATACAGGCCAATCTACTGGCCCACACCTGCATTTTGAGGTTCGCCTGAATGGTGAACATCTGAATCCGGCAGATTTTTACTGATTCGGGTAAACCCTTATTCGTTTTGCTTGTTATAATCTCGTAAATTCGTAAGATAATATTAAACACAAGCAGAATGAACTTTGATCTTTTAGTGATTGGAAGCGGACCCGGAGGATATGTTGCAGCAATTCGTGCCTCCCAGCTGGGATTGAAAACCGCAGTTGTTGAACGTGAATCCCTTGGAGGGATCTGCCTGAACTGGGGATGTATTCCCACCAAATCCCTCTTGAAAAGCGCACAGGTATATGAGTATTTCCTTCATGCAGCTGATTATGGCATAGCCCTGGATGGATCGGTGAAACCCGACTTTGAAAAAGTGGTGGGTCGCAGCCGGACGGTGGCAGAGGGGATGAGCAAGGGGATCGAGTTCCTGTTTAAGAAAAATAAGATCGAGGTGATTAACGGCACCGGGAAACTGAAGTCTCCCGGTGTTGTTGAAGTTACTGATGCAGCCGGGAAGGTATCCGAGCTAAAAGCGGATCATGTGATCCTTGCCACCGGTGCACGTTCCAAGGAGCTTCCCAACCTGAAACAGGACGGGAAAAAGATTATCGGCTATCGCGAAGCCATGACCCTGCCAGCTCTTCCGTCATCCATGGTGGTGGTGGGTTCCGGGGCCATAGGAAGCGAATTCGCCAACTTCTACAATACCTTGGGCACCGAGGTCACCCTGGTGGAGTTTCTGCCCAACGTGGTACCCCTGGAGGATGAGGAAGTGAGCAAACAGCTGGAACGCTCATTTAAGAAGGCGAAAATGAAGGTAATGACCTCCTCTTCGGTGGAATCGGTCGACACCTCTGGAAAGTTATGTAAGGTGAAGATCAAGACTCCCAAGGGAGAGAAGGAAGTGGAAGCCGAAGTCGTTCTATCTGCTGTTGGCGTCACACCCAATGTGGAGGGAATAGGTCTGGAAGAACTTGGCATTGAGATGGAGAATGGCAAGGTGAAGGTGGATGCTTATTACCAGACCAATGTAAATGGTGTCTATGCCATTGGTGACATTGTGGGCGGTCCCGCACTGGCCCATGTGGCTTCGGCCGAGGGAATCACCTGCGTGGAGAAGATTGCCGGTCATTCCCCTCAGGCGGTTGATTACAAGAATATTCCCGGATGTACCTATACCAGTCCCGAGGTGGCTTCCGTGGGAATGAGCGAGAAGGCTGCCAAGGAGGCCGGTTATGAGCTGAAAGTGGGTAAGTTTCCATTCACTGCTTCAGGAAAAGCTTCTGCTGCCGGGGCAAAGGATGGATTTGTAAAGCTGGTTTTTGATGCCAAATATGGCGAACTGCTTGGGGCACACCTGATCGGAGCCAATGTGACCGAGATGATCGCCGAGCTGGTGGTGGCCCGGAAACTGGAAACCACCGGTGAAGAAATCATCAAGGCGGTTCATCCGCATCCCACCATGTCGGAAGCGGTTATGGAAGCAGCTGCGGCCGCTTATGGGGAAGTGATACACATTTAAATTAATAGACCGGTTCGGCCACCTTTCCCATAAACAGGATGGATTTGCTGGAGTTTTCCGTAATGGCAAATAGAAAGGGGTGATCCAGGCGGATCTCATTCATGGGCTGGATGGAGGTCACCTCCATCACAACGGCGGTGACGGCTGCTGCTTCGGTTCCTTCCTCATTCACCTTGATATATGTTTTATGTATTACATCGGAGATAAAGAGGTCCATGGGACTGATCCCTGAGAAATCTGCCTCCTCAGGGGAAAAAGCAATTTCCAGACCCATCTCCTTGAGATCCTCTCCCAGGGAGCGTTCAAATTCGAATTCAAATCTTGGCAGATAGACCTTAAAATCTTCCTGTTCGGTAAAACTTGAGATCCAGCTGTTCCAGGTAGCGCCATCCAGCTCCTGCACCAGTTGATTCACGGAGCTCTCTTCCGAAGGAAGGAACAAATACATGCTGAACTTTCCGCTTTTGTATGGTAGCTCCACGGCTTTGAAAGAGTCATTGTTTGCAACTTTAAAGCTGCGCTCCAGGTACATCATGTCCACCTCTCCAAAGAGGCTTTCATCTTCTTTGTAAAAGTTTGCCTGGTGGGTGTCGTCCGGGTCAAACTCCACATCCCACGCACAGTTAAAATATATGGCGTTGATCAGGATCATCATCACAGCCGGGTCTATACTGTCGATAATCTCATCAATCTTTCCATGGGTTTGTTCACTGACCCAGTCATTGATGGTTTTAAGCGCATTGGTGTTTCTGAAGTCAAGTTCATTTACCTCGGCATCGTAGTAGTGACTGTTCAGGCTAATAAAATCTGTTTCCACGGGAAATTCTTCATCATACCACAGAGAATTGGCTATTTCCAGAAGGTTTCCATTTACATTGGTAAGCAGCACATGGATCAGCTCTCTGGTAATCTCGTTTACCTCCTCCCTGGTAAGACCCTCGTAGTTCAATACCTCTTCAAAGGCATCCATGGTGCTCCCTTCTGCCCCGTTATAGGCCATGCCCAGGGCAATGCTGACCGAGGTGGGTGAGATCATCACATTGGCTTCTTCTTCGCTGTCAAATACTGTTTTTAATAGTTCCAGTCCGAACTCGTTGTTGGTTTCAATTACGCGGGCCGACTTCAGGTTGTAGTCGAATTCGGGTGAAACGATGTGCTGATTGCAGCCGGATCCCAGAATGGAGAGTACCAGGGAAGGTATGAGCAGGTATTTTTTCTTTTTCATGTGTGTGTCTTAATACTGGTTACATTACGTGATTGTACCGTGCTTATTGTGATCATTCAAGCACCCTTCAGGAATAAGACGTATTGGGTGGCTTCCGGGTTGCGCAACCTCCGGCATATCTTTTGCATCATAGTAGTGTTGCCCGGGATAAGATATCCTGCCAATTTGCATAAATTTGCATAAGGAGGAAAACTGGATTGGCAGAAACGCTGGATATATTATTAAAGGAGTGCAAACGGGGAAAGTCTGGGAGCCAGGAGAAGCTTTACCAAAGATTTGCATCAGCCATGTATGGCTTGTGCCTGCAATATGCCAGTAATGAGGAGGATGCCCAGGATATTTTGCAGGATGGGTTCATTAAAGTATTTGCAAAACTGGATCAGGTAAAGAATCCTGTAGCATTGCCCGGGTGGATCAGGAGGGTGATGATTAACACGGCGCTGGAGAGGTATCGGAGTCAGGTCATTCTCCAGCGGGTCGATGAGCTAAGGGATGAGCCTGGTGCGGACTCCGGGAATGAAGCCCTGGACCGGCTTGGCTGTGAGGAACTTGTGACTTTGATTCAAACCCTGAGCCCCAGGTACCGGATGGTGTTTAACCTGTATGCCATAGAAGGTTATTCCCACCAGGAGATCAGTGAGGAGCTTGGAATCTCTGTGGGGACCTCCAAGTCAAACCTCTCCAGGGCCCGGGCCATTTTGCAGGAAAAGATTAGAACCGTATACGGATCAGCAATTGTAAGATGAATGAGCATACAAATATGAAGAGGGGTTTCCTGAAGAAAAAACTGGGAGACTACCAGGTGGATCCTCCGGAGCATGTTTGGAACGGGATTTCCAGGGAGGTGAGCAGTGGCCGTAACAGGAGGGGATTCTACATCCTCTTGCTTGCTTCGGCAGCTTCCTTTGCGCTTGCGATCACCCTGGGCATCCATTTCTTTGGGCCGGATCTGCCTCAGCAGCAATCATTGCTGGAGGAGCTACCTGTGGATTCAGGATCAGAGCAGCCTGCTCAGGGCACTGTGCAAACTCCACAGGCGGAAGGTGAATTGCTGGATCCGACAAGAGATGTTGAACCGGCCATTAGATCTGAACCAGAAACTGATGTGGTACGGACCAGTGAAGTAGTACAGGTCGCTGAATTACAGCAGACCACTGAATCAGTGCAAAGCACTGAAGTAGCACAGGACACTGAATTAGCTCAGGCCACTGATCCTGAATTTGTAAGCGATATGGAATCTCCTGGCGACGTGACCGTATTGACTCTTCAGGATACTGTCGTTGAAATTCCCACTGATCCCTTTCCGTTTATGGAGGAGGAGAAGAAGAGGGATCCCAGGTGGATGGTCGGGGCAGCTGTTTCACCCCTGTACAGTTATCGGGATGCAGAGGATGTTCCCATGCCTTCCGGTCCGGGAGAGTCGGGTCTCCTGTCATACTCCACCGGGATCCATGTTCGTTACAGGAGGAATTCAAGGCTTGCCTTTGAAACCGGTATTTACTACAACAAAACCGGTATTGCCATCGGGGCTCCGGAAATAAAGATATTTAGTCGCAGTAACGACGAAGTGTATGCTGTGGCGGGTTCAGGGCAGGCCGAAATCACTACCATGAATAACTCGGTGGGAAATATTGTTGCCTATTCCGGTGACATCTACATGAATGGATACCTTGTAAATGCGAAAAATGGCCCTGAAGCCTATAACAGTGTTGTGGCGGACGATGCAGTATCTCCTGAATCCGGAATTGAACAGCACCTGGATTACCTGGAATTGCCTTTTAACCTGCGGTACTCTGTGATTGACCGCACCATCGAATTGCAGCTGGTGGGGGGGATGAGTACCAACTTCCTGGTTAGCAATTATGTAACTATGGATGGTCCATCGGGACAGGAAGAGATAGGCTATCTTTCCAATGTGAACACGGTAAACCTGTCCGGGAATGCCGGGGTAGGGATGATTTATCATGTGAGCAGGAAATTCAGCTTCTTGCTGGAACCCAGGTTCCGGTATTTCCTGAATTCGATAAACGATACCCCCCTTCCAACCACCAGGCCCTACTCGCTGGGAATTTATACGGGTCTGAGCTACACCTTCTAGAAGCTTTTTCTTCATTCCCTAGCAGAATGGAAACATTTCAGTAATTTTGTTCGTTACTGTTGAAAAGGGTATTCATTATATGAAGATTGAACATGGGCAGGGAAGAAAAAAGCAGCAGGGTCTTACATTATCTTTTCATTGGTTCATTTGTAGTTACGGGAATTCTGGCACTCGGGCTGGCTACGACCGGATACACCGGAACCGGGGAAGGATCGGCGGAGCCCGATAGTAAAGAATCATATGCGGTTTATGGAGTTGAAATCCCGGGCCGGGTGAGCTTTGCCGGAGAGCCGGTTCCACTGGATCTGTTTGATGTCAGAGAGGCCCTCGACAGGGAGCTGCTTTCCAATACCTATTTTCATTCGCAGACCATACGTCTTATTAAACTTGCAAATCGCTATTTTCCTCTAATTGAGCCGGTGCTGAAAAAGAACCTGGTCCCCGATGACTTTAAGTACCTGGCCCTGGCCGAGAGCGGTTTGAGCCAGGCTGTTTCACCGGCTAAAGCCGTTGGTTTCTGGCAATTGATGAAGGGAACGGCGCTGGAGTACGGTCTCGAAGTTGGGAGTGAAGTGGATGAACGTTACAATGTATCCAAATCCACCGAAGTTGCCTGTCAGTACCTGATTGATTCCTATAAGAAATACGGAAACTGGACCATGACCGCTGCTTCCTATAATGCGGGGCGCAGGGGAATGGACCGGCAGATCGACCGCCAGAAGAAGGAGAACTATTACGATCTGCTTTTGAATGAAGAAACCGCGCGGTATTTGTTCAGGGTGGTGGCTTTCAAGCTTATATTTGAAGACCCCTCGGCCTACGGATTTACCATTTCAGAAAAGGATCTTTACCCCCCTCTACCTGTTTACACTGTTGAGGTGGACAGTGCCGTAGCTGATTTTGCCGATTTCGCCCGGGAGTATGAGTGCAACTATAAGATCTTAAAGTATCTGAATCCCTGGTTAAGGGATAACAAACTTTCCAACCCCTCGCGCAGGACCTATGAGATTCTCCTTCCGGAGAAAGGGTATCGCCGGCCGGATGCCTGGGAGCCGAACTAAAACTGGCAAGCAATAGCGTGAGTAAGCAAGAGCAGAAAATAGAAGTACTGGGTGCCCGGGTGCATAACCTGAAGGATATCGATGTGAGCATCCCCCGTAACAGCTTAACGGTCATCACCGGCTTAAGCGGCAGTGGTAAATCGTCCCTGGCCTTTGATACCATCTATGCCGAAGGCCAGAGAAGATACATTGAGACCCTCAGTGCCTATGCCAGGCAATTCCTGGGGAGCATGGAGCGTCCCGACGTGGATAAGATTACCGGGCTGAGCCCTGTCATTTCCATTGAGCAGAAAACCACCAATAAAAATCCCCGTTCAACCGTCGGAACGGTTACCGAGATCTATGATTTCCTGAGATTACTTTTTGCACGAGCATCCGATGCATACTCCTATGTGACGGGCGAGAAGATGGTAAAGTATACAGAGGAACAAATCCTGAACATCATTTTTGAAGCTTTTTCGGAGAAGAAAATATATGTGCTTGCTCCTGTGGTGAAGGGGCGGAAGGGCCATTACAGGGAGCTGTTTGAGCAGATCAGGCGAAACGGTTACATCTATGCCAGGATCGACGGGGAGATTGAAGAGCTCATGCCGGGGATGCGTATCGACCGGTATAAGAATCATGATATCGAGGTGGTAATCGACCGGCTTTCGGTGAGGGAAAAAGACCGGGACCGATTGAAGAAGTCACTTTCTGCTGCCTTGAAACAGGGGAAGGGAGTTACAATGATTCTGGAGAAGGATGGAAGCGAGCCACGCTACTTCTCCAGCCAGCTGATGTGCCCCACTTCAGGAATTTCATACAATGAGCCGGCTCCGCACAGTTTTTCATTTAATTCACCTCAGGGAGCCTGTCCCCATTGCAACGGTCTGGGTACCATCAATGATGTGGATATCAGGAAGATTATTCCGGATGATACGAAAAGTATTCGTAACGGCGCACTTGAACCTCTGGGAAAGTACAGGAATGCGCTTATATTCTGGCAATTGGAAGCCATTGCCTCTAAATATGATTTTACCCTCGATACAGCGGTTAAGGAGATTCCCGAGCAGGCCCTGCGCTGTATTCTTTTTGGCTCGGAAGAACCATTGAAGCTGCAGAACACTCCCCTGGGAGCAAATTCCAACTATTTCCTGAGTTTTGAGGGGATTATCAACCACGTTCAAAATATGGCCGGCGATGGGAATGGCAGCAATGGAAAGACTCAGGTACGGCAGTTTATTAAGAAAGTGACCTGTCCGCATTGCAAGGGGATGCGACTTAAGTCAGAAATGCTCTATTTCCGGATCAATGGAGCAAATATCACCGAATTATCGGCCATGGATATTGGCGAACTTGCAGAGTGGTTCAGCCACATAGAAGAACACCTGAGTGAGCGTCAGAATATTATAGCCAGGGATATTCTGAAGGAGATTCGGAGCAGGCTGGGTTTTTTACTGGATGTGGGTTTGAATTATCTCTCCCTGCAACGAAGTGCACGCTCCCTTTCAGGGGGAGAGAGTCAGCGGATCAGGCTGGCCACCCAGATAGGTTCCAGGCTGGTAAATGTGTTATACATCCTCGATGAGCCCAGCATAGGCCTGCATCAGCGGGATAACAGGAAGCTAATTACTTCGCTTCAGAATCTTCGTGATCAGGGGAACTCTGTAATCGTTGTGGAGCATGATAAGGAAATGATCCTCTCTGCCGATCACATCGTGGACCTGGGTCCGGGTGCAGGTCGCCTGGGAGGTGAGCTGGTTGCCTGTGGATCTCCCGAACAGATCCTGAAGGGAAGCACCCTGACAGCCGAGTACCTGAATCTGACCAGGGAGATTGTTGTTCCAAAAGAGCGAAGAACCGGAAACGGGAATTATCTTTTGCTCCAGGGCGCCTCGGGTAACAACCTTAAAAAGGTGAGTGTGGCTTTTCCCCTGGGTAAGTTCATTTGTGTTACCGGTGTCAGCGGCAGCGGAAAATCGACCCTGATCAATGAAACCCTGCAACCCATTATAAGTCAGAAACTATACAAATCAAACAAGGACCCCCTGGCCTATGAATCACTGGAAGGGCTCGATCTGGTGGATAAGGTGATAGAGGTGAACCAGAGTCCCCTGGGCCGGACACCCAGATCAAATCCGGTGACCTATACGGGAGTGTTCAGCGATATCAGGAAGTTGTTCGAGCAGACACCCGATGCCAAGATACGCGGATACAAAGCAAGCAGGTTTTCATTCAATGTAAAAGGTGGACGTTGTGAAACATGTGGGGGAGCCGGGGTGCAGACCATTGAGATGAATTTCCTCCCGGATGTTTATGTGCGCTGCAAGGCATGCAATGGAAGACGTTATAACCGGGAGACCCTGGAGGTCCGGTACAAGGATAAGAACATCAATGATGTATTGAAGATGACCATCAACCAGGCTGTGGAATTCTTCAGCAGCATTCCATCCATTCTCAGAAAACTGAAGACCCTTCAGGAAGTTGGATTGGGATACATCCGCCTTGGCCAGCCATCCACCACACTTTCGGGTGGGGAGTCGCAGCGTGTGAAACTTTCAGCTGAACTTGCCAAAAAAGATACAGGAAAAACACTTTACATCCTTGATGAGCCCACCACCGGACTTCATTTTGAAGATGTCAGGGTATTGCTGGAAGTAATTGCCAGGCTTGTGAATAAAGGAAATACTGTGATTATGATTGAACACAACATGGATGTGATTAAGGTTGCGGATCATATCATTGACCTGGGCCGGGAGGGCGGAAGCCTTGGTGGGAATGTACTGGCCGAAGGAACTCCTGAAGAGGTGGCAAAGGTGAAGGATAGCTACACAGGTAATTTCCTGAAGGAGGAGCTGTTTCCCGAATAGTTTTGGTTAAATTGTTAAAGCGAAAAACTTATATCAATGACAAAAAGCGAAGATAAGATCAGGAAGGCCTTTCGGCAAAAAACCTGGAATGAAATAAAGTCCTCAGATTCATGGCAGATTTTTAAGATTATGGCCGAATTCGTGGAGGGCTTTGAAAAAATGGCTTCCATCGGTCCGTGCGTATCCCTGTTTGGATCGGCCAGAACAGATCCGAAGAACAGGTACTATATTCTTGCCGAAGAGATTGCCTATAAGTTAACCCAGAGTGGTTACGGAGTAATCACGGGTGGAGGGCCTGGTATCATGGAAGCAGCCAATAAAGGAGCCATGCGAGGCGACGGAGTGAGTGTAGGGCTGAATATTGAACTTCCCCATGAGCAGGGCTCCAATCCGTACATTGATCCGGATAAACTGATCACCTTTAAGCACTTTTTTGTAAGGAAAGTCATGTTTCAAAAGTATGCCCAGGGCTTTATCGTCTTACCCGGCGGCTTTGGGACCTTTGATGAATTCTTTGAATCGGCAACCTTGATTCAGACCGGGAAAATTGGCAGATTTCCCATTGTACTTGTGGGTTCCGAGTTCTGGAGCGGCCTGGTCGGATGGATTGAAAAAGTGGTTCAGGAGGAGGAGAGAAACATTAGTCCGGAAGACATAGATTTATTTACTGTGGTCGACACGGCTGAAGAGGCAGTGGATGTGATTAATAAATTCTACTCAAAATATCTCCTGAGCCCAAATTTCTAGAGCCGGATCATGCTGCAGTGTTAGTAAATACGGAGATTGTTTGAGAAATAATTTTGTACATTGTATCGGAAATTAACCCTTTGTATGATGAAATACATGACTCATTGTCTAGCCGTTGTTTTACTTTCCCTGGCATTTTCACTTAACGGACAGGAGGTTGAGATATCCATTGATCATCCGGTAAGCGTGAATGCAGGAGCCGATTTCACAGTTACCCTGACCATCAAAAAGGGTTCATTAACAGACTATTCCAGGTTTTCACAGGACCTGCCACTGGGCCTTTCTGCTACAAGTGTAAGTGCTCCCAACGCAGATTTTAGTTTTGATGAACAACGGGTGCGGATTATCTGGTTAAAGTTGCCGGAAGCCAGTGAAATCAAGGTGTCTTACCTAGTGTCGGTGGATCCCAGGCTTAAAGGATCTTTCAACCTGGGGGGAGTGTTTGCCTATGTTGTTGAGGATGAGCGGAAATTCCTGAATATTGATAAGCCAAAATCCATTGCCATTGTTCCCAATAGCTCCATGAGTCAGGCTGAAATCGTTAATATACAGGATTTTAAAGGAGGGAAACCCCCGCCGGCTACAGTGGCTGCTGTGACTCCGGTAGTTCCGGCTGTAGTTGCTACAAGCGGAAGTGAACCTTTTGCCATGGCTATTCGCCAGAGGCCCCAGTTACTGAATACAGGTGCTTACATGGTGCACCTTCTCATTAAAAATCCCGGCGGCAGTAAGTATGCCAAGATTGAGGAGACCATACCTTCGGGATACCTCTTTGAGGAGGTGAATTCAAGTGAAGGTATTGCATCCCCTGCAGCTTCTGCGGTGAAGTTTATCTGGATGAAGTTACCGGCTACACCGGAATTTGAGGTGATATACAGATTGGTTCCAAAACAGAATGAGCCCCAGGGCAATATGCTGATCGGAGGTTTGCTTACTTATACCGATGGCGACGAGAACAGGGTTGTGGAGATCAAGGAGATGGACGTGAATCTGAGCGATTTGAATTCCGGACAAAAAAGGGACTTGCTGGCCACGGGGAAAGTTCCCCAGGCGTCCAGAACCACTCCACCCGTGCAGACCGAGACCAGGGCTCCTGTTGCCAGTACGGATATGGGAAGTACTTCAGGCAGGACCATTGCCAATACCAGGGTGCTTGATAAGGGATCCGGCGTGTATTTCAGGGTTCAGCTGACAGCCAACCTGACTGCTTTCGATGCAAAAACATTTTATCGTGACTTAGGACTTCAGGATGAGGTACTTGTTGAGCAGCACAATGGCTACTATAAATATACATGCGGACCGTTTCAAACCTATGATCAGGCACTTTCCTACAAAGACCGAATTGAGAGAATACCTGAGTTAAAAGGAGCATTTGTGGTCGGGTATCGAAACGGAAACCGTGTATCTGCCGGATCGATCAGATAAGACCATCCTAATCACGAAGCCCACTTGCATCGTCTACCCTCATACCGGTTTTTATTTTTGCTCCTGGCCTTGACTCCCCTTTTTGTGCAGGGCCAGGAAATCGATTATGACTCTTTGCTTCAAAGAATTGATACGGTTGAAAATCCGGTGTATAAACCGGTGGTCTCCTTTTCCTACGGTGTGCTGAATTACTATGGAGATGTGCGCAACAGCTTTATTAGTCCGGTTGTGGGGAACAATGCAATGGCCGTAAGCCTTTCCACCTTTGTGGACAGGAAGCATAATTTTGTCGGAAACTTCTCTTTTCTGCTTGGAAACCTGAGTGGCAATGCCTATGACCATAGCGACCTGAGCAGAAATTTGAATTTCAAGACTTCAATTACCTCCATCGGGGCAAACGTGGAGTACAGATTTGGGCATCTCTTTGATAAAGAAGCTCTTGTGAGACCCTATCTCTCCCTGGGAGCAGGGATATTGAACTTTAATGCAAAGGGGGACCTGGTGGATGATATGGGGCAGACCTATTACTACTGGTCGGATGGTTCCATAAAGGATGTACCTGAACTGGACCCGGGTCCGGCCCTTCCTTTATATCGCGACTATGAATTTGAAACGGATCTTCGCGATCACGAGCAGGAGGAGTTTGGATTGGGGGATTATAGTCAGACCGCTCTTGCGTTTCCGGCCACCGCCGGATTCCATTTCCGGATAAGCAATCGCGCTTTCTTCAGCCTGGGCCTCTCTTATTACTATGCCTTAACAGATGTGCTGGATAATGTGGCCTACGAAGGAACCAGTATTCAGGGAAAGAAGGGGAACGACAGTTTCTTCTACACCCACCTGTCGCTTCACTTTGACCTTTTCTCCGACCCAAGCACACGAACCGTGGAGCTTTTATATGCCGATGTTGAGTTTGATGAGTCCCTGTTTGATGATGAAGATGGTGATTTTGTACTGGATGTTACGGACCGTTGTCCCGGCACTCCCTATGGAGTTGAAGTGGATTCAGTCGGATGTCCCCTGGATGGGGATATGGATGGGGTCCCCGACTACCGTGATCTGGAGCTTTTTACCGCACGGGGCGAATGGGTAGATGATCAGGGTGTAACCGTTTTCGAAGAAGAATTTCTGGCAAGCATGGAGAAGCGTGCAAATGCAATGCCCAGGGAAGGCGTGGAGGAGTATATGAGCCTGATCAGCGGAGCGTATGAGCTGCCCGAAGCAGTGGAGATTCCTGAAAAATTCCAGTCGCTTGATGCAGATGGGGATGGCTACCTATCCTTTGAAGAATTGCTTCAGGTCATCGATCAGTATTTTGACTTTCAGATGGACCTGGATGTGGAGGATCTCAGGCAGTTAAATGATTTCTTCTTCTCCCAGTAAGCAGGCAGCTACTTGATTCTCTGAAGGCGATCCAGCTGGCGCTGGGCATCTTTTCTTTTGATGGTCTCCCGCTTGTCGTATTCCCGTTTTCCCCTGGCTAAGCCGATTGCCAGTTTTGCATACCCGGAGTCTGAAATAAAGAGTTTTAATGTTACTATGGTCAGGCCACTTTCCCTGGTTTTGCGCTGCAATTTCTTCAGTTCATGACGGGTCATCAGCAATTTCCTGTCGCGTCCCGGTACATGTTTATTGAAACTCCCCCAGGCGTATTCGGCAATCTGCATGCCTCTCACATAGAGTTCACCATTCTGGAACAGGCAATAGGACTCCCCGAGGCTTACCTTTCCCATACGGATCGACTTAATCTCCGTTCCCTGCAGTTGAATTCCGGCCACGTACTTTTCCAGGATTTCATAGTCGTGGTAGGCCTTTTTATTCCTTATGTTGATTGTATTCACCCGAGCTGTTTTACGCTCCCAAAGGTATAAAAAAGGTATATTTGATCTCATACCTTTGCAAAATGATTGATCTTGTAACTGTTCTTGGACATACAGCAGCTGGAAAAACGGCCTTTGCAGCACATCTGGCTGAAAGTCTGGGGGGGGAGATTATCAGTGCCGACTCAAGACAGGTCTATCGCGGGATGGATATCGGGACCGGTAAGGATTACCAGGATTACATTGTAAAAGGAAAGCGGATCCCTGCCCACCTGATCGATATCCTGGACGCAGGTTATGAATACAATGTATATCTTTTTAAGCGTGATTTCCTGAGGGTTTATACGAATATCTCCGAAGCAGGAGTAATGCCGGTGCTTTGCGGGGGCTCCGGACTTTACATTGAATCGGTTCTAAGGGATTACCGCCTGCTGAATGTACCGTTGAATCCTGGTTTAAGAGAGGAGTTAAAAGACAAGGATTCTGATGAGCTTGTGAAAATTCTGTCTTTGCACGGACCTATGCACAATACTACGGATACCACCAATCGCAAGCGTTTGGTAAGGGCCATCGAGATTGCCATGTACCAGACGCATCATCTGGACCACACAGGAGATGAACGTGAGCTGAATCCACTTGTTCTGGGCATCCGCTTCGAAAGGAATATCCGCAGAGAGCGTATTACCCGGAGGCTCCGCGACAGAATGGAAGAGGGCATGGTTGAGGAGGTGGAGGGACTTTTAGAGAGGGGGGTGACGGCAGAAAAACTGGACTACTACGGACTCGAATACCGTTACATCAGCAAGTATGTCCTGAAGGAAATTAGCTACGATGAGATGTTCAGGAAATTGAATACAGCCATTCATCAGTTTGCCAAACGGCAAATGACCTATTTCAGAGGTATGGAACGCAGGGGCATCAGTATCCATTGGCTGGATGGTGGATTGCCTATGGAAGATAAAGTGAATCAGGCTATGAGCCTGTTCAAAGCTAACGAAACTCCCAGGGGAGATCCATAATGAACCAGATCATTCCCAGGGCAATGATAAGATTAAGTGCGGCTGCAATGTAATTGTAGGTGATGCGCCACGAATTAATCCGGCGGCGGACCATAATGCCAATGTTGGGAATGAAAAAAGCAAAGATGCTGAATACCGTCAGCATGTTGAGAATCCGTTCTTCGTCCACCTCCTCGGAGGGTTCAGAGCTGGCTGAAAAGAAAAGGATCAGATAGGCCATTAAGAGGAAGCAGGCCAGGTAGATCAGGTAACTGGCTTTTAGCAAAATAGTGGAAACCGGGCGCTTGCGATGTATCCTGAAGGGTTTTAATATGATAATCGCAATGATGTAAATAAGCAGAAATGCTGCAATAAATATAAAATGTAACAGGAAATTCATGCCTGGTTACCAGATTAAGATTTATTTATTCTACTCCGCTGCACCCTGAAGGGCCACCCTTATCTTCGCTTCAATTTCTTCAGATAGCTCCGGATTATCCCTTAGAAGGTTTTTTACTGCATCCCTGCCCTGGCCGAGCCTTGTTTCCCCATAACTAAACCACGATCCACTCTTTTTGAGGATGTTCAATTCTACCCCCATATCGATCAGTTCACCTGTTTTGGAAATCCCCTGTCCGTAAAGAATATCAAATTCCGCCTTACGAAAGGGCGGAGCCAGTTTGTTCTTAACCACTTTAACTCTTGTCCGGTTCCCCTGGATGTCTTCTCCTTCTTTCAGTTGCCCTATCCTTCTGATGTCGATGCGCACTGATGAATAAAACTTCAATGCGTTCCCACCTGTGGTGGTTTCAGGGTTGCCGAACATGACGCCGATTTTTTCACGGAGCTGGTTTATGAAAAAACAGGTGGTATTGGTCCGGTTGATATTGGCAGTCAGTTTTCTTAGCGCCTGCGACATGAGTCTGGCCTGAAGACCCATTTTTGACTCTCCCATCTCTCCTTCAATCTCAGACTTGGGAGTAAGAGCCGCAACAGAGTCGATCACAATGATGTCAATGGCTCCTGAGCGGATCAGGTGATCGGCAATTTCAAGGGCCTGCTCCCCGTTATCGGGCTGAGAAATGTACAGGTTTTCAATATCCACTCCCAGCTTCTTTGCATAGAAGCGGTCAAAGGCATGCTCGGCATCAATAAAAGCTGCAATCCCACCGGCTTTTTGGGCTTCTGCAATGGCATGGATGGCCAGGGTGGTTTTTCCCGACGATTCAGGGCCATAGATTTCTATCACCCGGCCACGGGGATATCCTCCCACACCCAGGGCAAGGTCCAGTCCCAGGGAGCCGCTGGGGATCACCTGAACATCTTCAATGGCATTATCGCCCAGTTTCATTATGGTTCCCTTACCATATCCTTTCTCGATCTTATCCAGTGTCAGTTGAAGCGCTTTTAATTTCTCCTGATTGTTGTCACTGCCGTTTCCCTTGCTCATGCTATTTTAATGCTTAATGTGATAATTCTTCAAATATCTGTTTGCTGTGTTCCTTGGTTTTCACTTTCTCAATAATCTTTTCAACATAGCCTTCTTCATTGATGATGAAGGTACGCCTTATAATTCCAAGAAAGCTTTTCCCATACATTTTCTTTTCTCCCCATGCGCCATAATCCTGCAGAACCTTTCTGTCCACATCGGAAATCAACCTGAAGGGAAGATCATACTTGCTCTTGAATTTGCTGTGTGATTTTTCACTGTCGGCACTTACTCCGATAATTTCAAACCCCTTTTCGGTAAACTGTGAATAGTTGTCTCTCAGGTTACATGCTTCCGCAGTACACCCCGGTGTGTTGTCCTTGGGATAAAAATAAAGTACAACTTTCTTCCCTTTGAATTCTTCCAGGGTGACCATTTCCCCGTTTTCGTCCCTGGCATTAATTGCCGGAGCTAGGTCTCCTTCCTTCAAAACTGACATGGCTAAAATAAATTATAAATGTACAAAGATTGGCTTAAAGAGGTGGCTGCTGAGCCCGAGTCTTTATTAACAATTATGGTCTCCCGGATGCAATGGATTATTACTATTTTTGACCTTCCAAGATTGACCAATATGATGTTTAAACAACTTAGTAAAACTTTTGTTCCCCTTGCAGTACTGTTCTTATTTACGGCCGGTGCGGACCTCATTGGGCAACAGCATTCTGTTGATATTCCCACAATGAAGGAGGAGGCTCTGACCCGTTTTAAGCAGGGCGATTATCGCCAGGCACTTGCCGGATATCAGGCACTGCTGGCACTTGACGCTGGCAATCCCATGTACAGCTATTATACGGGAAGATGCCTGGTGGAATTAAATGAAGAAATCGACGAGGCAATTGAACTACTCTATGGTGCCTCCAAACGAAATGCGCCTGAGGATGCGGTCTTTTATCTGGGCAGGGCCTATCATCTCAATTACAATTTCCGGGATGCACTCAGGTATTATGAGAGCTTTGAGTCCGTTGCCAGCAGGCAGGAGAGGAAAGCACTTCAGGTGGAACACCTGATTCATACCTGCCGGAGCGCTACTGAGATCACTTCCACTTACAATCCATACGAGTTAATGAACGTAACTTTTCTGGACCTTTCAGACTCCCTGCAGTACTCCCAGGTGAAGATGAAGGGGGGAGACCTGGGATTAAAGCCGGATGCCTATTTTAGTCATGATGAGGACCGAATGGCTCTTACTTCCCTGATGTTCAGACCAAAAAATCCGGTCAGGGGCGAATACATTTATTACTCAGGATATGGAAGAGGCGGGAAGGATGGAGCCCAGATCTTCAGGGTTCGCAAAGGATCTGGTAAATCATGGGGCGACCCTCAGGAGGTTTCCTTTCTGAACACACCGGGCAACGAAATCCTGCCCTACTTTGACCCCATTGAAAAAGACCTCTACTTTGCTTCCGACGGAAGATATGGGGTGGGGGCCTATGATCTTTACAAAAGTCATTATGATCCGGAGCGTGATCAGTGGACCGAGCCAATCAATCTTGGCTTTCCGGTAAATTCCGTGGCGGATGAATACCTGCTGCTGCCGGGGTCAGACCTTGGTATGGTGCTTTTCTTTTCCAACCGGCAGGGAACCGACTCAACGATTACTGTATACAGGGTACACCTGGTGGAGCCCAAGAAGAAGACGGACCAGCATAATCCTCAACAGCTTCGTGAGATCGCTCAACTGGGAGGAGTGGTTGAGGAGATTCTGGCCGGGCTTGAGACGCCCCCTCAGGCTGTAGCCCCAGAGCGCAATACTGCTGTTCCGGAGGAAGAAAATGTACCGCTGCCGGCTTACCAGCCTACACTGGCCACAGCATTGAGGCATCAGGCTGTATCAGATTCACTTAAGGATCTGGCCGGAGATGCCAGGATAAAGGTCAGAGAGTCGGAAGATCCCAATGACAGATGGGTCTGGCAGAAGCAGATCATGGTTTGGGAGAAGAGGGCCCGGGACGAGGAAGCTCTGGCAGATCAGCTCTATGCAAAAATGGACCAGGAACGTTCGGCAAATGCAGAGGGGAATGCGGTGAATCCTCCCGAAAGCATTGAGGTCGACCGGGTAGTTGATGGTCTGACCGTATACAGGTACACCAACAAAGACCCTGGTGCGGCAGAGGAGATTACAAAAACCGGCCCCCGGTCCCCGGAGAATCTTGTAACTCCAGTTCCACCCCGGATCAATGATTTTGCGATTCAAAGAGAGAGTCCCTACAATGACGCCAATCCCATACCCATGGATGAGTCTCTGCCTACCGGTGCATTCTACCGGATCCAGCTGGGAGCTTTCGGATATGCAATAGATCCTTCTACTTTCGGGGGAATCAGTCCAATTACAGGTGAGAACCTGAAGGAGCGGGGACTGGTTAAATATTATGCCGGCAAATTTTCCAGGTATGAAGATGCTTCTTCCGCACTGCCCAGGATTCATTCCAGTGGTTTTGAAGATGCATTCATTGTGGCATGGTATAATGGAATTCAGGTTTCCACCCAAAAGGCAAAACAGCTGGAGTGAGTCTTATTTGAACAAGAATTTTTTTATATTTGAAGAGTGTGATCGTAAGTTATCATGGACAGTAATTTTACCAGCAGACCACAGAAATTAGGTTCTGAAGGCTTTGACCAGCAGAATCAGGCAACACTTGTGTTGCATAACGATGATATAAATTCCTTCGATTATGTGATGGAAGTGCTTGTGGAGATTTGCGACCACTCTTTGACACAGGCTGAGCAATGTGCCACCATTACCCACTTTAAAGGCAAATGTGAAGTCAGATCGGGCTCAGTTTCTGCAATGAAAGAGCTCCGTTACCAGCTTATTTCACGTGGTTTAAAAGCCACCGTGGATAAATAATCCTGTTATGACAGTAGTCATTATTTTAATTGTTCTGGGGATCCTGCTTTTTGTAATTGAGTTCCTCCTTGTTCCCGGAGTTACCATTGCCGGAATCGGCGGATTGGTCCTGACTGTTCTGGGGGTGTATAAAGCCTTCAATGATTTCGGATCCACCATTGGGATCTGGGTCCTGATTGGCACACTGATGTTAAGCGTTTTTGTGATTGCCATGTCGCTAAGAGCCAGGACCTGGAACCGTTTGATGCTTAAGACAAATGTGAAAGGAACGGTTGATCAGGATATTACAGAAGATCAGATTAAAGTGGGGGACAGGGGTCAGACCCTGACCAGGCTTGCACCCATGGGCAAGATAGAGGTCAATGGAATCGTGCGTGAAGCCAAATCCCTTGAAGGGTATGTCGATGAACACTCCGCAGTGGAGGTGGTTTCAGTTGAAGGAACCAGAATCAGTGTTAAACATTTAAAAGAACTATAGAAATGGAATTTGATTATTCATGGATTATCATAGTGGTGGCCAGTATTATTGGCCTGTGGATCATTTTGTACTTCATCCCCATCGGCTTGTGGTTTACCGCACTTCTTTCGGGAGTGAGAATCTCCCTGCTTCAGCTGATCCTGATGCGTTGGAGAAAGGTTCCCCCGACTGTCATCGTCCGGTCCATGATCGAGGCACATAAAGCTGGCCTTGCGTCCATAAAGCGCGATGAACTGGAGGCTCACTTCCTGGCGGGCGGACATGTGGAACAGGTAATCCACGCACTGGTTTCTGCCAGTAAAGCCAATATTGATCTGCCGTTTCAAATGGCAACGGCCATTGACCTGGCAGGTCGTGAGGTACTGGAAGCCGTTCAAATGTCGGTAAATCCAAAAGTAATCAATACTCCCCCTGTGACTGCTGTGGCGAAAGACGGAATCCAGTTGATTGCCAAAGCACGTGTAACTGTCAGGGCCAATATCAAACAACTTGTGGGTGGTGCCGGAGAAGAGACCGTACTTGCCAGGGTTGGTGAAGGTATTGTGTCATCCATCGGATCGTCGAAATCTCACAAAGAGGTACTGGAGAATCCCGATTTCATCTCAAAAATCGTACTTGAAAAAGGTCTGGATGCCGGAACAGCATTTGAGATCCTCTCCATTGATGTTGCCGATATTGATATCGGGAAAAACATTGGAGCCGTTCTGCAGATGGATCAGGCCAATGCTGATAAAAATATTGCCCAGGCCAAAGCCGAGGAGCGAAGAGCAATGGCTGTAGCTACCGAACAGGAGATGAAAGCCAAGGCCCAGGAGGCCAGAGCCAAGGTAATTGAGGCTGAAGTCGAGATTCCACTGGCCATGGCAGAAGCATTCCGAAGTGGTAACCTGGGAATCATGGACTACTATAAGTTCAAGAATATTGAAGCTGATACAACCATGAGAGATTCCATTTCCAAAGGAACCCAGCGTCCTGAGAGAAAACCCGGGCCCAAGGATCCTGAAAAGTAATCTGTCTTATTTCTTGGTGCGGTGGTAACCACCGGTTGGGAATCCACCCTTTACACCCCGGGAACGGGCTTCAGATTCTTCGTCTTCTCCGGGGGACATCCATGTTTTCAAATCTTCAAGCAACTGCTGCTCGGGAGGGTGGTCGGCTATCAGGTATCCCCCTGTTAAATATGCAAAGGGAAACTGGTCCTTAAATGCAAAGATATGCTCCTCGGAATGAACGATGAGCTCCGAGCCTTCCATTCTGCGAATACTCATTTCAAGGGTGTTCTCTTTTTGCTGAGCAGACAGGGTGTAGCTTACCATAAAATCTTCGTCCGGACCGATCCAACGGGTATTGTTGTTTGGGAGAAACTCCAGGCTGATCACTAAAGAGGAGGGCCTTTTTCCATCCTTCATCATGTAGCTGGTAATCTCTTCAATAGTGAAATCGAACCAGCCTTCATCATCAGTGACAAGCGAAGAGCGGGTTTCAAGAAGAGCCTCCTGCCCGGATTTCAGGCTTAGCTTTATAATAAGATCGAATTGGTCATTGCTGATTCTTTTGCCTTCAATATCGGTGAGCATCCCCTGAAAATTCATATGATAGGCGGATTGCCCCCAAAGAGGTGCAAGTACACTGAATAACAACACAATCAGGAAACAGGATTTGCTTTTTATCAGATTCATGGAATGGTCTTTTAGATGAATTAAATGTACGAAAATTGTTGCAAAGCCTGCTGTGGCCTGTTAATAAACACGATATATATGCAGGAACCGGCTGCTATACCTGCCTTGCCTGATATTAACAATTGTTAATATCCTATGTGAATGAAATGTGAACAGAGAATGTGTTTTGCATCTTGACTTCCATCGGGCGATGGTCTATTTTTGGTTATACCGAGTAAGAGATAACAGGCCGCTCGAAGGATCGTCCGGTGTAGTGAGCCAAACCTACGGGGAATTGGTTAGCGAGCCGGCCGGAACAGGGATTCCCCTTGATCCGGAGATTCATCCAGAGCCAGGCATATATCATGAAACAGTGTTTCCTGGTATATTCGACCGCAGGTCTCCTCTTGGTTGATCTTTCAAAGGTTGATCCGAAAGGCTGAAGAGCCAAAAAGAATCCTCTGGGGTTCCACTAAGCTTTTTCACTCTGGCCTCAGGCAGTTCTTAAGACCTGGTTGAGGCAGGGGCCTTCAGGAGCCAGTCCCGGAAATCCGGTGCATGTCACCGGGTGAACGGACGGTAGCAGGTCAATGTTTTACGGAACATGGGCCGAGGACCCGGGCCCGCCGGTTAAAAAACCCTTCGGGGATGATCGTTTGGGCCGGCCATAATAACTGTAGCTCGGCACTGATTGGTGGCTATGGGTACTTATCAGTGAAATGGGAGCAAACCCAAAAGTTTGCTCCCATTTTGTTTTTTGTAAGAGATCGTGTAATTATTTCACCCCATCCTTCGAACGGCCATTTAGCCTCCTTATTCCCTCCACAATCATGCCCAGCAAAACACCTAAGAGACAGGCTGCAAAGGCATACATCACCAGTTGTTCAGAAATTCCGACGACAATGGCAGGTACAATGACTCCTATCAGGCAGAACAGGATGGAGAGCCAGACGCTGAGCCGGTTGATTTTGGGGTATATCCATAGGACCAGGACCAGCAGACCAAGCGACATGGTAAGTGATACAAAGAAGAAGGTGGCATCAACGATATCCCGGAGGATCAGAGCCATGGTGATGCCGAGTATCATCAGAACCAGCATGCTCCATCTCATGGTTGTTCTTAGCTTCTCTTTCTTTGTCAGACCTGTTTTTTCAAGGAAATCCTGGGTTACGGAAGCAGAGGCAGTAAACATATAGGTGTCGGCCGATGATGAGACCGAAGAGTAGATGATCACAACGGACAGCCCGGCAAGTCCCACCGGTAATAACCTGCTGAATCCAACAATCAGGGAGGTGTCCGGAGCGATGTCGGGGATATCGGCACGAATGACCAGCCCGATCAGCAGAAGTATGAAACCAACAATGATGTAGAACAGGGATGACATAATAATGCTTCGTCTGAAATTTTTCTTGTCCTTGATGGCATAGACCCGTTGCCAGAGTTCCGGGGAGGCCATGGGAATAAAGAAACCGGCAAGGAAGAAGCTGATGATCTGCATGGCCGGAATGCTAAACAGGTCCATAAATGACAAACCGGGCTTGGTACTGGTAGTGGTCAGCAGATACATCATCAGCACAAAAAGCAGGAAGATTCCGAAGGTTTGAACGATATCGGTTTTGACTACTGCATCGAATCCTCCTGCTACCAGATATATGAGTATGATGGTTCCAACGATGACCACAGATAATCCATAACTGATGGGAGTGTACTCTGAGACTAGTTTGGCCCCTGCCGTAAAGTTCAGTACAACCCAGCCAAACATGATTATGATTGTAACTATGGTGGCCAGGTATCCGGCGGTTTTCCCCTTCAGAAAGAAGAAGAAATCAGGCATTGTATAAAATTTCTCTTTATCGGCAAGCTTCTTAACCTTCAGCCCGAAAAAGTAGAAGACAAACAGTCCGAACACAGAACCTACAAAGTACCACAATGCACCCATTCCATACATATAGACCAGGGCCGTATAGGTCAGCAGGATGGCTGCCCCGATTCGACTGGAAAAAATGGTTGTAGTGGCCTGAATGGAGGTGAGTTTCCTTCCGGAGATCAAAAATTCCTCCTTTTCCTGTTTTCTCCCGGTAAGTGCACCCACAACGAGAATGACAAGAAAATAGGCTGCAATAATAAAGTAATCAGTAAGGGTTAGTTTAGCAGTAACTTCTAGCATGGTGGTTAGATTAGGTATTTAAGCTGATAAATATATGAAAATTTAGATACGTACATATTTTAGCTTACAAGGCACAAAGCTCTCCATTTATTTTTCATCCTTTCCCTTGACCCCCCCGAAGATGTCATATACCCTTTTATGAAGGCGGAAATAGTAGACAATACGCTTGAATTGTCAGTAAACGGCATGCATCGCACCCACAAAAGGATGATTTAATCCCGCAAACGGATAAAATCAGACTTGATATACAGAATGTCTGCAGAAAACAGCCATTGCTTGATATAATTAGATAAACACTGGGCTTTCTGCCATATTCAGCTCAAAATAAGTCTACAAAGCTGTGTTTGCAGGGCGTTTGGTGTACTTCTGCAGGCGTAAGACCAGTAGATAAAGTCATTAATCAAAACTAAATCTGAGTCTATGAAAAACAAAAAAGTCTTAAGCTTTCTGCTATTTATAGCATTGAGCACCATGACCTTATTTGGTCAGTCCCGGGAGATCACCGGTACGGTAACAGGAGCCGACGACGGAGCTCCACTACCGGGTGTCTCCGTGTCTGTAAAAGGGACCTCCATAGGGACCATTACGGATATGAATGGGTATTATTCAATAGATGTTCCCCAGAACTCTGAAGCCCTGATGTTCAGTTTTGTGGGCATGGCCACGCAGGACATTCCACTGGGTAGTCAATCAGAACTTAATGTGGTTATGGAGTCCACATCCACGGAACTGGATGAGGTTGTTGTAACTGCACTGGGTGTCTCAAGGGAAAAGAAATCTCTCGGATATGCGGTCCAGGAAGTTGATGGAGAAGCTGTCAGCCAGGTAAAAACCGATAACCTGGTAAATGCACTGTCAGGGAAGATCGCCGGTGTTCAGGTCAAGGTGGCCAACAATATCGGAGGATCTTCAAACATCCTGATCCGGGGTTCATCTTCTCTTTTTCAGTCCAACCAGGCCATGTTTGTGGTTGATGGAGTTCCAATTAGTAACTCCATGACCAACAAAGACTACGGGGCTCAGGCCCAGGGTCGTCAGGCCTACGATTACGGGAATGCAATCTCTGACCTTGATCTGGACGATATTGAATCCATTTCAGTTCTGAAAGGAGCTGCGGCTACTGCCCTCTATGGTTCCAGAGCTGCGAATGGTGTAATCATTATTACCAGTAAAAAGGGAAAGCAGAGCTCGAGACTGGGTGTGACTGTAAACTCGAATGTGACAATTGGAGTTATCGACCAATCCACCTTCCCCAAGTTCCAGGATAAGTATGGAGCAGGATATGATCCTACCTGGCATAATTCTGACCTGCCCGGCCTGGACTGGGACGATATCGATGGAGACGGACTGGAAGATACGGATAAGTACCTGGTGCCTTATTACGATGATGCTTCCCGGGGAGGACCCCTGGATGGTACGATGGTATATCAATACGATGCCTGGTTACCGGAATCGGAAAATTTCGGTTTGGCTACTCCCTATGTCGCTCCTGAGAATGGACCGCTTGCCTTTTTTGATAATTCGGTAAGTTACTCCAACAGCATTGATATCAGTGGAGGAACCGACAAGACAACCTACCGGATGGCCTATTCCAACAGGTCTGCAACCGGTATCTATCCAAACAGCTCGCTGAACCGGAACAATTTCACTTTCAGCGGATCACACAAAGTACTTAAGAATGTGAATGTATCATCTTCGGTAAATTTCATCACCTCAAAGGGAAAAGGTCGGAACAGTACCGGATACAGTGGCAACATTATGTCCATGTTCAGACAATGGTGGCAGGTAAATGTGGATCTGGAGCAACAAAGAGAGCTCTACGATCAAACCGGAGAGAATCTTACCTGGAACCCCAATGCATGGAATGATCCCGTACCTATTTTCTGGGATAATCCATTCTGGACAGCCTATAAGAACTTTCCGGAAGACAAACGGACCAGGTTGATTGGCTACGTGCAGGCAGATTGGGAAATAACCGATTATCTGAGTTTAATGGGACGCGTTTCAGCTGACACCTACACCGAGCTTCAGGAAGAGCGAAGGGCTGTGGGCTCCACCTCTGCAGAATTTGGAACCGGAAATCCCCGTCAGGAAGTTACCTCGGGGTATTCAAGATACGACCGATCATTCATAGAAACCAATGTGGATGTGATGCTGAACTTCCATAAGGATCTTGGCGAGCGGGTTAACCTGACTGCCATGCTCGGAACCAACATTCGCAGGAGCCGGATGGAATCTGTATTTGCTGCCACCAATGGCGGACTTGCCGTTCCTGAACTCTATGCACTGAGTAACAGTGCTTCTCCCATGTTGCCCCCCGATGAAAGGCTGGAAGAGATTGGGGTGAATGGCTTCTTTGGTAGTGTCTCGCTTGGTTATACCAACCTGTTCTACCTGGATGCAACCCTGCGTAATGATATATCCTCCACATTGCCTTCAGAAAATAACTCCTATATCTATCCTTCCGTATCAGGAAGTTTCTTGTTCAACAACTTGTTTGAAGCAGACTGGCTTCAGCTGGGTAAGTTGCGGATCAACTATGCAGAAGTGGGTAACGATGCTCCACCCATGAGTATTCTGGATACCTACGACGGTATGCCTCCGTTTGGCGGTAATACGCTGGCTTCCGTGGATCCAACGAAGAACAATGCCGATCTGCTGCCTGAGAATACGAAAAGTATTGAGGCCGGTCTGGAAATGAGAATGTTCCAGAGCAGGGTAGGTTTTGATGCTGCAATTTATAAGACCAATACCATCAACCAGCTGATGCCAGTGGACGTTTCCTTCGCCACAGGGTATCAGAGGACCTGGGTGAATGCCGGTGAAATTGAGAATAGGGGTATCGAATTGGCCGCATGGTTTACCCCGGTAAAAACCTCAGATTTCAGCTGGGACATCAGTCTGAACTGGGCCAAGAACAGGAATGAGGTGATCTCACTCTTTACTGATGATGCAGGTAATGAAGTCCAGAGTATCGTGATTGGCGACCTTCAGGCAGTTACTATTCAGGCCAAAGTAGGAGAACCATACGGAACCATTCATGGCAGAAATTATGTCTATCATGAAAATGGAGAACCCATTGTGCTCTCGAGCGGACTTTATGACAAGACGGCTACCTCGGATCAGGTACTTGGCAATGTAAATCCGGACTGGACCGGAGGTATCAATAACCGTTTTACTTACAAGAATCTGTCACTGAGCTTCCTCATTGACTGGCAGCAGGGAGGTGATATCTTCTCCGTTGATAACTGGTATGGAGTTGGTACCGGTCTTTATGCAGAGACCGCAGATAATAACGACCTGGGGAATCCCCAGAGAGATCCCGTGAACGGAGAGGAAGGCGGAGGTATTATACTCCCCGGTGTTCTCGAAGACGGGGCGCCCAATGATATCAGGATTGAGTCTGATATTTTTGCGGAAGGCTGGGTCAGGAGCCCACATGCCAGGTTTGTCTATGACGCAAGCTATATTAAGCTGAGAGAGCTGGTATTGACCTACGATCTGCCAAGAGAACTTATCGACAGGACTCCTCTGGCGGGGATCTCTTTAAGCTTTGTTGGATCGAATCTCTGGATCATAAAGAAGAATCTTCCACATGCTGATCCGGAGGCCAGTCAGGGTGCAGGCAATATTCAGGGATGGCAGAGTGGAGTTATGCCAACAACACGCAATTACGGATTTAGTCTGAAGCTTCAATTTTAAAACCAGAAAATTATGAAAATGAAATATATATTATATCTGGTATTGATCATATCGATTTCCTCCTGTACGGATAAATTTGAAGATTTCAATACGGATAAGAAAAATCCTGCATCGGTTGCCGGTGAGGCATTGTTCAGCAATGCGCAGAAAAACCTTGTCGATCAGATGAGTACTCCCAATGTAAACCGTAATATCACGGAGTTATGGGCCCAGTACTGGAACGAAACCACCTATACGGATGAAGCAAACTACGATATTGTTGAACGTGGCCAGTCACAGGAAATATTCAGGTATCTCTACAGAGATGTCCTGATGGATCTGGCTGAAGCAAGCAGACTGATCGTAGAAGTGGTACCATTTGATGATGCTGCTGCAGTGGAACAAGCGAATATGCTTCAGATCATTGAGATTATGAATGTGTTTGTATTCCAGAGGCTTGTGGATATTTTTGGAGCTGTTCCCTATTCACAAGCATTGGATATAGGGAATGTCTATCCGGAATATGAGATGGGGGATGTTATTTACAGCGACCTGATTTCCAGGCTGGATGCGGCTGTGGCCGGATTGGATCCAGCTTACGGAAGCTTTGGAAGTCAGGATCTTATTTATGGAGGAGATGTAGATTCCTGGATCAGGTTTGCGAATTCAGAGAAATTAAAGATCGGTATCCATCTGGCTGATGTAAACAGTACACTGGCACAGTCAACCATCGAAGATGCAGTTCAGGCTGGAGTTTTCACCTCGGCTGCAGATGAAGCATTGTTTGCGTATCAGTCCGGGGCTCCAAACTACAACCAGATCCATGCGGAATTGATTGTAACCGGAAGGAAGGACTTTGTATCAGCCAATACTATCATTGATATTATGGCCGGATTGAACGATCCGCGACTGGATAATTATTTTGATCCTACTTCCATTCAGCCCCTGCCTTTTCCAGTAGATGATAACACGGGATCCAAGACGGATATCGTATATGAAGACGGTGAGAATACCATCTTATTCTATCCCCTGGGTGGTGGAGAATATAATGAAGTCTTTATTGAAGGTCCACATACAGTTCCCGCTTCTGATTCGACAGCCGGGATTATGACATGGCTGGGAGGCACCTATGGTGCAGCCAGTCAGTTTTCGCGACACACCCAGGTATCCACCGATGTTACCGAAGCCACCTTCCCTGGTCTGGTTATGACCTATTCCGAGGTGCTATTTTACCTTGCGGAAGCAGCTGCCAGGGGCTACGATGTGGGTATGTCTGCTGAAGAAGCATACAATGCCGCAATCACGGAATCCATCCTGTGGTGGGGAGGAGCCCAGCCAGAGGTTGATGCCTACCTGGCCTACCCGGGTGTGGCCTACGCCACTGCCGAGGGCGACTGGAAGCGGAAGATCGCGTACCAGTCATGGATTGCATCTTATATCAATGGGCTGTTGGGATACACCACGTGGAGAAGACTGGATTATCCGGTTCTGAATATCACACCCACCAACGAAGAGATCCAGGAGGTCACCGATATACCGGTGAGGTTCACCTTCCCGGTAAATGAGCAGTCATTGAACGAAGCCAATTATAATGCAGCATCTGAGGCCATTGGCGGGGATGAATTGCTTACAAAGATCTTTTGGGATCTGTATGATGCCAATCCCAATTAAACTATAAATCTAATGCAACAATGAGGCCGTCTCAAAGGTGAAACTGAGACGGCCTCTTTGATCCCGAATGTTTAATTCCATGTCGGATGCACCCCTATAAACCGATCAACTTTCTCATTCTGATAGCTTTATTTTCATTGTCAGGGTGTATAACAGAATACTACCCCGATGATGAGGTATTGAAATCCGGTACCCTTGTTGTCCAGGCACATTTAAACGATAAGCCCGGCGACCAGCAGGTGCTTATCTCCCGGTCAACCTCACTTGTTTATCCTGAATTTGACCCCCTTTCAGGATGTTTTGTGGAAGTCATAAGTGAGGAAGGGGATTCCAGGGAATTCAGAGAATCGGAACCAGGCATTTACACTTTCAATCATGAGGATCAATTCTTTCAAACCAATAAGGAATATCGCTTGCTTTTTGTGACTCCCGGAGGCAGGCAATATGAATCCGAGTTCGATAAAGTTCACCCGGTATCTGACATAGATGCCATCTATTATGAGCTGGAGGATCATCCCACATCGGATAAGAATGTGATCGAGGAAGGGGTGCAAATCTACGTGGATTTCCAAATTGAAAAGGAGAACGCAGGATACCTCAGATGGCAGTTGACTGAAACCTATGAGATCCACAATCCCGAATACAAAGCAAGGATATTTGATCTTGATTACCGCTTAAAAGATCTTCCCGACTCCAGCTCCTGGCGTAGCTGTTGGATTACGCTGGGTGTTCCGGAGATATACACACTTGAACTCCGGAATGTGGAGGGAGAGACCTTTAAAAAACTGCCCTTAAATTATGTGAACAATGAAACCCGCAGGCTGAATATTAGATACAGTCTCCTGGTCGAACAAATGTCATTGAGCCAGTCGGCTTTTCATTATTGGAACGAACTGGCTAAAAACAGTCAGTCCGGAGGATCGCTGTTTGATTCACAGCCTGCTCTTTCTCCTGGAAATATTTGCAATGTGGATGATGAGCATGAGCTGGTCATCGGTTTTTTCTCCGTTTCGGGAGTCACCGGGGAACGAATTTTTATCGAAGATGTTCCCGGTTTGAAGACCTGTGATGATCCAAGCTATTGTGAGCCAGGAGAATACCCGAAGTTTTTGAATCGATTTCGGATAGACTACCTTCCCGTTTACCTGGGGAGCAAGATGGTGGATGGTTACAAGGTCTGGGGTGAAGTTCATAAGTACTGCGTTGATTGTCGTGAGTATAAGGGCAGTTCGAATGTAAAACCTGACTTCTGGTAAGATGAAACATGTCTGGCTTACATACTCCGCGCGGGTTTTTCCAATATCAATGATACTGCTATCTGCCTGTATTGAACAATATTTTCCTGACAGGGATGAGCTCAAACCCGGCACCCTGGTCGTGCGGGCAGATCTGACCGACGAAGCAGGAATACAATCCATCCATATTTCCCGGTCTTCCACCATCGTCTACCCGGAATATGATCCTCAGTCGGGTTGTTTTGTCTCTGTTGAAAATGAAGCAGGAGAATCCAGGGAATTCAGTGAACTTGAGCCAGGCCAGTATACAGGCAATCTGGACCAGGACTTCCTGATAAGAGGTACAGCGTACCGCCTGGAGATAATTACCCGGGATGGAACTCATTACGAGTCCGACTTTGAGCAGCTGCTGCCTGTCCCGGCAATTGAGTCTGTCTATTTTGCAAGGGAGGATCGTGCCACCAGAGATCCGGAAATTATTGAGGAGGGAGTACAGTTCTATATGGACTTTGAGATCAGGAAGGACTCGGGAAGATACCTCAGGTGGAAGCTGATAGAAACCTATGAGATCCATAATCCGGAGAATCAGGCCTGGATATACGATGTGGATCGGGTTTCCAGAGAATTGCCCGACAGCAGTTCATGGTATACCTGCTGGATTACCCGGGAGCTACCTGATCTTTACACATTGGATCTGGGGAATATTGATGGTGAGGTCTACCGAAGCCTGCCCTTAAATTATGTGTCCACCGAAACCCGAAGACTGAATATACGGTACAGCCTCTTGATTGAGCAGCTGGCCCTGAGCCGGACAGCATTTTTCTATTGGGATGAGCTTGCGAAAAACATCCAATCCCAGGGAAACCTTTTTGACACCCAGCCTGCGCTTACTCCCGGAAACATTTGCAATGTCAATGACACGGAAGAGATGGTCATTGGCTTTTTCAGCATCTCGGGGCATACCCAGGCCAGAATATATGTGGAGAATGTACCCGGTCTTGAAGTCAGGATGGACCCGAATTACTGTGCCCCGGGCGCACCTCCTGCCTTCCTTTATTACATGCACGACCGTTACCTCCCGGTATATACCTCGGCCGGATGGAATAGTGGGGAATGGACCTACGGGGAAGTACATAAGTACTGTGTCGACTGCAGGGAATACAAGGAGAGTACCCATATTAAACCTGATTTCTGGTAGAATGAAGCCGGACTCGAAATACATAAGTTTATGGACCTTGATTGTTTTGCTAATACAGTCAGGCTGCATTGAGCAATACTTTCCGGATGAGGAGGAATTGCAAACCGGAACGCTTGTTTTTGTTGCTCATTTGTGCGATAAACCCGGAGAGCAAAGCATTCAGCTTTCCAGGACCTCCACCATCCGTTATCCGGAGTTTGATCCCTTGTCGGGTTGCTATGTAGAGATAATAAGCTCGGATCAGGAAAGCAGGGAATTTCAGGAATCGGAACCTGGATACTACAGCTGCTTTCTGGATGAACAGTTCCTTGAGACCGGCAAACAGTTTTCTCTGGTGGTCATCACTCCGGAAGGGGAACGCTATGAATCTGAATATGAGCAACTTCATCCGGCTGTAAAGATAAATGCGCTGTACTGGGAACGGGAACAGCACGCTACCTCCGAACTGGGGGAGGTTTTGGATGGCGTCCAGTTCTGTATGGACTTTGAAGTAAAGAAGGAAGCCTGTACGTACCTGAAGTGGGAACTGGAAGAGACCTACCAGATTCATAATCCCGAATATACAGCCTTTGTTTTCGGAAAAGATCGAATTTTCAGGGAGTTACCTGATTCCAGCTCCTGGCGTACCTGTTGGATTACATTGGGCATCCCTGAATTCTATACCATGGACCTGGAATTTGTGGAAGGAACTAATTTCAGGCAAATGCCCCTGAACTATGTGAGCAGTGAAACCCGCAGATTACATATCAGGTACAGCCTGCTTGTTCGTCAGTATTCCTTGAGTGAAAGCTCCTTTCGATACTGGGATGAGCTCAGGAAAAACCTCCAGTCAACAGGAAACTTGTTCGATAAGCAACCTGCGCTGACACCCAGCAACATTTGCAATGTGAACAACAAGGAGGAGGTGGTCCTGGGCTACTTCAGTATATCGGGTGTTTCCGAGCTAAGAGCCTTTGTGGACGAAATTAAGGAGATGAGACTCCGGGAGGACCCGGCATATTGTTATCCGGGAGACTATCCTCCGGGTTTACCCTATTTTCCCGATGCCTACCTGCCCGTATACCTCTCCCGTGTTTTTGTGGAGGGGGCAGAGTATCGGGGTGAGGTAAACGACTACTGTGTGGATTGCAGGGCTTACAAGGGCAGCACACATATTAAACCTGATTTCTGGTAAAAGCGAAATCTCAACAAAGATGTCAATGATACTTAAAAACAAGAACAGAAGTGTAGCGGGAAGCATGGCGATCCTGCTGGTGCTCATCTTCCAGCCTCTTCTGTCGCAGGAGCCCTCAATGCAATTGTTACTTGCAATAAGCGATCAAGCCGAAGAAAAGTATGGTCCTGATATGGCTCTGATCAGTGGCGAGAAGTATCACTATCCCTATAGAGCAGCCCTTGGAGATCCTTTTTTTACTCCCCTCGGGAAAAAGGATGCTTCCGTACAGGTTCATGGGGAGGTGTATGAGAACCTGGATTTGAGATTTGACATATATAACCAGCTTATTGTACTTGTATTCAATGACATGAATGAAGCATCCAGAAGCATAATACTGAGGGGCGAACTATTGGATCAATTTATTCTTGATGACAGACTATTCAAAAAGTTCCCACTTGAAGACAGCACGGAAAGATTTGGCCAGGTCATTTATGAAGGAGAAATCTCCTGCTTTTATTACTGGAAAAAGAGGTACTCAGTTGATACAAAAGTCGGGCAGAACCACTATACCTTTTCGGATCCCATCAGGCAATCTTTTCTAAGCAGGGATGGGCAGGTGATTCCATACAAAGGAAAGAGAGGCTTCCTGAATTCATTCCCTGCACAGGAACGTGTACAAATCAAAGCTTACATGAAAAAGGAGCGGATCAGGATCAGAAAAGCAAGCGATGGGGAAATGAGAGTACTTCTGGAAATTATTAATCAAATCCACCAAGATGAAACTTAGGAATATAATGCTGATATCTTTGATGGGAACTGCTCTTATCCTGCATGCTCAGGAGCATCCCTCATATCTTTCACTGGATTTGAATGAAGCCGGGTTTTCACAGTTTGCCGGATACTTTGAAAAAGAGACAGGTATAGAATTATTTTACAGGGATGAGTGGATTGAAGACATAAGGGTATGCCTTTCAGGAGACAGCATAGTTGCTCTTGATGCCATGCAGGCTGTCATTAATGATGCGGGCTTGAATATGCGGTACTATGCCCCGGACCGCCTGGTGATTGTTCCCGTACTTAGAAATAGCAGCGATCTTTCGCACCTGAGCGGTTCAAATGGAAGTCTTGTTGACCTGCCCGGAAAAGATAAGTTAGAAGGAACAGATGAGGATTTTCTGGAAGTTACCCGGCCCGAACAAATGGTTCAGACCATTACCGTGGGTAAAGCAGGTAAGGGATCTTCCCGTTCCGTAGCCAGGATCAGTGGCCGGATCAGGGATATGGATAACGGAGCACCTGTGATTGGGGCCACCATGGTGATTACAGAAACGGGAAAAGGCAGCATATCAGATCAACATGGCGTGGTGAAGATGTCCCTGGAGCCCGGACGATACAACGCTCAGTTTAGTTTTATCGGAATGAAGCCCTACCATTGCCAGTTACATGTATTATCAGATGGAGATTTTTCAGTGCAGATGCAGCCGACCATTATTGCCTTGAACGAGGTTCAGATTGTGGGGAATCATTACCGGGATATCAATAGTACCGATGTGGGTGTGGAGCGGCTGAGTATGAAGTCAGTAAAAAAAATGCCCCTTTTTATGGGTGAGAATGATGTGATCAAAATCTCCAAATTATTGCCAGGGATAACCAGTACCGGAGAGGCTTCTGTGGGGGTCAATGTGCGTGGAGGAAGCGCTGATCAGAATATTTTCTATATCAATCGTGTTCCCGTATATAACACCTCGCATATGTTTGGCTTCCTTTCAGCTTTTAACAGTGATATAATCCAGGATTTCAGTGTGTACAAAGGGAACGTTCCTGTCAATTACGGAGGAAGACTCTCTTCTGTATTTAATATCATTACACGCAAGGGGAATCAGAAGAATTTCACTGCCCATGCGGGTATAAGTCCCGTTTCCGCCCATGCCACAGTGGATGGTCCCATTGTCAGGGATGTGGCCTCTTTTCTTGTGAGCGGGCGCACTTCCTATTCTGACTGGATGCTCAAACGGATGGAAGATCCGGTTCTGCGGGAGAGCAGTGCCAATTTTTATGACTTTTCTGGTTCACTGGCTTATACTCTTAATGAGAAAAATGATTTAAGTGCTTTCTATTACCAGAGTTCCGACCACTTTGAATACGGAGAAATGAGTGAATATTCATATGGAAACAGGGGAGGGTCTGTGGTCTGGAAACACGCCTATTCCCCGGCACTCTCTTCTGATATCACTGCAGCAGCATCCTCTTACACCTTCGGGAATACGGAGAAACAGCTGATTTCCCAGGCGTACAAACATAGCTATAAACTGAATCACAGGGAGGTGATAGCAGAATTCTCATGGGTTCCGGCTCTGAACCATCACCTTGATTTTGGAACAAGTCTGATACATTATGCCCTGGACAGAGGGATCGTTCTTCCGGAAAGTGAGGAGTCATTAAGAGTTCCTGTTGATCTGGGAGATGAGCAGGGTGTTGAGGGCAGCATCTTTGCAAGTGATAATATCACCATATTCCCCTGGCTATCCCTGTATGCAGGGCTCAGGTACAGTTTCTTCAGTATGCTTGGACCCAAAGAGGTGCGGCTGTATGAAGAAGATCAGCCAATGACAGAAAGTACAGTTACCGATACGGTTTATTATGGGAAGAATGAAGCAATCACCCGGGAGTCGGGACCGGAGATCAGGGCGGCAGTCAATCTAAAAGCCGGGCAGAATACGAGTTTTAAACTCTCATTCAGTCAGATGAGGCAATACCTGTTTATGCTGAGCAATACAGTGACTATTTCGCCTACTGATCAGTGGAAACTATCTGACTATCACATAGAGCCTCCCACCGGTAGCCAGTATACTACGGGAGTATACCATATCTGGCCGAAATGGGGATTATCAGGGTCCATAGAGATTTACTACAAGCATACGGATAACATAGTTGAATACAGAGATGGAGCCAGTTTCATCAGTACACCGTTTACGGAAATTTCTGTATTGCAGGGTGTTCAGGATGCCTATGGGATTGAATTTATGCTTCAGAAATCCTCTGGAAGACTGGATGGCTGGATCAACTATGCCTACTCCCGGTCCTGGGTCCAGGTGAAGGGAGATAATGAAATGGAGTCCATAAACAGGGGGGATCCTTATCCATCCAACTTTGACAGGCCGCATGTTCTGAACGTCATCGGGAGTTACCATATTAACCGCCGCTTTACCATATCATCTAATCTGGTTTATATGTCAGGACGGCCTGTTACCTACCCGACCTCCCTTTACTATATCAATGATTATGTCTATATAGACTACTATTCGAAAAACCAGGTCAGAATTCCTGATTACTTCAGGATTGATGCCTCACTGGTCATTGAAGGCAACCTGAAAGCAGACAAGCTTTTTCACAGTACATGGAGTATCAACGTTTTCAATCTCTTAGGCAGGAACAATCCCCAATCCATATTCTTTGAACCGCATGAAAATTACCTGAAAGGCTTTTCATTCTCGGTCATCGGTGTGCCCATATTTACTGTCGCCTGGAACGTGAAACTTGGAAATTATGAGAGTAAATAGAATCTATTATATGAGAACAATCCTTATACTAAGTCTGATCTGCATTTTCAAACAGGGATGGACACAAGGGGAAGACAAAGAAGCTCTGCTTGATCAAGGCCTCGAGAAGTATAAAATCATAACTGACAGAAGCAGGTACATCGTCGGAGAAGATATCAATTTCAGGCTATTTAATCATAATACTGTTTCCATGAAGAAAGTGAAGTGGAGCGGTGTGCTCTATCTGGAACTTATTTCACCTCAGGGGTTTTCGCATGTCCGGGCAAAATTTGGACTGGATTCAACAGGAGTTTCAGGCACAATCCATATTCCGGATGATCTGCCTTCGGGGCTCTATTACCTGAAGGCGTACACACAGTGGATGAGAAACAAGGGGCCGGAATCCTATAACTATTTGAGTGTTGAGATTGTGAATCCATATAGCGGGAACATGGTCTCTGTAGATACCACTTCAACCTTTAGTAGCATCATGTTGAGACAAGGTGCAGACACATCAGTGGAACCATTGATCTCGGGCAGTATTACAGGTTCGCTTCAAACAAGATCGCCCCTTAGCCTGAGTCTGAAGATAAGCGAAAGTATGCCCTTTGTGGATTGCTGTGTTTCGGTGATCCGGAAAGGTTTGCATGAGCCTCAGTGGGAATCCATGGTCAGTCCTAGTGAGCTCAGCACGGAAAGGATAAATCATCTTCCCGAAACCAGAGGTGTTTCTCTGGCGGGTAAAGTTGAGTTTTCCGAATCTGGCTTACCTGCACCATTTGCAGTTGTATACATCTCTACGATGGAAAATGAGCGGCAATTTTACTGCAACTTTACTGATTCAACAGGGAGATTCCATTTTGCTTTCCCCGATCAATACGGTGACCGAGAACTGTTTATTTCTGCTACCCATCATTCGCAGGCTTCGCTCACTCTTTATATAGACCAGGATTTTTGTAAAGAATTCCTGTTGTTACCCTCCTATCCCCTGGATTTGGATTCAGAAGACCTGGGACTGATCCGCGAGTTGGCTGACAATGTTCAGATTAGCGCCCAGTATTACCCCGGTCAGAGCCCACAGAGCGATACCGGATCATCAGGCAGAGCCTATTTTTACGGAGATCCTAGCTCGGTGGTAAGCTTTGATGATTTCATAAAACTACCTACCATGGAGGAATATTTTTCAGAAGTGACTCCGCAAGTGTCCTTAAGGAAATCAAACCAGGGGGCAAGGCTTCGTGTATTGGGGAAGCATCCAGACTTGGATATCTTTGCCCCGCTGTTGATGGTCGATGGAGTTGCCATAGGTAAAGTGGAATCCGTCCTGGCCCTTTCTCCACGGCTTATAAAACAGATTGAAATCGTTGAAGCACCCTATATAAGGGGTAATATAACTTTTGGAGGGATCATCAATGTAATTTCCAGAAATAATGATCTGGGTTTTATCGATCTGCCGGAATCAGGACTACTTGCTCATTATAAAATGTTCAATTATACTTATTCTGAAAGGCAGGGCAACCCTCCATTGAAAAAGAGGCTTCCGGATCTGAGAAACACTTTGTACTGGGATCCTCATATTCAACTGAAACCTGGTGAGGACACAATCATTCACTTTACCACAGCAGATACGCGGGGCGCTTATGAACTTCTCATTCGGGGCTTCGACAAATCGGACAAATATTTTGAGGAGACCATTCCCTTCACGATAGACTATTGAATAATAATCTCTTTTCCGGTACCTCCTGAAATATAGCCATCGCCAAAGAATGTTTTAAGTGAGGCAATGGCCTTATCACCGGTACAATGCGTAGGACAGATCTGCTTAACTCCCAACTCTTTTAAGCTGACCGCAAGCTGCTCCAGTTTCTTACCGGATTTGTTCATCAGGTGCAAGCCGCCAATAACAGTATGAATTTCAATGCCAAGCTCTTTCTCTGCAACTTCGACCATGGGCACAGCTCCCGGATGTCCGCACCCTGTAATTAGAACTCCGCCATCTTCAGTTTTTATGACCAGCCCCTGCTCTTTGAAGGCCACAAAATCATCGCCGGTGGAGTAGAATGGGCCATACAGATGAGAAGGTTCGGCCAGCCCCTCACTGTTGGGGGGGAGTTGTCCCCTGGCCTTTAATTGTTCCGCGTAGGATGCCGGCAGGTAGCATTTTACGTTCGGATTCGTTTCAATGATCCAGGGCATGCCTGCCGTGTGATCACCATGCTCATGGGAGATAAATAAAGCTGGAATCTTTTCAGGATGAATGTCCAGCAATTTTACATTTTTCTTGTAAAGTTCAGCCTCCCGTCCGGCGTCAAAGAGAAGCTTCTTCCCCTGGTATTCCACCAGGCAGGCAAAGCCCCAATCGGTTTCCAGGTCTTGATCATCCTGGTAGTTGTCGTAGATAATAGTTACGTGAATGGCATTTTCCCCGGGAACATTAACAGCAACTGCCGGTTCCCGTGCAATAATTGTTGACAGCCCCAGTAGAAGAAGTAAGCCGGTCAACTCTAATGATTTTTTCATTTTAGATTTCCTGTTTGTAGTGAAGCGCGCTAAAAACCTGGTTTTTATAATTTCTTCCGATTCGCAGTTTGGCATTTTCCAGCTCTATGGTCGTTGCGTTAAATGCCCTGATTCTCGGTATGGAAATTATGTAGGATTTATGGATCCTGATAAATTGCTCAGAAGGCAATTTATTCTCTATGCTTTGAAGACTGCTCTTAACAACCACCCGACGGTTGTCTGTATGAATCCTGATGTACTCATTTAATCCTTCGATGAAGTGGATCTCCTTCAGGTAGATCTTGATCACCTTCTTGTTCTCCTTCACATAAATAAAGGCATCATTGTTGACCCCGTTTCCCCCTTCCAGTTCAACAGATTCGGAATTCCCTGCCTGGAAATATTTGTTTACAGATTTGAAAAAGCGTTCAAAGGTTACCGGCTTCATCAGGTAATCGACTACGTCCAGCTCAAATCCATCCAGGGCATATTGACTGTATGCTGTGGTAATAATCACCTTGGGGGGTCGTTTCAGGGTCTTCAGAAAATCAATACCTGTCATCTGGGGCATCTTAATGTCCAGGAACATCAGGTCGATGTTGTGATTGCGCAGGGCTTCCATGGCTTTCATGGCATTGTCGCACTCATCAACAACTTCAAAATTTTCAAGTTTCAGGATATGTCCACGAATCAGTTCTCTGGCCAGCGGCTCATCATCTACGATCAAACACCTTGTTTTCATGCATGCAAAGATTATAAGTCACCAACACTCCTTTACTGGTTATCAGCAACTTAATTTAATTAAAAAGAGAAAAGAACATGAAAACAATCTTACAATCTCAATTGAACATAA